>JAEEGJ010011601.1_pt1 | contig 22277 bp, 23 predicted proteins | sample 8958761 | NCBI WGS metagenome assembly JAEEGJ01 (sample SAMN16246546, study PRJNA631951) | gut metagenome | biome: gut microbiome; feature: rumen; material: RS-attached | host: Bos | place: Iran: Karaj | collected 2018-10 | reverse complement strand
AAGAGTATAAACCATTAAATCCCTTATTGAACTGTTGTCCTCGACGCAATAAATCACTCCTTATCCTCCTGATAGAAATATTATAAAGCGTTAATGTAAAAGAGATAATCACACTATTGTAAAATCTCGGTAAAACTTTTTTATTCAAAAGAAATAATCTGCTTTTCCGCATCAACATTTGCGTTTACCCCAAACGGCATTATGCAGTGCGGGGTTGCGTGGCCGATGTTGATATTGTAAAGGATTGGGAGCTTTGGATTTCCTATTGTCTTTATAAGGACATCTTTGTACTCGTTGTAATATGTCTCGTCCATAGGCTTTCCTACAAGCACTCCCGATATAACATCAAAGACTCCGGCGCTTTTCAGATACAAAAGCGCCTTTTCGTATTTTTCGGGGGATGGTTTTTCCTCACTCGACTCAAGAAGAAGTATTCTGCCCTCCCAGTCGGTGGCCTTTGGGAAGAGACCGTACTTTTCGCAAAGCACCGGCATATCTTCGTAGCGCTCGCCGTTAAAGATATCGTAAATCGAGTCTATGCAGCCGCCTAAGATTTTACCTGAAAACCGCGGTGCACCCTGCAGGAGCTCGAAGCCCTGATTTTCATGGCTTGCGCAGTCAACGCCCAGCTGGCTTACGCTAAAGTCTGTGCGGCCGTCGTACCAGATGTCGCTTGGACGGATTTCGGCAATCGTGCCGGTTTTAATCAGCTCTTCAAAGTACTTTCTCGTATAAGGCATTATATCGCTGCCCAGCTCGCAGATATCGGCAAGAAAGCTTTGGCCGTAGAATGTCTTCACGCCGACACTATGCAGCATGAAATGATTGATCGTGGTGTCGGAGTAGCCGAGAAATATCTTGTTTTTGCCCTGCACGGCCTTTTTCAGCTCGTCGTTTGCAAAGAGATACGGCAGGAGCCTGTATGTGTCATCGCCGCCGATTGCGCAAAGTATCATGTCGACCTCCGGGTTTTCAAAGGCAGCGATGAGGTCCTTTGCCCGCTCTTCCGGATGCTTTTCTATATATTCAAGGCCTTTGAGCGCATTCTCCGAGAATCTGACTTTGAGCCCCATCCTTTCAAGGCGCTCTGTTCCTAATTTAAGCTCGTGCGCCAGGAAATCCTCGCCGAGCACACCTCTCGAAAGGCTCACTATTTCAACTGTTTTTACCATTTCGAAACTCCTCTGATTAAAACACATTTTTCATGACGACAGTTTTCAGGTAATCATTAAATCTCTGATATTCCGCCGGGTCCAGCTTTTGCGGCGAGCTCATTACAACAAGCCTGTGCCCTTCACATGTCCGGTGATAGGTCGGATGCACATGGGAATAAGGATTTTCCTCAAAGCCGCACCTCTTGTAAAACTCTCTCCGCCGCTTTGAAATGTCGTCCTCCGGCGGATCTATTTCAAGAATCAGAGGATTTGATGCGTAGGAGCTAAGTATCCTCTGCCCATACCTTTTATTACGCATTTCAGGCCTGATGCAGAAATGCTCGATATAATAAAATCCGCCTATGTCCCAGTAGAGAATCTCGCCTATAAAGGTTTCCCCGTCAAAGACAGCATCAAAATGATAGTCGGGATTTCCCATTATTTCCGCCTGCGATGCAGCCTCGCGCTGCTCATGATACGGAAAGCTGATTTTATAAAGCTCTGTTGCCTCTCTGTAAAGCGGGTGGTCCGCCGTAGTTAACCGCTTAGTTTGTAATTCTGTGTTGCCTGATGTTTTCATATCCGTGTATGTTATTAAAAATATTTCACATAAAAAAAATTACTTTAATTATACCTAAAGTTCTATGATTTTGCACATATTATATTCATCAACAAATTCTCCGTTAACTCGCATAGACTTCGACCTCAAGCCTTCTACAACAAAACCATTTTTTTCGTATAGGTTCTTTGCTGCAATATTAGGACATTCTACGGTAAGTTCTAGACGTACTATACCTTTTGACCTTGCCCATTCCTCAAGGTGCTTGAAGAATCTTGTCCCTATCCCTTGCCTGCGATAAGCTTCACGTATTCCTGTAACAATATAAGCTGTGTGCTGTACACGATTTAATTTTCCACGTTCTGCGCCAAGAAACCCCACAATCTCCCCACTGTCATTTTCTGCAACAAGCATCAAATCTGTTCCCGATGATGCTTCTTCCAGATATGACTTTAGGCGCTCCGAATTTTGGCTCACTTTTTGCCGCTCCCCGGGTTCGTACAGCATATAGTCAGTTTCTTCATCAAGCCTGCAAAGCATTTCATATAGCTTTTCTGCATCCGTTAATTTCGCTTCTCTGATAATCATATGCTCCTCTTTTCTTTATAATAATCGAAGCTCCTTCTTATTTACATTCTCCCAATCCCTGTTTTCGCACCAGTAGACGGTTCGAGCGGCCACATCAAAGACCATTGATACGACCGTCGGGCAGACTGTCTGCGAGACTTCCTTCAGCACCTCAAAGCAGTCTGCTACGTCAAAATCGTAGCCTGCCGATGTAAGCAGTGAGGTAGCCTTTCTGTACCGGTCCATGCCCATCCACGGATGATGAGGCTTCTCGCCCTTAAGTGGCGAAAAGTTGGTGAGGACTGCAAACTCCGGCTTGGTGTAATATTTGTAGCCCTGCCCCGGAATGATGTGCAGCACGTTGCCGTCATTATCGGAAAGCGCCGCCATAAATGTCACCTCCGGGATGCTGCAAATCTGCTGTTTCTCCGCGATGTCGCGTATCTCTGCGAAAGTCTTTTTCTGAAGGAGCAGGTCTATGTCGAGCATAATCAGATTCTCACAGCCGTCACGTGGCTCGCTCTTTTCGTCATAAGGCCAGCATGTCGGCATGCCCACAAAATCGCCTCGAGAGTTCGCCCCAAAAAGCGGCATCCACCCCTCTTTTTCGTCGTTTATCTCTATATATACGCCCTCGTCTGCGGTGCGAATCCTATGCTCCATGTTCGCAAGGTCGAGGTTCCACCCGACGATGGTCTTTTTCTTGTTTACTATGATGCTTGTACACATTTTGCGTTTTGCCTTTCTGATTTAAGCCTATCCGCTTTCCTTGTCGTCGATGCCCTTTATGGGGTCAATCACAAACAGCCCGTCCCGATTGCAGTAAAAGAAGATTCTTCTGACGCCTCTCATCCTGAAGCGCGCCTCAGCGTTTCCTTCGGGATAGAGCTTTACAAGCTGCATATCGCCAGGTGACGCCGCCGCCATAAATGAAATGTAATGCTCCTTTGTCATGCTGTGATCAAGTCGCACATAATATTCGTCCTCCACGCGCTCGATAAAGACCATGTGGCACTCGTCCGTCTGCTCCGCATCAAGCGGTGTAAGCAGTATGCCGTGGCAGTGGATAGCCGCTTCGCCCATGCTGTGCACTACGTTGCCGCAAACCGGGCAGACATAGAACTTCGAGCGTAGCATATTTGCCGACACATTTGCATTGTGAACGGTGTTGCCCGATATCAGCTCCGTTATCGAAATTTTGAAAGCCTGTGCGATGGGCTCTAGCAGTGTGATATCGGGATAGCCTTTGCCGGTTTCCCATTTCGAGACTGTTTTGTCGCTTACACCCAGCCTTTCCGCCAGCTGAAGCTGTGTCATTTTGCTTTTTTCACGCAGCTCCTTGATGGCTGCGCCTGTAACATATTGGTTCATAGTTAATTTCACCTCCATGCTCAGATTATATGCCCGGACCGGCAGATATGGTACCTACGGAAAGTAGAGCTTAGTTAATTATACTATAATTGTCGAGACTGCGCGACCGGAAATGTAGGGGCGGCGTGGCGGGAATTGCACGGCACAAATTGGAAAAGTCTTGAACAAAGAAGAGGCTCAGGCTATGCGAGCTTCAGCCCAGCGCCACATCCAATGCCATCATCAGGCTAAAACCAACAGCAAAGCACACAACGCCGATGTTGGAATGACGCCCGGACGACATCTCCGGGATGAGCTCTTCCACGACCACGTACAGCATAGCTCCGGCCGCGAAGGACAAAAGATACGGCATTGCCGGAACTACCATGCCGGCAATCAGAACGGTCAGCCCGCCAAAGACAGGCTCTACTGCGCCCGATAACGAGCCAAGCCCAAAAGATTTTGGCTTGCTTTTTCCTTCTGCAAAGAGCGGCATGGAGATGATTGCACCTTCGGGGAAGTTCTGGATTGCAATGCCCAGTGCAAGTGCCAGCGCAGCGCCTGAGGTTATATTTGCCGAGCCCGACAGGAAACCGGCATAGACCACACCTACCGCCATTCCCTCCGGAATGTTGTGAAGTGTAACGGCGAGAACCAGCATCAATGTTTTGTTCAGTTTTGCTTTCGGTCCTTCTACCTGGTCGGACTGTTCTATACTCCTGTGCAGATGCGGGATTACATGATCCAGGATCAGTAAGAATAATATACCCAGCCAAAAGCCTATGAATGCCGGAAGGAAGGCAAGCCTCTCCTTCGCCGCAGATTGCTCGATGGCAGGAACTATTAGGCTCCAGATGGACGCCGCCACCATCACACCGGCTGCAAAGCCAAGCAGTGCGCGCTGTACATCAGCCTTGATATCCTTTTTCAGAAAGAATACGCAGGCTGCGCCGGCTACTGTACCGATAAACGGAATCAGCAGCCCTAAAATTACCGTTTTAACCATTTTTACACCTTCAATTTAGTTACATTTTACTAACTTGTATATACCACACTTCTGCGCGATAAAAACAGCCTTGCGGTCGCCTCTTCTGTTGAGATTATTAGAGTTAAAACTCAAAAAGATGCGTGTTCACTTAAAGGAGCACGCATCTTATTATTTCTTTATCCTAAGCCTCTTCAGATACTCTTTGTGCTCCGGTGTGACGCGGTAGCTTTCAACGGATTTCTGAATCGCCTTGTTGTGAGTCCATGTATCGAGCCGCCTTTCCTCTATATACGGCAGCACGGCATCATATTGCTTGGCCAGTGCCGTAGCAAAATACCATGCAATCATCATGTTGACATAGTACTCTTCCGACCTTAGTTCTGCAATCATTTCAGGATATGCCGGATCAAAATCCTCATCAAGGAAATGCTGCATCAGCATTCCTGTTCCGAATCTTACCTCATAGGTTTTCTCGGAACGAATCCAAGTTCTAATCTGCTCAAGCAGCTTTGGGCGGTGCTTCTTGAACACCTTCGGCGACATCTGGTCGCACGTTGCCCAGTTATCCACAAATGGCAGGAATCTGAGCACCTCTTCCATGCAGCGTTCGTAATCCTTTAACTCCGAAATTATAAACGCGTGCAGCTGGTTCTCATCAAAATATCTGTGCGGCAGTTCATTTAAGAACTCCTGCACATCATCTCTTTTGACATACTGCTTTGCCAGCGTTCGAAGCGCAGGTGTCCTGACTCCGATTATGGAATCTGCATCCACCGTCGGAATAATCTTTTCCTGCATTTCTTTGTACTCAATATCCTGCAGCTCAAATAATGCAGCCTCTATTTCGTTTATTATTTGTGTTTTACAATCATTTATAATCGCTTCTCTGATGATCATCTTACTTTCTTTCCTTGTCTTCGATACATTTTAAAGGGTCAATTGAAAACAGCAATTACCCACATACACATAATCCAGGCTCGCTCTTGCGATTTCTGCGAGGCGATAAACAAGGCCTGTGTCCGTCGCTGCTCTGTCCTGCATATGAAATCGCGGGAAAAAGCGAGTAACATGAAGCGGCACACCCTCTCCGCTCGGATTTTTGAGCACTGCTACCCACTTTGAAAGCTCGCGCATCTCTTCCTCGCCATCGTTTACTCCCGGCACAATCAGTGTCGTAAGCTCAACATGACAAACTTCCGTCGCTCTTTTGATAAACGAGGCAGTCTGCTCCAGGCTACCACCGAGAACTTCTTTATATGTGCTCTCATTAAAGCTTTTTAAATCGATATTCATCGCGTCGATATACGGTGCAAGCTCGTCAAGTATTGCAAGCTCCGCAGTCCCGTTTGTTACCATCACGTTTTTCAGGCCTCTTTCCTTTGAAAGCTTTGCCGTATCCCGCACAAACTCATAGCCGACCAGCGGCTCGTTATATGTGAACGCAATGCCAATATTTCCGTTTTCACGCGTTCTTATTGCAAGACCCACAAGTTCTTCGGGTGTAATTGTTTCCGCGCTCCTTGCGTAATTTTTAGCCTCCTCCGACCATGATATCTCGTGGTTCTGGCAAAACGGGCAGCGCAAATTACAGCCGAAGCTCCCCACGGACAAAATCATGCTGCCCGGGAAAAATCTGTTAAGCGGCTTTTTCTCGATCGGATCAAGCGCAAGCGATGAGATTATGCCATAGTTATACGCCTCAACCGCACCGTTTTTCGCAATGCGCCCGCCGCAAAAACCGAGCCCGCCTTCCTCAATATTACAATGTCTGAAACAAACCTTGCATTCTGCCATTTCTAATCCGGCGCCCTTTCCGAACAGCTGCAAATGCAGCTATCAAAGCTCCAATAACATATAAACCAGTTCCTGATATCCGGAAACCCGCGAATTAAAGCCCTTTGGATTTCGGCCGAATTCTTCGAAGCCAAAGCTACGGTAAAGAGCTATGGCGCGCTCGTTCTCCGCAACCACGTTCAGTTCCAGCTGCTTGTAGCCCGCCTCCTTTGCACACTCTATGCAAGCCTCCATCAGCACCTTGCCAAGCCCCAGTCCCCAGAACTTCTTTGAAATACCTATGCCCAGTTCAGCTCTGTGCTTCACTTTATATTTGCTACCGACAGCTTCAATTCCGGCGCTTCCCACCACCTCTCCGTCTATGACGGCGATGATTTCTATCTCATTTTCGCTGTCGGCCTTTTCCTTTAGAAAATCGGCTTCCTGCTCAGCATTAAAGCTGTTTTCATCGGGATATGTAAGCATATAATCCGTCTCTGCATGAGTCCGGTTAAAGTTCTCATATACTGCGGCACCGTCAGAAAACTCACCGTTTCTGATTACCGCCTTTTTTCCGTTTTTTAAGGTAATGGTTTTGTTAAATTTCATCCCCTGTGATTACCTCCGTTAAAAAAACAAATCTCTTAGCCTTATACATACACCAATTCAAATTCCTCGCATACAACTTTTGTATCCTCGGTAAATGCTTTGTTTATTCCGGCAAGTTCCCGAGTCAAAAAGTCTTTATGAACCGTTCTCCAATACTCTAATGATCTGTCACCTTCTCCTTCTTTATAGGCAAACTCTTGCGGAACCCGGTTGAATGCTATCACATCCACTCTAATTGTCTTCACAATACAGACAGCGTCTCCCTTTGAATCAAGTATAATACTGTAGTCCCCTGCTTTAGGGATTGGTTCGCCTTCAGTCTGATACAAATCATATGACGAACATGTGGCAGTCTTTACTCCGCTTTTGACTAAAGAGGCTAATTTGTCCGGTGCGTCGCCAAATGCCCACGATTCATATTCTCCGGTCAAGCCGGATTTTTCCCATAATTCTTCTGCTGTCATCTTTTATAATCCTCCAAAATCTACAGTTACTTCATGAAGTTTGGACAATAAACATACCGTTTCGCAGTGCCCCGTGTGCGGGAACATGTCCACAGGCGTTGCTTCTATAAACTCGTAACCGCATGCGGTCAGATATTTCACATCACGTGCAAGCGTTGCGGGATCGCAGCTTACATAGACTATGCGGCTTGGTGCAGACTCGGATACGGCCTCAAGCAGCCTTTCATCGCAGCCTGCGCGTGGCGGGTCTAATATAACTACATCCGGCTTTGCCGCAGGCACGCTTTCACCGAATCGGTCTGTGTATCCGGCAAGCAGCTTTCCGATTTCGTCCTCCGCCCTGCCGCAAAAATATCTCGCGTTCACAATTCCGTTAATTACAGCATTGCGGTTTGCATCAAGTATCGCGCCCTTTACCGACTCTATTCCGTAGATGAAGCCTTTTCCCTCCGGGCCGCTGCTCATTTCAGACATCTGCCTTGCCGCAAAGAGACCGATAGTCCCGACTCCGCAGTAAAGGTCGAACACTTTCTCATCGCCCTCAAGAGCTGCATATTCCAGTGCCTTGCCGTAGAGCTTTTCCATTTGAACGGTATTTACCTGATAAAACGCCAGCGGCGAGATTTCGAACTCAAGGCTCACATTCCCCACCTTTGCGCATTCGCGTATAGCCGGCTTTCCTGCAAGCGTTATGCACTTTTCGCCAAGCACTTCACTGCCCTTTCCACGGTTTATGTTTATTATCACGCTCTCAAGCGAATATTCCGCCTCACCCTCCGGCGCAGCATTGTAAATTGCATCGTCAAGCAGATCGACCAGAAGCTGCGGCTGAGGCAGATCTTCACCTGTAGCCACAATTATTACCATGACCTCTCCCGTGCCGGGCGCTGTCTTCACAACCATGCCCCGAAGCAGGCCCTTGCCGGTTGCCCTGTCATAAGCGGAAGGCTTTGCGAGGCTTATGTACTGCCGCAGTGCTTCTGCTGCCGCCATTGCGGAAGGCATTTGAAGAAGGCATGTCTTGCAGTCGATAACCTTGTGGCTCTTTGCGCTGAAAAAGCCCACTTCACCGCCCGAGCCTATCGCAAACTCCGCCTTGTTGCGGTAAAAGGCCGGCTCTGACATGCCGATTATAGGGTTAACCTTTGGTTCTTCCAAACCCCCGAGCCGGGTAAGCTTGTCGCAGACCTGCTTTTCTTTTAAGCGCAGCTGTCCCTCGTACGAGTAGCCTGCATAGACGCATCCTCCGCAGGTTCCCGCATAAGGACAAATTTCAGCCTCGCTGAGTCTGTCCTCAGAGGCTTCGAGTATTTCGACGGTTTCAGCGTTTGCGAAGCTCTTTTTTACCTTTGTGATGCGGGCACGCACAGTGTCTCCCGGATATGCACCCTCAACAAACACCGTAAGCCCTGAAAGGGCGTCCTCCGCCCCCTCCGGGATGCGTCCGACGCCCTGACCCATATCTGTGAAATCCGTTATTAATAACTCAACCGTTTTATTCTGACCGTTTTCTTCAAACCCTCTAGTTTGCTTTGTCATACTCTGCCATTTCCTCGTTAATCTGATCTTCTTTTGCAGACATTGCCTGAAGCGTCAAATCGAACAGTTTTTCAAGCTCCCAGCCAAGCTGGTCTGCGCCGCGCTGTATGATTTCTCTCGAGCAGCCGGCTGCAAAGCGTTTGTCCTTGAACTTCTTTTTTAGAGATTTGACATCCATATCCTTTGCGCTGTGCGAAGGTCTCAGTATCATACCTGCCCAAATAAGTCCTGTCAGCTCATCTGCCGCAAAGAGAACCTTTTCCATCTCGCGTGTCGGTTCAACATCGATTGTAGCACCGCTTTCGGTTGTATAACCGTAGCCGTGAGAACAAACCGCATGAATGATGTCATCGCTTACGCCGCCTTCACGCAAGAGCTCAGGTGCCTTTATGCAGTGCTCCTCCGGATAAACTTCAAAGTCAATGTCATGGAGAAGTCCTACGATTCCCCAGTATTCAACCTCGTCCTTGTAGCCGAGCTCGTTTGCAAACCACTGCATGACAGCCTCTACGGTAAAGGCATGCTGTATGTGAAATCTGTCTTTGTTGTACTTCTTTAAAAGTTCAAATGCTTCGTTTCTGGTAATCATAGCTTCATCTCCTTTTATCTCATGTTTGTCAAAATTTGACCTTTTGGGTATTATACCGCTTTACAGGGATAAAAACAACCTTTAAGGCATGATTATTTCATATTCCTAAAGAAAAACGGCTGCAGCTCGCCCGTATGTGAGCCTGTTACAGGATCTGTGCCATGGTCGGAGACTACCTCTATATCGTATGGCGATTCGAGAAGCCCGCGTATTACGATTTCATCCACTTTTTTTAAGAAAGCTCTCTTTTCTGCGCTATCCTTTCTGTGCCCCGCCTCGTCAGCACCGTTTATGTGGAGTATTACCGTTTCACAGCGCTGTGCGGACTCTAGTGCAGCTTCAAGCTTGCCGAAAAGATTTGTGTCCGTATCGCCTGTAAATCCGGGTCCATAAACCGACTTTATGCCCAGCAGCCTGCCTATTCCCCGTACAATTGTCGTCCCACTTATCAATGTCGATTTCTCCGGATTGAGGTACAGGCTTTCTTTGCTTAATTCAAGCTTTTGTGCAAAGGATTCCCCCCACGGGATAACGCAGGAATCATCGTCTTTCAGATAATCGAACGCCTCTTTTAAAGCCAAAAAGCCCTCCGGAGCTTTTGCATAAATACTGCCGCCGCTCGGTGGGAAGGTCTTTATCTTTCCGATTTTACGCTTTGCGCCCGGGAAAACAAGTATGCTCTTGTAGCCGCCTATCGGATGGAATTTGAAAATTGCTCCGCTTGCAAGCTCTGCCGAGAAGCCTTCGCTGTACTTTTCATCACATGGCGAAAGCAGGTGCCCCGCCTTGTCAGCAGTATAGCGGCTTCCTCGCAGGAGCAGGTCTTCCGCATAAATCTCCACGCCTGCGCCGAGTGCTTCGACATAAGCCCTGAGGCCGGCAGGAACTGTGCTTACTCCTAAAATGTGCAGTGTGCACGTAAGTGTTTCGGGGCGGCAGCCCATGCAGGTATCTATGCGTCGCCCCGCCGTCATTTTGGATAAATAGCGGTAGTCCTCCCGGCGAAAGGCATCGTCGCTCATTCCGTCAATTATACACAATATTTTGCTCAACTTTGATTTTTTAGACCTCTCTGTTTAAAACCTTGTAGATATATTCCATATCAAGGCCGCTTTGCAGCGCGTCAGCCAGCTTGTCGTACTGCTTTTCTTTGTAGTCCTTTGGGTCGAATGTGCCGAGCGCGCTGAATTCCGCGCCCTTTCTCGTGCAAAGCGCCTTTAGTATTTCGTCAGCTATTCCGGGCGCATCAAAGATGCCGTGAATGTAGCTTCCGTAAATATTCCCGCCGCCGGCGAGAACCGGAAGCTTTTCTTGGCTGCGACCCATGTGGATTTCATAGCCTTCGTATTTCATGCCTGAAAGGCCCTTTAATATTCCTTCTGTTTCGGGGATTTTTCCTGAGCTCTGCCGCTGCACTTTTTCACCGAGAAATACGGTTTCCATCTGGATAAAGCCCATTCCGGCAATTTCCTTCGTCCCTGCTGCTTCGACCATATCGGGATCTTTGACGGTTTTGCCAAGCATCTGATAGCCGCCGCATATGCCAAAGACGAGAGTTCCCCGGTCCGCCTGCTGCTTTACACCGGCCTCAAGCCCGCTTTCGCGAAGCCATCTCAGGTCTTCAATCGTGCTCTTGGTGCCCGGGATTATTATCATGTCGGGCTCGTGCAGCTCACCGGTGCTTTCGATGTAGCGGAGCGATACATTTTCGTAACGCTCGAAAGGTGAAAAGTCGGTGAAGTTTGAGATTCTCGGAAGCTTTATAACCGCAATGTCGATGAGCTTTCGCTCGCGGCCGCTTTTAAAGCGCTCGCTGAGGCTGTCTTCGTCATCGATGTCCACGTGGATGTACGGAACCACGCCCGCTACGGGAACGCCGCAAAGCTCTTCAAGGGTTTTTAGACCCGGCTCGAGTATTGCGCGGTCGCCGCGGAATTTGTTGACTATCGTGCCCTTTATGCGGGCTTGCTCATCGGGTGCAAGCAGCTTTATTGTGCCGTAAAGCTGTGCGAAAACGCCGCCCCTGTCTATATCGCCCGCCAGCAGAACCGGTGCGTCCACCAGCTTTGCAAGTCCCATATTAACGATGTCTTCGTCCTTTAAGTTTATCTCCGCAGGGCTTCCCGCTCCTTCGATTACGATTATGTCATATTCTGAGGCAAGACTTTCGTATGCCTTCATAACTTCGGGTATGAACTCTTTCTTTCGGCGGTAGTATTCCATTGCCGCCATATTGCCGATTGCTTTACCGTTTACGATTATCTGGCTGCCGACGTCGGTTGTCGGCTTTAAGAGAATCGGATTCATCCTGGTGTCGGGTGCTATGCCTGCCGCCTCGGCCTGTACGACCTGAGCTCTGCCCATTTCGCCGCCTTCCTTTGTAATAAAGGAATTGAGGGCCATATTCTGGCTTTTGAAAGGTGCAACCCTATAGCCGGCTTGCTTAAATATGCGGCACAGTCCCGCTGCCAGCAGACTTTTTCCGGCATTTGACATCGTGCCCTGAATCATTATGTTTTTAGCCATACATTTTCCTTTCAGCTACGCTTTTATCTCTTTTATAGCATTGATCAGCTGTTCATTTTCTTTATGAGTTCTGACTGCCGTTCTGAACCAGCCGCTGCAAAGGCCGTGGTAATTATCGCATTTTCTGATTGCAATGCCTTTGCCGAGTAATTTATCCGCCAGATTCTCCTCTGCTTTGAAGAGAAGATAGTTGGTTTTAGAATCCGTCGTATAGTATCCAAGGCCTTCAAGCTGCGCTTTCATCCAGGCTCTCTCGCAAGATATCAAGCTGCGTGCATCCTCGAGGAATTCTGTTTCCTTTAATGCGGCAATGCCGGCTGCCTGTGCGATGCTCGAAACATTCCAGGGCTGGACGGCCTTTGACATTTTTTCGAGAAGCTCTTTATCCGATGTCATCCCATAGCCGAGTCTGACACCTGCCATACCGTAGCTTTTGGTGAAGGCTTTTAGGATAAAGAGGTGTGGATTATCTCGCAGCAGGTCTTTGGCATCTCTGCCTCCGTCCGAAAGATCCAAAAAACATTCGTCGAGGAAGAATCTGATTTTATTTTCTCCGCAGTACTTTATGATTTCAAGAAGAAGACCTTCTTCAATCAGTCTGCCCGTAGGATTGTTGGGGTTGCAAAGAAAGATGATATCCGGTTTTTCAGCCTTTAGAAAATCCAAAAATCCCGAATCAAGGTCAAAGCTGTTTTCAACTTTAAGGGGATATCTGATTATTCTGCAGCCGGCATTTTCAAGCGCCAGGGAATATTCCGCAAAGGTTGGCGCAGTTTCTGCGGCAACCAATCCGCCCGGGCCGCCTACTGCTGCGCAGTAGGCGTAGATTACCTCAGCTGCGCCGTTGCCGCAGATGAGGTAATCTACGGGCACGCCCTCGTGCCCGGCTAGGGCTTCGCCCAGCCTCCGGCAAAATGGATCGGGATACCTGTCGAGAGTCTCCAGGCTATCCCGTATCGCTCGTTTAACCCCTTCGGGGGTACCTAAAGGATTAGTATTAGCCGAAAAATCCAATATTATCTTTTGACCGTATATGTCCCCGCCATGCGGGTTTTTCTCTTTATAAAGCATTCCTCCTCCAATCTGGGGACAGGCACCAAATTCGCCTTTTTTCCAATTTAGGGACAGGTCTGACCGTCAGCTCTCACTACAGTCCTTCTGACCTGTCCCAAAATTCGCTTTTTTTCCAATTTGGTGCCTGTCCCCAAATTCGCCTTTTTTCCAATTTGGTGCCTGTCCCCAAATTAGCCTAAAATGATAAATCTGAGTGTGATGCTCAAAAGAAGCGCCACAAACGATGTCGCATACATCAGTCTGCAAGCTCTTTTAATATCCTCGTGCTCTATTTCTCTGGTTGCATCACCTATATACTTCTTTTTATGCAGCACTCCGTGATAGTACGCATCGCCTGCGAGCCTGAGACCCAGCAGGCCTGCGCATACCGATTCGGTCTGTGCAGAGTTCGGGCTCGCATGATTATATCGATCCCGCTTGAAAATCTTAAAGCCTCTGCCTGCATCCATCCCCAAAAGCAGCCCGGAAAACAACATGAAAAAAGCTGACAGTCTCGCCGGCAGAAAGTTGAAAACATCATCCATCCTTGCAGGGACCAGTCCCACATTTTTATATGGCTCTTCAATGTAACCAAGCATCGAATCCATCGTATTTACCGCTTTATACACAAAACCGCCCGCAGCGCCAAACAAAGCCATATAAAAGAGCGGCGCAACCACGCCATCCGATGTGTTCTCTGCAACGGTTTCAACCGCTGCGCGCGTCACCGCCGAATCATCGAGCTCCGCGGTATCTCGGCCCACTATCATGGAAACAGCACGCCTCGCATCTTCGATACTGCCCCCCTCAAGAGCATCGTAAACCTTCATGCTCTCTACCTTTAACGATTTAACAGCCAGTATCTGCCAGCACATTATGCCCTCGACTGTCATCCCGAGCGCAGGATGAACCTTGTAGCATAACGCCAAAAGACCTGCTGAAATCACACCCGTCAGTCCCACGGTAACTATCCACACAGCAAGTCCCGCTATATTTTCGCCTGTTTTGGTTTTGGGAAATATCTTCCTGAAAAGCTTTTCCAAAAAATCTATCAGCTTTCCTATCAAAACAACAGGATGAATAATCCCCTTCGGATCCCCAAACAAAAGATCCAGGAAAAAACCTATTGGCAGCGCTGATAAATACCAGCCCATAACCTACCTCCACAGCCGATCATCATTCGGCTTTCTTTTGCATAGTAAATATATAAACAGGGTTCTGACCGCTCATAAGATTATATGCTCCGGCCTTTTTGCTCCTCGCAACAGTCATGGAAACAATTTCCTTTTCTTCAAACCCAAAATCATCAATTATTCCCGTCAGCTCGCCCACAGTCTCGAGAGCGATTGCGGTTGCAACAATCCTGATATCAGGATTAATCTCAAGCAGCTTTTTTATTATTTCCCGCGCATTTCCCGAGCTGCCGCCTATAAACGCATGCGTGGCCCCGGTGATGCCCGAAAGCGCCTCAGGTGCAAAGCCCCGCACTATCGTCATATTCTCTGTTCCAAAGCTTTTTTTATTCTTTTCGAGAAGCTCCAATGCCTTTTCTTTGCACTCAATCGCATATACATGGCCGCATGTCACAGTCCGCGCCATTTCAATCGATACAGAGCCCGTTCCGGCACCTACATCCACGCAGATACTGTCTTTTTTTAGACCAAGCTTTGAAAGTGCGACCGCCCTTACTTCCATTTTTGTCATCGGCACGACCTCGTCTTCGCCGAGATTTCTCAAAAACTCTTCGTCCGCCAGTCCATAAGCCGCAGACAAATCGGGCGCATCGTTTACAATCAAAACAGAGCTGAGCGAATCAAAATCCATTCCCAAAAACTCCGCCGGCTTCCCTATGGTAACGCTTTCATCAGAATAGCTGAGTCTCTCACCTACATAAACCGTCACATCGGAAAGACCTGCAGCTTCAAGCCTTTCGCAAATCCTTGAAACACCCTCGTCTCCTCCCGAAAGTACAAACACCTTTCTGTTACCTCTTACAGCGGCGGCAAGATTTGCATCGCGCCCGTGAAGGCTGATAAACCTCGCATCCTCGTAAGACATACCGATTAATGAGCAGAAGTAAGAAAAAGAGCTGATTCCCGGCAGTACCCTCACGCTGTATTCCGAAAGCATCGGCAGGAGCTTTTTGGTGCCGCTGTAAAAGCCCGAATCTCCCGACATCAAAACACAGACAGTTGCATATTCGGGATTTTCCTCTATAACCTTTACAATCTTTTCGGGCGAAATCTCGTAAAATGCAGGTTTGCTCCCATCCGAAACCGAACCAACTATCCTTTCGGCACCGATCAGGCAGTCTGCGCCCCCGATCGCAGTAAGCGCATCGACCGTCATATACTTTTTTCTGCCCGGTCCTATGCCGATAACGGTCACCTTTCTTTTTTGCTTCAGGCGGAATCTGTCACAGAGCTCCTTAAAAAGCTCATTAAATTCAATACCGTCTACCTGCTGCGGCCTGCCGATAATTATTAACTTAACACCGCTATTAACTGCAGCCGTAACTTTCTCGCCAAAGCCTCCTCTGTTTCCTCCATCCTTTGTAACAAGCCACTTTGCGTCTGTCATGGAAAGATGCTCTATATTAAAAAGCACAGAGAACGGCCCCTGCGCCGCAAGGATGTGCGAAGGTGATAATCCTGCTTGCTCGCAGAGCATTAACGACTCTTCCGATGGCAGGACTCTCGCAAAAGCCCTTTCCGAAAAGCCCTTTATCTTCGAAAACTTATGAAGCTCCTTGCTGCCCGTTGTGAGCAGTATATTGCCTTCGGTACCGTCCAAAAACTCGGCGGCTTCCTCGGCACTGTCAAACACCTTTACATCGCTGCCGAATTCGGTTCCGGGCCGAATGAGCCTTCTGTACTCAACATCCGCACCACCTGCTGCTTTTATGATGTTTTCAGTCACTTCCTTCGCATAAGGGTGCGTCGCATCGATAACAATGTCGAATTCCCCGCTTTCCAGGAAATCCTCCATTTCCGATTCACTTAGCCTGCCCGTATGAACAGTCAGATTGTCATTTTCTTCAATGAGCTCAAACGCATACTCCGTCGCAACGCAGACCGTGACCTTTGCACCCGCATCTGCCAGAAGCTCACTTATTTTTCTGCCGTCCACCGTACCCGCAAATACACAAATATTACACATTTTTATATCCTCTCGGTGTTACCATATTTCCGCCAATCACCTTTGTCATCGCATTTCCGATAAATACTGTGCAGAACATATCAATTTCAGCGTTGCCAAGCTCCGAAAGCGTCATAATCCTCCTGCTTTCGCCTTCCCGCCCGATGTTCCTCGCAACTCCGCAGATTCTGCTGCCGGGGAGCTGCCTCATCAGTATCTCGCACGCCCTTTTCAAATGATCCGGTCTGCCCTTGCTTGCAGGATTATACAGCACAATCGACAAATCCGCCGCTGCTGCAGCTTCCAGCCTTTTTTCGATTTTTTCCCAAGGCGTAAGCCTGTCGCTAAGCGATATCACCGCAAAGTCATGTGTAAGCGGCGCACCCAGAACAGCTCCACCGCTGCCTGCTGCCGTAAGCCCCGGAATCACCTTGATTTCCGGTTCTTTCTCCTCCCCCTTTAGTTCATAGACCAAGGCCGCCATACCGTAAATTCCGCTGTCGCCCGAGCAGATAAGCGCAACATTTTTGCCATCACGCGCACGCTCCAAAGCCGATCTGCACCTGTCTGCTTCCTGTGTCATGGGCGTAGTAAAGAACTCCTTTTCGGGATATCTTTCCTTTACCAGGTCGACATAAACGCTGTATCCGATTATTACATCACAGCTCTTAAGCGCCGTGTCCGCAGCCACAGTCATATTTTCATAGTTTCCCGGGCCTATTCCCACTACATAAAGCATGCTCAAAATAACACCTCTTTGTCTTCCAAACCGACAGCCACGGTCACACCGTCAAAAGCTGTCTTTTTAACGATTATCCTGTCCGAAGCGATAATGGCAGCCCTTTCGCATACATTATCCACTCCGGTTACATTCTTTACAAACTCTGACGCAGAAAACTCACCCTTTGCATTCGAAAGCTCGTCTGCACTGTAAAACCTAACCGGCACCCCCAAATCAGAGCAGTACTCCAAAAGGCCGGATTCGTCTTTTTTGATATCTATTGAAGCAGCTTCCTTTACCGCCCTTAAATCAAGCCCTGCTTCGTCAAACACCGCTTTAACCGCCTCCGCAATCTTTTCCTTTGTCGTTCCCTTTCTGCAGCCTATACCCAGCGTAAGGCATTTCGGTATCAGCTGCAAAGTCCTTGAAAAAGGTTCATTCTCAAGCGATTCGGTTTTATACCCTATATATATCCCGATTTCCGGCTTTCTGCCTCCCAAAGTCGCAGCTTTCCCCGGAGTAGCCCAGTCAAAAATACCACTTGGCAGTCTTCCCGAAACCGGAAGCTGCGAAAGTAAAGGCACATCTCTTTCGAGTATCTCGGCAGAAACCGCCTTTGCCATCTTCATGCTGCCAATCACAAATCCGTTTTCGGCAGCCCATGTATCCACGGAAAACCTGCCGTTTATATCCGTCGCTGTTGTTATAACCGGCACTGCGCCTATTTTTTCGGCAATCTCCCCTGCCAGCCTGTTGGCACCGCCTATATGCCCTGAAAGAATCGGGATTACATATTTCCCAAGCTCATCGATTACAATTACAGCGGGGTCCTTCGCTTTGTCCTTTATGAAAGGTGCGATATGCCTTACCGCAATCCCGCAGGATCCAACGGACACCAGTGCATCGCCTTCCTCAAAGCATTTCCCGTAAAAGTCTCGGCTCGTTTTGCAGCCTTCGCCAATCACGGAAAATCCCGGCCGCAGATATTTGTCTATAGTAAAGCACGAGATTTTATCAGCACCTGCACCGGCACCTGCGCCGTTGATACCGCAGCCACCGAGGCACTCAGCCACTCTCCCTGCCGTCTCGCATGCCTTATTTGAATATGCAAATATAAAGACCTTCATTATTCCTTTGCCTCTCTGAACTCAGTGGTAAATCCCGGATGATAAAGCAGCGACCTCGCATATTCGTCGCCCATACAGTCTCCGACTATAATCAGCGAGGTCTTCGTGAGACCATTTTCAGTAACCGTTTTATGTAAATCGCCTACCGTGCAGCGGAAAATGCGCTCGTCAGGCCATGTTGCCTTGCTTACAACAGCGACAGGTGTCTGCGCCGGATATCCCCCCTCAAGCAGATCCGCCTGAAGCTTCTCCGTCAGCGAAGTGCTGAGGAAAAGAACCATCGTTGCGCCGTGGCTTGCAAGCTCTTTTACAGACTGGCCTGCCGGCACCGGAGTCTTGCCCTCCTCGCGCGTGATGATGACAGTCTGGCTTACCGACGGCAAAGTGTATTCCGCCTTAAGCGCAGCAGCAGCACCGCAAAACGAGCTTACACCCGGGCACACATCGTACGCTATGCTCCTCTTTTCAAGCTCGTCGAACTGCTCGCGCACCGCACCGTATATGCTCGAATCGCCTGTGTGGAGGCGCACCGTGGTCTTGCCATTCTTTTCGGCCTTTTCGGTAACCTCGATTACCTCCTCGAGCGTCATCCTTGCGCTGTCGTGAATCTCGCAGCCCTCCTTTGCATAGGATAAAAGCTCCGGATTAACAAGTGACCCCGCATATATGATTACATCGGCCTCCGATAAAAGCCTTGCGCCGCGAACGGTGATTAAATCAACCGCACCGCTGCCTGCACCGACAAAATGTACCATCTTAATTCTCCTTACTTTGCTCTTTCACTATATCTTTTAAAAGCTCCTGTGCCAAAGCCGTTTCGCACAAAAATCCATATTCCTTTGAAAAGAGGATGGCGCCTGTTTTAAGCTCTCCTGCGCGGTATGCAAGGTTATACTCAATCCTCCCTGCAAGCCTTTCAAAGGTCTTTTGGAAGAGCCCCGCCTCCTTTAGTATCCTGATTGCATCATCAACCATCGCGCAGCCCAAGATTTCCTCCGCACGCGCCGCAGAAAGTCCCAAAGCGGCTGCGTTAGCAGCAATTATCTCCATCCTGCAGTCACCATATTTTGAATGTGTGTTAAACACATTCCCCGCAAGCTTGACCAGCTTTCCCGCATGGCCGACAATGAGTGCTCCCTTAAATCCCAGCCGTGCGCAAATATCAACCGAGTCCCCGATGAAGTTTGATGTAAGCACTGCCCACTTCGGATCTAGCTCCATACCGATTTTTATGAAATCCGCACCATAGTTTCCCGGTGTAAGCAGCACATATTCCGCTCCGCCTGCCTTTCTCTGACGAAGCTCCACGCCTATCGTGTCCACAAGCGCCTGCTCACTCATCGGCTCCACGATACCGCTCGTTCCCAGAATTGATATTCCGCCGACAATTCCAAGCCTCGGATTAAACGTCTTTTCGGCAATTTTCTCGCCACCCGGAACCGAAACGATAACCTCCAGCCCGCCCTCGTAGCCAAAGACATCGCAGACTTCGCGCAGGGCTTCTTTTATCATCCTTCGCGGGACAGAGTTTATTGCGGCATTACCTACGGGCTGATCCAGCCCTTTCTTTGTGACTCTGCCGACACCTGCGCCTCCGTCGATTGTTATATCACAACCGGCACACTTTCTTACAGTCGCAAAAATGTCAGCACCGTCCGTCACATCCGGATCATCCCCGGCATCCTTTTTAATGCTGCATACAGCATATCCTTCGCCGATTTCTATGTTTGAAACGGCTACGTCAATAACTATCCCTTTGGGAGTATTGATTTTGATATTATCTTTTCTTTTACCCGAAAGGAGCATGATTCCCGCTGCTTTCGCAGCTGCCGCCGCACACGAGCCGGTGGTAAAGCCGAGACGCAGCTCCTTTCCGTCCTTTGTAATATATTCTTCCATCTTATCTTTCAATTTTATAAAGAAGCGCGTTCACAATCGCAGCCGCAACATTGCTTCCGCCCTTGCGGCCTTCGGCAACAATATACGGCACATTTGATTCAATAATCAGTTCTTTACTTTCCACTACATTTACAAAGCCTACAGGAACACCGATTATGAGAGCCGGTGAAAGCTTTCCCGCATCCATCAGTTCCTTTATCGCAATGAGTGCCGTCGGTGCGTTACCTATTGCAAAGATGCATTTCTTTGAAAGCGAAGCCGCCTTTTCCATTGAAACGGTGGCCCGTGTCACGCCTCTCTCTTTGGCGAGGCTTGCAATATCCGGATCGGCCATATAGCAGTGCACTTCTCCTCCGAGCTTTGCCAGTATGCCTTTGTTTATTCCCGCCTTTGCCATATTTGTATCTGTCACAATATCACAGCCGCCTCTCAGGGCGTTTAGTGCCTCCTCTACCGCATCCTCGGAAAAAAACAGATTCCTTGCATAGTCAAAGTCTGCTGTTGTGTGGATAACGCGTTTTACAACGGACTTTCGATCATCAGGGATTATTATATCGCTGTATTCCTTTTCAAGAATTTCGGAAATTATCTCAAAGCTTCGCTTTTCTATGTCCATTGGCTTTACTATCTCAAACATGTTTTCTCCTTTGGCATGCCTTGTAAAAATTGGCCGCAAAATTAAGATTGGAATAAAAGTGGAAATGCGGATATCCTGCGTATAGGCTGTCCGTCGCAATTACTGCGGGCCAAGCCCTGCCGTTTCCCTTTTCGCAGGTAAAGCTGTCACCCGGCACATCCGCATCATAGTGATGAAATTCATGCGCCTTTATGCTTTCACCTTTTTTACAAAGCATATTATCCTTGCTTGCTGTCAGCGTTACATATCCGAATCTGGTGAGCTTACCGGTATTATGGCATCCGCCTTTGAGCGCTCCAACCATCTTTACCCCCTCGATATCCTGCAGCAGATACATAAATCCGCCGCATTCGGCTATGCAAGGCAGTCCGCCGTCTATTGCCTCTTTTATACTGCAAAGCATTTCTCTGTTCGCAGAAAGCTCCTCTTTATAGAGCTCAGGATACCCTCCCCCGAGATACAGCCCGTCTATGTCACCGGGCAGTGCCTGATCCGAAAGCGGGCTAAACGGAACAATCTCTGCGCCGCTTTCCCGCAGTGCCTCGAGGCTGTCTTCATAATAAAAGCAAAAGGCTTTATCTCTGGCAACCGCAATCCTGACAGGCTCGTTAAAAACCTCCGGCTTTACTGTTTCAAAGTTTATTTCGGGTGCGGAGTCTGCAAGTGCTATTAACCCGTCAATGTCTATACACTGCTCTGCTTTTTCGGCCAGTATCTGCATCTTTTCCTTTAGATCACTGATTTCCTGTGCGGTTACCAGCCCCAGGTGCCTGCTTTCGAATATGCTCTCCGGAACCTTTGGCATAAAACCGAGAGGCTTCACTGCACCTGCAAATGCTTTTTCTATTTCCCCCGCAAGAATTCTGTAGGTTCCTTCTGTGCAGCAGTTTAGTATTACTCCGCTGATTCCACTGTCATTACGAAACTCTAAAAAACCTTTTATGCTTGCAAGGATTGAAAGAGATGCGCCCTTTGCGTTAACGATCAGCACCGTCGGACTTTTGCTCACACGGGCAACCTCATACGTGCTCGACTCTGTACTCGAAATGCCGAGGCCGTCGTAATACCCCATTACGCCTTCGATTACACTGATATCGCACCCTTCAGAATTCTTTGCAAAGAGATACTTCATAGTATTTTCCCCGAGAAAAAACAGGTCGAGATTTCCACTCTTTGCCCCTATAATTTTGCTGTGAAACATAGGGTCTATATAATCCGGTCCGCATTTGAATGCACCTACCTTTAATTGTCTGTTCACAAGTGCCTGCAGCACGGCACATGTTACCGTGGTCTTGCCGCAGCCGCTGTTTGTGCCCGCAAAGAGCACTCTTGCCATTTTCTTTTTCATTTTCCAATTCAATTTCTACTCGTAATCGCTTAGCAAATGCGGAAACCATTTCCGAAACGAACCGGTCTCCATACCGTACAGCTTTTCTATGCTCATCTCCCTCACTACATTCTCCGGTGTGCCAAAGGCTGTAATTTTGTTATCGCCCACGCAGATGATGTAATCCGAAGCCTTGAGCGCCAAATCTATTTCGTGAAGTGACATGACAATTGTTGCTTTTTTTGTCCTCGCAAGCT
>JAEEGJ010011600.1_pt1 | contig 22279 bp, 16 predicted proteins | sample 8958761 | NCBI WGS metagenome assembly JAEEGJ01 (sample SAMN16246546, study PRJNA631951) | gut metagenome | biome: gut microbiome; feature: rumen; material: RS-attached | host: Bos | place: Iran: Karaj | collected 2018-10 | reverse complement strand
TCGGAATTCCTGTATTTTCAGGCTTTGCTGGAGGCATTGGAGTTTTACTGGGGAATACAGGTGGATATATTATCGGATTTATTTTCATCGGACTTATTTACATCGCACTTACCAGAATTTTTGGCAGAAAGCTCATTGTTGAGATTATTTCTCTTTTACTTGGCCTTATTGCATGTTATGCCTTTGGAACAGGCTGGTTTATGTACGTTTATATGAGAAACACGGGAGCAGTTGGACTTATCACAGTTCTTTCCTGGTGTGTATTCCCGTTTATTATTCCAGATCTTGCCAAGATGGCTATTGCAGTCATCATTTCCAAGCGTGTTAAAAAGATAATTGTAGACTAAACATCGCTCTGTTCTGCGACCTGTGGCGGCTTTATACTTTTTTTACAATAATTATTAACGGTAAATGGTAAAATTAATGTGCACCATTATGTAATTACAGTGTGTAAAAAGTATGAAGCATGACACGGGAGAAGTCATAGTTTGAGAAGGTCGATTATAGTTATCATAAATATTTTGATAATAGGGTTGATTCTCTTTTTCATCGTAAGATATGCGGATGATAGGGCTAATGAATCAAACCGTGCTTCAGTTGCGGCTTTTGAGAAGATGACAATTACCACGGAGCAGATCATTGCCAATTATCTCGAGGATGAGCAGCATCTGTGCGATATCTGGACTAACTATATCAATAGATCAGCCGAGGCAGGATCGCCTATGACAGCTGACGATGCGATATCTTACATCAGAAAGGCCAAGATTTCTGCGGAAATCTCAGGTCATCTTATCTATATGGACGATGGTTCAATGGCTGGAATTTCTACAAGTGCTAGCGTTACGGATCCGTCGGACTTTTCTGTCAAATATAACCATTTCAATATCTTTGATAATCTAGATGAAGTCAGTAACGAGGTGGGTGTTGTCAACCTCACAAGGGCATACACAAACCCTCTTAATGGCACGCAATCTATTGCATTTCTTAATAATGCGACTGTTCTCGATGAGGAAACTGGTAATCTGAGGCCGGCACTTATGATGCGAGTAGTTCCTGTAAGCCGCCTTGAACAGAAGCTGGTTTTCCTAAAGGGTGAATACGATAATGTAGAAATATCCATCATCGACGAGGATGGTAACTACATGATCCACGGCAAATCCCTCAAGAACAGTAATTTCTTTGAATACTTCAAATCCTATAATCCGATGTCCAGTAGTGACTACAACCACGTGGTTGAGACAATCCGCGAAGGCAGTGGCACAATGCACATCAGAAACTCCAAGGGTGAGGACAGCGTTATCTCTTTTACCCCTCTGGCAACACTTAAGGGCTGGATTCTTGTGGCATATATTCCGGCAAAAGAACTGACGGCCAGCAGATCAGTTGACTGGCTGCTCCTTGAGATTGTTTCGACAGGACTTCTTATTCTTCTCATTTTCAACTTAGTGATAATGATAAATTACAATCGCAAGTTGGCAGTGGCTGCTGAGGCTGCCAAGCAGGCAAATGAGGCTAAATCCCACTTCCTGTCTACCATATCTCACGATATCAGAACGCCTATGAATGCAATTATCGGTCTCAACGAGATGATCCTTCGTGAGAACCGAAATGAAGATATTATGGTGTTTGCCGAGAATATCAGAGCTGCGGGTAATACGCTTCTTGGAATTATCAATGACCTTCTTGATTTCTCCAAGATTGAAGCAGGCAAGATGGAAATAATATCTGTTGATTACAACTTCGTATCTCTCCTTAATGACCTTGTGAATATGGTCCAGCAGAAGGCTGATGAAAAGGGCCTTTCTTTCAAGCTTGATGTGGATAATAACATTCCGAGAATAATGCATGGTGATGAGATCAGAATCAAGCAGATAATCACCAACATCCTCTCCAATGCTGTCAAATACACCAAGGAGGGTGGCGTAACCTTCAGAATAACATCAGAGAAGATTGCGGATAAACCGGATTACGTTATTCTCCATGTAAGCGTTGCGGATACTGGAATAGGCATCAAGGAAGAAGACCTTAACAAGCTGTTTGTGGCATTTGAGAGAATTGAGGAAAAGAGAAACAGAAACATTGAAGGCACTGGTCTTGGTATGAGTATTGCACAAAGCTTCCTGAATTTAATGGGCAGCAAAATAAAGGTTGAGAGCGAGTATGGAAAGGGCTCCATTTTCTCTTTTGACCTGGAACAGAAGGTAATTAAGTGGGATCCAATCGGTGAATTTGAGACAGCTTTCAAGAGCTTCCTTAGTGAGAGAAAGCACTACAGAGCGCAGTTTACGGCGCCTAATGCTAAGATTCTGGTGGTGGATGATACACCTGTTAATCTTACTGTATTTGTAAATCTCCTTAGTAAGACCAAGATTCAGATCGATACTGCAAATACTGGAGATGAGTGCGTTTCACTATACAAGAGAAGGCACTATGACGCTATTTTCCTTGATCACATGATGCCGGATAAGGATGGTATTGAAACACTCAGAGAGATGAAAGAGTGCACAGATACGCCAAATATGAAGACTCCGGTCATATGTCTTACTGCCAATGCTGTTTCTGGAATGCGTGAAATGTACATAAATGCAGGCTTTGATGAATATCTGACCAAGCCGATTGATGCAGCAAGATTAGAGAGTATGCTCATGATGTTCCTGCCACCTGAATTGGTGGAAACATCTGATGATACAGGAGAAGAACAAGAACAGGAGCTTCCGGAGTTCCTGAATGAAATAACAGAGCTCGATGTCAATAGTGGCCTTGAACACTGCGGCGGAGAAAACTCGTATCTGGATACACTTCAGACTTTCCTTGAGACAGCTGAAAAGAATGCTGACGACATTGAGAAATACTGGGCTGAGCGTGATATGAAGAATACCACGACCAAGGTTCATGCCCTTAAGAGTACAGCAAGAGCTGTTGGCGCCGTAAGGCTTGGAGAATTTGCAGCAAGACTTGAAAGTGCAGGTAAATCGGGAGATGAGGCTATGCTGGAAAAAGAGCTTCCGATACTTCTTGAGGATTATAGGAAGCTTGCAAGTGATCTTACTCCATTAAATGAAATTGAAATCAAGGACGAGTCTCCTCCGGATAAAGCAGAAGGCACGCAAGCTAAGACGCAGCACAGCATCCTTGTTGTGGATGATGATGTCACTTTTTTACGAATGGTTCAAAAATGGCTATCCACCAAGTACGCTGTATCTGCTGTTAAATCTGGCAAGCAGGCAATTTCTTATATCGGTCAGCATGTACCTGACCTGATATTACTGGACTACGATATGCCAGAGCAAAATGGCGCAGAGACAGCAGAGAAGATACATGAGCAGTATGGAGAACTTGAAATACCAATCATTTTCCTTACAGGAACAACTGATGAGGAGATAAGAGAAAGGTTAAAGAGCCTTAAATCTCAGGGCTTTATTTCTAAGTCGGCAAGTCGCGACGAGATCGTGGCAGAAGTAGATGAATTTTTTAGCTAAGTGGTTTGAAAGGAGCAGAAATGATCAGACACATTAAAACTAAGATATCTATCATGCTTGTACTAGCGCTTGTTTTGGGAATTGCTGGCTGTGGACAGAGCAGCACAACTACAGCGAGCAAAGAGTTTTCACCTAAATACCCATCAGATACTTCATTTAAACTGTCTGTAGTTGGTACCTACAGCAATTTTGAATCTCTTGAGAGCGAGTTTGAGAGATTCTATGAGCATTATCCAAACGGCGAGCTTGAGTACACTTATCTTGATGATTACAGCAAGACTATTGTACATGCGCTGGCAGGTCAGGAACCGCCTGATATTTACGTTGTTCAGCCGTATATGTACGGAAATGATGAGTATAAGTCTCTGTTCGAAGGCGCCGAGGTTCTCTCTGCTCCTGAGCTTGAGATCGGTATCGACTGTATCCGCCCTGGATTAAAGTGGGAGATGGAAAACGGCGAAGTTAAGATGCTTCCAGTATTTTCAACTTCATACGGAATGCTTGTAAACATGGATATTTTTGAAAAAGAAAATCTTAAGGTTCCGCAGACCTTTGGAGAGCTAAAGGAAGTCTGCGAAAAGCTCAAGGCAGCAGGGTATGAGTCTCCAATCATGGGCAGTAATACAAATACTACACCTGGAATCGGCTATGCTTTTGCCTATCCTATGTTTGCCAAGGCAGTCAAGGATGACAAGAGCAAAGAAGCAGACCTCAATAACCTTGTGCCATCAGCAGGAGAAGTATTAAGACAGCCCCTTAGCAGACTAAGAGAGCTTGTGGATAGTGGCTGCATAGATGTTGCGAAGTGTACGGCAGAAATAGAAGATGATTACAACGCAGTGATCCTTAGATTCTTTGAGGGCGATGTGCCTATGATGCTGTGCTCAGGTGATGTTGTGTCTGGAACGAGAAAGCGTGAGAGTAAGTCAGAAGCTTTTTCAGCAAATCCTTTCAAATATGACTTCTATATTGCACCATCTGGTGATGATGGCGGATATTACATGGATTCAGTAACCATCATGTTCTGCGTCAACAAGAACAGCGCAAACCTCGACATGACTAACGAATTCATCAGGTTCCTTACAAGCGAGAAGGAGCTTGGACTTATGGCAGAGAGCAAGAGACTTATAACACCTACAAGCGATTATTCCCTGGATGAAGTGTATTCTTCACTTTCAGGTTTTCCTGCCGACAGGACTATAAGCTTTAGAGATTTTGAGATTCTTGATACTGCGGTAAAAGAGTTCAGGTCTGGAGCCTACGCTGTTGTAAATGGCGAGATGACTGTGGATGAAGTAGTAGCAAACTATGGATCTATCGCTAATAAATAAAGCATATTAGATACTCTCAAGTATCTGCTTAGACAGCTCTTTTGCCTCCTCATAATCGAGGTTTGATACGAGCTTATTAAGAACTTGCATCTTATCTGCGAGGTCGCCACTATAGCTCATGGACGATAGCTTTTTCATGATCTCCTCGGAGGCATTCAGATCAAAAGCATCTATTGCGCTGGTCAGCTCATTAAGAGCTGAAACGACGACATCTTTGTCGTAATCAGCTTTTGGAGCATCATCTTTTTTAGAATATGGCTCAAGATATGGCTTTAAAGCCTTGAAAGTATCCAAAACATCTGGAGTGAATTTTTCAATTTGCTCCAGATTGTTTTCTTTTCCGAGCTTTTCAAGGGTATAGAAATCCTCTGCAAGGTCCATGGCACCTATCATTCGGCAGGTGGTCTTAAGAGCATGCACTTGAGTTGTGAAATTCTTGATCTCATCAGCCTTTAGATAGGACTTAATCAGATCAATCTTTTCATCGATAATCTCGTAAACATCTCCAAGGAGTTCCAGGAAAATGGTCTCAGAACCGGAATTTATCACGCCCTTTTCAGGATCTACGCCCGGGATATTTATATCAAGTTCAGTTGCTTCTTCTGGAGCAGTGTTTGTTTCTTCTTCCATGGTTCCCTCCTTTATCTTATCTGGTGAAATGAATTTAAGAATGCAGGCAAGAAGCGCATCAATGTGGATTGGCTTGGACAAAAAGTCTGTAAAGCCGCTGCTTACAAAGAGCTTCTGGGCTTCGACGGTGGCATTTGCTGTAAGGGCGACAACTGGGAGCTCCTGATAGGTCTTTTCATTGCGCTTTCTGAGCTCGGTAACGGCCTCGATTCCGTCCATAACAGGCATCATGTAGTCCATGAAAACAAGGTCATAGTTGCCGGCATAGATCTTATCAAGAGCCTCTCTGCCGTTGAGGGCAAGATCTACCTGCATTTTATGAGGCTTTAGCATTTCGGTGGTTACCTTGTGGTTCATTGGCATATCGTCAACGAGGAGGATTCGAGCATCAGGCGCTATGAAGTGCTTCTGTACAGGGCCTAAATCTTCCTGGAAGCTTTCGCCGTTTAGGAAGTCATTCATGTTCCTGCAGAACAGAGGCTTGTTTATGACGGTAAAGCCCTCCTTGGGATGGCTTGTGATCATTGGATTATGCAAAAGAGCTACAGAGCACTTGTCACCAAACTTCTTATGAACCTGTTTGGCAAATTCGTACTGGTCGGTGACGAAATAGTCGTAGGACGTAGCTTCGAAGTCCTCCACAGTGCCAACCTGGGCTACTGGAAGATCGAGGCTTTCAGCCATTACGGTAAAAGAACTGGTTTCATAGGGACTATCAAAGCAAAAGGCGCATTTCTTGGAGTGAATCTGGTCCTTGGGAAGTGTGTTTGGCATAGCGCTTACGATTTTCTGGTGAATGTCAAAGTAGAAACAGCTTCCTTTACCATATTCGCTCTCAACGCCAATGGTTCCGCCCATAAGCTCTATGAGCTGCCTTGAAATGGCAAGACCTAAGCCTGCGCCCTCAATTCCGCGGTTTTTCTTGGTGTCGACCTGAGAGAAGGACTGGAATATCTTGTCGAAGTCCTCGGGCTTGATACCACGACCGCTGTCGTAAACAGATACTTTGATATCGATGTCATCGCCATTTATCTTTCCGGGCACGACTTTGACACGAACATATCCGTAGTCCGTGTATTTAACAGCGTTGCCAACGATGTTGGTAACTATCTGGGATATTCTTTTGGTATCTCCGTACATTTTGGATGGAATATTAGGAGAAATCTCGTACAGGAGCTCAACAGGCTTACCGCCAATATTGCTGACATAAACAACAGACAGCTCTTTTAACAGTTCTATAAAATCGTATTCTTCCTCCTCGAGCTCTAAATGTCCTGATTCAATCTTGGAAAAGTCCAGAATGTCGTTAACCAGAGACAGGAGCCTTTCGCTGGAAAGTTTGATGTTTCGAACATATTCAACGGAGTCGTCCGGAATGCCTTCTCGCATGAGAATATCAGTCATTCCGATAATAGTATTCATCGGAGTCCTGAGCTCATGAGACATGTTGGACAGGAAGGTTGATTTGGCCGCATTATGCTCCTGAGCACGAAGGGCGTTCATGTCGGCTTCTCGTTGACGAACGCTAACGGCCCTGAATAGACTGAAGGTTATATAAAGAGCTATGCTGATAACCGTGAACTGTATGAGAGAGCTGGTTCTGAGTATCGAGTTTATTGTTTCTGCAGGAACTGCTGTTACCTGAGCGAGCCTTTTTTCAGTGCTGAGTCTGACGAGCACGTTGGTTGAGAAGAACAGCAAAAGAAGCATCATAAGCCACATGATCGTGGATTTTCCGAAGCGGTTCTTTTTATCATGATTGAAAATGAAGCGGTAGTACAAAATTCCAAGGATGCTCCACAAGGCCAGCATGAAATAGGCCTCTGTAGCAAGAGTCCTGTCGGCAAAGACATTTGGGGCCAGAAGGAGCACGAGAATAATGAAGGAAAGGATAACTCCAGCTAGGCCGAGATATTTTTTGACGGAGTGCCCTGAAACTGTGCGGAAGGTGCAGATGGAAATGTAGGCATATACTACGGCACAGCTAAGGGTTGATACATCGGCGTTCCAGCTGATGATGGCCCTTCCAAGGAGTGGCGCAGGAATTGAAGCAGCAATGATTAAAAGGCATGCATTTACTGGAACTCCAGCATCATTTGTTTTGGAGAGTTTTTTGGGGAGAAGACCGTTTTGGGCCATAACGCTGATCACTCTTGCTGCTGATCTGCAAAAGACAAGAACAGAGGTGGTAAGGGCTGACATTGTTGCAATGACAAGGAGCCACTTTCCAAGAGGTCCCAGGGCGGATATTGTGTTGTAAAAGACAGGTATTTGTTCGATTCCTGACAGTGAATCAAGGTCCTGAATGTATTCTGTCCAGTTGGTATAAGGCTCAGGTGCTGAGATGGTGGCCATAAGGGCTAGCATTATATAGACGAACATTCCGCAGACAACGGAGAGGCCTGCGCAGAAAAAGATTTTGCCGGTAGAAAGCTTGGATTCTCCCACAGCGTGAGTTACGGTTTCAAAGCCTACGTATAGCCACGGAGCTAGGATGAAGATGTTGAGAATCTGCATAGGACGGCTTTCGCCAAGACTAAAGCTTGGGTCAAGCGGAATATGGAAGCCGTTTGCGGACAATAATAGCACAAAGACAAGTACAACAGATGCCATCAGGAGGACAGCGGCTATTGTTCTGATTATATTTGCAAGTCTACACTGATAGGCAGTTATAAGGCCAAGAACTGTGATAATAATGATTGTTGCGAGAACCTCACCCAGATAAACGTCGTAGCTAGCTATGGTGTAGTGAAAACCCCATTTCAAAGTATCACCTGCAAAATAGCGGAACATCAATGAAAAGGCCGTAGAGTTGGCCCATATCAGGGAAAGGTATGCAAGGACAAGACACCATACAACTAAAAAGGCATGGTCTTCACCAAGGATATGCTTGGTATATACGTAAGTACCGCCGGTTTCAGGGAAGTGCTCGACCATGGTGGAGTAGTTAATGCAGATTATCAGAGCGAACATGGCAGCAAGAATTATTCCATGTATGGCACCTAGGGGACCTGCTACAGGAAGAAACCTGCTTCCAGGCATAATAAAGCAGCCCCATCCAATAACGCCACCGAAGGAAAGAGCCCACACAGACAGTCCATTTAAGTACTCTTTTTTATCGCTAATACGCATGATTTCGTCCTTTTTTCTTTTTATTTGAGTATACCACAGCAAGGGCTTAGGTTACCACTATACAGTTGATGCGTGTACGTTTTTGAGATATCATTAATTAGAGTAGCTATGTATTTGGAGGGAATATGAATCCACAGATTATAGTTGTTGATGATGATCCTATTATTCTGAAACGAGCGTGGAACACACTTACTGATGCTGGAATGAAAGTGGTAGTTCTGAAGTCTGGAAGCGCTCTTTTAGAATATATGAATAATAATCCTGCTCCTGATCTTATCCTTATGGACATAAATATGCCCGAAATGGATGGCTTTGAGACCATGAAGGAGCTCAAAAAGAGCGATGCAGCCAAAGATACACCGGTCATATTTTTGACGGGTAATGAGGACGAGAGTATCGAGACTACGGGACTTTCACTTGGTGCTATGGATTTTATCAGAAAGCCATTTGTATCAAGTGTTCTCGTACTGCGAGTTAAGCATGCTGTCGAACTTGTGCGCCTTCAGAAGGACCTTGAAAGTGCAGTTAATGAGAAGACCAAAGAGAACGAAAGACTGTTTGTTCAAGTTGTTGCATGTCTTGCTGATGCGATTGATGCCAAGGATACCTACACAAATGGTCATTCAGGAAGGGTTGCAAGATATTCTCGAGAGATAGCACGCAAATACGGATATGATGAAAATAATCTTGATGAGATTTATATCATGGGTCTTTTACATGATGTCGGTAAGATCGGAGTGCCGGATGAAGTAATCAATAAGCCTGGAAGGCTGACGGATGAGGAGTTTCAGTGTATCAAAAAGCACCCGTCAATTGGTGGTAAAATCCTTGGCAATATCAGGGAAATGCCTCAGCTTGCAGCAGGTGCCAAGTGGCATCACGAAAGATACGATGGACGTGGTTATCCAGAGGGGCTTGCTGGTGATGATATCCCAGAAGAAGCCAGAATCATCGCTGTTGCCGATGCCTACGATGCTATGACCAGTAATAGAAGCTATAGAGGAGCGCTTCCCCAGGAAGTAGTTCGGGCCGAGATTGAAAAGGGTAAGGGCAGCCAGTTTGATCCTAAATTTGCAGATATTATGCTCTCAATGATCGACGAAGATAAAGACTACTGTATGCGTGATAAACGCGAGGGAGAGTAAGGCTAATATAAGGAAATAAATGTAAGGTCATCACAGAAATAGCGCTGTGATGGCCTTTTTCATGCTTATGTAGCATCGGAGTCTCTTTTTGCATATAATAGATTGAGCTGGAGGTATAGAATGGATCATTTTTATTTTATAAGACATGGTGAAACTGTTTGGAATGTGGAAAATAAGATTTGCGGAGCGACAGATATAGAGCTCACACAAAAGGGACATGATCAGGCGATTGAGACTGGCAAGAAGATTTTGGAGCTGGGTATTGAGGCGGATATGATCATCACATCTCCTCTTGTGAGAGCTGCTGAAACTGCCAGACATATATCAGAGGTGACTGGAATTCCTATGAGTGTTGAGCCAAGACTCATAGAGCAGAATTTCGGAAGATATGAGTCTACACCAAGAGATGGCGCTGAATTCCATGAGATCAAGAAGGATATGGCGTGCAGATTTGGAACTGGTGAATCAATGCTTCAGGTTGCCCAGAGAATCTACAATCTGCTCGATGATATCAAGGCAGGGGACAAGAAATATATACTTGTAGCCCATAATGGCATTGCCAGAATCGTAGAGTCTTATTTCAGAGAGATGGACAATGAGGAATTTTCCTCTTTTGGAATCAAGAACTGCGAAGTAAAAAGATATGAGTTTTAATAGGAGTTATTATGAGAAAAGCACGAACTGAAAAAGAAAATGCTATAAGGGAGAAGATGCTCTCAGAGCTTTATGCTAATCAATATAATCAGTTTATTGGATTTGAGGTGTTGGAGCTTAGTCCGACATATAGTAAATCAAGGATAAAGTGTGATGAGAGACTTCATAACACTTATGGCAGTATTCATGGTGGAGCGCTTCTTTCTTTTGTAGATGCAATGGCTGGCGCAACAGGCAGTATGAGTGGATATTATGTCACTACTGTATCTGCAAATTTAAATTTCTTGCTTCCGGCAGTTAACACGGAGTATATTTATTGCGAATGTATGAAACTCAAAACAGGCAAACACATTCTTGTATTTGATATAAGGGTTACCGACGATGAGGGAAATCTTCTTGATAGCGGCGAATTTTCTTTCTTCGCAAGTAAGGTGCCTGTACTTGAGAGCAATTTGAAATTCGGGAGTAAGTAATAAAATGAGAAATACCAAGTTAAAGGAGAATAGGACGGTCAAGGCCATATTAACAAATATGTTATTGGCTGCGGTTAGTCTTTTTGCAAATGGATTTGGAGTGTACCTGACGATTCAGGCTAATATCGGCGCTGGTCCATGGGATGTACTCAATCTGGGACTGGCTAAGAGCCTGGGAATTTTGTATGGTACAGCTTCGGTTGCTGTGTCGTATGCGATCCTGGGAATTGATGTTGTGTTAAAAGGACCTATCGGGATTGCAATGTTTATCGATGCGTTTGTAGTTGGTAAATCGGTTGATTTCTTTAACAGGATCAATCTTGTACCTAAGTGCAACAGCCTTGTATCAGGAATAATAGTGATGCTGATCGGGCTGGTTATTATGGCGTACACTCAGTACACCTACATGAGCGCTTCGCTTGGATGTGGCCCAAGAGATACTCTTTTGGTGGCATTGGCTAAGCGTGCCAAAAGGATTCCAATTGGAGTGGTCAGCATAACACTTCTTAGTCTTGCGACTTTGGTAGGTTGGCTTCTTGGTGGCCCTGTAGGAATTGGCACGCTTATCTGTGCATTCGCTACTGGACCAATCATGCAGGCAGCGTTTTCTTCTGTCAGATTTGATGCAACTTCTGTGCATCATCAGCATTTGGCTGATTCAGTAAAAGTAATAATGGCAGCGTAAATTGAAATAATATTGCAAACAATATAATTGCATTTAATCCGAAACATGCTATAATCGATTTGTTGTTTTACTAAAGTTGTTTTTGTAACAAAGGAAGGTTATGGTATGAGTAAGTTTTATGAACTGGTAAAGAGCAGAAGAAGCGTCAGAACTTTTGATGGCAATATGCCAGAAGTTGATGTTATAAGTGAACTTAGAAATATTGCGGAGAATATTCAGAATCCTTATGATGTTCCAGTGAGATTCGAGTTTTTGGATGCAGATGAGAATAAGCTTTCAAGCCCTGTGCTTGCTGGAGAGAAGCTTTATGTTAGTGCTGTGGCTCAAAAGGGAGAGCACGCTGCAGAAGCTTATGGCTACGCATTTCAGGCACTTTTAATGCATGCACATGAGATGGGACTTGGAACAGTGTGGATTGGTGGAACAATGCCAAGAGACAAGTTTGAAAAGGCAGCAGATGTGGCTGAGGATGAGGTTATGCCATGCATAAGCCCTCTTGGAAAAGCGGCTACTAAGATGTCTGTTAAAGAGTCTCTTATGAGAAAAGGTGTTAAGGCAGACAATCGCTTTGAGTTTGAAGAGATCTTTTTTGCAGGTGACTTTGGAAAGGGTCTGATCAAAGGCAGAGCAATGGAGTTGGGACTTTGCGATGCTCTCGACTGCGTAAGACTTGCACCATCAGCTGTTAACAAGCAGCCATGGAGAGTTGTTGTAGGCCAGAATGTGGCTCATTTCTATGTTAAACATGACAAGGGCTACATCACTCCTGACTATGACCTTCAGACGATTGATGTCGGAATAGCTCTTTATAATTTTGAGCAGGAGCTTCTGGAAGAAGGAAGAAAGCCTGTACTAGAAGTAAATGATCCTGGAATTGCGACTCCAGATCAGATAGACTATGTAGCAACTTATAGATGGTAAAAGAAAATGGGTAAAATTTGGGAGATTCTTCACAGACCGGAGACGGTGGTATTTTTTGATATAGACGGAACACTTACGAGCTATAACTATGGCGAACATCATGCTCATCACGAGCTGGATTATACGCCAGAGTTTAGAGAAGTGAACATTTATGCGGACTGCAAGAGATTGAAGCCGCTGTATGACTATATTAAGGGCCACGATGTCAGCAGAATGTTCTGCATCTCCAAGGAACCTCATGGTCACGAGGAGTGGAAGTCTGAAATGGTGGAAAGATTATATGGGATACCAGCGTCACACTGCTTTTATACCCTTGATTCCACCAAGAAGCCCCAAATAGTTATGAATAAAGTGCGGGAACTGTTTCCTGATATAGATCCTGAGTCGGTTGTTCTCATTGATGATAACGATGAGACTCTTGGCCTATATATGAAGGAAACTCCCTACTGCACTGCGCATCCAATGATATTTATGGAATACATTTAATTTTATAATTAATATTATATTTTTGTGTTAGAATATAGGCGTAAAAATGTTGAGTTGTGTTTTCGTTTTCGTTAGTGAGAATGCATGACTGAGATAGTAGTTAATTCTGTTCAAATGATATGTACGGCTATATGTAGCATCTTATGTGCCCGACGCATCAAAGAGACGAAGGATCGATCCTGGATCATGCTCGGGCTTTCTTCATCTGTGTTTTTCCTAGGAGACCTATACTGGCAATTATATATGTTGTTTTATGGTGAGAGTCCTCACTACTCGTATATCCCGTACGTGGGCTGGTATGCGTGTTATCTTTTCCTGATTTTCATGTTAATTGAGATAAGAGGTAAGTGTTCATTTCGAAGCGGTAAAAAGATACTTTGGATTGTACCTTTATTTACCGCATCAATGGGCCTTTTTTTCCTGCAATGGGGTGATGTTTTCGGAAATATCATATCTTTTGTGTTTATGACAGTTCTCATTTGGTTATCTGCTGAGGGGCTACTCCTTATACAAGAAGGATCTCAGGATAGAAGGGAAAATAAATTTCTATATCTGACGATTCTGTTATTTTGCATATTAGAGTATGCGGCGTGGACTGCATCATGCTTCTGGAGCGGAGATAATATCAATAACGCCTATTACTGGTTTGATGCATTGCTGTCAGTTACATTTCTGTTGTTGCCAAGGGCATTAGAAAAGGCGGTGAAGGTATGAATTATATTGAGCATGTATATATCTGCCTTATAGCGCCGCTTCTCATGGCAATCCCCTGTGCCAGAGACCGCGGAAGGAGAGTTGTGGGTTCTATCATAATAGGAATGACAGCTTGTCTTATGAGTTCCTATATCAGCAGCTTTTTTGCGGAAATTGGCGGAGCTAGTCTGGAAATTGCAGCGATTGAGATATCGCCACTGGTGGAGGAGCTTATTAAGTTTATGCCAGTTCTGGTGTACCTTCTGTTACTGTCACCTGAACCAGACGCTGTCTCTGAGAGTGTCATGATGATAGCTATCGGATTTGCAACCTTGGAAAATGTTGGGTACTTATTGGAAAAAGGCGCTGGAAATTTGATGTATCTGCTCATCCGCGGCTTTGGAACTGGAGCTATGCACGTGGTATGCGCCAGCATTGTAGTTATAGGCCTTAACAAACTGTGGAAGAGTGAATGGCCTCGAATGGCCGGTACGGTGGCACTTCTTTCGGTAGCGATAACCTTTCATGGAGTTTACAATATCATGGCTGCGCAGACGGGGATTGCAGCATTCATCGGATATTCTATTCCACTGATTACATTGATAACTATATTTATAGTTCGTGGGAAGCTGAAATATTCTAAGTAGCATAGGGGTCATCTTTGAGGAGGGCAACTGTGGATGAGTTTAAGGTAGCAAGACCAACCGATGATGAACTTTATAGTGATTTTTTACGTGGTGATTCAGCTGCTATAGAAGAGCTAATGACCAGATACGGTAATAGTCTGACCATTTTTATTTACGGGTATCTTCACGACATGCAGGATGCTGAAGATATGATGATAGAGGCCTTTGCCAGGATTGTGGTAAAAAGACCTGTCATCAGAAACGGGGGATTTAAGGCTTATCTTTTTAAAACGGGTCGAAATCTGGCTAGTCGCCAACATATGTTGTTAACGAGACTTCCGACCTTCTGTCTGGACGATATAGAGGAGGAAATATCAGATTACAGATCACTGGAAGATAGGGCTCTGGATATGGAGCGTAAAAGAGCTTTGAATTTATGCCTTGATCGGATTGATCCACAACTCAAAGAGGCGCTGTGGCTTGTGTATGTGGAAGAATTAAGCTACGAAGCTGCAGCCAGGATAATGGGAATAAGCAGGAAACGAGTGGATAAACTTCTTCAAAAGGGAAAAGAAAAGCTTAGAGCTGAACTGGACAAAGAAGACGTAGGGTAATGAATGTTTTGCTTTTTGAATATTGCACAAAAATGCTAAGGGCATCTTTGTGCAATATTTTTTTTCATTAATGGGGGAGAACCATGAATTTTTGTATCTATATAAGTGAAAGGCATTATCGTGAATTCACATAAGGAGGAGTTCCATGAGAAGTAATGAAGAACGTATTAAACAATTAAATAAGCGAGTCATAGAGCTAAAACGGCAAAGAGACCTGGTAGTAATGTCAGTGTGTGGAGCTGTCAGTTCGATCTTATGTGTAGTGCTTGGCGCAGTAATAACTCTCATTGGAGAGCCCACAACTGGGTATGCAGAAGTGGAATATGCTGGCGCAGCACTTGCTAACGGAAGCATAGCGGGGGGCTATATTCTGGTGGCTTTGATAGCATTCATGCTCGGAATTTTGCTGACGGTGTTCATTAAGAGGTATCAGGATTACATCAATTCCCGCAATAGTGAAGGAAGTGATGGCTAGTACGTATGTAGTACCGATGAAAATCGGATGAAATAAGGAGGAAAGGGTATTATGAAGAGATACGTAAAGAGTGAGAAAGTAATGCGCGCAATGGCTTTAGGTGTGGCATCTATGCTGGCCATAACGAGTACACCGATCAAGGTTTATGCGGATGATACTGAATCTGGCATACAGCCCGGCGAACTCACTCCACCAGTAGCTGACTACGGAAAGCAGGAAGATTCTTCGCTTCAGCCGGAGACAATTGCGGATATAGCGGCTGCAAGAGGAGAAGGCGCGGATAATTACGCAGGAGCTCTGGAATCTCCAACGCAGGAGGCTACCGGTACGATTGGTACAAAGACTCAGGAGGCACTAGATCATATCGACAATGCGCAGCAGGCAGATTCTGCAGATAATGCGCTATATGATACTTCCAGCGAATCTGAGAAAGCACTTGATAAATTGTTGGATGACGGAAAACCTGGTTCTGGTGGACAAGCTCAGATCAAGAAAGCAGAAGGCAATGAGGCGGCTCAGGAAGGAGCATTTGGAGTTAAGACTAACGAAAAGGGAGAAATCGTTGACCAGGGAGGCCTTGAAGCAAAAGTATCCGGTGCTAATGATGCAATAGGTGTAGCAGAGGCTGCCAAAGAAGAAGCATATGAAGCGCTTGCTGGTAACGATGGAAATGGCGGGGCCAAGAAGGCTATAGAAACAGCAAGTAGTGACTACAGTGATGCTACAAGCAAGAAACAGACAGCAGATAACGACACTACTACTGCACAGACAGAAGCAGCTAAAAAGACAGCGATAGATAAAGAAACTCAGGCAGCGCTTGATGCTGTGGCAGAGACCCTTGAAAAAGCTGTAGATGAAAAGAATATCGCGGGGGCCATCGAATCAGTAAAAAATGCTTCTGCTGACGCAGTAACAATAGCGGGAGAACAGTTAGTGATAGCTGAAAGTGCTCTTCAGAATGCAAAGAATGCAGCTGATGATGCTGAAGGTCACAGCGCTTCCTATACATATCAGCAGATGTCAAGTCTTGCTTTAACGGCGCAGCAGGCAGCAAACACGGCGCAGCAGGCAGCAAATGATGCGCAGAAGGCTGCAGATACGGCACTTACCAAGGAGCAGGAAGCTGAAAAGGCAGTTAAGGCTGCTGAGACTGCGCTCAAGCAGGCTGAAGATGATGCTGCAAAAGAGCTTGAGAAATATAAAGAAAAGATCAAAGCAATCAATAAGTTTATTGAAACTGCAAATGACTCAAGAGAGGATGCAAGAGATGCCATAAAAAAGGCTAATGCTTCTATCGATGAGGCAATGAAGCTTATGCAAGATAATTCTGACCCGACAGTTCAGAGCGTATCAGCCAAAGTTGATGCTATGAATGAAGCTATCAATAAGGCTAACGAGGCTATAAAAAAGGTTACAGGCCTTGTTTATGATGAGAATGCGACTAAGGAAGAAAAAGAGCAAAACGCATTCTATAAAGCTGAGAAGAGCAGAAAAGACGCTAATACAAGACTGCAGAATGAAATCCAAAAACTTAACGAAGCTAAAGCTACATACGATGAAGCAATTAAGGCAACTGGAACTGCTAATGCCAACAAGGAAGCAGCTGAAGCAATCGTTGCTGAGATAGACAAGCTTATAAACGGCATTGAAGGCGAATATGTAAGTTTATATGACAGATGGGAGAAGGACACAGAGTATGATATTTTAGATATCGCTGCTAAAAAGACATCTGATGGCAAGAGCTATAGAGAGCTGGAAGATACTGCAGATAAGGCGCAGGAAGATCTTGCAGAAGCGAACGGTGCACTGACTAATGCTTATAAAGAATATATAAAGAATGATGATGGTAGCTGGGACAAAAATCTAACAGCTGATCAGGTTGCTGCTTTATATGAACAGGCAAATAATAAACAGCCAGATCTCGACAAGGCAAGTGATGATCTTGAAAAGGAGATAGGTAAACAACAGGGCATTTATGACCAATGTAATGCAGATTTTTCAACTGTGAAGGGTAGATGCGATAGTGCGGTTAGTATGCTGACAACGGATGAAGCAGCATTAGGTGATAAATATGTTTATTCTTATAACGTAGAGACCAAGGAGTATGTAATCGAAACAGATACAGATGGAGACCCTGTATATTCAGAAACGTATAAGAAGCTGTTAAAGGATAGTGAAGAGAGATCTGAGGATATTGTAGAGTATAAGAATGGCGATGATGTCTTGGATATATCCAAAGCAGATTACAAGGAAGCTGATGGAACGGCTATATATACGAAAGGTAAACAACAGACTACTTCGGAAATAAGGAAGGGCGATTCCAAACCAGGTAGAATGCCAGATGATTTTGCTACCGTTGTGTCGGTGTATAAGAGGGTTGAAGGTGACAGCCTTATAGTCGAAAATAACTGTAAATATTCATATCCTCAGGGTTGGCGCGTAAATAATACTAACGCTGAAAGTGCTAAGGGCGATGGTACGATAGTAATGTATGATCATGCTGATGATGAGGAGTTTATTATCCAGAACATCATTACTGAAAAATGCGAGCAAGTATTTGGAATCAGTTTAGGTGAAGAGGGCACATTAGAAGTATCAGGTAATACGGCTACCGTAAAAGTTCGTAATCCGGATGCGAAAGATTCAGATGGAAATCCTGCTGAAGGCTGGATTGAATATGTCTTTAACACAGATATTAAATTAAATGGCCAGTATTATACTAAGGTTAGCTATACTGTCAACTCTTTTACTATGGAAAGCGTAGCTCTTACGGGTAGTTACGTTGAAATTTTCAAATATGACTATACTAAATATGATCGTAAGGTAACTCCTGGAGAATATACACAAAACGCTCTGGATGCCCAGAAAGAGAAAGCTAAAATCGATGCAAGTGCAAAAACCGCAATGGAACAGATAAAAGGTCATCTTGCGGAAAAAGAAGATGCAGCATTAGCCTGGGATAAGCTTAATGATGATATGGGCGCGGCATATACAGCTCTTTACGGTGATGAGAATACTATGGGACTCATTAAGAAAAAAGAAGAAGCTGATGCAGCCAAGAAAAAGAACCAGAACTTTATTGATTCTTTGAAGAGTACAGCTGAAGGTTATAAGAACGCTGGCGAAACCAAGTCAAATGCAGATAAAGCTATTGAGGAGGCCAAGAAATTTGTTAACAGTGAGGATCCGGATATCCTGAAAGCAGTAGCTGCAAGACAGCAGATATTGGATTCCAAGGGTACAGCAAATGGTTATTTGGCTCAGGCTCAGGAGGGACTTACAAATCTTAAAGCAGATCTTTTAGCTGATACCAAGGATGGAATTGCCAAGTATGATGAGGTTATCAAGAAGGTTGAAGCGGCTACAGGAAGGCTGACTACGGTAGAAAAGAAACTTATAGCACTTAAGAATGCTCAGATAGAGGCCAAGAACAATCTTTTAGTTCTTGAGGAAGATGGCAAACTTAAGCTTGAGGACGGAACAGTAATTGATCTGGTTGAATTAAATGCAGAGCTTGATAAAGAGCTTGGTAATCTGAACAAGTATGACCCTGAAAAGTATGCAGATCTTGAGCTATTTGCGCTAGATGAGTTGTCTGTAGACTCTTTGAGTAAGAAACTTGCTGCAGCTATAAATAAAGCAGCCGGCATTCTTGAGGATAAGCAGGCCGAACTAAAAGAGATTGCAGAAACGAGAAAAGAAGCGCAAAAGAAGGCGGATGATATTCGTAAACTTGCAGAACAGGCTCAGGCAGAAGCGGATAGAGCAGCCAGGGCACTAGCAAATTGGAGAGCACCTGTAAATGAAGAAGAAACCACCGGTAATGTGGGCGGAGGCGTTATGTACTACAGTGCTGGGGAGAGTTCTTCAGATGCAATACCAGTTTCTGGTTCATCAGCATCCAGAGTTGTAGCAAATACAGCTACACCGCAGGTAGTTGGCTCAGTACTTGGTGCTGTGAGAAGCAAGAATACTAATTCCAAGACAGACAAGGCTGATGAGAAGGATAACATCAAGCAGACTGGAGCAACAGGCAATACTTCTGGAAAGGGATCTGATAAAGGCATATCTGAAGATAACACAGCTTCAGAGACTACCAAGAACGTTACGATTATAGAGCCATCAACACCTCTTTCAGCTACACCTTTTGAAGATAAGAAGGGTCTTGGAGTTATATGGTTGTATGGACTGTTCTCAGCAGCCGTTGCAGGTGCATCAGGGGCTGTAGCATACATTAGCTCCAGGAGGAAAAACTTCAGGGACAATAATAAAAAGAAATAATAATAAAATATAGTGATAATTCAAATGGTTGACAGTTGAAGTTAAAAGAGTTAAATTGATTGTGTACAATCTATTTAGCAAACAGAAACTGTCAACCATTTTTATGGAGTTATCATATGGACAAGAAGTTAGTTTTTCATGAGCCTTCCTTTGAGGAGGCAGCTAAGCTTGCAGAGATATATGCACTAAGAGATAATAATACCTGTGACAGCACAGTGTTGGATACTTATATCTGGAAAGAAGAATATAACATTCAGGTTTACATGGAGGATGAGGCTGCGCTTATCCTGATGAAGGATGAAGATGGATATTTTGCAGCAATGCCTTATTGCAGTGAGGATAGGCTCCCTGAGTATTTTGAACTTTTAAGACAGTATTTTCATGAGGAGCTTAAGAGTCCACTCAGAATAAATCTTGCTGATGAGCCTGCTCTTAAGGCATTGGGATTACAGGACAATCATGATTTTGTAGTAGAGGAAGAGACTGATCTCAAGGATTATCTGTACGATGCCCAGGAGCTGAGAACTCTGCCTGGCAAGAAGTTTCAGAAAAAGAGAAATCTGGTAAATAAATTCATGAAAGAGTACGAGGGCAGATGGGAATATAAGACCTTGTGCTGTATGGATGAGTATTTCCTTGAGAGGTTCATGAATCAGTGGATAGAAAAGAGACTTGCAGATGGTGTAGAGTGCAGAGAAACTCTCATTACCGAGAAGGACGGAATAATTGATCTTCTTCGTAACTGCGACAAGATCACCTATAGAGTCGGCGGAGTCTTCGTTGATGAAGAGATGCAGGCTTTCACTATAGGCTCCTACAACAGTAGAGAGAAAATGGCTGTTATCAGTATTGAAAAGGGGAATTCTGACATAGTTGGAATCTATCAGGTGATCAATCAGCAATTTCTTTTGAATTCATATGAGGATGCTGTGGTTGTCAACAGAGAAGATGACATGGGCATCGAGGGCCTCAGACAAGCCAAGGAGAGCTATAATCCTATTGGTTTTGCTAGAAAATATAGAGTGAGGGAAAAACAAAGTTGAAGATAATCGGGGCACTGGTTTACGGAGCGGATAAGAAATTCCATGAACAGGATTTATATCTTAAGGATGGGCTGATTACGGACATGGCGACTGAGGGTGAAGAAGTCGTTGAGGCCTCTGGGTGTTATGCCATTCCTGGCCTTATAGATATCCACTTTCATGGGGCAATGGGAGCAGATGTGTGTGATTGTACCATGGAGGCCTTTGAGAAAATTGCTGAGTACGAGGCTGGACGTGGCGTTACAGCTATCTGCCCTGCAACCCTTACACTTCCTGTGGAGGAACTTAAAAAGGTTCTGGCGCTGGGGGCTGTGTTTGCGGAAAAAAGAGCTAGCGGAAAACTCATGGCGGAGCTTGTGGGCTTCAACATGGAAGGCCCTTTTATCAGTAAGGTCAAAAAAGGAGCCCAGAATGAGGCTTATATAAGGGGCTGCGATGCTGGTCTTGTTTCGGAATTTGTAGAGGCATCGAAAGGTCTTTTGAAGATAATTGGTCTTGCGCCAGAGGATAATCCTGGGTTTGAAGAATATATCAGCGCGGTAAAAGATAAAGTGAAGGTGTCACTTGCTCACACAAATGCAGACTATGACATTGCGATGAAGGCATTTAAAGCTGGTGCGTCCCATGCTGTCCACCTCTATAACGCAATGACAGGCATGAGCCACAGAGAGCCTGGAGTTGTGGGCGCTGTGTTTGATAGTAAGGACGTGACAGCAGAGCTTATCTGCGATGGAATACACATTCATCCCGCTGCTGTGAGAGCGACCTTTGAGATGATGGGAGCTGATCGGATGATCCTTATCAGTGACAGCCTGAGAGCAACAGGAATGCCAGACGGAGAGTACGAGTTGGGCGGCCTTCCGATCATCAAGAAGGGCAAGGAGATAAGGCTTGTGGATGGCGGAGCTATAGCCGGCTCTGGCACTGACCTCATGGGATGCCTTCAGACTGTAGTAAAGGAAATGGGAATTCCACTTGAAATAGCAGTGGCAGCAGCAACTATCAATCCAGCAAGGTGCATTGGAGTTGATGACAGGTATGGTTCTCTGGAAGTCGGAAAGAAGGCCAATATTGTTCTGCTTGGACGAGATGATCTGGAAGTCAGACGTGTGATCATGTGAGATAACAAAGAGTATTGGTTGCGTATAGATGGGGGACTAAATATGCTTACGTATAAGAAACTGACAGATGTTGAACTTGATACTTTTATACAGATGCGCATCAGGCAGCTTCGTGAAGAGGGAGCCAAGGAAGATATTGATCTAGTTCCTGCGCTTAAGGATTACTACAACAGGCACATGGCAGATGGAACCTTCGTGTCATGGCTTGCCCTTGACGGGGACAAGATCGTTGGCACCAGCGGAATGTCTTTTGTTGAAAAGCCTCCGTACTTCGGATGTCCAAGTGGCAGAATGGGTTTGTTATCCAGTATGTTCACAGATCCAGACTATAGACGTAAGGGAATAGCCAAAGAGCTCTTATCCAGAGTCGTAGAGGAAGCTAGAGCATACGGCTGCGGAACTGTTCAGATCACAGCATCAGACATGGGAGTCCTCTTGTATACTGATTTTGGCTTCGTTAAGAATGGCAATTTTATGCAGTACAAACTAT
>JAEEGJ010011597.1_pt1 | contig 22284 bp, 20 predicted proteins | sample 8958761 | NCBI WGS metagenome assembly JAEEGJ01 (sample SAMN16246546, study PRJNA631951) | gut metagenome | biome: gut microbiome; feature: rumen; material: RS-attached | host: Bos | place: Iran: Karaj | collected 2018-10 | reverse complement strand
TGAGGGATACGATTCATCATTCAAGCCTTTTTGGAAAGGAAAATGATTTTGCCCGCGAGATGTACGAGGACATGCTCTATGATAACTATGCTGAGGCCCTGACTAAGAATACAAACTTCGGTCTGGCTGATCAGATATATCTTGAACTTTCAGGATTAAAGGCATGATTTCTTATATAAAGCAAAACATCTATTATCGCACAAAAGATTTGTCCCGAAAATCATCTGCAAAAAAGTCTCTTCCAGCCATCAAATAATCTAATATAAGTAAAGAATTGCACATTTTGGAAAAATGTGATATAATCATTATTTATGAACGGGCAGGATTTTATTCTTCCAGAAAATGTCAATGGCATTCATATTCACTTTGTGGGAATCAAAGGTACCGGCATGGCTGCACTTGTAGAGATTCTGTATGAGCGTGGTGCCCATATAACCGGAAGTGATGTCTCTGAGCGTTTTTATACAGACGAAATACTTGAAAAGCATTCGATAAAGGCCCTGCCTTTCTCTGAGGAAAATATAACGGACGACATAAAGTTCGTGGTCTATTCTAGCGCATACTCAAAAGAAAACAATCCTGATTTAATCGCAGCGACAAGGAAAGGAATCCCGCTTTTGCTTTACAGCGAGGCCTTGGGGGAACTCTCACGGACATGTTACAGTGTCGGTATCTGCGGTGTGCATGGCAAGACTACTACAACAGGTTTAACCGGTACAATATTAAAGAATCTGGATCTTTCTTCCCAGGTTCTTGCTGGAAGCATAATCTCATCATTTGGGGATTCATGTACCATGACAAGCAGGAATGTAAAGGCAGAAAGTCCGAAATATTTTGTAGCCGAAACCTGCGAGTATCAGAGGCATTTCATGGCATTTCATCCGAATAAAATCGTGTTGACTTCCGTGGAAAGCGACCATCAGGACTATTATCCCACCTATCAGGACATAAGGAATGCTTTTGTGGACTACATATGCCTGCTTCCTCAGAACGGTCAGCTGTTTTATTGTGCGGATGATGAAGGTGCTGCAGAAACAGCGGGCATTGCAAAGTCAAAGAGGCCTGACATTCAGGTAATTCCATATGGAGAAAAAGCTCAGGGTGAATATAAGCTTGAGTTTGGAGAGGTCAAGGGAGGAAGGCATAATTTTTCAATTCCTTCAATAGCTGATTTTGCAATCTCAGTTCCTGGTGACCATAACGTAAGGAATGCCTGTGCGGCCATAGCAGTCTGCTGTGAGCTTTTAAAGACTGAGGGTGAAAAACCTTTAGACCACATAAAGCAGATTCAGGAAGCTCTGTTGTCTTTTGCAGGTGGAAAGAGAAGGAGCGAGATTGTCGGACAGGCAGTTACTCCAACAGGAAACAAAGTGATTTTCGTGGATGATTACGGCCACCATCCTACAGCGATAAAAACAACACTTGCGGGATACAGGGATTTTTACAAGGGTTTCATGATTGTAGTGGATTTTATGAGCCACACATACACAAGAACAGCCGCTTTGCTTGAGGAATTTGCTGGAAGCTTTGCTGATGCCGATGTAGTCATTATAAACAAGATTTATGGCAGTGCCCGGGAAGACGGGTCAAAAGCCAGCGTAACAGGTGAAATTCTGGCCGAACACGCCAAAAAATACCACAAAAATGTGATTTATGCTGGTGAATTTGATGAAGCGGCAAAAATTGGTCAAGATATATTGAAGAAAAAGCCCCAACAGGGCTATTCAGAAGGCTATCTTTTTGTTACAATGGGAGCAGGAGATAACTGGAAGGTAGGCTCTTCTATTTTAAAGGCATTTGAGTCTGGTCAGGAGGTGCATTAAATTGAACAGCATGACCGGTTATGCCTATAAAGAGGCCGTGGTTGAGGATACCCAGATTAGCGTTGAGATTAGGTCCGTTAACAGCCGTTTCCTGGATCTGAATGTCAACCTTCCGTCTTTCCTGAACATACTTGAAAGCCGTATCCGCAAGGATGTTGGTCAGGAGGTTGTTCGCGGCAAGGTGGACGTAAGCATACGTGTAAGGGATCTGACTTCCAATGCCGTAATTGTCGCTGATCCAAAGGCGGCCCTTATGTACAGGGATGCTTTTGTTTCTGTAGCAAAGGCCTTGGGCAAGGATGCCGGGGACATTCCTCTGGAACTGATAATTCAGCAGGAGGGGGTCCTAAACGTCAGCCATGAATACGATGTTGAGTCATATTGGCAGAAGATACAGACTGTGTTCAAGCCGGTGTTCGCTCAATTCGTGGAGGACAGGAAACGGGAGGGTGAAAACCTAAAGGTAGATCTGCTTCATAAACTGGATGTGCTTGATGAGTGTGCATCTTTCTTTAAGGAATGGCAGCCCCGGATGGAGGAGCGGTTCAGGGAAAACATTACAAAGAAATTCCATGAACTGCTTGAGGATCATGTGGACGAGAACAAAATCCTGGAAGAAACAGCCTCCATGCTGGTCAAGTATACCATAAATGAGGAGATTATCCGTCTTCATAGCCATCTTGTGGCTTTACGTAAGGAAATCACAGATGACCCGGTGCCAGGTAAAAGAATTGATTTTATCTGCCAGGAGGCCAATCGTGAAATAAATACCATTGGAAGCAAAAATCAGTTTACTGAGATTGGTTCTATGGTTGTGCAAGCAAAAGATGCTCTTGAGAATATCAGGGAGCAATCAAAGAACGTAGAATAAAGGAGAAACAATATGTTCTGTTCTAAGAAAATGAAAGTGATTGCCGGAATTGCTTTTGTACTGTCACAGACTTTGTCTGTGTTCGCCGCCGACCCGTTTGCTGAATATAATGTCAGCGACAGTGACATAGCCGAGTATTTCTTCTATGAAGAAGATAGTGCTATTGAGTTGGCTAGTGTTAATGGCACTTTGACCGAAGTCAAGAATGTTGAAGATGGAGAAGACGTTCCATATTCAGAATACCGTGCATTTACAAATTCTGATATCTCAATGGTTTACTATCCATCAACTTTCTCTACAGCAGACACAAAAGAAGGACGCTTTGAACTCGGAGGCCAGCTGTTCGCATTTACAACAGATCCTGCCGATGACATCGCTTATGACAGCAAGTGGTATACATTTGATGCTGGTGATGCCAAGTACCTTTTGACTCTTGCAAAGACAGCTTCAGAAGAAGAGCAGCTTTATGCATATGTCATCTATGACATTTCTGATACAGATGATATCAAGCTCTACTACAAGAAGACTCTTTCACAGTCAGGTGAACCAATCGTCGGCAAATATAAGGGTGAGCCTGTATTCGTAGTAGTTCAGGAAGGTGACCTTTCTCCATTTGTTGCTGAAGCATACGGATTTACAGAAACTGGAATCCAGAAGGTTTCAGAAGATTATTATGCATTTGACTGGTCTTCAGACTCAATCATCCGCGCTGCAAAGAGAACAAGCCCGGATGACTATGCCGATGATGATTATATCGAGACAATCGGTACAATCACAGACAAGGAAGACAACACATACCTCTTTGTATTTGACCGCCACCTGAACAAGGGACACACAAGAGCTTCTAACAGCCTCCTGGTATTCTACGGTCAGAGACTCTTGGGCTATTATCCGACAATCAACAAGATTCCGGTTATCGCTTCAGCCGAGGCAGAGGAAGGTGAGGAAGCTTCAACAGAAGGTTCAACAATCCTTTTCTGGCCAAAGGTTCCGGAAGAAGAAGGAAATGCTGTTGACTTTGCAGATGGTCTTCCACGCTCAATCTATGTAATGGAAGATTCACACAATTTCGTTCAGTACTAATCCGACAGACGTTTTACTGAATAAATAATCAGGGTGCCAGGGGTTATGATTAATTCCTGGCATTTTTTTTAATGACCACAGGTACTAGGAGATGAATATGGTTTTGGAAGAATGTTACGTACCGGAAGGCAAGGAAATTCGTATTGCCATAAGCGGAAAATCAGGTTGTGGAAATACTACTGTGAGCTCCATGCTTGCAGAAAAACTTGGCATCAAGCTGATAAACTTTACCTTCAGGCAACTGGCGGCAGAAAAGGGAATAACGCTTTCCCAGGTAATTGAAAACGCCAAGACCGATGACTCCTACGACATAGAGGTAGATACAAGGCAGGTTGAGCTTGCACGTGAGCAAAGCTGTGTCCTTGGGAGCCGTCTTGCAATATGGATGCTTAAAGAGGCAGACATCAAGGTTTACCTCTGGGCCGATGATGATGTAAGGGCAGGCCGCATCCTGAACCGAGAGGGTGGTGATCTTGAGGAAATCAAGGCCTTTACCCGCATGAGGGACAGTGAAGATTCAAGACGTTACCTTAAACTCTACGGAATTGACAATAATTCTTATGATTTTGTGGATTTGAAGATAGATACTACAAAGTACAAGCCGGAAGAAATAGTTTCCCTTATATTGCAGAAAGCGTTGGAAAAAGGGCTTGTGCAAAAAAAATAAGGCATCCCGAAAAATCAAATGGATGATTTCTTAGAATGCCTTTATTTAAGACTGACGCTTAGATCAATACTTTTTGTCGGCGTAACCGATCCAGCCTTCGTTTTCGATGAGGGCTTTCTCAAATCCTTCCAGTGTGAACGGATAGCTTTTTGACAGGCTTCCTGCAATCAGCTTGACTTTCCATGTGCCGTCCTCTTTCTGTTCAATCTTGCATTGGGTGTCCTTGCTTGCGAATGTGCGGAACATGTCGTCGATATCCTTTTTGTTCATGTCAAGGGCAAGAAGTCCACAATTAAACATGTTCTGTCTGAATATGCGTGCAAAGTTTACAGCGATAACTGTGTAAATGCCGTTAACTTCCAATGCCCAAGGAGCATGCTCACGGCTTGAGCCACAGCCAAAGTTTTCCCTTGTGATGATTACCTTTTTGCCGCTTACATCGGTCTTTGGATTAAAACCGTCAAGCTTAAGATCCTCAAGAAGGTAGGGCTGCAGAGCCTGCTTGGTATTTTCCGTCAGGTATTTTGCAGGAATGATCTCGTCAGTGTTGATATCTGAACGATCCAGGAAAAGAACATCTCCGCCAAACTGTTTCATTGTTTTCCTCTTAATTTTTTATGCTTCCCGGATTATTCATCCAGAAAAGCGTTTATTTATGGACCGCACCAAGGCTGTCCTATTTCCGATATAAAAGACTGATAAATCAGCCCTTATAAAGCTCCGAATTAGTAATGGTACCGGTTATTGCAGTTGCCGCCGCACTGGCAGGGCTCATCAAATGGACCATTCCGCCTTTTCCCATGCGTCCGTTGAAGTTGCGGTTAGTGGTAGAGGCACATACTTCGCCTTCTGCAAGAACACCGTTGCTCATGCCAAGACATGCGCCACAGGTCGGATTGGTTACACAGAAGCCTGCATCCATGAAAATTGATATGAGTCCTTCGTCAATAGCCTGCTTGTAGATTTTTGGTGTTGCAGGAGAAACAATTCCGCGCACACCATCTGCAATCTTGTGGCCTTTGAGTATTTGGGCTGCAATGCGCAGGTCGCTGATGCGTCCGTTGGTACAGCTTCCGATGTATACCTGATCAACCTTTGTGCCTTTCATTTCCCTGATTGTACGGATCTGATCCGGCTTGTAGTTGATCGTGCAGATTGGTTCAAGTGTGGAAAGGTCGAATGTATAAACCTTTTCGTATTCTGCGTCTGCATCGCTTGTCCACTTGCTGTATTCCTTGAGTGCATCTTCCTTGCTTGCAAATTCATCCTTGATGAACGGCCACAGGTATTCAACTGTCTCCTTGTCCGGGAAACAGATTCCGCTTGTACCGCCTGCCTCGATAGCCATGTTGCAGAGGGTCATGCGTTCTTCCATTGTGAAGTTGTCCACGACAGGACCTGTAAATTCCATTACGCAGTTGGTGGCACCGTTTACTCCAATCTGACCGATTATGTAGAGGATGACGTCCTTTGCATAAACGCCTTCCTTAAGTTTTCCGTTGAGTATGAATTTAATCGACTTGGGATCCCTGAAAGAACATACGCCCTTTAAGATGCCTACTTCGAGGTCTGTAGTTCCCACGCCTGCCGCAAAAGCACCGAATGCACCGTGAGTACATGTATGGCTGTCTCCCATTATTACCGTAAAGCCGGGGCGGACATAACCCTTTTCCGGGAAGATGGCATGGCATACACCGTTGCTTCCTATGTCAAAGAAATCCTTTATGTCGTTGCGTTTTGCCCAGTCACGGAGGATTTTTTCCTGCATTGCGCATTTTGAGTCTTTGGCAGGGCTTACATGGTCTATGACAGCCTTGATTTTTGAGCTGTCAAATACCCTGTCCATATTTCTGTCAATCAGGTCATTGATTGCAATAGGTGTCGTAATCTCGTGACAAAAAACACGATCAAGCTTAAGAATGTTAGTTCCTTCAAAGGGCTTGTCCACCATGTGTGACTCAAATATTTTTTGTGCTATAGTTTTTCCCATTTTTCTACCTCTTTTTTCTGTATGCAATTGAGTAAAGTATATGAAGTATTTCGAGATTTTTCAAGTGGATATGGATTTTTTGTGTATGGTTATGACACAACATTTTTAGGACTGCCATTTATGAATGAGCGGAGGTTGTCAACCACCACGTCAAGAAGCCTTTGCCTTGTTTCTGTGGCTGCCCATGCTATGTGAGGTGTTATCAGGCAGTTTGGGGCACCAAAAAGGGGATTGTCGTATTTCATGGGTTCCTCTGACACAACGTCACAGGCAAATCCGGCTATGGTTTTATCCTCAAGGGCATGTCTTACGGCTATTTCATCCACAAGAGCCCCTCGGGCTGTGTTTATAAGGAAGGCGGTCTTTTTCATCATGGAAAGGGCTTTTTCATTTATCAGGCCTTTTGTCTCCGGTGTGAGCGGGGAGTGAAGTGAAAGAAAATCCGATTCCCTGAGCAGCGTCTCAAAATCGCACGGATTTTCGATATCGGGTTTGGGAGTCCGTGTGCAAACGAGAATCTTCATCCCGTAAGCCTTGCCGATTGCGGCCACCCTGCGACCGATGTTTCCGTATCCGAATATTCCAAGGGTTTTCCCTTCAAGTTCGATTAAATTGGTTTTCCAGTAGCAGAAGTCCGGAGCGATGCACCAGTCTCCCTTCATGACGGAATCAGAGTGAAGCTGTGTATGACATGCGAATTCGCTGATAAATGCAAAAACAAGCTGTGCGACACCCGCTGTTGAATATGCAGGAACATTAGTTACGGTAACATTGTGCCTTCTGCATGCCTCAAGGTCGATTACATTGAATCCTGTTGCCTGAACCCCAATATAGCGCAGTGAAGGACATTTTTCGAGTATTTCTTCTGTGATTGAGATTTTATTAAGCAATATTGCATCAGAGTCTGCGATGCGTTCAACTACAAGATCAGGGGAGGTACGTGGATAGACCGTCAGCTCTCCGAAATTCTTCAACACTTCCCAGGAAAGATCACCCGGATTAAGTGCGTTTCCGTCTAGAATGGTTATTTTCATTTCTGTTAACCGAGTACTGCAACTCCAACAGAGGCGATTGCACCGTTGATGGCATCCTCGATACCGGCCGTGCCCTCGTCATAGTCAACACATACCTGACATTTTGCAGCACTTGATGTAACTGATGTAACCCCAGCTACAGCTTTTACTGCACCGTCAACTTTTGATGCTGTTGCATCATCATCCATTCCAGCTACATATATCTTTTTCTGCATTATGGTGACTCCTAGCGATTGAATCTGAAGATTGAATCCGAGAATCCAATCTTGTGGCTAAATCAATTATCATTATACAGGACCAATACAATAATTGCAAGTAGTATTTATAAGAAAGTTGAGTTATTTTTACTTTATATAAACTTAAAGTGTTAGAATTGGAGAAGGTTAAAATATAAAATAATCTTAAAATGTGGGATTATTGTTTGTCAGTCATTGAACGTCCGAGTTGACCGCATGCTCCTCCGATTTCTGTTCCGCGTCTTGTCCTGAGGTTGACGTTCAGGCCGGCTTGCTCGAGCATGTGAACGAATTCGTGGCATTCTGAACTGGACGGAGTTGAGAAGGGCAGGTTTGGCACTGGATTCCATGGAATGAGGTTTATGTATGCGTCAAGACCGCTTGCAAATTCTATCAGATGACTTGCGCTTTCTTTTCCCGTGTTTTTTCCTGACAAAAGGGCTGCTTCAAGGGTTACCCTCATGCCTGTTTTTTCTGTGTAGTACTGTATTGCTTTTTTCAGTTCTGGAAGGGGATTTGCCTTTGAAACGGGCATCAGTTCCTCCCTTAAAAGGGGATCTGCTGTTGTAAGGGATACTGCAAGTCGTATAGAGGGACCCTTGTCTGCAAGCTCATGTATGCCTTTGACAAGTCCGCATGTACTAAGGGTGATTCTTCTTGTGCTCAAGTTGCGGCCGTCTTTGCTTGCAAGGATTTCAATTGCCTTCCTGATTTCACCCAGATTCTGCATAGGTTCTCCCATGCCCATGAAGACGATGTTGTCCAGGGTTCCCGCTTCTTTCTCCATCATGAAGAATTCCTGCACAATCTCACCGGCATTAAGGTTTCTTCCAAGACCAAGCGTTCCGGTCTGGCAGAACTTGCATCCCATTCCGCATCCCGCCTGACAGCTTACACATGCGGTTTTACGGCCTTCCCTGTCGGTCAGTAGGACAGTCTCTATGGCCCGTCCGTCCTCAAGCGTTATCTGCAGCTTTATGGTGCCGTCCTTGTCCCTGAGTATGTCTGTTACTGAACTTGAATAAATGCATGCCTTGGCCTCAAGTTTTTCCCTTGTTGCCTTGTCGATGTTGGTCATTTCCTGAAAAGATGTTGCTCCCCTGGAAATCCACTGGAATATCTGCCGACCACGAAAAGCCGGCTGAATGTCCAGTACAGAGCATATTTCATCAGGAAAAAGGCCTGAAATGCAGGTTTTTGAAGTCATTATAAGTTATTTCTTTAATTCCTGAAGCTTTGCAAGCATTTCGTTTATTGCCTGGCTTCTTATGCCAAGCCTCTGGAAAGACTGAAGAGCTTCTACCGCCTTGTCCTTTTTGCCAAGCTTTATGTAGCAGTCGGCCAGATCTATGTACAGCCTGTAGTTTTTCTCGTCGTCGCGTATAAGCCTTTCCAGACGCTGGATTGCTTCCTCGTATCTGCCTTCGCCCTTGCAGATTAATGCAAGTCCAAGAGCCGCATAAATGTCAAAGTCGATGTCCATTGCACGGTTGTAATAGTCAGCCGCTGTCTTGTAGTCTCCTGTGTTCCTGTATGCGTCTCCCGCACGGGTCAGGATAACCTTGTTTCTTGGGTCAATCTCAAGGATCTTGTTCCAGTACTCAACAGAGCGGAACTGTTGGTTAAGTCCGCGGTAGCAGTCTGCAAGACCAAATAAGGCATAGAAGTTCTTTGGATCCATCTCCAGGGCACGTTCAAAATAAGTAAGGCCCTTGTCGAAAGTCTTGAGCTTTCTGTGGCAGTTTCCGATTGAAGTCAATACGCGGATGTCGACATTCTGGGGGTTTACCTCAAGCATGCGAGTCCAGTAGAAGAGGGCGTCCTTGTATTCCTTGAAGTCATAGTGAAGGTGACCGAGGCCAATCAGTGCGTATGCATTGTTTTCCTCCATGTCAAGAACCTGCAGGTAAAGCTGTTTTGATTTCTTGAAGTCACGGATTTTCCTGTATGCGTCGGCAACACGTGTAAGGACAGTTATGTTCCTGTCGTCATGAACAAGATACTGTTCCCAGATGGTGATAGCCTTGTGGTACTGGTTGAGGGCTTTGTAGCAGTCTGCCAGACCAAAAAGAGCGTAATTGTTTCCCGGATGGTAGGAAAGGCATTTTGTATAATAGTCGATAGCTTCCTTGAAGTGATTCTGCTTTCTTTCGCTGTCGCCAAGTCCTACAAGGGCATAGTTGTTGTTGTCCTCTATTTCCAGGATCTGCTTGAAGGATTCTATTGCCTCGTCTGTCCTGTTGTCCTTGAGGTATACATAACCTTTCTTGGATAATTCCGAAATCTCGGTCGCGATGCCATCTTCTGGTTTAATCTCCATGACAGCCATGGATGCGTCATCAAAGGCATCTGTCATCGGTTTATTTTGTTCATTGCTTGTCTCGATGTCACTCATGTTAATCCTCGCTTTGTAGCATTACAGAAACCATTGCAGAAAGTTTTTCAATTAACGGATCTGATTTTCTTTTATTATGTGCCAAAAGATATAACTTTAAGGCTTGCATATATTGTTTTTTCTCTGCATAGACATCACCGCATCTGGTGAGCCCATCAGAGTAACCTGTGGTAATATAAATACGTTCCGCCATGTCGTACTCGCCTTTATTGAAAAGCTCATTGGCTTTGCGTATCAGTACTACCTTTTGTTGTGAAGAAAGGCCGGTTACAGGTTCATCGGTAACTTTTATAAAACCATCTTTACCTTGCTTGCTGTCGATTTGTTTTTTTAAATCTTCATCCATATTATTCCTTTATAAGTATAATTTTACTGCGAATACAAAAATTGTCAAGGGTTTTTTCAAGTTTTGTCCACAGTATTCTGCTGGTTTTGGCTTTTTTTGAAAAAATCCACTATAGAACGCCCATAAATTCGCTGGTCTATGCGTTCAAGTCCTCCAATTTTCTCTGGAAGCGGATCCTCATGGGGGTAATGTATGAGCACTATGCCGCCTGGATTCAGCAGCGAACGGCTGTCTGTAGTTTCCAGAAGCTCTTTCCGGTATTTGTATGGAAACGGCGGATCAAAAAAGATATAGTCGAATTTTTCCTTGCATCTTTTAAGATAAAGCTCCACCGCCATAAAATGACAGTTTATCCTTACTCCGATTTCCTCGCACATGGCAACGTTCTTCAGTACGATTCTTGCCTTTGATTTGTCCATCTCACAAAGGGAAACCGATGTCGCACCGTGGGATACGGCTTCTATCGCTATTGTTCCTGAGCCGCTGAACATGTCAAGGAATGATTTTCCAGGTAAGTCAGGACCAATTATGTCAAAGATGGATTCCCTCATCCTGTCCATTGCCGGCCTGATTGCCATTTTTCCGTCCGGTACGGTTGTTGTCCTTCCCTTGAGTATTCCTCCCGTTATACGCATGCCTTACTGTCCTCCGTTCAAGATCCAGTACGTTGAGTCATGCTCCAGCGCACGGTTTTCTTTAGCATAGTCAAATGCTGTTTTTCCGGATGAATCCCTTATGGTTGTCTTGGCTCCCTGGTCAAGCAAAAGCTGGATTATCTCGGTACTTGTTGAATACTGGCAGGCGTACATAAGCGGGGTTTTTCCTTTCCAGATTCTGTTAATGGCGACACCTTTTTCAAGGAACAGCTCAAGCTTTGATTTTGTTATTTCTGTTGAAGTCTGGGTACTTGACAATGTAAGTATGAATGCCTTGAATACTTCCTCATCCGCAGCTGAACGGTCTGTAAGCAGGACGGAGAGTATTTCCGGGTTTTGAGAATACTCTGCCGCCATTAAAAGCGGTGTGACATTATACTTGTTCCTTACACGGACATAGGCGCCGTTTTCTATAAGGTTCTTTACTATCTGAACATTCTGCTGATAGCGGCAAGCATACATGAGGGCTGTCCATCCGTCGATATCCCTTGCGTTGACATCAGCTCTGGATTCAATCAATGTGCGGACCTGCCAGTCGTTTCCGGCCATGGCTGCCCTCATCAATTGGGTTACACCGTATTCGTCGGCACTGTCTTTTATGCCCGCTGGCTTTTCTGTGCTTTCCGGCTCAATGCTTTCTTCTTCTATGTAATCATAGATGGTTTCCTTGGGGCGTTCTGTTTTAGGCTTTTCTTTTGGCTCTGCCACGCTGACCAAGGCCACCGGTTCTGTCTTTTTGATTACAGGTTCCGGTTTCTTTTCTTCCTGAACGACAGGTTCCTTAACCTCTGCAAGTTCTTTGACAGGTTCTGCTTTTGGCTGAGGTTCCGGTTCGATGTACTTGGGTTCGGGCTCAGAATACTCAGGTTCCGGTTGAGGCTCTGGTTCCGGTTTAATCAGGACAACAGGCTCTAGCTCATCTTCTTCCACAGTCTCAAGGACAAGAGGCTCTGGTTCCGGCTCGATGTACTTTGGTTCTGGTTCAATATGCTCAGGCTCCGGTTGAGGTTCCGGCTCTGGTTGAATTATTACAATGGGCTCAAGTTCTTCTTCTTCAACTGACTCAAGGACAAGAGTCTCGGGTTCTGGTTCAATGTATTCTGGCTCCGGTTCTGTGTACTCTGGTTCCGGCTCAGTGTATTCAGGTTCGGGTTCAATGTACTCTGGCTCCGGCTCAGTGTACTCCGGTTCTGGTTCAATGTATTCAGGTTCCGGCTCAGTGTACTCTGGTTCCGGTTCAATGTACTCTGGTTCCGGCTCAGTGTACTCTGGTTCCGGTTCAATGTACTCTGGTTCAGGTTCTTTGTACTCTGGCTCCGGTTCTATATTCTCTGGCTCTTGTGTTGTGACCTGTGGTTCCTGCTTTGTTTCCTCTGGTTCCGGTTCTTTTGGCTTTTTGTCTTCCTCTTTAACTGTTTTGCCTTCTCCAAGCGAAACGGATGTTGTGCCGCTTTTATCTGTGTTTATATAACCGTACAGCTGCTTGTCCTTGTTGGCCTTGTCTTTTTTGTCCTCGGAAGGCTCCTTGCCGTATTTTTCAAGTATTTCAATCAAGCCTGGGGTAGGGTTTTGTCTTGCATAATCAAATGCGGTCATTCCGTGATTGTCGATTTTGGTTACCCTGGATTTTGTTCCAAGACCAAAGAGGGTGCCTGCCTTAATGACATATTCAAGGACTTCTGGATGACTTGTGTATTGTGCGGCATAAATGACCGGTGTTTTCTGATCTTCTGTGACGGCGTTTACCGAGCATTCACCCTGCAGGACTTTCTTTACGATCTCAAGATCCCTGTCGTAATGAAGGATCATCATCAGGAATGTCTCTCGCTGTAATCCAAAAACCTGCTTGCTTAAATCCGGATTTCTCTTGAATGCATCGACAATCTCTTTTGCAGTCCCAGTCTGTGCCAGTTTATAGTAATCTGTCGTGTCAACAGTATTACGGGCAAAAATGGAGATTCCCGAAAGAAAAAGCCCAAGAATGAGGATATAAATTTTTTTAAGCATTGGGTTCTTTGTCATATCTTATATATTATAAAAGTAACTCTCTTCTACGTCAAGGAAAAGAGAAAAACTCTAAGGATAAAGTTCAACCCCAGAGGGTAAACAGGCATTTTCCTGATGCAGAGTTTTATGAGTGGCTGTAAAAAAAGGCTGCCTTAACGGTTTTCATTCCTGTTTCCAGACAGCCCGTTGAAAATGTCACACTTTGAACAAGTCTATCTGGGATCCTATCTTCTTTATGGAATCCTTGACCTTGTTTGAGATTGTGCTCAAGGCTACACCAGTTTCATTGATTTTTCTTGCGCTGGTGCTCATTTCGTTCATGCTGTTCTTCATTGTGATTGATGTATCCTGAAGCCTCTGTATTTCATCAAGAATTGCACTGTTTCCTGCGGACATCTCTGCTGATGCGTTGCGGACTTCAAGCGTACTGTCATTCATTCCGCTAAGTGACTGGCTTATTTGGTGGGAGCCTTCGTTCTGCTCTTCCATTGCCGCCTTAATCTGCATGACCAGCTGGTCTGTATCCTTGATTTTATTCGAAACCAATTCAAACGCCTTGCTTGATTCACCTGAAGCCTGTACGACGTCCCTGATGGAATCCTTGATGTTCTTGAGCTGGTCTCCGATGGTTTTTGACTGAACCGTGGAAGTCTCTGAAAGCTTTCTGATTTCATCTGCGACAACAGAGAATCCTTTTCCTGATTCTCCCGCATGTGCCGCCTCAATTGCCGCGTTCATGGCAAGAAGGTTTGTCTGTTCCGCTATAGATGCAATGGCAGAGTTGGCTTCCGCAAGCATCTGGCTCTGGTTGTCTATCTGCTGTATCCTTTCGTTTACGTCCTGCTGCTTTGAATAGCCGGAATTGGCCTCGCTCTGCAGTTCCTCAAAAGATCTTGCCATTATGTCAACGGAGCCGTTTACCGACTTGATGTTTCCTATCATCTCCTCTATTGCGGAAGATGCGTCGGCAACCCTCTCACTTTGATTTTCGACCATGAGCTAAAGGGAAGCGATGTTTGCAGAAATCTGATGGACGGCACCCGCAGTTTCCTCGACACAGGAACTCTGCTCGACAATCTGATTGTGAACGCCCTCTATGTTGGCAAGAATCTGGGTTATGGCGGAGGTTGTATCCTGTGCGGATGCATCCATATCCTCTCCTGCGACACTAAGCTCGTCCTTGGAGTTTTTTACGTCCCGGATTATATTCTGAAGCTTTTCGGCAAAAGTATTGAATCCAGACACCACCTGACCTATTTCGTTGTTGGAATGAATGTCGATTCGTTTGGTCAGATCTGCGTTTCCTGTGGCGATTCCGTTGATTGTGTCCTTTACCATCTGGAGCGGCTTGAGTGAGCGGACAAGTAAAAACATGCCCATGAGAAGAATCATCACGAGAACGATAATGCCAAAGAAAACCGTATAGTTCCTTATTGTGGTTCCCAGCGCATTTATGAGCTGTCCCGGAATTACAAAACCAAGACCCCATGGAGTTCCAGAAACCCTACAGTAAACCATCAGGTCCTGTTTGCTTCCAGTCCATCCCGTAATCCATTCAGCTCCTTTCTCGCCAGATAGCATTCTCTTGGTTACGTCAACAAGATCCGCATGTGCCTCATCAACCGGTATGAGGAAGTTTCCTCCTTCTTCTGCGGCTGGGTGATAGATTACCGCACCGTTACCGTCAATCAAAAACTGCCATACACCCTCAGGTACGTCCAGTTCCTTTATCGGCTGTGCAAGGACGTCGTTCTTGATGACTCCTGCCACCATGGCAAAAGTCTTTCCCTTAGAGTCCTTGAGTGCCATTGCAACGTGAACAACCCTGTCACCCGTGGTTTTGGATATGACGGGGTTGTCGATGAACCTTTCCTGACCATTCTTTACGATAGCCTGAAAATAGTCTCGTTCAGCTATGTCTGTGCGTTTGCCAAGGTCGGTATATGCAAGTCCGTCCGGTCCTGCAATCATGATGTAGTCGAATTCCTTGCTTCTGAGGTTTGCGTTCTTAAAAAGCCATTCACCTGCGGCAGTTACATCGCCTGCTTCCATTATGTCTGCCCCGGCGTATACCTGAAGGTCCTTGAAATAGCCTTCGATTATTTCCTGGAGGGTAGTGTCAACGGAATTGACCCAGCGGACATAGTTTGCTGTACTTTCATTCTTTGAATTTCTTTTTGCGACTCCCGAAAGAACTGAAACCTGAACCAATGTAATGACTGCAACGCCCAGGCCTATTAACGCAATGAGCCTTACCACCAGGCTGGATGATTTCTTTACTGTACTAGCCATAATTATTCCTCCTAAGCTATAAGCTCAAAACTCTTCGACTATAAAACTAAAACTATTGTTTACATAAACGTTGATTGAGGAACTTTTATATTACACCAATGATAGCACAGGTTTGAAAAATTCTCAACCAAAATAATGCTCGTCTTGAAATGATGTGTCAGGGCTGTAAAATGCAATATATGGCTTGACATGAAAATCGGTTTATGATATATTTCTTACATTCGTGGTGGCGTAGTCCAGTCGGTAGAACAACGGACTCATATTCCGTATGTCAGTGGTTCGATCCCACTCGCCACTATAGCTCCTGTTTGGTTTCCAGACGGGAGTTTTTTTTTGCATCATCCTTTATCGAAGTTGTGCCAGCGGATGTGTTTTTCTTGCAAGCTCCACCAGCCCTTCAAGTTGTTCTGATGAATATGGTTCAATCCCGCAATACTCAGGGTCCAGGCATGACTGGTTTTGAAACTGTGCAAGATACCATCTGGAGTCTTGTGGAATTACTTCCGCCATGTTTTCTATATCAGCCTCATCAACCAGCGGTGGAACCAGAACCGTCCTGAATTCCCTGCATTCAACAGGAAAGCTTGAGATGATTGCAACAGATGCCAGCAGGTTTTTCCCGTAGACTTTGGAAAAATCTTCTGCCCTGTTTTTGTCCGGACAGAACAATCCGTAGCGGTATGGAGATGTCTTGATGTCCATTGCGATGTAGTCTGGACGTGTAAGAGGGTCATCACACAAGTCCTTTAGTTTTTGCGGGAAAAGGCCGTTTGTGTCTAGCTTGATTTTGTATCCCAGTTCACGTGCTTTTTTTATGAGGGGAACAAGACGGGGATTTTCAAGAGGTTCTCCACCGGATATGGCAAGCCCCGAAAGGACATTTTTCCTTTTCTCAAGATGGGCGAAAATGTCGGACAGCGTAACAAATTCATTTTCTTTTGCAATATCCGGACTGCTTTCCGTGTCTCCTATCAAAGAGATGTTGTAGCAGTACGGACATCGGATGGGGCAGCCTTTGAGGAATACTGCGGCCACAACATGTTCGGGAAAATCAACCAAAGATGTTTTTACAAGCGTTCCCGCCGGGCTGTTCAAAAGATCCTGCATCTATTTACGCAATGGAGGCTGCCGGTTCTGTGCAGGTTGAGAGTATGGCCTCAATTTCCGTAGTGTTGTGGGCACGCGCAATCTCGTTGCTGGCACTGTCATAGAAGATGACTGTCGGTGTTGCAAGAACTCCCTTTGCTGCGGCTTCTGCAAGACCCTGGTCTGTGTCAACGTCTATGTGTTTTCCTGAGATGGATGTATCAGCAAGATATTGTTTTACGGCAGGACAGTGCGGACATGTTGCCCTCGTAAACAGTTCGTAGCCGGCAACAGCTTCCTTGGACATTTTTGATGAAGAAAAATCTGTTTCCTTCTGAGCCTTTACCGCATCATGTACAGACGGTTCACCTATATCCTCTGGTACGGCAAAAGAAAGCCTCTGGTTGTATTCATCGCGCTTTCCCTTGTTCCAGTTCCTGACTGAACGGTAATAGCCTACAATGCGTGCATAGACTTCCGTCTCGTCTCCGCGCACCGTATCCAATTCCTGTTGGGTCTCGGCAATTTCTGCCTCAATCTCTGCAACTGTCCTCATAATCTATCCTCCCTTACTTTATAATCGGTATAATATGTTTTCATGCCTGTGAAACCCTGGCCTGTTCCTTTTCGTTCTGCAGTGCCACAAGCTTTGCCTTTAGGAATGCCTGTTTTTCCGCCTTGCATTTAGGACATTCAAAATGTTCTCCCGGAATGTAACCGTGCTTCTTGCAGATTGAATAAATCGGGCTTATGGTCACATACGGGATCCTGTAATTTGAAAGCATTGTCCTGACAAGATTCCTGCAAACCTTCCAGTCGGTGATCTGCTGTCCTACAAAGGTGTGGAATACTGTTCCGCCGGTATAACGCGTCTGCAGGGCCTCCTGATGGTCAAGGGCCTCAAAGATGTCCGCGGTATAGTCAACCGGAAGCTGGGTGCTGTTCGTGTAGAACGGATCGTCTGTGCCGCTTGTTATGATGTCGGGGTAATTCTGTATGTCGTGGCGTGCAAGCCTGTATGACGTGCTTTCTGCCGGTGTCGCCTCAAGGTTGAACAGTTCTCCGGTTTTTTCCTGATAGTCCTGCATCCTGCTCCTCATGTGGTCAAGGACCTGGCATGCGAATTCCTTTCCCTTGGGATCTGCTATGTTCACTCCAAGGAAATTCAGGCAGCATTCGTTCATTCCGCAAAGTCCAATCGTGTTGAAGTGGTTGTTGAGCGTCTTGAGGTAGCGTCTGGTGTAGGGGAAAAGTCCTCCGTCAAGAAGGCGCTGTATGACTTTTCTTTTAATGCGGAGGCTGTCACGTGCAAGGTCCATAAGATGGTCAAGGCGTTCGTAGAATTCCTTTTCGTCATTTGCAAGATAGCCTATCTGCGGCAGGTTGATTGTAACTACTCCAAGGCTTCCTGTAAATTCATCGGAACCAAAGAGTCCGCCGCCCCTTTTCCTGAGTTCCCTCTTGTCAAGCCTGAGCCTGCAGCACATTGAACGTACGTCGCTTGGGTCAAGGTCTGAGTTGATGAAGTTCTGAAAGTAGGGTGTTCCGTACTGTGAGGTCATCTTGAACAGAAGCTGTGCATTCTCGCTGTCCCAGTTGAAGTCGCTTGTTATGTTGTATGTCGGAATCGGATAGCCGAATCCACGGCCTGCAGAGTCTCCCTCAAGCATGAGTTCTATGAAAACCTTGTTGATGACATCCATTTCCTTCTGGCAGTCACCGTAGGTAAAGTTCATTTCCTTTCCGCCGACTATGGCTTTTTCGTTCTTCAGGTCTGCGGGACATGTCCAGTCAAGAGTAATGTTTGTGAACGGAGCCTGGCTTCCCCATCTGCTTGGGGTGTTTATTCCGAACAGGTAGCTTTGTATGCACTGCCTGACCTCGGTTTCGCTAAGATTGTCAACTTTTACAAATGGTGCGAGGTATGTGTCAAAAGATGAGAATGCCTGGGCACCCGCCCATTCGTTCTGGAGCACGCCCAAAAAGTTCACCATCTGGTTTACGAGGGTGCTCAGGTGGCTTGCGGGTTTTGAGGTAATCTTGTCAGGAACGCCGCCCAATCCTTCCTTGATGAGCTGCCTTAGGCTCCAGCCCGCACAGTAGCCGCTGAACATCGAAAGGTCGTGGATGTGGAAAGCACAATCCTGGTGTGCCTTTGCGATTTCCGGGGTATATATGTTCTTGAGCCAGTAGTTGGCCGTGATGGTTCCTGAGTTGTGGAGGATAAGGCCTCCAAGGGAGAAGTTGACGTTTGCGTTTTCGTTTACGCGCCAGTCGCTCTGCTGAAGGTATCCGTCCATTGTCTTGGAGATGTCCAGCATGAGGTTTTTGGCATCACGCATGGCATTGTGCCTTTCGCGGTAAAGGATGTAAGCCTTTGCAATCTCGACTTCCTTGTTTTCGATGAGGACGTTTTCGACTGTGTCCTGGATTTCCTCTATTGCAGGAATAGAGTGGGCACGTCTTCCGGCAAGAAGCAGCCTGAGGTGTTCCTCGACATCATTGGTAAGGTGAGCGGCTTTGTCAGGATTCTTACGGCCTTCCACTGCAAGTATTGCTTTGCCTATGGCAGACTCAATCTTGTTGCGGTCATAGTCTGCTATTTCTCCTGAGCGTTTTACGACCTTGCGCAAAAAGCCCTGTGCCTCTATGTCCGTGCTGCTGCCTAAAAAATCCCGCCATTCAGGAAATACATTGCCGTATGAGTCCCCGCTCATTTTTCTGTTCCTCCAACTTTCTTTACTTCGGTTATGAATTCATCAAGATCGTTAAAATGCTTGTACACGCTTGCAAAACGGATGTAGGCCACTTTGTCAACCTTGTTCAGCCTCTTGAGCACGATTTCGCCCATGTCGGATGTAGACACTTCACGGCTCATTTTGCCCAAGTCATAGGCCTCGTCTTCTATTTCGTTGACTATCTGGTCCACCATGCTTGTGGATACGGGCCTTTTCTCCAGCGCCCGCTCAATTCCCCTGGCAAGCTTTTCCCTGTCAAAAGGTTCCCTGCGGCCGTCCCTCTTTACAACCATGAACGGTTTCTCTTCTATCCGTTCGTAACTGGTAAAACGGTAGTGGCAGTCGTTGCATTCTCTTCTGCGCCTTATGCTTTCTCCGTTTATCATTGTGCGTGATTCTATTACTTTGTCATCAAGGCTTCCACAGGATGGACATCTCATATTTTATCTGGTTTACCTCACCCATATTCAGGTTCAGCAGGACATTTCCGCTGACTTCACCATATAATACAACGCTATAGATGGTGTATTCAAGTGAGATTATTGAAATTCATCACAAAATTTGGGGGATGTTGATAAAAAAATCATGTGAAGTGTATACTAAAAGAGTGTATAGTCAGGTTATTTCCTTTTGAACTTTCCGGTAATCCTGTTCATGAGGTCCTTGCGGTCTTTCAGGCTTTTCATCAGTTCCTCAAGTTCCTTCTCGTCATCTGGATAAAGGTATTTTGCAGCCACAGGCCTCAGCAGAGCCGCTACAGGAATGCTTATTATGATTTTTATGAAGTCTATGAAGATGAATGGTGTAAGGGCGACGTTCATGGCCTCGGAAATGCCCAATGCCGTTCCTTCCTCCTTCATGAAGTGGATGAACCAGGGAATTCCGGGAAGATAGACAACCACAAATCCCGCTACGGATGCAAGGGCTATGCGAATCCAGTTCTTTATGTCAAAGTTTTTCTCAAAGGCATGCGGTGTTCCTGCGATTATGCCGGAAATAAATGCCGCCGGGAAATAACCCCACAAATAACCTCCCGTTGCCCCGGTAAAGACATCCCATCCGCCTTTTACGCCTGCAAATACGGGAAGTCCCAGTGCGCCAAGGATCAAAAAGAGTCCTGTAGCTCCCGCACCTTGGGTTCCTCCCAGTATCAGCCCCGCAAGAATGCAGAACAGGTTCTGTAATGTAATGGGAATGGTTCCAGTAAGCTTAATGGAAAAAAAGCATGACAGACAGCTGAGGCCTGTGAAAATTAGCGTAAAAACTGTCCTGATCAAAGAAGTCCTGGTTCTGTCGGTCATTTTTTACTTTGCCTCCTTCCGCCTCTGGTATTCGTTTTATCCTGTTTTTTTCCTGCCGTTTTGTTTTTTACCGCAGGTGTTTTTCTTACAGTGGTTTTTGCCTCAAGGGCCTTCCTTCCTGCGGTTGTTGCTGTCTCCGCTTTTTTAGTGATGGCCTTTGCTGCCTTTGGCTTTCTTGTAGTGGTTCTAGATGCTGTTGCCTTTGTTTCTTTTGCTTTGGCCGGGGAAGACCTTTTTGTTCCGGTTTTTGCCGCTGCCGTTTTCCTGGCTCTTGTCTTTGGCTTTTCCTCTGTTTTTGCCGGCGTCTTTCTGGCTTTGACCGTATCGGTACCTTTCCTTTTCCTTGCTGTACGTGTTCCTGAAGATTCTGCAGGTTTGGTCAAAGTGGCTTCAGTCCTGTATTCGGAAAGCATGAATGAGTTATGGAATCCGGTTTCATTCTCACTTCTTGTGAAAAGTCCTTCAGTCTCCGTGCTGTTCTGATTAGAGCCCTCTGGTTCATCCTCAACATCATCCAAATCCTCGTCCGGCTCTATGTCCCAGCCAGTTTCCTGGTCCTCGTTCTCCTTAAGTATTGATTTAGCAAGCTTAAGCATTACGGGGCTTTGCTTTATCCTTTTGAAGTTGAAGACAACGCACTTAACGGCAAAATAAAGCGCCATGCATGCAAAGAGGAGGTATGCGAACCAGTCTCCAAGAATGGAGAACACCGTGGATTTCCTTTCGTAGATGGGAATGGTGCATCCGATGGCATCCTCTGTGAAAACATCCATGTCGTTCAGTATCTTTCCGTTTGGGCCCACGACCACGGAATATCCCGCATTGGCACAGCGTACAAGAGTCGTCCTGTATTCAATTGCAAGAAAACTTGCAACGATGAAGTGCTGGTATTCCGAGGAAGGAGTTTTGCTCCAGGAATCGTTGGTTATGTTCAGGAAAACCTCGCTTCCGCTCCTGAAAAGAGGCGTGCACACATCCGGGAATGCGTCCTCAAAGCAAATTGGCGAGCTGAATTTTACGAAACTGTCCGGATTCTCGTTGCTGTTGAACCTGTATTTCCTTGTTTCCTCATAATCAACCCTTCCGGTTGAGTCAAGCTCTATGGTCTCATATGGCTCAAGACCGTCCCTTAGGGGGGCCGTCATGAAAGTTGAAGAGTTAAGGGGAATCTTGAACAGCACGTACTGGTTTCCTGGTGTGTATGAATACGGCATTTTCACGACATTTGTCATAAAGGCCGCCATAAGCGGGTTGTCCATGAAAGGAACGTCCTCCGCAAAAGGCACCATATGGATTTTTGAGTAAAATCCCGCATACTCTCCGTCCTTGTCAAAGAGTATCGCGCTGTTGGAAATCTTGCGGTGCTGCCTGTCGGTCATTGTGCTTCCGCCGATTAAAAATGGCACCCTCATCCTTTTGATAAATTCGGTAAGGCTTTCTCCCTCCGGCTCCTCGCTGTAATAGTCTACCGCGTTGGGGAAGGTGTACATTAGGGCACCCTCACTCCAGAGTACAAGGTCCGGTTCCTTTCCGTTTTCACGCATCCTGGTGGCTTCACGTTCTGTAAGCCTTGTGGATATGGAGATGGAAGCCTCGTCACCTCCGTCCCATGGATCCACATTCTGCTGGACGATTATTGCGTTGAGTTCTTTTTTTACGCTTCTGGGAACAATATACTGGAAGATTCCGTAAACTGCGGTCAGGCACAGTATGACGGCCGTTGCCTTTGCCGTTTTCCTGTAGGTATAGGCGGGAACAG
>JAEEGJ010011595.1_pt1 | contig 22284 bp, 10 predicted proteins | sample 8958761 | NCBI WGS metagenome assembly JAEEGJ01 (sample SAMN16246546, study PRJNA631951) | gut metagenome | biome: gut microbiome; feature: rumen; material: RS-attached | host: Bos | place: Iran: Karaj | collected 2018-10 | reverse complement strand
TGGTGGCAACATCAACATCGTCAACAACTACTACAAGGCGGGCCCTGCCACAGTCAACAAGACACGTGTCACTCAGATTTCTGTGGCAACAGACGGCAATGCAAGTGATTCGCCATTCATGGGATACTGCGCCCGTTATTATATCAATGGCAACTACGTGACAGCTGCCAGCAGTCCTGAGAACTACGACTGGAAAGGCGTCATTTACGACGACGGCACCTATACCATCAATGGTGAGGAATACTGTCCGGATGCTGACCACAAGTATGGCGAAGATGTCACTTATGTCAAAAACGGCAGTGGCGTTGACTGTGTCAAAATCAAGCTTGACGAGCCTATTGCTACTGGTGAAGTGACAACTCATACCGCCCAGACAGCCTACGAAAAAGTGTTGGCTAACGTCGGTGCATCACTCTACCGCGATGCCGTAGATGAACGTTACATGCAAGAAGCTGCCAACGGCACCACCACCTATACAGGTTCAGCCACAAAAACCGGCGATGGAAAGACCATCCAGCATCGTCCTGGCATCATTGACTTTGTCAAGGACCAAGGCGAATATCTACTTGAAAGCACATCACGTGAAGCCGGCTTCGACTCTGACGGTGACGGCATACCCGATGAGTGGGAAACTGCCAACGGACTGAACCCCAACGACAAGAGTGACGGTAACCTCTACACCCTGGACACCGAGAAGGGTTGGTACACCAATCTAGAGGTCTATGCCAACTCGCTCGTGGAGGACATCATGAAGGCTGGTAATGCCGGTGCCATCAGCAGTGTGGACGAATACTACCCCGTCTACCAGGCCCCCACGGCCATCAGTGCCGTAACTGGTTCCAGCGCAGTCGTCAGCACCACCTACTACGACCTACAGGGGCGTCAGCTCAGTACACCGCAGGCTGGCATCAATATCTGTGTCACCACACATGCTGACGGGCACAAGAGCACCAAGAAAATCACGATTCACAAATAAACATAGAAAAATATGAAAAAACTGTTTTTCACACTACTGAGCGCCGTAGCCCTCATGCCGGCTATAGCCAGCAACAATGTGGCACCGTGGGGCTGGGCAACCTGTGCAGACGAGAGTGGCACAGCATTCACCCTGAGCGGTGGTAACTTTTCCAACGCCACCACAGTCACACTGCAGGCGCTGGGCAACAATCAGTCTGACGACAGCCAGATCAAGACGGCCATCGCCACAAAGGACATCATCATCTTCGACGGCTCCAATGGCGACTTCATCCTCAATGAATACATCAAGATTTCAGCAAAGAACAAGACCCTCATCGGCATCAACAATGCCCGCCTGTGCACCAAGTTCTTTCTGACCGCTGACGACATTACATACTTGAAGAAGCAGAATCTGGACGGCCTGAGCAGCACCGATCAATATACCGGAACGCTCCCCGACGGAACAACAATCACCTGCGACAAGCGTGCCTTCTTCACCAAGAAGGCCATGATGGAGCTGCAGTACCAGAAGACGGGCGTCTATTCTCTGCCCAACAAAGCCGGCATATTCAGTATCGGTGAAGAATGCGACAACATCATCATCCGCAACCTCTCGCTGATTGGCCCGGGCTCTGTTGACATCGACGGTGTAGACCTCATCACCAATATGGGTACCCACGTATGGGTAGACCACTGCACATTTCAGGATTCTCAGGACGGTGCCCTCGACAGCAAACGCTGTGACTGGGCTACCTACACCTACAACTACTTCTACTACACCTCGCGCAGCTATTCGCATGCCTATACCTGCGGATGCGGATGGGCTGACGGACAGATGACTCTTCACCTCACTTTTGCCAGCAACCTGTGGGGCACTGGCTGCGTACGCCGTCTCCCGCAGTGCGGCGACTGCTATGTACATCTGGTCAACAACTATCATAACTGCCCAGGCAACAGCGTCGGCATGACCATTAACGACAATTGTAAAGCACTCGTTGAAGGCAACTTCGCCGCCTCAGGCGTTAACAGCCCCCTGACAGGCAGCGGAACAGGACGTCAGGTCACGGCTCGCGGTAACAATTTTAGCGCATCGTCTGTTGGCAGTGAGGTAACTGTACCCTATGAGTACACAAAGATTGCTGCCACTGACGTTCCTGCCAACCTGACAGGCGAGGAAGGCGCAGGTGCTACGCTGGGTAACGATGCAACATACATTCTGTCTACAATTCCAACAGTAGAACGACAAGAAGGGAAATCTACACTCTACTATTTTATTGACGGCTTGGTGGGAACTAATAATGATGGTTATTCCATTATGACATTTAATGACGGTGCAACAATGTTGCTGAACAATAAATCAAAAACGTGGTCTAAAGGTACTACTATTAAACTTGGCGACGAGAATTTTACGAGTATCAAACTGTCTAATGGTGCAGAAAACATATTCACAGCACCTGCTGGCAAAAAAGTAAGTGGTATTACTTTCTATTCTTATATCAATGTAAAAGAAGAAAATATCAACTTCACTAATTATCCAGAATATGGTTTCCGTACCTGTTTCTGGCAGAAAGTTGCCAACCTCACTTATTCTGCGACTTCCGATGATGTACAAATTTTGAAATCTCGTGACCCACAGAATCCTGACGTGGCATCATTCAATTTCACTCCAACAAATGTTGTAAGTTTCAAAAATTCAGGTGAACAGTTTTGTTTCTTAATGGAAGTCACCTATAGTGACGAAAGCACTGGTATCTCTGCTATCCAGAAAAAAATGCCTATTGATGGCATTACCTACAACCTGCAAGGTGTCCGTGTAAATAATCCCACCAAGGGAATCTATATTCAAAACGGGAAAAAGGTCGTGATCAAGTAAGTACTTTAGCAAACATTTTACTGAAAATAAAGGTTCACATTCACGCCTAACACTCTATAAGTGAGAGCGTTAGGCGTGAACCTTGTTTTTTAACGACAACAGCAGTTTTATATAAAAGACAACTAGGACATTGCAACGCCACACTCTGCTTGCAGAGAACATTTTTATGTAATATCCGGGAGTCCGTAGACGCGGTTGCGTCGTAGGCTATTATTTAAGTTGTCCTTTGTTGTCCTAGTTGTCTTTTATATAATATTAATCCAAGTTGTCGTTATTCTAGCTGTTTTCGTTTTTCTTTACAGTATATCAAAATAAATGTTAAATTCGACTTGTTTTCTGAGCTTTTCTTTACATCGCAACACAACTACTGCTAAGCCGTCTTCGTATACAGCTATCCTGTAACTAACTACAACTAAGCCAGTTGCGTATTAGCTATTCTTTCTGCCCGTATCAGTCTAACTCATCTTCCATGTCAAGTATTTTTATTTCGTCCGACGGCCGTCGAAAATATATGCGACATTCGTCGCAGATATCTTCGACGAATGTCGCATATAGCCAGACACCCTAAGCCACCCCTGACAACAACCATGCTTCCTATAACAACAACCAAGAAGTTCTATTCTAAACGACAAATATTTTTAAAAAGATAGCAGTTGTCGTTAGCGCTCAAAACACTTGTCGTCAAAAACAAGGTTCACACTTAACGCAGTGGTGTACAGTGGGTTACACGTGAACGTGAACCCTTATTTTCTACAAAAATACAATATAATAGTTTGTTTAGTGTGTACCAGTTACACTTTCGCAATCGTTTACGTCGGTTTTAACTTAAAAAACAGGCACGAGATGCACCTTATTAACTAATAATGTGTATCTTTGCAACGTTATAGGCCCTATTGCTAAAACAAAAAACAAATCAACATAACAATAATTTACTAACATTTAAAACAAAACATTTATGAAGTTTAAACTTTTACGTTTCTTGTGTCTTGTCACTGCATTGTTTGGCATGACACTCAATGTAGCAGCCGATGATTTCAAAGATTTCGCTGTAGATCTCCGCGATGCTAACGGAGGCATACTGACGAGCGATGAAGCTAGTACATCCCAGACTGTTACCTTTGGTCTTGCAGTCAACGAGGGAGTTGTCAGCCGCGTTGCGGCAGACGATGCCAATGCAGTTGCAGTGATAACTGGCAAAACTGGCAACAACCATGGGTTGCAAAATTTCTCCGCTACCGTTCCTGTTAGTGGCTCAGTGAAAATCACGATGAGCACTTGTAGCTGGGGTGGTAGCGTTTCTGTTAAGAACGCAGCCGGCACAGAGGTTGCCTCCTTCACGACAAAGAAAGGAGAGGGTGGCTCTGGTTGCTACAAAGGCAATGGAAAGGATGACGAGAACATCATCAGCGAGAAATATGTTGGTGAAGCCACTACGCTGACAATCAGCGGTGGTGGGTACGTAGGCTATTTCGCCGTTGAAGCAGTCAGTGCTTCTGCTGCTACGATATCTTATTCTTTGGGCGACGTTGCCTGTGAGGGAACAATAGTTCCTACAGGGGGCACGTATGCAGTTGGGGACGAATACACTATCCCCGCCAAGAATTTTACGCTCTATAAAGAAGGCTACACACTGACGGGTTGGAATGACGGAACCAAGACATATGCTAATGGCGAGAAAGTAACCCTTACTGGAGACTTAGCATTGACTCCTGTATTCACCGAGAACACCGTTACGCTGGCCGACCGCACAGAGCCTGTTACGCTGAAGTGGAACTTCCGTCGCGACGCAGGTGCTCCTACTGTTGCTTACCAGAACGCTACCGGCATTTGGGTTGCTCAGGCAACCATCGGTGACAAGGTCATCGACGTGAAGGCTGACTTCGACACCAACAATGGTGGTAAATTTGCTAATGGTAACTGGAACGACTGGGCACAACTCAACGGCGGTACCAAGTGGACCATTCCTTCTTGCAAGGGCGCTACCGTCTCTATGGAGGCTTACAGTGACATCACAACCACAACCATTGACGGCCAGGGCGACTATACGCAGGGCAAGACTATCAGCTATGAGATTGCTGGTGCTGCCGAGTCTGTTGACGTGGTAATTGGTGACGGTTCATACTATCGTTATATCCAGGTTGTCCTGCCTGTTGTACAGAGCCAGGGCGGCGGAAAATCGTTCGACAATGCAGAAGGTACAATTGCATGGGCATTGGGTAACGAGGCCAACGGTACTCTCAGTGAGTCAATCAACGGTGCCATCATCAGTTCAAGTGTCAGCACCGGTGCCGACCTGGATGTAGTGACTGCCAAATATTTCGATACGGAAATGGTAAAATACACGCCAAAGACCAGCAATGCCGGTAACGTGGAGGGCGTGATGGTTGAATACCGCGTGAAGGCTGCTAAGGGTGTCACCTTCAAACCGACTAAGATTGACTATGCAGCTGTAAAGGTTGGTACCGACGGTGCAACCTATTCTTGGAGTTATACGATTGACGGTGTAGAGAGCACCATCACACAGATTGACCCGAAACCCGATCTACTACGCAATAACGGCTCGAACAGCGTGGATAACGGTGGTACTGCTAAACTGATGCACACTGAGACATTTACTGTAGATCCATGTAACGAGTTTACATTCCGCTTCTATATCTCGGCTTGCGCCAATAACAAGAACATCTGTATTGGTAATGTGACCATCACGGGTATTGCCAATGGCGAGACCGTTGCCGTAGAGATGTTCAAACTGGCTACGGCCTCAACACCAGAAGGTGCAGGCTCTGTAAGCGTCTATCCTGTTGCAGAAGAATACGAGGCTGGTTCAGAAGTCACTCTGACTGCTACCGAGAACTTCGGCTATGACTTTGTAAACTGGACCAACGCTGCCGGTGACGAAGTATCTACCGAGGCTAAGTTCAAGTACACCATTAACGCCAATGAGACGCTGACTGCTAACTTCAAGGCTGTCGAAACTTACGAACTGTCTCTGACCGTCGATGGTACTAACGACTACATGGTAACCATTAACCCCGCTCCTACAATGGTTGAGGGAAAGATGATGTATGAGGCTGGTACGGCTGTCGAACTGAACGCCAACCAGTATGAGGGTCTCGTGACCTTCGCAAACTGGAGTGACGGCGAGACCGCTTCCAACAAGATTGTCAGAATGGTGGACAACGTAACACTGACCGCTGTCTATGCTCAGGCAGACATCATTGCCGGTTGGGACTTCTACAAAGCTGGTGGCAATGGCCGTAAGGCAGACTTTGCTGCTGCGGACAACGATGCCGACGCTCTGAATCTGGTGAACTCCGAAACTGGTGAGACCAGTGGTTGGCTCGACAAGAGCACCGAAGCCGGTGGTGGTTACGAGAGTTTCAAGGGTGCAGCCGTCAACTGGCGCACAGGTTCCAGCAATGGCGACGTAGGTAACTGGCACTGGCAGACAAAGGTTAATGCCGAGGCCTTCACCAACATTACCGTACAGTTCCAGATGCTTTACAACTACAATGCTTACCAGAAGTACAACGCCGAGTTCTCTACTGATGGTGAGACCTGGACTAACTTCGGTAGCATTACGATGGAGGGTGCCAAGGCTGCTGCTTCGTTCAACAAGACAATGTCTGAGGCTGCCAACAACCAGAAGGATCTCTTCATCCGCATGATTGCCGACAAGACCTCGAATGTTGACGGTTCGGCTTCAGCCAACGACGGTAACACACTAGCTATGTTCTTCATCACCGGTACGCCGAAGCTGGTTGACGACGGTGTGGCTCCAGTACTTGTTTCTACTGTTCCTGCCAACAATGCAACCGGTGCTTCGGCCACAGGTAAGATAGTGCTCAACTTCGATGAGAAGGTGAAGATTGCAGATGGCACTGTGGCTACGCTCGGCTCACAGGAACTGACACCCGCTGTAAGCGGTAAGGTAATTACCTTCCAGTATAAGGGACTGGAATATGCAACAGAGTACACCTTTACCTTAGCTGCCAACACTGTAGCAGACATGACCGACAACTTCCTTGCAGATCCCATCACGCTGACCTTCACCACCATGGAGCGTCCCGCTATCCAGAAGGGTAACTACGATGCCGTCGTTGAGAACGTTGACCAGCTGATGGCTGCCATCAATGCAGCAGAGAGCCGTTCCGACAAAAATGTACGCTACCGTATCTTCGTGAAGAATGGAGAGTATGTTATTCCCGTGAAGGAGAATACTCTTGTTGCCAAAGCCGAGGGTTACGAAGTACCCGAGTGTATCACATTCATCAAGAGCGGTAACATCTCGTTCATTGGTGAGAGCCGTGACGGTGTCATCATCACCAACGGTATCGACAAGGCTGCCACCTTCGCTGGCACCTATGGTACTACCAGCAAGTACGATGGTATTGGCAACAGCGACGTGTTCCAGATTAGCGGAAGTGACTACTACTTCCAGGATCTGACCGTTGAAACTGGTATGGATGATGCCACGGGTCGCGACCTGGCTATTCAGGATAAGGCTACAAAGACCATCTACAAGAATGTTGGTCTGCGCGGATATCAGGACACTTGGACCAGCAACAATGACCGTGGTCTCTACTACTTCGAGGGCGGTTATGTCCGTGGACGTACAGACTACATGTGCGGTAAGGGTGATGCATACTTCAATGGTGTTGAGTTGCGCCAGATTGCTGGTGGTTATGCTGCCGTGCCTTCCAAGCCTGCCAACATTGGTTGGGTCTACAAGGACTGCGTCATCAATGGTGAAGGCTCTGGCACTGATGGAAACTATACGCTTGGCCGTCCTTGGGGCTCTGGCACACCTGTTGCCGTATTCATCGACACCAAGATGAACGTTGTTCCTTCGGCTATTGGCTGGAACGAAATGGGTACAGGCTGGCCCAAGCGCTTCGCAGAGTACAACTCAACAACGTCTACCGGTAGTGTCATCGACCTGAGTGGTCGTAAGAAGACCTTCGGCGATGGTCATGAGAACAATCCCGTACTCTCTGCCGATGAGGCTCTGGAATACAGTGACATGTCTAAGATGTTTGGTGAATGGCAGCCGACCCTCGCTACTGAGCAGGCTCCTATTCCTACCAATGTGAAGATCACTGGCACTACCCTCACCTGGGACAACAGCAACTATGCACTGCTGTGGGCTATTGTCAAGGACAAGAAGGTTATCGACTTTGTTACCGAACCCACCTATACTGTTGACGACGCATCAGCAAAGTATGCCGTACGTGCCGCCAACGAGATGGGCGGTTTGAGCGAAGCTACTGAGGCTACTGTCGCCACCGGCATCGAAGAGATTACTCCTGCTACGACTACAGTCGATGGCAAGGTCTACAACCTCGCAGGCCAGCGTGTCAACAAGGCCACAAAGGGTCTGTACATCATCAATGGTAAGAAGGTCGTGCTCAAATAAGTAACTACACCTTACTAATAACCGGAGGGTGGAGACGAACAGTTTCCGCCCTCTTTTTATGCAAAAAATCGTAAACGTTTACGAAAAAAACAGCTCTTATTATTTTGCCATGTTAAGTATTATTAGTAAATTTGCACAGAAAATAATTATTTTTTTACTATTTAAATTTTAAACTACTAATTTTATGTCTGTTAAAATGAAGACTATCTTTCGAACAGCACTAATTATTTGCTTGCTCTTAGTCGTGGGTAATCTGTCCGCACAGACCACAGCTAAGGGAACGGTTACAGACCAGACTGGCGAACCAGTTATTGGCGCAACCGTAGTCGAGAAGGGAAATCCCAAGAATGCAGCAGTGACCGACTTTGACGGTAACTTTACACTGAAACTGCAGAAGGGAAAGACTGTAGTGATATCATACATTGGTATGGTAACACAGGAAGTCACAGGAGGTCCCAACATGCAAATCAAGTTACAGGACGACAATGCATCCCTCGAGGAAGTCGTCGTTGTTGGTTACACTAGCAAGGCCCGTAAGGACCTGACCGGTTCTGTCGGTTCTATCAGCGGTGCCAAGCTGGCAGCAGTGCCCGTTACATCTGCTGCTGTAGCGTTACAAGGTAAAATTTCCGGTGTACAAGTAACGACTGTCGACGGTCAGCCCGGCGCCGATGTTAACATTCGTGTACGTGGCGGCACGTCAGTAACACAGTCAAACGAGCCACTATACATTGTAGATGGTTTCCAGGTAGATAACATCAACGATATTCCTCCCTCGGATATCGCTTCTATCGACGTTCTGAAGGATGCCTCTCTGACCGCCATCTACGGTGCGAAGGGTGGTAATGGTGTAGTCGTAGTAACTACCAAGAGTGCCAAGGAAGGCAAAGTACAGGTATCATTCAATGGTAATCTTAGCATCAGCCATCTGTCGAAAAAACTCGACTTGATGAATGCCTCAGACTTTGCAAAATACCAGTATCAGTGGCATGCTTGCAATGGCACCCGTTCATCAAATGCCAAGTTCTTCAAAGCTAATTTCGGTAACCCCTACGATTTGGATATGTACTCTACCCTGCCCTCTCACGACTGGCAGGACGAGGTGATGGGTGAGACTCCTGTCAATTACTCGGCCAACGTCACCATCGGCGGTGGTTCTGAGAAAGTGAAATTCAATGCCTCACTGACCCAAAGTGAAGACAAGGGTATCATACTTGGCTCTGGTGTACGCCGTACCAACCTGAACTTCAAGACCAACGTTCAGATAAGCGACAAACTGGAATTGCAGTTCAATCCTAAGTTCACCTTCCGTCGCGATGAGGGTGCTGGTGGTAATAATATCGGTACAGGTGGTATCATTGACGTACTGAAATATCGTCCAACCAATGGTCTGCGTGAATTCGGATATGTTGATCCCGCGTATGCCGATCCTGATGAGGAGGAGTTATTCAACTACACCAATCCAAAGAATGACATCGCTATTAACCAACTCATTAAATATAGCTATACTTACACCAACGGTCTGGCGCTGACATGGAAGCCCATCAAGGGTCTTTCACTGCGTTCAGAGGGTACAATCGGACTGCAGTGGACCGAACAAAACCGTTTTTATGGTGCACTGACCAGCACAGGACAGAGCAACAACAACCAGCCTGTGGCCACCATCAACAACTCGATGCGTTTCAGCTATGTTTGGACCAACACGGCCAGCTATAATTTCTCGCTGAAGGATCAGCACAACTTATCATTCTTGTTAGGTCAGGAGATTCATCATTCTCAGACCAAAAGCAACGGTATCACCAACCGTTACTTTCCACGTGCATTTACAGCTCAAGAAGCATGGAACAACATGAGTTTCGGTACTCCCTATCAGTCGCCTTCCAGCCTTTCTACTGCCGACCGTACTGCATCGTTCTTCGGCCAAATCAGCTATAACTGGAAGCACCGCTATCTGCTTTCCACTACGTTCCGTGCTGACGGTTCTACAAAGTTTGCTCCTGGTAATCAGTGGGGTTACTTCCCCTCTGTTTCTGGTGCTTGGGTAGTTTCTGAGGAGCCTTTCATGAAAGATATCAGATGGATAAGTCAGTTGAAGATTCGTGCAGCTATCGGTCTTGCCGGTAACAACCGCATCAGTAGCGACTTGTGGCGCGAGCTCTATGCCATCAACTCTACAGGAGGTCCTGGTTTCGGCGAGACAACAACTTATGGTGAGCAATACTACGGCAACAACAGCGGCAACCAGTTCGCTAACAATGACATCAAATGGGAGACCACTATCACCCGCAACTTGGCAGCAGACATCTCGCTGTTCAACGGTCGATTGACTATTACGCCGGAAGTTTATTGGAACACCACTCGTGACCTGCTCTACAAATCAGATGTCCCCTCTGTAATCGGTTACACCAGCCAGATGAAGAACATAGGTCAGGTGACCAATAAGGGTGTCGAGATTTCCATCAGCGGCGACATTCTACAAGGTAAGGACTATGTTCTATCTGCCAACTTCAACATGGGTCACAACAAAATGAAGATTGACAAGTTAAATGGTACCGATAATGTAGTTTGGGACCAGAATGACCGTTGGAAGTCAAGCTACAACGACTACTGTCTGCGTGTAGGCAGTGAGGTTGGTTTGATCTACGGTTTCGTTTACGACGGTCTTTATACCTTCGACGAGTTCTATTTCGATCCACAGCAGAACTACCTGGCAGTACCCTGGGGTTCCAGCAAGGCAGACAATGGCGGTAAATCCGACTGTGCTCCTCGTGAGGATGGTTATGTCACCGTCATCAATGACGTATCCGGCTCTAGCAACAGCGGTAACGCAACCCTACCTGGTAAGATTAAGTTTAAGGATCTCGACGGCGATGGTCGCATCACTGAGAAAGACCGTACCGTTATCGGTAACACCAACCCGAAGGTTCAGGGTGGTTTCGGACTGAGCGGTTCTTATAAGGACTTCGACTTTACAGCCAACTTCACCTACATGCTAGACTTCGATATCAACAATGCAACGGCCTACACGCTGTCATCATCAGAAGGTAACAGCAAGAAGTTCTACAACGTTCTGGCAGAGTTTGCTGACGGCTGGCAGTATAATGACATTGACGGTAGCTTGACAGGTACTAAGGGTGATATTCTCTATAAATTATATTATGTAGACGGTGGTACAGACATCTACAAGCGCGCCAATGCAGACAGAGGTCTGTGGAATCCGACCGATGTCACCACGAAACTTACCAATTCCTATTTCATCGAGGACGGTTCGTTCCTCCGTTGCTCTGACGTGACATTAGGCTATACACTGCCAAAGAAGCTGACTCAAAAAATCGGTATTTCGAAGGCACGATTCTATGTATCTGCCAGCAACCTGTTCATCATCACGAACTATTCTGGTTACGATCCTGAAGTGGATATCCAGACTGGCCTGACCTGCGGTATGGACTACAACCGCTACCCACGTAGCCGCAGCTTCGTATTTGGTACTAATATCACATTCTAAAACAAGACACAGATATGAAAATCAAGAATATTTTATTAATAGGTTTGTCAGTACTAGCGTTGACATCCTGCAACGACTATCTGGACGTAGAAGCTCCTTCAGCCTATACCGAGGAGTTTGTTTTCAGCCAAAAGACGGAAGTACAGCGAGCCCTCAACGGTGTCTATGCTCAGGCTTTGGTCAATAATTTGTATGGCAATGCCTATCAGCGCACCTTTATTCTGAATAGCGATGTGGACATGCAGGCCAGTTCTAACAACTCGCATCAGCACAACAGCTATGCCCGCTTTGACTGTGACGAAGAGGGCGGTGAGATTAACAGTTTCTGGACTGCTGCATATAACCTAATTGAATATGCCAACAAGTTCATCCACTCTGCTGAAAAGAGTTCACTCTACGATAAGAACGACAATGAGTATATGCAGTGGATTGGCGAGGCAAAGTGCTTGCGCGCCATGGCCTATCATGACCTAGTTGTGATGTTTGGCGATGTACCTTTTACTTTCCAGCCCACCTCTACCAAAGGGGCTGATTTCGTGATTCCCATCGTAGACCGTGAAGACATTCAGAAGTCACTCATCAATGACCTAAAGGAAATTTCTCCCTATATGTCCAGCTCAAGCAGAACCACTGTTGAGCGCTGTTCTAAAGAATTTGCTCAGGCCATGATAGCCCGTATTGCACTTACTGCCGGTGGCTATTCACTGCGTCCTGATAAGAACAATGCCAAGAATTATGGTACCATGCAGCGTCCTGACAACTGGAGAGATTACTACAAGACGGCTCAAGACTACGCTGACTCTGTGATTTCTGCTGGTACACATAAACTCGCTGCTGAATACCAGGAGGTGTTTGTCAACGAATGCAACTATCAGGTTGTCAACGATGACGACCCCATCTTCGAGATTCCTTTTGCTAAAGAATCAACTGGTAATACCGGCTATATTCAGGGTCCTACATACTCATCTTATGAAGGTAAGACCATTGGTAACTGGGGTGCCACCAGCGGTAACGGTCGTCTGAATGCTTTCTATCGTTTCCTGTTCCGCGAAAACGACAAGCGTCGCGAATTCATCAATGGCATGTGGTATTATGCCATCCACACCTATGGCGACGGCACACAGGCCGACTCTGTTGTTATCCGCAGCGATTATACGGTACACAACAACAAATGGTCCAAGCTGTGGACTGCTGAGGGCAACGCTTTGGGTAATATCACTACTGGTGCTACAGGTATCAACTATCCTTACATGCGCTATGCCGATGTATTGCTGATGTATGCTGAGACAGCCAACGCCCTGAACGGTGGTCCCACCGAAAAGGCAATAACCTGTTTGCAGACAGTTCACAACCGTGCTTTCGAGGATGGCGATCCTACTTTTATAACTGCTGCCCAAGCCGGCGAAGAGGCATTCCAAAAGGCAGTGATGGATGAGCGTAAGTGGGAGTTTGCCGGTGAGAACAGCCGCTGGCGCGACCTCGTACGTACCAATACTTATGCAGAGGAGCTCGTTTGGAGTTTCTTAAGATACCACGCTACTGGTTATCGCAACGCTGGTAGTCCTATCGATCTCGAAAGCGAAATCAACAATCACGATGACAACCTATACAATATTAGTCGTCTACCAACCACGATTCACTACCACCCATATTATTTGAGTGAAGTAAAACTTGTTGGACTCCGCCGATACAACACACAAATGTATGGCTATCAGGTAAATACAGGAGTCGTTCTGCAGACCTATCCCAACCAGTCATTACAAAGCCTTCGTATATACAATGCATATGAACGTGCTGATGAGCCTATGACGTCAGCCATTACCAGCGGTTTCAACGGAAACTACACTTGGCTACATGCCAACTTCTATCGTTGGGGTGATCAAGAAGCTGGTCTACCAAATGATTATTGTAAATATTCCTTCTTTGGATATATTCGATGTGATGAAAGTGGTACTGTATACCTGGTTGATAATGGAATACTGTCACAATTACCATCTACTGTTCCCACTTCTAATCAGTTGCCGGTAGTGCGTTATATTCTTCCTTATCCTAACTTGGCCATCCAACGTTCAGCTGGTGCCTATCAAAACTATTACGGATATTAATCAAACACTTAGAACTGTTTAAATATGAAAAAAATATTAAATAGCATCCTACTCCTGTTTGCAGCTGCTACCACTATGACTGTAGTATCATGCAAGGACGACGACAACAGCTCGTCGGCCAATACCAACAGAGAATTTATGACGATGTTCATTACGGACAATACTCGTGGCAAGGGTAGCGACTATCCATACAACTGCGGATTGGACGGCAACTATCCCCACGGCAACACCATTCACCTATACTGGTATGGTGTAAAAGACTGCGCCGGCTATCAGATTCAGATGGCACTACAGCCCAAAGTTAGCGGCGGTTCTGAAGCCTGGGCAAAGATTCAGGGCACAAGTGACCTACTCCTCAATGAGATTGTAGGCCCCGACCAGCTAGATATGGTAATCAAGGACCTGCAATATTCTACAGACTATCGCTTTGCCATCCGTGCCCTGTCAAAACAGGACGAGAACAACATTAACGACCCAAGCAGCTTTGCCCATGCCTCTAACTGGTATGGTCATGGCAACGGACGTCAGTGGCAGGAATATCTGGGCATAGCTACCAACAATCGCTACCCTACTCCTAATGTTATCTACGTCAATCAGGCTGAGACTACGGAAGAGACCATGCACGTCTATTTCAACAGATCTATCAATGACGTAGGTCTTGACCTCACGAAGGAAGAAGATCAAGAGAAGTTGGAAGCTTACTATGAGAACTTCAACATCGACGTAGCAGGTAACTTCGGTTACAAATATCTGACTGTTACTCCTTCACCCAGTAATCCTAATGCTTCAGTTGACGACAAGTGGAAGCGCTATGAGATTAAGGAGGAAGACTATGAACGTGGCTATGTAGTCATCACCGGACTTTCCAAGAACTCTACTTATGTGATTGATGTTGTCGACCCACTCATCTCGATTCCTGTAGATGCTAAGTACAACACAGTAACTCAGCGTTCTGACGGCACGCCTGGTGCTCCTATCCTGCTTTCTCACGACTCACTGATGAATATCGCTGCAACTCTGGAGGTTCCCAACTCTGACGCAAGCCGTGCAGACCTCTTTGCATTGGCTGCAGATTATGATGCAGCCCCACTGAGCCCGACGCTCTACAACTTCATCAACGACGCCAACTATGCTGAGGGGCAGACCTTTATGCTCGAAGGTGGCAAGACCTATTATATCGATGGCAACGACATCACCTGTAAGGGTTTTGTACTGCGCACCAATCCTGCCGACGTAGCAGCTGGTAAGCGCGCTAAAGTAATCTGCGGTATCGGTAAAGGTTCTTACTATGAGCAGGGTACTGATGGCAAGCAGTGGCAGGGCCCATATACCTGCTTTATGTTTGGACGTCAGCCTGAAGCCGGTGAAGGTGGTGAGATTTACATGAAGAAACTGGCTTTCTATGATATAGATTTCGATAACCCCTTGGCGCTGAATCAAGGTGATAATCAAGCCGGACTGGGTACTGTTGCCGGTAACTACTTCTTCAATATGTACAGCAACGGTATGGCAGTGACGCTCGACTCGCTGGTCATTGAGAACTGTAAGTTCAAGCGCATGGTTCGCGGATTCATCCGTGAACAGGGCAAGAACTACAAGGTGTGGAACCACGTGCTCATCAAGAACAACCTCATCTACGACTGCGGTTATTATAACAATGCTGCCGGTGGTTACTGCTTCATCGACGGCTCAGCTCAGAACAACGAGTCGAACCTCTATGGCGATATGAAGATTATCGAGAACACCTTCTATGACAGTCCCTATCCTACTCTCATCAAAGAGCAGACTGCCCTGAACTGGCAGAAGGGTGCTTGGAACATCACTATCGCCAACAACACGTTCATCAACTTCAATACCCGTGCTAACGGTGCACTCATCAAGATGGTGGGTATGCCCGACGGTTCTGTCTACAACATCAAGAACAACCTATTCGTACTCTGCAAGAAGCCTAACGACCAGCGCGTACTGCAGATGTGGGGGTCACAGATTGAGGACACTCAGAGTCTTGGTGGCGACAAGGGCAGAGCCCATGTCACGCTGAACTTCGAGAACAACTGGTCGACCAATAACGACTTAGCAGGAACGCCTCCCTGTGTGTTCACAGCTAATCGCTGGACTTCTGAGGAGAATGGTTTCCAGCGTCTGGTTAACGCTAACCAGGCAACGCTCAATGGCACGCTCGAAGTACAGGTTGCCAACATCTCTGCTACAGACCTGATGATTCAGCCTTGCCCACCACATGTGGCTACATCTGCTGACGAGCAGAATATGCACCGCGCCGATGCTCTTGATGGCACCGCCACTACAGAGTATAATGTAAACCTCTTCTTTAAGAACACCGACAACGACATCTATAGGAACAATGTAGGTGCAGCTCGTTGGAGAAACAAATAGAAATGATAATTGAAAAATGACAATTATGAAGATATTCAGAATTACAATGATAGCAATGGCAGCCCTCACAATGGGGCTGACCATTGCCTCGTGCAGCGATGCTAACGAGTATGGGGATGCCGACACCAACAATCCGTCGTGGTCGGAATCGGGGACAATTGCCCACCCTGCTTCTCTAGCAGGTGTCAAGTATGTACGCGCCACTGGCTTCAAGAAGAATGCCTATGGCGAAGAAGTACAAGGCTTTGTTGAGAGTCTCGACTTTGTGAACGAAGACTCTGTGATTGTTGTCATGAGTCAGGGTACTACTGAAGGTACTTGGCTTGACGAGTCTAACAACGAGGACACTCCCAAGTACGAGTACACCTATACTGAACAGACTGGCGCCATTGCCATTAAAAAGATGAAGAAGGACGATAAGGGCAACCTTACCAAACAGGACATCTTAGTTGGCGTAGCTGTATCGGGTACTCAGGAGGGCATTACGATGATGCACTATGGTGACACTCCTTCACAGACCTATCTGGTGAAGCAGTAATGAAACAATAAAGGGAGTGACTGCAACAATTTGTAGTCACTTCCTTAAATATACTGTATCTCACCGTAAACATTTACGTAACTATTTTTGGAAAAAAGACAAAAAAATTTGGTAAATACAGGGAAAACCCCTATATTTGCACAGATTTATACATTATAAGCTACAAACAAATCTTTTATATTAACTAAAACGTATTAATTATGAAAAAAATTTTTACTCTAATTTGTGCCCTCGTGGGCTTCGCTGGTGCAGCTAATGCAGCTTCAGTGGATGATCTTGTACCTTTGAAGCACAGCTATGTGCTGGTATGCGACGAGTTGGGTGCTCGCCCTGGCCAAGGTGTCCTCTTTGGAGACAACCACTTTATTGATTTAAAAGGTGGTTCAGTTGCTACCAATAAGGGAACGACTAATCTCGCACAAGTGGATGCCTTAGGTGAAGAGGGAGCTCCTCTTTATGTTACCCAAGAAATCGTTGACAAATATGGCGAATATGGCGAACACAATAACTGGCTGCGTCTGAAGAACACTCAGGACATGATTGCCATGAAGCCAACAGCTGGCTCGAAGATTATTTTCTTCCTGCAGGGTAACAACAAGACTGGTAAAGATGCTCGTTATCCCAAGCTGTCTAAAAAAGCGGATCTTTCTGACCCTCTAAATGCAGCTCCGACAGCAGACTTCAAAGAATCGACTGTTGCTGGATTCAAAATGGAATATACCATTCCTAATGACTGGGGTACAGATGATGTTTTGTATGTAGGTTCCTACAATGGTGATATGTTTGTCAGCTTCATTATTGTTGAGGCTTTAGAGGCTGAAGGGACTCCGTCTGTAAAGGTTGGTCCTCAGACCTATGCTGATGGTCTTTGGTATCGTGAGGTTACTTGTAAGACCGTTAAGGTTGGCGATGACAACACAATTGCCACCTATACTACAGACGGTTCTACTCCTAACGAGAATAGCCCTGTCTACACAGGTCCCATCAAGTGCTATGCGAACCAGACCGTGAAGTTCCAGGCATACTATGATTGGTTTGAGGGTGTTGCTAATCGAGATGCTATCTGCGAAGGTGCTGACAACGAAGGTAATGTCAACTTCGTATTCGATGCTCCTTCTATTGACACTAATGGTGCTAACTTCACTATTACCTCTCCTTATGCTGAGCAGAATGGTTCTAACTTCTATAAGTTAAATGATGGTGATGAAGTTGCTGGCAATGGTACCACACTGACTGAGTCTGCAGTAGTGACCGCTTACACCAAAATTACAAATGGTGCCCATGCAACCTTCACAACTAAATCTACCACTAAGGAAATCTACGTCCTCGATCCTATCAAAGCAGAACAGATTCTGACTATGACTGGAGATAAGGTTGCTAATCCAGAAAAAGTTGCTGAAACCGATCCAAACTTTATTGTAGAGAATGGTGCCGTGAACCACGACAAGAAATTCTTCTTCGTTCGCAATACTGGTTTCAAGGTTGTTGAAGAGGCTGACTATCAGGCTCCTGCTGGTCAGGAGATCTATCTCATGATGAATGGTGACATTATCACATTCCAGGTAGCAGAGGGTGACTCTGTCGATGTTGAGGTAACATGTTCAAAGAATTCTTGTAAGAATATCAATCTGACAGACGAAGAGGTTGATGCAGAAGGCTCTAAGGTCGCTAATGACCGTAAATGTTTCATCAATGTTGATGGCAAGAACTACAGTGCTGTTGATGCAGAGGGCAATGAAGCTGCCGATTTGAAGCGTAATCCCAATGCAAACATCGTGAAGTTTGGTCTGGCTGCTGGCACTCACACCTTCAAGAAGTACTCTGGCACTGGTAACATCTTGGTTTCTTCTATCAAGATTACTCCTGTCGAGACTGATGGCATCAACAATGTCAACGTTGTCGAGAAAGCCAATGGTGCCATGTTCAACCTCGCTGGTCAGAAGGTTGCCAACAACTATAAGGGTCTGGTTATTAAGAACGGCAAGAAAGTCGTGATGAAGTAATCACCACCTCCCACCTATCCTATCGTGGCGATTCTGCAGTGCAGAGTCGCCACGACTTTTTTCTACCCAATATTTGGAAGTTACGGAAATAGTTCGTATCTTTGCAACGAGAAATCATATAAGATCAGAATTATGGAACCAAAAATTGGAGATAAGATGAAGGTAAGCCCCCAGCTGACTAATCAGAATGATTGGGTTGCTGGTGAAGTTATTGATGTCGAACACAATCCTTTTGTTGGACTAGTCATTTCCATTAAGGATCAGTTAGGAAGAATTTTCTTCGGCAAAAGTAAATATTTCGTTGCTTTATAATGTTTGCAATTGCCTTTGATTTAAACGTCAGCGACTTGAAGGCTGCCTATGGCGAGCCTTATAATAATGCGTATTATGAAATCAAAAACATATTACGCAAATATGATTTCTATAATACACAAGGTAGTGTGTATTTAACTCAGAAGAATGATATGGCAACCCTCTTCAGAGCTATATCTGCACTCAAGGATATTACGTGGTTCAAAGATTCCGTAAGGGATATTAGAGCATTTAGAGTAGAAGACTGGTCGGATTTCACATCCTTTGTCAAGGAGGAATGATCTGCATCCATAGTCAGAAACAAGGTGTTTCTCCTAAACTATGTAGATGGTAATGGCAAGAAGGTCGTGATGAAGTAATCATCCCCTCTCACCTATCCTATCGTGGCGATTCTGCAGTGCGGAGTCGCCACGACTTTTTTCTACCCAACATTTGGAAATTACAGAAATAGTTCGTATCTTTGTAGACGCAAAACAAAACGAACCAATGAGAAAACTAATCTTAGCGCTGTATGCCATCATAACTATGACGGCCAGCGCACAAACACTACCCTACCAGAACCCACAGTTGACAGCCGAACAGCGTGCTGACGACTTGTTGGGACGACTGACGCTTGACGAGAAAGTGAAGTTGATGATGGACACTTCGCCAGCTATTCCACGATTGGGCATTCCCCAGTTTCAATGGTGGAACGAAGCACTACACGGCGTGGGGCGCAATGGATTTGCAACTGTATTCCCCATCACCATGGCTATGGCAGCATCGTGGGATGACGCCTTGGTGCACAAAGTATTTACCGCTGTCAGCGACGAGGCTCGCGTCAAGGCTCAACAGGCTAAACGTTCTGGTAATATTCAGCGCTATCAGAGTCTGTCGTTCTGGACACCCAACATCAACATCTTCCGTGATCCACGCTGGGGACGTGGACAAGAGACCTATGGTGAAGACCCCTATCTTACCACTAAGATGGGACTGGCTGTGGTACGTGGCCTGCAGGGCTATACCTACGAAGGTCAGCTTATCTCTCACCCCTCACCTCTCGCCCCTCACCCCTACAAGAAGTTGCTGGCGTGCGCCAAGCACTTTGCCGTACACAGCGGACCAGAGTGGAACCGCCATACCTTTAATATTGAGAATCTGCCAGAGCGCGACCTTTGGGAAACCTATCTGCCAGCCTTCAAGGCACTGGTACAGGAAGGCGACGTCGCCGAGGTGATGTGTGCCTACCAGCGTATTGACGGACAGGCCTGCTGTGCCCAAAGCCGCTACGAACAACAGATATTGCGCGACGAATGGGGATTCAAGGGCCTCATCTGCAGTGACTGCGGAGCCATACGTGACTTCCTACCTAAATGGCACAATGTGGCTAAGGACGGGGAAGAGGCCTCTGCCAAAGCCGTACTCTCAGGTACCGACGTAGAGTGTGGCAGCATCTACAAAAACCTGCCCGCCGCCATCAAGCGTGGTGACATCAAGGAGTCTGACCTTGACAGGAGTCTGAGACGACTGTTGGTGGCCCGCTTCGAACTGGGCGACTTCGACAGCGATGAACTAGTGGCATGGACGAAGATTCCCGAGAGCGTAGTCGCCTCGAAAGAGCACAAGCAACTGGCCCTCAACATGGCTCGCAAAAGCATTGTGTTGCTCAAGAATAGCCTCTCCCCTAACCCCTCTCCAAAAGGCGAGGGGAATCGCTATGCCCTGCCGCTGAGCAGCGACGAGCGCATCGTCGTGATGGGTCCCAACGCCAACGACGGTGTGATGCAGTGGGGCAACTATGCAGGCTCGGCCACAGAAACGGTAACTGCACTGGACGGAATTCGCCAAAAAGTGGGCAATGTACGCTTCCTACAAGGCTGCGGACTGACCCGCAACGAGTCATTTGAGAGCCGCTTCAACGAAATCACCGCCCCCCTGGGAAATCCTGGCATGCAGGCAGTCTTCTGGAATAATATGGAGATGAAGGGACAGCCCATAACAACCGTCAACCTGCGCCAACCCGTCCATCTGAACAATGGCGGCAACACGGTGTTTGCACCAGGAGTCAATCTGGAGCACTTCTCTGCTCGTCTGGAAGGTACCTTCAAACCAACCCGCAATGAAACACTACTCTTCGACATTCATGCCGACGACATGCTGCGCCTCATCGTCAACGGCGATACCATCGTTGACATTTGGAAGGTACGCCATCGCATTCAGGGCGACAAGAAAGAACTGACGGTGAAAGCCGGACAGAGCTATCACATCCAGATAGACTATGGTCAGCAGGATGGTTATGCCGCTCTGGACTTTGACATCCAGCACAAGTTTGCCCCCACCATGCAACAGTTGCTGACGAACGTTGGCAAGGCAGAGACAGTTATCTTCGTAGGTGGCATTGCACCAACCCTCGAGGGTGAGGAGATGAAGGTCAGCGAGCCAGGTTTTAAGGGTGGCGACCGCACCAGCATTGAACTGCCACAAGCGCAGCGCGACGTATTGAAAATGCTGCACGACGCTGGCAAGAAGGTCATCTTTGTCAACTGTTCCGGTTCGGCCATAGCACTTACCCCAGAGCTCGAAAGCTGTGATGCCATCGTGCAGTGGTGGTATGACGGTGAGCAAGGCGGCACGGCACTGGCCGAGGTACTGTTTGGCGACTATAATCCCAGCGGCAAACTACCCATTACATTCTATAAGAGTACAGAAGAATTGCCCGACTTCTTGGATTACACCATGAAGAACCGTACCTATCGCTATTATACGGGCAAGGCGCTGTTCCCCTTCGGCTTCGGACTGAGCTACACCAACTTCGCTATCTCAAAGCCTATCTATAAGAATAATAATGTACGCGTGACCGTTAAGAATACGGGTGCTCGCAAAGGTATGGAAACCGTACAGGTCTACGTGAGGAACTTGGCTGACAAGCAGGGACCGATGAAGACACTGAAAGCCTACAAGCAAGTAGAAGTGGAGGCTGGCGAAAGCAAGGTGGTAGATATCGACTTCCCCCGCGACTGCTTTGAGGGATGGGACGAGAATACCAACACCATGCGGGTGGTAACAGGAAAGTACGAGCTGATGGTGGGTTCCTCGAGTGCCAATAAGGATTTGAAAAAGGTGGTTGTTACAGTGAAGTAATCAACCACCCTACATATACCAAATAAAGTCCTACGAGTAAAGCACCCTCCCAACGCTCCAC
>JAEEGJ010011590.1_pt1 | contig 22292 bp, 18 predicted proteins | sample 8958761 | NCBI WGS metagenome assembly JAEEGJ01 (sample SAMN16246546, study PRJNA631951) | gut metagenome | biome: gut microbiome; feature: rumen; material: RS-attached | host: Bos | place: Iran: Karaj | collected 2018-10 | reverse complement strand
ACTTCAGTCTCCGAGTTGCGTACGGCATTCACACCGCCATTAGTGCTGGTAACAATGGGTACAGGGCCCCACAACTGTACAGCGTAGTTCAGATAGTAGGCACGCAGGAACTTAGCCTCGCCTATCACCTGCCGGACAATCTTCTCCGATACGCCCTCAGGACGGGCCTCCAGTTTCTCTATCACATCATTCACACGTGCTGTGGATGTATATATGGCCTGCCACAGTCTGGTGATGTATGAGTTGCTGCCGTCCCATGCCAGCAGGCCTAACATACCGCCGCCGCCGTTGGGGTTCTCGCCTGATACGGTAGTCTCCGTAGGCAGGTCTATCAGGTACATATACGTAGTAGCCAGTTCAATGTCAGATGCATATACCGCGTTTACCAATGCCTTGGCATCGGCATCACTCTGTGGCAGGTTACTCTCGGCCAGCTCGCTCAGGTTACCCTGGTCCAGTGATTCGCAAGCTGTAAAAGCAGAGGCAGTAAGTCCTAACGCTAAGGTTATGGCTGTATTATATAGGGTTATTTTCTTCATAATGCTAAGTCTTAATCGTTTTTTCCTGATGTTTAATATGAAATCTTGGCTCCGAAGGTGAAGGTACGGGCGGCAGGATAGACACCATTGTCAGTGTAGCCGCTGTATTCGGGGTCGTAACCGCTGTAGCTGGTGATGGTCAGCAGGTTCTGGGCCGAAGCGTACAGGTAAATACCCAGCTTCTTGTTGTTCTTCAGCTTAGGCTGCAGTGTGTAACCCAGTTGCAGATTCTTCAGTCTCAGGTAGCTGGCACCCTCTATGTAACGGCTGTCCAGGTACAGGGCAGTAGAGCTGCCTACGTAGGCACGGGGAACATCCGTATTCGTGTGCCCGGGCGTCCAGCGGTCCAGCAGACGTACAGAGCCGTTGTAGCTGATGTTGGGAGTCTCCAGTGCCTGCTGCAGGCGGTTGTACAGCTGGTTGCCGTATGAACCCTGGAAATTGAAACTCAGATCCCACTTCTTATAGCGTAGCTGAGAACCGAAGCCGTAGGTTAAGTCAGGCTGTGTTGAGCCCAGTACCACACGGTCATTCTCCTGATCCACCACGCCGTCACCATTCTGGTCCACCCACTTGGCATCACCGTACTCAACGGCAGGCTTTGAAGAAGGAGCAGGCACCTTGCTGAGGTCATCGCCCTGCTGTACAACGCCGTCATATTGCCAACCGTAGTAAGTACCCAGGGCCTCACCCACGCGGATGATGGTGTTGCCGTTTATAATTTCGTTCTGCGAACCGCCCAGGCTGGTAACCGTATTCTTGTTGTGGGCGATATTGCCATAGACATTCCAAGAGAAATCCTTTTTCTGGTAGAGCGAGGCATTTACCGCAAACTCCACTCCTTCGTTCTTTACGTTACCGATGTTAGAGAGTTGCGTGCTGAATCCTGTTGTTTGCTCCACGGGAATCTCCAACAGCAGGTCAGAGGTCTTCTTGCGATAGTAATCGAAGACGAATCCTACGCGGCCCTTCAGGATATTCAGGTCGAAGCCCAGGTTATATGAGGTAGTGCTTTCCCATTTCAGGTCATCGTTGCCCAGACCTGAGCGGTAGTAACCGATGTTCTTTGTTCCACCGAAGAAGTAGTGGGTGGCAGCATAGGTTGACAGGAAGCGGTAGTCGCCAATCTCCTGGTTACCTACCGTACCGATGCTGGCACGCAGTTTCAGGTCCTCAATCCACTTGACACCCTTCAGCCACTTCTCGTCATTCACATTCCATGAAGCACCCAATGAGGGGAACCATCCCCATTTGTTATTCTTGGCAAAACGACTGGAACCATCGGCACGCAGGGTAGCTGTCAGATGATAGCGGTCCAGCAGCGAGTAGTTGATACGGCCAATACCGGAGTACAGCACCGAGTTGCGGAAGTTTGACTCGGTAGCCACATACTGTGAGCCCGACTGAAGGCTCTGGTAACCCAGGTTCTCGTTGGCATAGTAGGCAGTAGAGGCCAGCAGACGCTCGTTCTTCTCCTGCTGATAGGTATAGCCGCCCAGCACCTCCAGCTCGTGGATGCCGAATTTCTTCTTCCAGGTCAGCGTAGCCTCGAACTGGTCGCTCTCAGAGCGTCTGGTACCAATGGCACCGTAGCCGTCAGAGTTGAAGCCAATCTGTGTATATTCACCGCCGAAGATATTCTGGCGCGTATTGATAATGTTCACCGACCCCTGTGTGCGGAAGGTCAGTCCGGGAATGATTTCCCATGAGAGGAAACCGGAAACCAGCACATTGTCACTCTTCGTCTGTGCCGACACATCCACCAGGTCTGCAATGGGGTTGATGGTATGCTCGTTTCGTACAAAATCTCCAGACTCGAAAGGGTTCTCGTAATTCCACGAACCGTCGGGATTGTAAATTGCCACTGCAGGCGAGGAACGCAGCGCTTTATCCAGCAACCCGCTGAAGTTACCTGCCATACCGCGCAGACCCTGCTGTCCGTCACGTATTGTCTTCGAAACATTGGCCTTCACACCCACCGTTACGCCCTTGAACAGGTCACGCTCGTAGTTGATACGACCCCCAAAGCGGCTGAAGTCCGTACCCTTGACAATACCATCTTGATTGATGTAGTTACCTGAAATCAGGAAGCGCTCCTTGTCCGATCCGCCGCTGACTGACAACTGATGCTGCTGCGTCAGTGCTGTGTGGAACAACTCGCTCTGCCAGTCATAGCCCTTACCCCATGCTGCCACAGCCTCGGGCGTTACGCCAGTAGCCGTCTTCTGTGCATCGGTAGCTAACTCCAGGTACAGGTCACCCCACTGCTGCGCATCCAGCAAATCCAGCTTCTTGCGTACGTTGGATACACCCAGTGAGAATCCGTAGTCCACCTTCAGCTTACCCTTTTTACCGTTCTTGGTAGTAACGATAATCACACCGTTGGCACCACGTGAACCATAAATGGCAGAGGCCGAAACGTCCTTCAGCACTTCTATGGACTCAATGTCAGAGGGGTTGATAGAGGCCAGCGGGTTAAAGTTGCTGCCTGCATAGGAATTTCCCGTGGTGGTAGCATCGCTGTTGTTGTATATCAGCACACCGTCTATCACATACAGGGGCTCATTACCGCCGTTGATAGAGTTACCGCCACGGATGCGGATGTTCAGGGCCGAGCCCGGCTGACCGGATGAAGCTGTAGCGTCCAGACCGGCCACCGCACCGCCCAATATGTTATCAAATGAAGTGGAAGTCTGCAACAGCGCATCATTCTTGACTGTAGTCACAGCACCGGTCAGCGCCTTACGCTTTTGTGTACCGTAGGCCACCACAACAACCTGGCCCATTTTGTTGGCATTATCCACCAAGGCAATCTCTACGGGCTCCTCAAAGTCATAGACATCCACGTCCTGTTCGCGGTAGCCTATGTACTTTACTTTTAGCGTCAATGGCGCTTCTGCGTTACTCTCAATGAGGAAGTTTCCGTCTAAATCGGTTACAACACCTTCCAGCTTGGTTGATTTGATGGTGACCGTAGCTCCTATCAACGGCTCGCCTGTGCGAGCATCTACGACATGTCCTTTTATCTGGTTTTGGGCTAAGGACAATAGGGGGCTGATTGCAACGAATGTTGCAATAAATAATCTTTTTACCATATATATTAAAGTTTATTGTTTATTGTTTATCGGTTATCGGTCGTTTCGGTTATCATTAATAACCTGAAACCTATTGTTTGTCGTTTCCGTTAACGTTTCCGTGTTGCCCCAAGAGGGGCAATCTTTTTATTTCAGGTTCAACAAACCGTACTCGTGGTTATACTTCGTGCCGTTGGTAACCACCCAGCTCAGGAAGCGCTCCACCTCCTCGTCAGCCTGCTTGTACCGCACGCCAATCTTCTGTGTCGGGACCTCCTGCACCTTTCCCTGCTCCAGAGCATCGATGATATCGTCCAAAGTTCCTTTGTCCGAGAAGCTTTCCTCCAGATTCTTCTTTAGGTCGAGGCCGATAATAGACAACTCACCTTTCACATGCCGGCTCCCAAGGTCGAAGATGTTGGGCAGGGCATTGAACGAGACGCCCAATGGATCTTTAGCCAGCGCAGTATTCAGAAAAAGGTCGTCGCCCGATATGCGCTTTCCGCGGAAGTTGGTACTCTCTTCGCCGAAGTTGTGTGCAAAAGATGTGGCTACCGATGTTGCGTTGCTGCCACTATAGATAACAAGTTTCTCGAATTGCTTGATTTTCTTTACGTCCTCGTCAAAATCTTCGTTCAGGAAGTAAAGTTGCTTTAGTTTCTTCGAGTTCAGATGCTTACCCTCCAGTACTTTTGCAGCTTCGCTGCCATTGGCCGTGATGGGTAGAACGGCGAATTCGCCAAAATAAATGATATTGTTGTTGTTTTCTTCTATTGAGTCATTACTGTTGAAAACAACGTTCAAGTCTATGTTATCCTGATTTTGATTGCCCTTAGCTATCTGGAACTCAACCCCTGGCTGTGTCTTGGCATATTCTGTAATCCACTTTTCTACCAGCGGGCGGGCAAATCGGGGTGCTTTTACATAGTGCACATTGCTCACGCTGGGCGCCTCTGCGGGGTTGTTGCTACTCTCAGCCCAAATATTGCTGGTGTGGATACTCAATATAAATGCTGTTGCTAATGCTATTCTTTTCATAATGTTTCTTTTTGTTTTGTTCTATACCTATTATGTAATACACTCTTTCCTTTCCTGCTGTCATCATCATTGTGCAACAACAGCCCTGCATTCGCATTCGTTTCATTGTTTTCATAATCTTAATAGTATTATAATGTTTATAGTTCTTTACTCTTTTAATTCTTCTCCCTCCTGTGGGAGGGGTTAGTAGTTAATGTTATCGTTATCGTTGACGTTGAACGACAGTGCAAAGGTACGGCGGTTCCGGTGTTCCTACAATCCCCCCATCATGTCATTTAACATACCATGTGTATGGTATATCGGAGAAAAATCTGTATATTTGCACCAGAATCAGAAAGAAAAGTGGCAGGCAAGGGGGTAAGAAAGCCCAGTTTCCCGAAACTTTGATTAACTTAACATTAATATTACAATGAAACAGATTAGATTAGTTCTTTTGTCAGCCCTCCTAAGTTGCCTTGTCAGTAGCGTTTGGGCAGCTGAGGTTTCAGACAGCCTGAAATTCTCATACTCCTTAGGTTCGGCTTCAACTTTCACGTTCAACTACCCCTCCAAGAACATAGCCGGAGAGGACATAGTGCTCTCATCTTCACTCGTAGTCTGGACACCTGATAATCCTCAGGAAACAGACAGCATAGAGGCATTACACATATACAGCCATTTTACGATAACCTCTGATCACGAGTGTCCTACTTCAGATTATAACTTAAAGGAGCGTGCACTCTTCACCCTTCTGATCAGGAACAAATACGGCTCGGGACTGGATCCCGACCTTAATTATTTAGGCCATGCCATCCTTATTGCTCCAGATTTCGAAGGATATGGTGTCAGTCGCGATGTGCCGCATCCCTATCTTTCCCAGGAACTGACAGCCCGCCAGATGGTGGATGCAGTGGAGTACGGCCTGAAACTCTATCAGAAACATGTCAATGACAAACGCACGCTTCCTATCAAGACTGACTGGCGGACATACGGCTTCGGATTTTCACAAGGAGGCGCCGTAGCGTTGGCCGTTCAGCGATATCTGGAGCAACAGGGGATGGACGAGCAACTGCACTATCGCGGCACAATCTGCGGCGACGGACCTTACGACCTTGTTGCCACCCTGCTTTACTATCTGAATGACGATGGCAACAGCTATGGACAGCAGACAGAACATCGTAAGGGCATGAACACCATGCCGATGGTAGTACCCATGATTATAAAGGGTATGCTTGATACGCACCCCGATATGAAGAACCATGCCTTAACGGATTACCTCTCACAGCAGTTTCTTGACACAGGCATCATGGACTGGCTGGAGAGCAAGATGTATGTAATCAACGATATTCATGAGATGTGGTACAAGCAGCTGCAGGAAGGACTTGAAGCCAACGGCCGCACCTACACACCGGAGCAGATGGCAGAACTGTTCTATCCGCCCCGTGAGGATCGCGTATGGGCTCGCCTCGACAAGCTCTTCACGCCCGGCTTCTATGACTATTTGTTAAATGTCGATGTAACAGCCCCCATCCCTGAGGGGGGGGATCCCTTTGTGGATCTTCATCGTGCCTTGTCAGACAACAGCCTCTGCAAGGGCTGGGAGCCCAAGCATCGCATCCAGTTTGTCCACTCCAGGGGCGACATGGTGGTACCCTTTGCCAACTATCTGTCATTCCGTGATGCCCACCCTGGCGGCGAAGGCTCACTCTACAGAATAGATGACAGCATCACCACCGACCATATTGACACCGGAGTAACCTTCTATATCTTTCTCACCGGCACCGGCACCTACGGCAAGTTCTTCCAGTGGTTCGACGAAGCCGATCCAACAGACATTGCCGACATAGAGCAGAGCCGCTATACTCCGGAACGCTATGATGGCGCAGTTTACGATCTGAGCGGACGCAAAGTTAATTCCAAATTGCCCAAGGGAATCTATATCCGGAACGGGAAAAAGGTTGCGATTAAGTAAGCGAATGGATTACCTGTTATATATAAAATTCTGAGGAGTCGATGAGGCCGGCACGAAGGGCATACTTCGTTACTTCGTGGGCGGTGTTGACGTTCAGTTTGCGGAAGATATTCTTGCGGTGTGTGGTGATGGTGTGGATGCTGGAGAAACGCTCGGCGGCAATCTCCTTGGTAGTTTTGCCCTGCGCGATGGCGCGTACTATTTCCACTTCGGTGGCTGTCAGAAGGTCGGGCTTTTCCTCCTGCTGCTGGCTGATAATGGCTTCCAATGCTCGTTGGCAAATATAACGCTCATGACGATCAGTAGCTATTAAGGCCTGACGGATCTCGCCCAGAGAACCGTCTTTGAAGACGATGCTGAACTGGCGTGAGGAATATGTCACCCGACGTAGGAACTGGGGCGTGAGCTCGTCGCTCAGTAATATCCATTGCGATTGCGAGAAGCGTTCAGCCACTATAAGGAGTTGGTCTTCGTCGGCGAAATCGAAAAGGGTGTAGTCCAGTACCACAATGGCACTGGTGTGTTCTGCAAGCAGATTCACCAACGCCGTTCTGTTCCAGGCATAGAACAGATGTTGCTCCTTGTCCTCGGAGATAAGATGCTCCAGGGCATATCGTGTAAGTTCCTGATTGTCGGCTATGATATAATCTTTCATCTGAGGATAGGTTTTGACAGGGTGCAAAAATACGCTTTTTAACGCAATCTGCCAAATCTTTGGGACGGATTTGGCAGATAACGTTACAGTTTACGGTTGAGAGTTTAGAGTCTGTGGCGGTTGGACTGCCTCTAAACTTTAAACCCTGAACTCTCAACTTTAAATTTGACCCAGTGCTTGTGAAAGGTCATCCAGGATATCGTCGATATGCTCTGTACCGATGCTCAGACGGACGGTGCTGGGCGTGATATGCTGCTCGGCCAGTTCTTCAGGCGAGAGTTGTGAGTGGGTGGTGGTGTAGGGGTGAATCACCAGACTCTTCACATCAGCCACGTTAGCCAGCAGGGAGAAGATTTGCAGGGCATCGATGAACTTGCATGCCTGTTCCTGACCGCCCTTAATCTCGAAAGTGAAGATGCTGCCGCCACCATTGGGGAAGTACTTCTGATAGAGTGCATGGTCGGGATGACTGGGCAGAGCGGGATGGTTCACCTTGGCAACCTTGGGATGGTTGGCGAGGAAATCGACCACCTTCAGGGCATTCTCTACATGACGCTCTACACGCAGACTTAAGGTCTCAACACCTTGCAAGAGGAGGAAGGCATTGAAGGGTGAGAGGGGTGCGCCGGTATCACGCAGAATGACGGCACGGATGCGGGTAACATAGGCAGCAGCGCCTACTGCATCGGCAAAGACGATGCCATGATAGGATGGGTCGGGCTTAGCCAATGTTGGGAACTTGTCGGGGTCCTTCTTCCAGTCGAACTTGCCGCCATCTACGATGACACCGCCCAGAGAGGTTCCGTGACCGCCCAGGAACTTGGTGGCTGAGTGTACCACGATGTCAGCCCCATGCTCCAGCGGACGGATTAAATAAGGTGTTCCGAAGGTGTTGTCCACAATGAAGGGGATGCCATGCTTGTGAGCTATTGCGGCAACGCCTTCCAGATCCAGTACGTCGGAATTCGGATTGCCGAAAGTCTCAGCATAAACCACCTTGGTGTTAGGCTGTATGGCGGCCTCTAAGGCTGCAAGGTCGTTTACATTTACAATGGTGTTTGTAATGCCTTGCGTAGCCAGGGTATGGGTGATGAGGTTGTAAGAACCGCCATACAGGTTGTCGGCAGCTACGATGTGATCGCCAGCCTGCACAATATTCTGAAGCGCGTAAGTGATGGCAGCAGCACCAGATGCGACAGCCAATCCTGCCACACCGCCTTCGAGGGCTGCTACGCGGTCTTCGAAAACTCCCTGTGTAGAGTTGGTCAGACGACCGTAGATATTACCTGCATCGCGCAGGCCGAAGCGGTCGGCGGCATGCTGGGAGTTGTGGAAAACGTAGCTCGTGGTCTGATAGATGGGTACTGCGCGGGCATCGGTTGCGGGGTCGGCCTGTTCCTGACCTACATGTAGTTGCAATGTCTCAAAACGGTAATTCTTCTTTGTACTCATAATCAATATAATTTACTATTTAACAATTTACCATTTACGATTTATTCTAATTCCGTTTAGCGGTCTCTTCGTTATTTTTCCCTCCCTCTCGGGGGAGGGGTTAGGGGAGAGGCTGTTATTCTTCATTTTTTCTGCTGCAAAGGTACGGCAATGTAGTAATATCCTCCAAATTTTGTATAAACTTCAGAAAAAAGCATCGTACTATATTGGATTTCAGGAATAAAGTTCTTTTTGTGGGCAGGAATTATACCATGGAAAGAATAATCCTCTAAAAAAAGCAGGAATAATTTGGTATTTCGAGGTGAAAATACGTATATTTGCGCATTCAAACTAATGAAATAAAGAAAAAAAAGTATCATGAAAGGAGTTTTTAGAGTCTTTTTTGTTTCAGTTTGTTGTGTTTTGCTTTCATCGTGTGGCGGTTCGAAGAAGGACGAAAAGGCCCTTATCAATCTTTATACCGCTCTTGGCGGATTCTAATGAAACGAGAAAATATGAAAGTTCCGAATGTGCCGGTAAGACTGGACGAAATAGATTTGCAGATACTCAGGACACTGCAGAAAAATGCCAAGCTGACCACAAAGGAGTTGGCAGATGCTGTGAACCTGACCCCGACACCTGTTTTCGAACGTCAGAAACGACTGGAGAAACAGGGCTTCATCAAGCGTTATGTGGCCGTCATCAATCCTGAGATGCTGAACCAGAGCCTGTTGGTTTTTTGCAAGGTGAAGCTCCAACAGATAAACCACGAGACAGCCGATGCCTTCACCCGTCGGATTATGCTAATCCCCGAGGTTACGGAGTGCTACAACACCTCGGGTGCCTATGACTACTTGTTAAAGGTTCGCGCACGGGATATGAGGCAGTACCAGGAATTTGTCCTTACCAAATTGGGCGAGATAGAGAACGTGGGTGCCATCGAGAGCACCTTTGTTATGAGCGAGGTTAAACAAAATTACGGCTTGAACTTTTGAACAATTCATAATTCATAATTCACAATTCATAATTACGCTAACCGCTAACCCCTAACCGCTAACCGTTGAACATTCAAATGAAAAAGTTAACCATTCTGCTAACTCTCTTTCTGATGGCCATAACCCTGCAGGCTCAGGAGCGAAAAGACACCACCCTGATGCGCGAGATAAGCATTAACGGACAGCGTCAGCGCATCAGCTACCGTTTGGACCGTCAGCAGATAGATGCCTCGCAGGTGCTTACTGCCCAGGGCGGGACGGCGTTGGATGTGCTGCGTGCCGTCCCGGGTGTAGTGCTGGATGCCGAGGGCAGTCTTTCCTATCGCGGCAGTCAGAACTTCTTGGTATATGTAGATGGGAAGATTTCTCCCCTTACGGGCACAGAAGCCTTGCAGATGATAGGTGCTGCCAACATCCGTGATATCGAGATTCTTACCACTCCCTCTGCCAAGTATAAGACCGATGGCGATGTGGGCATCATCAATATCGTAACCCGTAGGGCGGAGACGGAGGGATGGGATGTGTCCGTCAACGGTATGGCCTCTACTTGGGCGACTCTTTCCCTCGACGCCAAGATTAATTACCGCATGGGCCACCATAATATATATGTTGGGGGCCAGGGTTCGGATATCCATAACAAAAGTCAGTTCCAGCAGGAGAAGTTTACCACAGCAGGCGGAGCATCCGCCCGTTCCTTTGCCGACGGAACACGCTTCCGTAACTTCCGCACCTATATAGGCCAGGGCGGTTACGAGTTCAATACCGGATGGCACCGTTTGGCTATCGACCTGCAAGGAGGTCGTACCATCAATCCCCGGGGAGGCGATATGTTGTACGAAAGCCTCACCCCAACCCTCTCCCAAGGAGAGGGAGGCTTGTCCGGACTGGTCACCCCTCCTTTGGAGGGGCTGGAGGAGGCCCATGACCGGTACAAACTGACCAAATACCTCTTCCAGGCGTCTGTCGATTATACCTGGAAACTAAATGAACGGGGCGATGAGATCAGCCTTTCCAACCGCCTGCGGTACGACCGCTTCTCGGAAGAATATACCGAGAGCAATATGTTCAATCTGGCAGGCGAACGAATGGAAGGAACGCGCGGTTACGAAACCGAGCATCATTGGGATTGCGACGGTGCTCTTTCCTATAAGCTGCACTACCGTCCTCAGGGAATACTCGAACTGGGCTCGCAATATACCACATATAGCGAGGAAGGCGATTACCGTATTTGTTATTGGAATCTGCCCACACAGCAGTTCGTGTGGCAGGACGACCTCTATGCACCTTTCTATTACAGGCGTCAGGTTATCAGTGGCTATGCTCAGGTGAACGACCGCATCGGTCCCCTCCAGTTCGATGCCGGACTGCGTGTTGACCACCTTATAGACGATATGGATCTGCCTACCATCACCAGTCGGCATAAGAGATACACCGAGCTTTACCCCTCGGCTCATCTGGCCTATAACACCACAAAGGCCGGCACATTCACTTTGGGCTATTCACGCAGGACCAACCGACCGGGCATCTGGAAGCTGGAGCCTTATATCACCTACGAGGATTATCATACCCGTATTATCGGTAATCCGGACTTGGAGTCGGAATACATCCATTCCTTGGAACTCTCCTGGCGCAAGACCTTCGGTAATACACAGGTAACGGCAACGGCCTATGTCCGTCGTAGGACAGGTGTGGTGGATTATGTGCGAAGGGCCTACGATGTGGGGGTAACGCTCGACAGTATTGTCAATGCCGGAAACGGATGGCGCAAAGGATTGGAAGTGCAGGTTACAACCAAGCCCGCCCCTTGGTGGCAACTCACGGCCAACGGCGACCTTTCCTTCCATAACTTCCGTGCCACCTACGAGGGCTGTATCAGTCAGCATAGCACCACCGGTACTGTAGGGTGGATCAACAATTTCCGTCTGGCCAAGAATACCGCATTGCAGTTCGACGGGCACTTCGTCAGCGGGCACCACCTGACACAAGGATGGGAGAAGGCCTATGTCTATTTTGATTTGGCAGCCCGTCAGACTTTGCTACAGGGCAAACTTCAACTGGGTCTTGTGGCGCACGATGTCTTCCATACGGCCCGTTACCACAGCCTCCGTACGCAAACTTTCCTGAGCAGCGAGACGTGGGTGCGTCCCACTTATCCCAATATTGTCTTCAGCATCTCCTATCACTTCCGCCAGCCAACAGCTAAGGCCAAGTCAGGTGCCCTGAGCAATGAAGCCGAATTCGTAGGAAAAGACTTTTAGATTTACGGTAAACTCTAAACTCAACGAAATCAACGTGAGCAGGCTCGAGGCGCAGCCTTCAATGCTCAATGTAAACCTTCATGTTTTCTTTTTCAGACGGATTGTCGATGTCCGGTCTTATGAAATCATCAATAAACCAGGCACCTTCTTCAAATATCATAGCAATAATTAAAGACGATTTGCTTCCACAATTGGTAATGTGAGAGTGGACAAAGGCATGATGGTCATCTGTAAGTTTTACCGTGTCGATATGCAGGGCAAGATCTTTATCCCAATCCTGTGCCTGAATCCAGTGGTCGTAGTCGAAGAATCCTAATTCCTCACTTTCAGTATCTGCACGGATTACGTCCGATAAAACCTTCCAATAGTCTTTGGAAAAGAATTTCTTGTCATCGAAATCGTTTTTACACGGGTTATCAACATGAGCGAGGTACCATCCAAAGACTTCGTCGTAAATCTCCCTCACGCGTTTTTCCACTTTCGTGCGCACATCCATGAGTTGAATAGTGTCCGTGTCGCTGGTAATCTGAGTGAACTCCACTGCCGGATCGGACTTGAAACCCTTATGAAAATGGGTATTCATAGCCCATACAGCCATAATAACTATAGCAAGAACGGCTACGATAATAACTTTCGCTTTCATAGTTTGCTGTCATTTTTAATCATACTGCAAAGATATGTCTTTTCATTGAGATATTAGCATAGAGATCTGTTTTTAATGTTTAATCACATTTTTCTTGGCATCATACTGTTGCTTAGTAGCTTAATCGGTTAGCGGTTAGGGGTTTTCGAAACACGATGTTCAGTTTTAATAATCAAAATGTACATAAAAAAGTACATATTCGCTTGGAGGTTCCAGATTTATGTAATATCTTTGCGGCAGAACATCAAATAATATTGAATTATGACGTCACTTACATTCACCGATTTCAGAAAGAACATGGCTAGCTCGTTTGACCTTGTAGACGCTGGCGAGCATGTGTTCATCAACCGAGGGAGCAAGAAGATGTATGCCATCATCCCAATTGAAGATGATGACCTGACGATAACCCCTGCTATGGCTGCTAAAATAGAGAATGCCAGGAAGGAATATAAGAAAGGGAAAGGCGTGTCCCTGAAGTCTCACGAAGAAATTGACAAGTATTTCGAATCGCTGTAATATGTATGAGGTTAAGGTTTTACCAGAAGCAGAGAAAGTAATCAAGAAGTGGAAAAAATCAAACCCACAGCTCTTTAAGAAATACCAGAAGATTTTTCATGAGTTAGCAGATCACCCTCGAACAGGTATTGGACACCCAGAGGCTCTAAAGGGCGGAAACGACGTAACTTATTCCCGTCATATTACGGCCCACGACCGTATCATCTATGATATCTATGACAGTACGCTGGTCGTGTTAGTAATTGAAACTGAGGGCCACTATAGTGACAAGTAGGTAAACAAATGGCTGATGACACTTATGGTTCAGGATTCAGGGTTCAGGGTTCAGGGTTTCAGCTTAGTAGCTTAGTTGGTTTTCGAAATACGTCAGGAGTACCTCATGATTACCTCATGGTTAATAAACTTCCAAAAATGTAGGCTTTCTTGCTGAGTAGTGCTTTATTAAACACCGGGATATTAAGCTATGGCAAGTGACCCATTTCTAACTCCTATGGCGTTCCGCCAAGAGATCTTATGAATAATCTGGAACGATTTATTCTTTGTTGAGAGAGGAGCACTGCCGTGCTTAGGTCAGTAGCTTAATAGGTCTTTATCGAATTGGCAATTGAGAATTGAAAGTTCTTCCCAGGCTTGTTGTGGTTTCGGCTGTGAAATCATCTACTGTATATTTGCCGTCCTCCTGTGTTCCGTTGATACATAGGTAGCTATCGGTCTTAAGGCCCGTAATGTCAACGGTCTGCTTGCCAACCGAATTGCTTACCACCAGATTGATATACTGACCGGGTGTGGTAAGTCGGTAGCTTTGGTAATACCAACGCTGCCCGTCGATGGTCTTGGTGGTGGAAACGCGTTTGCCCGGCCAGCTGCCGCTGAGCTGCTTGTCCTGGTTGTCCCAGACATAGAAGGTCATACCTGCCCAGCTGATGGCGGAACGGACGTAGAGGGTGATGTCGTGGGGCTTAAAAACCTGATATTCCCGTTGCTGAATACCATAAACCTTGCCTTCCGACAAGATGCCTGCCGTAAGTGTGCAGGCGGATTCCAAATGAAGTGTTGTGCCGCTTTCTATATGCGGACTGTCTGCGGTGGGTGTTGAACCGTCCAAGGTATAGACAACGGTTGCTCCGGGCAGATTGCTGACGGCTGTCAGTTTGACGTTGAGGGGTGCCTCGTAGGTGCCGTCGGGAACATCCATCCATACGGTATTGGCGCTGCGACTCAGGCAGTAGCGATAGCCTTTGCCTGCGAGAATCTCGGCAAACTGGGTCTTGCTGACGGTATAGTTCTGTGGCGTGTTGCCTACAACGCAGAGTAGGGTGGCGTTCTTGCCCGTTGTGGAGGCGGCATAATAGTGCTGGTTACTGGCTCTCTGCTGTCTGGTACTGGTGTTGGTGATGCCTGCCAGCCTACGGGCAAGAATCATTTGCCTGATGGCATACTTGCAGTCGCGCCAATGGGTGTAGAAGACGCAGGGGGTGCCGGGCATTGCCAGCAGGTAGGCGTTGGCTGCAAGGGTATCTGTGCGGATAGGGTCCTGTTCGTCGCCATTGCTGCGTTTCTCGGTATCGTGGTTCTCGACAAAGGTAACAGCATACTGTTTGTAATTATTGTCGGCAGAGAGGGGCTTCTCGTTATAGCCCAGATGTCGCCAGTCGCGGTTGTTGATGGCATCGCGCATACGGTAACGGAACTGGAAGTCGAAGGCGGCGCTGGTGGGCTTGTCGGAAACATATCCCTTGCTGTTGTTCACCCACTGACGTATTTTATCAGTGCTGTCCCAATATTCGCCTACGCTGAAGGCAGGCTGGGCATAGGTGTTGTAGTCGGCTATGAAGGAGGCGTAGAAGCCCTTTACCATATCGTATCGGAAGCCCGTATAACCGATGTCCTCCAACAGGAACTTCAGGTAGGCCCTGATGCACTCCTGTACGTTGGTACTCTTATGGTCGAGGTCGCGACAGCCGGGCCAGTCCTCGCCTGTATCGTCGTTGTCTGACAGCGAGAGGCCGTTATTGTCTGCCCATTCGCGGGTGCTACCTCCGTCGTCGTTACGACAGATGTCGGTTGCCTTCATCTGATAGGTTTTTCCGTTGTAGCTTTCTGCGGGATAATCTACCCGTGAGCCATTCTGCCCCATGACGTTCCGGTGATTGATGACCACATCGGCAATAACCCCTGTTCCTCTTTGCCGGAAGGCGGCTATCATACTGCGCAGCTGGGCTTCTGTGCCGAAGGAACTCTTCTGGTTGAAGTAATAGACGGGTGTGTAGCCCATCATATTACGGTCTGTATTGCACCACCCGCTTTGGGGCACCCATACCAACTGGAAGTAAGGGGCTATCTCGGGTGCTTCGGCCTGTAGCTTAGCCCATGAGGTCTGGGTGAAGGAATCCCAGTAGAACCCTTGTAGCATCACGCCTTCGTAGTCGGCGGGCCATCCCTGAGCCCGGCTGCCTGACTGCGTGGCTGTAAGTATGAGCAGCAGTATGATTCTTTTCAGTGTAGGTGTTAGCGGTTGCATAAGGTTTTCTGTCTATTTCTTCCGAAGAATAAGGTCTAACATCTTGCGGTCTAACTTGTGGCCGTGGAAGTCTTCGTAATCCACATCGGAGCGTCCGCTGTCCATAATGCCGAATGAGCCGGAGAGGTTCCAAAGTGCCCATCCCCAGTTGTTCTGCTTGAAGACATCGAGGTTGTCCTCCAACCATTTCAAAGCCACTTGATGCGGGGTGCGGTTGTGACAGCCGAACTCGCCGATGAAGACATGGACTCCCTGTTTCTCCAACGGTGTCCACGCCTTGCGCAGCATATCCCCGAGCCATGCTTTGTCGTAATGCTGTCCGTCGGCATCCAAAGGCCAGGCGAGTTGTTCGCGGGGAATCTGCATGGGACGGTTGCCAAAGACCCATGATGCTTCGTAGTGGGAAATGAGCATGGGCTGATAGCCGCGTCCGCACTGTATGATTCGGGGCAGGTCTTCTATGTTCAGCAGGGGACGTCCGCCCCACTGAAGTCCGTCGATCATGATGACTCGCTTAGGACTGATATTACGGATTTCGCTCACCAGGCGACGTACCACACGTTCGTACTCGGCATCGGGGATATCGGCCACTTCGTTCAGCAGGTTAAAGCTGAGGTGCTTGCTGGCGATTCCCTTATAACGTCTGGCAAAGACACTCCACTGGTAGGCACAACCGTCCAGGGCGCTCTGGTCGCGAAAGAGATTCTCGGGTTCCTCGGGTTTGTTTACACAATAACCGGGGGCGCGGTGAAGGTTGATGCATACATGAATGCCGTACTGTTGTCCCCATCGGACGGCATTGTCTATGTCGGCCAGCACCTTTTCGTCCATCTGGTAGTATTCGCCGGGTTTGCTCCAGTTCCAATAGGAGAGGGGCAGACGTACGAAGTTAAAACCCCAGTCGCGCATCCACTTGAATTCTTCCTCGTCGAAAGGTTTGGGGTAGCCTGCCGTGAAGTAATTCAACAGGTTGAATCCCCGCCACTGGCTATCCTTCAGCTTTTCCCTTGCGGCAATCTCCAAGGGGAATCCGCTGAGCATGCACATGGCGGACAATCCCGTCATTGTTTTCAGGAAGTTTCTTCTTCTCATAACGGTGCAAAACTATCGAAAATGTTTCTTTTCTTGGGCAAATATACGAAAACAAGAGATAAGGCCCAAACTTTTTACTCCTTTTATTCTGTCGAAGGTCAAAGGTAACAACTTGTTTACTCGTCAACTTGTCAACTAAAATACTATTTTTACAGACATTAGGTATTTTTCGTGTGAGAAAATACAGTAATATCCCGCAAAATGCATACTTTTGCTACGAATAACAAAACTTGCGCCTGACCGGTGCAAGTTTTTACCGATGTCAAATTAACTAAGGTATAATGAATATGAATAACTCTAAACTCTCAACTCTAAACTCTCAACTTTTACTCCTGCTGCCTCTGTTTATCATATCATGTGGCACGTCTTCCCTTACAGTTACTAATCCTGTTATTGATGCCGATGCACCAGACCCTACGGTAATCAGGGTGGGGGATACCTACTATGCTGCAGCTACGTCGGGTAATAACCCGCAGGCCTATGTGCGCTATCAGTCCAAGGACCTGAAGAGCTGGCAGAAAACGGGCTATGTCTTCGACCAATGGCCCGAATGGACGAAGGGCGCTTTCTGGGCACCGGAGTTCTTTGTTATAGGCAACAAGGTGATGTGTTACTATACTGCCCGTCAGAAGAGCGACGGCACGTCCTGCATCGGTCTGGCTTCTGCCGAGGGTCCTGAAGGCCGTTTTGTGGATCACGGGCCCTTTGTCCGCACTACCAACGAGGCCATAGATGCCTTTGTCTTTAACGATAACGGTCAGCTCTATATTACGTGGAAGGCTTATGGCCTGGACCCCAGTAAACGTCCCATAGAAATTCTGGCCCAACGTCTTTCGTCCGACGGAATGCATCTGGAGGGTGCTCCCTTTATGCTGCTGCGCGACGATGAGCGTCAGGGAATGGAGGGACAATGTATTTTCCGTGAGGGTAAGTATTACTATATGCTGTATTCCATCCGCGACTGCTGCACTCCGCAGAGCGACTATGCCGTCTCCGTTGCCCGTAGCGAGAAGTTTACGGGGCCTTGGGAGAAGTTTCCGGGCAATCCCATCCTGACGGGCAACAGCAAGGATATTCAGAGTTGCGGTCACGGTACGCTGGTTACTACTCCCTCGGGCGAGCGTTATTACCTGTGCCATGCCTACTATCTGAACCGGTACAAGGAGGGGCGCAAGGCCATCCTGCAGCATATGAGCATGGGAAAGGACCTCTGGCCCACCTTCGGCTCTCCCGGGACGGTAAAGGCCCAGAGCCGGCTGAAGGTGAAGCGGTGAACGGGTCCTGCGTTTTTTCGTGATTAAACAAGGTTTTTCGTGATGACAGAGAATGATGTGCAAGGTTAAGGATAAGTTGCTTATCTTTGCAGAAAATAATTTCTGAGAATCAACCTTTATGCATTATGAAAGACTTTGTCGGTGAGTTAACGGGAACATTTGTTCTTACGCTTTTCGGATGCTGCAGTGTGGCTGTGGCTGTCCTTTTTGGTGAATACAACAGTATTTTTCAGATTGGCCTGGTGTGGGGCTTAGGTGTGACGCTGGCCATTTACCTGACCCGCAACATCTGTTGCGCCCATCTGAATCCTGCTGTGTCTGTGGCAATGGCGTTGACCGGTCGTTTGAAAGTCCGGAAGCTTCCTCTTTATATTGTTGCCCAGTTGGCAGGTGCCCTGTTGGCCGGAGGGGTACTATACGGTCTCTTCTCGACCTCCATCTCCCACTATGAAGCTATTCATGATATTGTTCGCGGCACAGCGGCATCGGTTGATACGGCTCGTATGTTCGGCGAGTTCTATCCTAACCCGGGAGACGCTACTGTCTCTGTGGTTTCCCTTCCCCTGGCCATGTGTGCTGAGGGTTTTGGAACTTTTCTGCTCGTGTTGTTTATCTTTGCCCTGACGGAGGATTGTAATGTGGGGCGTCCCAGTTCCGACCTGCAGCCGGTATTTATCGGACTGACGGTGAGCAGTATTATCTTCTTCATAGCTCCGCTGACACAGGCGGGTCTGAACCCTGCGCGTGATATGGGCCCCCGGCTCGTAGCCTATCTGGCCGGATGGGGAGACGCTGCCTTGCCCGACGAGGCAGGAGGGTGGTTCTGGGTGTATGCTCTTGCACCTGTTATCGGTGCCGGCCTTGCTGCCCTTTTCTTTAAATATGTATTGGAACCGGTTCACTTGAAACCTGAATCCTGAAACTTGAATTGAAACGAAATATGAATCAGACAAGACTTATTCTTTGTGGTGGTTTCCTCGGAGCAGGTAAGACCACCTTGATTTGGGATGTGGCTCAGCGCCTGATAGCGCAGGGAAAGCGTGTAGGACTTATCACCAACGATCAGGCTCCGGAACTTGTTGACAGCCGTCTGCTGAAACAGGCTACACCGCATGTGGCCGAGGTGGCAGGCAGTTGCTTCTGCTGCAACTTCAATGGCTTTGTGGAGGCCATCAGGTCGTTGCGGAAAGATGTGGAGGCGGATGTTATCCTGGCAGAGCCTGTAGGCAGTTGTGCCGACCTGACGGCTACCATAGTACGGCCACTAAAGAAATATTACAATACAGAGGTAATAGTTTCGCCATTAACTGTGCTGAGCGACCCAACCAGGCTGAAGTCCATCCTATATGGTGGTGACGGCGGTCTGCACGAGGATGCGGCATACATTTACCGTAAGCAGTTGGAAGAGAGCGAGGTGATACTTATTACCAAGACAGATCTTTTGAGCGAAGAGGAACTGGAGAAACTGATAAGGGATACCCAGGCATGTTTCCACCACACGAAGGTGATGGCTGCCAGTACGATGAATGGAACGGGTGTCAGGGAATGGTTCAAGGAAGTGGCCAACCGTCAGGGTGAGGGTAAGAAGATTCTTGACATCAACTACGACAAATACGCACATGGTGAGGCCGTATTGGGATGGTTGAACGGTACCATTGCACTTACAGGGCAGAATGCTTATTGGGATTCGTTGCTAAAGGATATCATGACAGGTATCTGTCGGATGCTGAAAAAGGAGAAGCTAAGGGTAGGGCACATCAAAGTGATTGCCGAGAACGGTGAACAATATGCTGTGGGCAACATCACGGGTGATGTATCGACTTTGCAGTTGCGTGGCTCTGCAGGCAGGGGTGATTATCTGAAACTGATTATCAACGCCCGTGTGGAGACGACACCGGAACATCTGGACGAGTTGATTCGCGATGTGCTTCTCGAGGCCATTGACGGTCAGTACACGGATGAAGTGCTGGCCTGGCGTTACCTTCAGCCCGGACGACCCAACCCTACGTATAGGATGGAGGATTAAAGAAACGCTGTTTCGACAGCGCATACAGAACCAGCTCCTAAAATCGGCATTAGGAGCTGTTTTTGCGTTTTTAAGACCATTATAAAGACTATTTCGGGATTTACTTATATCTTTGTACCCAGAAATACGTGATTTTGGTTTTTATTTCATGAAAATCGACAAATCGATTCATAAAATACTGCTGGCCAGTTTGGTATGCACCGTTTTTGCCAGTTATCCCAACCTTCTTTTCATAAGCTGGGAATGGAGTTGTGTGCCCGCAGACCAGCGCGGATGCTACATCGATAGTATATTGATTCGCTTTTTCCTGTTTTGGGTCCTTTCTGCATGCTCGCTGTTCTTTAACCAGCACTATCTGAAAAGCGCCCAGTTAAAAAGCCGCATACTGCCTAACCTGGCATTTATCATTGTTGCCTATGGAATCTACAAGGGAATCACAGCTCTTATCTGTTCGGGATTTGACGGAAAGCCAATCATCCTTACGTTCCAGTTCTTCGTAATAGGTATGATGGGTCTGCTATTGGGTTACACCAGCTATCTGAGCCTTATCCACCAGAAGAAAGAGGAGGAGTTACAGCAACTGAAGATAGAGAGTCTTCAGAGCAGGTGTACCGCGCTGACAAACCAAATCAATCCGCACTTCTTCTTTAATTCTCTGGGTGGAATCAGCAGCTTGGTCAGGAAGAAAGACGAGCGGCTCACCATCTGCTACATCGACCATCTGAGCGACATCTTCCGTTATATCCTTCAGAGCGAACGAAAGGGCCTTGTACCGCTGGAGGAGGAACTGGACTTTGCCCGTTCTTTCTGTGAAGTTATGGAAGTGCGGTATGCCGGTAAGCTGGACGTTCACATTGATGTACCCGATGACTGCCTGAACCTGTCTATCCCCGTTCTTGCGCTCCTTCCGTTGATAGAGAATGTTACGGTGCATAACATGATAGACAGCGAACACAAGATGAGGATAGATATTGTGATGAACAAAGAGAGGGAACTGATGGTAATAAACCCCCTCTATCCCAAACAATACAAGCCCGATACCCACGGAACCGGTCTGTGTAACCTGGAAAAGCGTTTTGCCTTGCTGATGAACCGACAGATCAGAGTAGAGAAGACGGGCAGGGAATTTGTTGTCATTTTGCCTTTAGGATAGTATGAAAGTATTGATTATAGAAGACGAAACTGCAGCCAGCGAGAATCTCATTGCCATGCTGCAAGAGATAGATCCGGGAATCGAGGTCCTGAAGGTGCTGGAGAGTGTTCAGCAAACAGTCAGGTGGCTAAGCAGCAATCCTGCTCCGGACCTCATCTTTATGGATATCCACCTGAGCGACGGCTCAGCTTTCACGCTCTTTCAGGAGATGGAGGTCACCGTCCCCATTGTGTTCACCACTGCTTATGACCAGTATGCACTGGATGCATTCTCGGTAAACAGTGTTGACTATCTGCTTAAGCCTATCAAGATGTCTGAACTGGTACGTGCTTTGGACAAGTTCAAGCGCTGGACTCGTAGCGATGTGATGGAATACCTTCAGCGTATGTTGAAGATGAAGCCTGACGGCGGCACGGAGCGTACCTCTTCCTTCCTCGTACCCGTGAAGGACCGGCTTGTCCCCGTGGCGCTGGACGAGGTGGCATGTATCTACAGTACCGACCGTAAGACCCAGATTTACCTGAAGTCCGGACAGATGATGCTCTACAACCGTTCCTTGGACTCTATCATAGTGGGGCTTGACCCCTCGCGGTTCTTCCGTGCCAACAAGCAATACATCGTGGCACGTGATTGTGTGAAGGAGATTATTGTCTGGTTCGACAATCGTCTGCTGCTGAAAATGCCGATTGAGTTGCCGGAACCTCTCTTCGTGAGTAAAAACAAGGCTTCGGAATTCAAGAACTGGATGACCTCCCCCGAGGGGAATTGAATAATTGAAAATTGAGAATTGAGAGTTGAGAACATTAGTGTCCCGTTAAAATTGGAACGAGTTAAATATTAATCAAACAACCCCGGAATAAGGGGACCAGATTGCTCTTTGACATCATTGGAATAAGTCTTATCGAATAGTTCTCTGAGTGGCGTTTTGTCCGTGAGCGACATGCTGAGGATTTGCAAGACTTCATAGGTCGATCGTTCCAATTTCATATCATGATGGACAATAGCCACGAGACAATAGGTTATAATGGCTACGGCAATCTGGATTCGGACGGCATTCTCTGTAGTGCCCCAGAATTTCTTAATCTTGAGATGCTGCTTTAGCCATTTGAAGAACAGTTCGACCAAC
>JAEEGJ010011588.1_pt1 | contig 22298 bp, 16 predicted proteins | sample 8958761 | NCBI WGS metagenome assembly JAEEGJ01 (sample SAMN16246546, study PRJNA631951) | gut metagenome | biome: gut microbiome; feature: rumen; material: RS-attached | host: Bos | place: Iran: Karaj | collected 2018-10 | reverse complement strand
GAAGTTCCCAACCGCTATAACCAGATGCCGCAAGAAGAAACAAAAGATTAAAAAACAAAGTAAGAACGACTATGAAAGTAATGAAATTCGGCGGCACGTCAGTAGGTACGCCGCAAAGAATGAAGGAGGTTACAAGTCTCGTCACCAAGAGCGGCGAGCCGGTATTCGTTGTGCTCTCGGCCATGTCGGGAACCACCAACTCGCTGGTGGAAATCTCGGACTATCTCTACAAGAAGAATGCCGACGGCGCTAACGAGGTCATCAACCGTTTGGAGTCGAAGTACATGAAGCACCTCGACGAACTCTACACCAAGGACGAGACGAAGAGCCTGACCCGCGACTTCCTGAAAGACGAGTTCAACTACCTGCGCTCGTTTACGAAGGAGATCTTCACCTCGTTCGAAGAGAAAGCCATCGTGGCACAGGGCGAGATGATGTCGACCAACATGGTAGTGAACTACATGAAGGAGCAGGGCATCAAGGCCGTACTGTTGAACGCCCTCGACTTTATGCGCACCGACAAAAACTCGGAGCCAGACCCCATCTATATCAAGGAGAAGCTGGGCGCCATCATGGAGAAACCGGAAAACGAAGGCCAGCAGGTTTACGTCACACAAGGCTTCATTTGCCGCAATGCCTACGGCGAGATTGACAACCTGCAGCGCGGCGGTTCCGACTATACCGCATCGCTCATCGGTGCTGCCTTGAACGTTGAGGAGATTCAAATCTGGACTGACATTGACGGCATGCACAACAACGACCCACGCGTTGTTGACCATACGGCTCCTGTCCACCAGCTGCATTTTGAGGAGGCAGCCGAGTTGGCTTACTTCGGTGCCAAGATTCTGCACCCCACCTGCGTACAGCCTGCCAAATATGCTGGCATCCCTGTTCGTCTGCTGAACACCATGCAGCCCGATGCTGAGGGTACGACCATCTCGAATCACACGGAGTATGGCAAGCTCAAGGCCGTTGCCGCCAAGGACAACATCATCGCCATCAAGATCAGGTCGAGCCGCATGCTCCTGGCCACAGGTTTCCTGCGTAAGGTGTTCGAAATCTTCGAGTCATACCAGACGCCTATTGACATGGTTTGTACTTCGGAGGTCGGTGTCTCGATGTCTATCGACAACTCCGCTCACTTAGGAGAAATCGTCGACGAGCTGAAGAAGTACGGTACCGTCACCGTCGACACCGGCATGTGCATCATCTGTGTCGTTGGCGACCTCGACTGGTCAAACATCGGTTTCGAGACGCAGGTCATGGAAGCCTTGAAGAATATCCCTGTGCGCATGATTAGCTATGGTGGTTCCAACTACAACATTTCCTTCCTCATCCGTGAGGAGGACAAGAAGCGCGCCCTCCAAGCATTGAGCGACACTTTGTTTTCAAAAGAGAAATGAAGAATGAACCTACACCAACATGAAAGGGACTTTTCCAACAGACAAATTAGAACACATTCAGACACCGTTCTACTATTACGACGCGGAGTTGTTGCGCCAGACGCTCCGCGCCATCAACGACGAAGCAGGCAAGCATGAGGGTTTCTGCGTACACTATGCCATCAAGGCCAATGCCAATCCCAAGGTTCTGCGCATCATTCGCGAGGCCGGACTGGGTGCCGACTGTGTCAGCGGGGGCGAGATAGAGGCCTGCGTACGAGCTGGTTTCCCCAGCTCGAAAATCGTCTTCGCCGGCGTCGGCAAGAGCGACTGGGAGATTAACCTCGGACTGGATAATGATATTTTCTGCTTCAACGTTGAGAGCATCCCCGAACTGGAAGTTATCAACGAACTGGCAAAAGCCAAAGGTAAGGTGGCCCGCGTGGCCTTCCGCCTAAACCCCAACGTCGGCGCACATACCCATGCCAACATCACCACCGGTCTGGCTGAGAACAAGTTCGGCATTGACATGCGCGACATGCTGAAAGTCATCGACGAGGCCGCCCACATGGAGAACGTCAAAGTGGTGGGCCTGCACTTCCACATCGGCAGTCAGATTCTCGACATGAGTGACTTTGAGGCACTATGCAACCGTGTCAACGACCTGCAACTGGAACTTGAGCGTCACCGCATACGTCTGGAGCACATCAACGTTGGCGGCGGACTGGGTATCGACTACCAGCATCCCAACCGCGTAAGCATCCCCGACTTCAAGGCTTACTTCGACACTTACGCTAAAAAGTTGAAGCTGCGCACAGGGCAGACGCTACACTTTGAACTGGGTCGCGCCGTAGTAGCACAATGTGGAACGCTCTTCACGCGTACCTTATATATAAAAGAGGGGGCTGTGAAGAAATTCTGTATCGTCGACGCAGGTTTTACAGACCTTATACGTCCTGCCCTTTATCAGGCATACCACAAGATAGAAAACATCTCCAGCGAGGAGCCTAAGGAGGCCTACGATGTTGTGGGGCCCATCTGCGAGTCGACGGATGTCTTCGCCAAGCAGATCGACTTGAACCGTTGCCACCGCGGCGACCTCATTGCCATCCGTTCTGCCGGAGCCTATGGCGAAATCATGGCCTCACAGTACAACTGCCGCCGTCTGCCACAAGGCTACTTGAGCGACGAGTTGTAATGAGCCAATGAGCGACGAGCTGTAAAGCTATCGTGCCAAAGGCAACCAGAGCGACATGTCGTCGATGCCGCGGTTGTCCCAAGCGTAATAGGGAATGAGGCAGACTTTCACCTTCTTGCCCTGAGACTTGGAGAGCGTACGATAGAGCGTCTGGTTATTCCAAGATGTTTCGTTGGTGAGTAAAGCATCACCTTCGAGGGCAATCATCTCATGGCCTTCGAGGGTGATTTTCTTTTCTGTAAACTGGATATCGGCAGGGAGTGCAATGTCGTTGATGCGAGGCTTGCCCGATGCCGGCGCACCGGGAACTGCAGCAATGTCCTGACCTTCCAGACAGTAGACAATAGGACCACGCATGACGGCAACCTGGTTCTTGGCTTCCTCGACGAGCGGGTTAGCCTCAACAAGACGGACAGGCATATCGAGGGTGAGCTCGATGACGTCACCTTTCTTCCATTTACGGGAAATGTTCAGGTCGGCAGGTTCGCCATTAACCTTCACGCTATAATTGTCGCACCAATTGGGCTTATGCAGTTTGATGGTTGCAAGATCCTTCGCCTTCTTCACTTCTATACGTATTTTGCCGTCCCATGGATAATCTGTGGTTTGCTCAATTTCAAGGTTCTTCAGTTTCAAAGTGTTCTGGCCGTAAAGATTGACGTAGAGCGTCTGGCCCGATGCTGAGGCATCGGACGGCGTGGCAATGCTATACGCATATTCTTGGGCTTCGCAGAGTGTGCGGAGGGTGTTTGGCGGACAGCAGAAGCACGAGATGTAACGCTGGCGATGCTTGGGCCAGCGCATCACGTATGGGAAGTCCTTCGTACGGCGCAAAGCCTCGGTATAAAAGAAGTCCTTACCGTCGAGAGAGATGCCGCTGAGGATGCCGTTATAGAGTTCGTTCTCAATGTTGTCGAGATACTTGCCGTCACCTGTAGTTTGGAACAGACGCCACGAAAACAACAGCATGCCAATCTGGGCGCAAATCTCGTTGTGGGCAGCCTCCTGCGGTAATTGGAACTGACGGCCATAGGCCTGATGAATCTGCTGAATAGAGGGTTGGTCGTACGTGGTACCGTCTGGGCTGACACCGTCGTAGAGTGCTCCACAACCGCCCATGATGTAAATCTTATGATTCACGATATCGTCCCAAATAGCACTCATGTTCTTCAACAACTGCGCCTCGCCTGTTTCGGCATAAAGGTCGGCAACGCCGGCGTAGAGGTAGTTGGCACGGACGGCATGACCCATGGCTTCGTATTGGTCACGCAACTTATGGCGATCCTGGTTGTGGTCTTCGCCATTAGTCACACTGTCGCGGATAGCAATGAGTCCCTTGGCCAGCGTCAAGTATCTCTCTTCCCCCGTCTCGCGGTACATCTCGGCAGCGCCCATATAGTGGCTGGGGCAAATGGCATTGCGCGACAGTTCGGCAGCATCGTTAGTCAGGAAGTTGTATAAGAAGTCGGCAGCCTTCTTGCCACAATTAAATAAGGTGGTCTTGCCTGTGGCACGCTTGTGGATGATGCCGGCGGTGATTAGGTGACCGAGGTTGTATGTTTCGAAATTCAGTCGCGAGGCGAAGGCGTGTTTCTGGTCTTTGCCGATTTCGATGCCGGCGGCGTTTTCTGAAGCAGCCGTTGATGCTCCGGGCACGGTGGCGTGGGTGTCGATGCCTTGATTGCGCTCAGAAATAACGACAGGAGTATGGATATAGCCGTCGGCACGTTGGGCCAGAGCCACTTGTTCGATGAACTTATCCATCAGAGCATCAAGCTTTGCATCCTTCGTTACGGCATAGACTGCCGCACAGGCCTCAAGCCATTTGTACATGTCACCGTCGTGGAAGGGAGGACCGTGGTGCTTGCCCTGTACCGTACCGGCAGCCACTTCGAAGTTACGGAAACCATGAGAGCCGTGGTTACCTGCAGCATCGAGTGTCTCCCACGGGGTGTTCCACGTATCCCACATATCCCAAATGCCGGTTGTGGAAAGCATATTAAACCGATTGCCCCAGAAACCACCAGTCCACTGGGTGGCACCCATGGGCAGGTTCTGCATCTTAGCTTGCTGGCTGCGGCTCATGTCGGTGAGGCCCTGGGCTGTTGTGGTTGTTGCTGTGGCACAGCAACATACTATACAAAGGAAGAGAAACTTTTTCATATCGCAGGGGGTTAGTTAAAGTAGACATAGAGAGAAATCATGACGACGGCCAGGGCTATCCATAAGCCAACGGCCAACTTGCTCCAGCCTTCGCGGACAGGAGCGGGAATGGAATACTGTGTCTTGTCACCGTCGGTCAGCGAAATGATGACCATCGCCACGACGAGAATGACGAAGAGTTCGAACGACAACAGCATGAAATGAGGCCACGGCAACTGGAGCCATTCTGGCGGCCAAAGATAGAGCACGCCGACGACGAGACAGAATGCCGTGCCGACGGTCAGTGCGAAGTTGGCGGCACGTGTCGTAGCACGCTTCCAGAAGATGCCCAGTAGGAAGACTGCAGCCATCGGCGGAGCGATGAAGCCGAGTACAGACTGAAACACATTGAACAAATTGAGTCCCTTGATACTGTCGATGGCCACAGTAAGCACGATGGCTATCAGGGCTCCTATAACGGTGACGATACGTCCGATGAAGTTAATACGCCGCTGTGAGGCGTTAGGGTTGAAACGCTTGACGTAGATGTCCATAGTGAACACCGTACTCAGTGCGTTCAACGCTGAACCGATGGTCGATACCAGACAGGCCGTGAGTACGGCAAACACCAGTCCTACCATACCGACAGGGAAGAGGTTCTCGACCATCGTGAGATAAGCCTCATCAGGATTCTTCAGCATGTCGCCGAACAATGCGAAGCAGATGACGCCGGGCAGGATATACAAAGCCACATCAAGAATCTTCAACCAACCCGTGAAATTGGTGCCCAACTGTCCTTCGCGCAGGTCTTTAGCTGCCAGCACGGGCTGTACCATGCTCTGGTCGGTACACCAGAACCATACGCCCATCACAGGATAGCCCAAGAGAATAGGAAGCCAGGGGAAGGCCTCGTCTGAGTTGGGCTTAAACATCACCCAGTAGTCAGCAGGCACCTTGGCCACCAGTGCCGACACACCGCCCACGCGGTCGAGTCCGACAATGACCAGCACCAGCGACACAACGATAAGCAGTATCATCTGATAGACATTGGTATAAGCAACGGCCTTCAATCCACCCAGCATGGTGAAGAATGCTGAGATGACAAGCAGCACCAGTGCCGACATCCACATAGGAATGTCGAAGACCTGCCGAATGAGGATGCCGCCCGCGAAGAGCGTCAGTGCTAACCATGAGATGACAATAGTCACGATGGTATACCAGGCCAGGATGTTGCGTGTACTCTGACCAAAGCGCAGTCCCATGAACTCAGGCAGCGTATGCACCTTCGCTCCGAGGTAACGCGGGGCAAAGACAAAGGCCAGCAGGGCAATGAATACGAAGGCATACCAGGCGTAGTTGCCGCTGACGATGCCCGTCGTGAATCCTGCCGATGCCGAGGCGATGAGCATGGACGGTCCGACGTTGGTACCCCACATTGAGAAGCCGATGTGGTGCCAGCGCAGGGAGTGCTCGGCAAGGAAGAGACTGCCACCCTTCTTACGTTTACTACTGGCCCACAGACCGATGGTGATAAGCACGGCAAAGTAGATTCCCAAGATCAGCCAGTCAAGGCCTTGCATGTAGTGACTTTCCATTTTCGAGTTTTCGTTATTTCGTTATCACGTTATTCCGTTATTACGTTATTTTTTTATCACGTTATTACGTTATGCCGTTATTACGACTCCAGCGAAGTCCTTTCCTATTTCTATTGTAATGGCACGGCTCAGGTCCATGTCGTCGGTAGAGTCAACATCATCGGGATACATCTTGATGCAGGCACCCTCGCGGACAAATACTGGCATCTGGTCGAGAGGCACCTCAACGCCATAGTACCAGCGTCCACCGGCAAGGCGTTCACCCGTAAAGAAGTTTACCCACAACCCTTCTGGTAGATAAATGTCGCGAACGCCGACAGCATTCTCCGACCGATGGTCGGAGTGTGGCGTTGCATTCATCACAGGACACACGAGGAAGTCCGAGCCGAAATAGTATTCATCATCGATGTGCCACACCTGTCGGTCGTTCGGATGATGTATCAGCAGGGCACGGAGCATGGGATAGCCGCTCCGAGTGCTCTCCTCGGCTTGTTCTATAATATAAGGTAAAAGCTTGTAGCGCAACTTCCACCACTTCTTGACGATGGGCGCTATGGCAGGATAATGCCACGGTTCTCGCTTACAAGTACCGTGGTAGCGCATGTGGCTGGAAAACACGCCGAACTGCGTCCAACGCACATAGACCTGCTCGTCTATCGGTGAGTTCATGAAGTCTGGCGTCGAATGGAACCCCGGCACGTCGTGACTCCAGAAGGCAAAGCCAGAGAGTCCGAAATGCAGACCGCCCTTCAGACTGCCCGCCAGTCCTGCCCAGCTGCTTTCACTGTCACCACCCCAATGCAGGGGATAGCGCTGGCAACCAGCCCAAGCGGCACGAGCCCAGACGATGCCGTCGCCCGTCACATCTTTCGTAATTTCGTATGCTGCCTTCTGATACAACAGGGCATAGATGTTGTTCAGGCGCTCCGGCGTTGAGGCATGGTACTGGTGATCCATGTGGATGTTCTCGCCGAAGTCAGTCTTGATGCACTTCACACCCATATCCAACAATGGTTTCAGCAGCGCGTTCTTATACCAGTCGGTAGCCTTGTCATAGGTAAAGTCTATCGTCCCGGCATAGTCAAGAGCAGAGAAGTTGGAACCGTCCGTGTCGCCGCCGTTGCTATCCTCAGCGCAGGTCTCGCGGCCAGCGGTTTCCCCGCTGACAGGCGTACTAATATAGCCATTGGCTTTAGCCTCTTCTAACTGTTCGGCACCCTGGGCAACGTATGGCAACTGCCACAGGCTCACCTTGAAACCCTTGTCAGCAAGCCCTTGGACAAACGCCTGTGGGTCTGGAAAGCGTTCGGGATTGAACTTCCACTCACACAGCCAGTCGGTGCGGAACCAGCCGGTGTCGAGGTGAATCACGTCGCACGGGTAATGCTCGGCTCTTAGCCTGTCACAGATGTCATTGACCTCATCGGCAGAGAAGTACGTCATACGACTCATCCAAATACCAAACGACCACAGCGGCAGCATGGGCGGGAAGCCCGTCAGCATGCGGTAGCCGCGCAGGATTTCCTCTGGTGTCTTGCCGCCGATGAGAAAGACATCCAGCGTGGCTCTATCGTTCATAAACTGTACGCTACGCGAAGAATGGTCGGCTAATGAGAGTTTGCAATAGTCGGAAGTGTGAAAGAAAGCACCATACATCCTGCTGCTCATGTAGAACGGGATGTTCTTGTAGCAACGGCGGTTGTTGACACCCTGTCCGTCTTGGTTTTTCAGATAGAAGGTCTGACCGCTCAGGTCTATCTTGCGGAAGCGTTCGCCAGTACCGACGAAGCACTCGTCGGCTTCACAGCGGAAGGAGATGGTAGCGCGCTCGTTCTCTTTTGTAGCGATGGCATCGCCACATACTGAACAGAAGCCTAACGGCAGCGCATCGTAGCGTGGTGGCGAGAAATGGTCATCGCTCAGTGCTATACCCTTCCGCTCGTCGCCGTCTGGATAGAAGGTAATGAAGGGGGCGGGCTGAGGTGCCGGCAGCAGGTCGCTCCAGTGGTCGAGATGCGGCGTGCTCAGGTCAATCGTCGCCACCCTCTTCCCATTGGTGGCAATGACATCGCCATGCAAATAACGAAGAGCCATCCGCTTTACCTCAGGGCTGAACTGCAGCATGTCGTCAGACTCCTGCAAGGTGTCGGCAGAGGAACCACCAACCGCGGACATCGTTGTAAACACCCGCACAATGTTCGGTTCGTAGGCGCGGATGACAAGGTCATAGCTCTGCTGGGGAACGGCCATGTCCGGCGCCATATCTTCTTGATGCAACTGTTTCTGATAGGGGATGGTAACGACGATGTCGCCGTCGCGCTCTTCTATCTTCGATGGGGCATAAGCCTTCCAAAGGGCTTCGTCTTTCTGCAATGCAGGGTCAAAGTCCATGAAGTCGAAGAGGTGGTAGTTGGTTTGTTTCATTATTTCTTTTTACCTTTTTACTTCTTTACCTTTTTATCTTTTGAAAATGAGGTTGGGACCGGGATGGTTATCGCCTATCTCGTCGCGACGGATGAGGCGGTCTTCTGTGACATTTTTATCTATGGTATAGCCGTCCGTGTGGGCATCGAGGTAAATGCGGAAGCCACGGTCGTTGGTGGCGTAGGGAGCCTCGGCGGGTGCCGAGATTTGGTTGCCGACAATGCTGGAACCGGGCTGGTTCGACAACGTATAAATGCCGCCGGCGTCATAGAGCTGGCGGGCATAGTCCGACACCTTATTATTAATAATGTGATTGTTCCGCATGCCAGTATCGTGCGCCGTCCAGCCCCAACCGACGCAGATGCCAGAGTAGTTCATCTTGTTTATCCAATTGTTGCTGACGGTGCAGTCGCGTACATACCCTAAACTGATGGCGACGGCACCCCAGTCTTCGGTGCTGATGTTGTGGATGAGGTTTTTGTCGATGGTAAGTCGCTGGCAACGCTCAGCAAGGTCGGTATAGGGACGATGTACCTCGCGTGGACTCTCTGCAAACGAACCGCCCATAATGGCCGTACCGCCGATATCCTCGAAACAGCAGGCTGAAACCGTACAGTCGCTGATGTTGTCGATATAATCCAATGCGGTGGCTCCGAGGTGCTGGAAGAGACAGTCTTTAAAGTCAACATGTCCGGCATTCTTGACACTGACAGCACTAACGGGACGCTCTATCCAGGCCTGATTCTCAAGGTCTTTGTCCCAAGGTAAACCTGGGACTGCGAGCTTATAGGCGTCGACCAGCGGGAAGCCGCCCTGCAGCGTGACATGTCCTTTATGCAGTGGACGGTTCCAGCAGGTGTTCTCAAAGGTAAACCCTTCAAACGTCACATAGCTGGCTCCGTCGATGATGACTAACTGCTCGATGCCGTCACGCTGTACGGTGGTTCTTAACAGGAACGAGCTATTGCCTTTCTCGCCGCCGATGACGGGCTGCGGCCAGGGGTGTTCGAACTCCAAGCGGCTCTCAGGTTCTTTAATGGAAACGACAATGGTACTGTCATTCTGCCGTGCTGTCTTAACTCGCAGGATGGCAATGGCCCAGCGCTGGTGGACGACCATTTCCAAGTTAGGAGGCGGCATCCATAGTGAATCGAAAGCAGGGATGGTGATGGTACGGGCCTCCTTGTCAAAGGCAATCATGCGTTCCATTTTTTCCTGCGAGACACCAACACCGTGTTTGGCGACAGGCCATATCTGGGTATGTCGCTGACGCGGGTCACCACAGATGACAGCACCTTCCTCGCTCTTGATGACGAGCGGCGACTCCTTCGTACCGCTATCCTCGGGGCGCAGAAAGAGAGGTTCTTGCATATAGTAACGGCCGGCCTTCACTACAATAGTAATGCCGCCCTGACAGCGTACATCGTTGGTGCGGCGCCATTCGCGGGCTTGCCGCAAGGCGTCATGAATGCTCTCGCCCTCGCGGACCGTAATCTCGCCGGCCGTGGCATGGAGGGTGGCTAATAGCAATAGTATGGTTAATTGTTGCTTCATGGGGCTGTTGTATATGATAATGACGGAGCGCTGTTTGATTTGTCATCATTAGTGACAAAACGCCCCTTTGTCCGTCTAACCATAAACGACAACAGCGATGAAGATGAACATGACGCAATGGGTGGCCGACATCATCAGCCAGCGTGAGGTAAAGGCCGTACCAGTGATGACGCACCCAGGCATTGAGATAAACGGACATACCGTTCGCCAGGCTGTCAGCGACGGACGCATTCATGCCGACGCCGTCCTGGCTCTGGCAAAGAAGTACGATAGTGCTGCGGCGTGTACCATCATGGACCTGACCACCGAGGCGGAGGCCTTCGGTGCCAACATCGCCTTCTCCGACGAGGCCGTGCCTGCCGTCAACGGACACCTGCTGACCAATACCGAGAGCATCCGCCAGCTGCAAGTGCCCTCGCTCAGGGCTGGCCGCATTCCGCAATACCTCAAGGCCAACCTGCTGGCCACTCAGCATCTCCCTTCCCATCACAGTGGTGTGGGCTCTCCGCTCTTCGCAGGTTGCATCGGACCATTTTCCTTGGCGGGCCGTCTCTACGACATGTCGGCCATCATGATGCTCATCTACGAGAACCCTGATGCCGCCCACACACTGCTGGCCAAATGTACGGAGTTTATCGAGAAGTACTGCCAAGCCTTGAAACTGACCGGTGCCAACGGCGTACTGATGGCGGAACCTGCCGCAGGGCTTTTGTCGAACGACGACTGCCTGAACTTCTCGTCGGCTTACGTTCGCTATATTATTAATAAGGTGCAGGACGACTCGTTCATCGTCATCCTCCATAACTGCGGCAACACCGGCCACTGCACCAAGGCAATGGTCGAGACGGGAGCTGCCGCCTACCACTTCGGCAACAAATGCCGCATGGAGGAGGTCATCCGCGACGTACCGCCAACAGCCTTGACCATGGGTAACATCGATCCGGTATCCGTTTTCAAGGACGGTTCGCCGGAGCAGATGCGCCACACCGTGCTCGACCTGTTAGACAAGATGCGCGACTATCCCAACTTCGTGCTCTCCAGCGGTTGCGACACACCGCCACATACCCCCATGGCCAACATCGATGCCTTCTTCAGCGCCCTCGACGAATGGAACAAGGCAAGACTAAAACGAAATACGAACTAGCGTATGAACACTTGGAAAGCAAACCTCGAAGAGACCAAACAGCATTACATTGACTGGTGGAACCACAAGGGCATCGTATTAAACATGTGGGAACACTTCCAAGAGGGGGTGACGCCCCATGCCGACGTACCCGCTCCCCCACCCTATAAAGACCTGAACCAGCGCTGGTTCGACCCGGAGTGGCGTGCGCAGTACCTCGACTGGTATGTGGCGCACTCCTGTCTGAAGGCCGACATACTGCCCGTGGCCAACACGCAGCTCGGCCCCGGTTCCTTAGCCGCCATCCTCGGCGGTGTCTTCGAGGGCGGCGAAGACACCATCTGGATCCACCCCAACCCACAGTTCGCAGTCGACGATTCCCCCGCTGACATTCCCACAAATGCCACCGTGCCCGCCATTTCTACGGCGGGTGACATCACCTTCGACCCCACCCACCCCAACTGGCTCCTTCACAAAGCCCTGCTCCGCGCCTGCAAAGCCAAAGCCCAGGGCCACTACTACGTCGGCATGCCCGACCTGATGGAGGGCATGGACGTACTCGCCGCCTTGAAAGGTACCGACAAGGTGCTGCTTGACACCGTCATGCAGCCCGAAGTGCTGGAACACCAGATGCAGCAAATCAACGACATCTACTTCCAAGTCTTCGACGAGCTCTACGACATCATCCGCGAGGGCGACGAGATGGCTTTCTGCTACTTCTCCAGTTGGGCGCCGGGCAAGATGTCAAAGCTGCAGAGCGACATCTCGACCATGATTTCCGTCGACGACTACCGCCGCTTCGTACAGCCCTTCATCCGCCAACAGTGCCAGAAGATAGACTATACCCTCTACCACCTCGACGGCGTGGGGGCCATGCACCACCTCGACGCCCTGCTGGAAATCAAGGAACTGGACGCCATCCAGTGGACACCCGGCGTAGGCGAACCACAGGGCGGCAGTCCCAAGTGGTACGACCTCTACCGCCGCATCCTTGCCGGTGGCAAGAGCATCATGGCCTGCTGGGTCACCCTCCCCGAACTGCGCCCCCTCCTTGACAACATCGGCGGCGAGGGTGTCCACATCGAGATGGACTTCCACACCGAATCCGACGTCGACCAGGCTCTCACTATCGTCGATGACTTCCGTCATGCCCGCAACCTCCATCCCTCACGTCCCGCCTTCGCCCCCAGTGTGGTCGACGGTTTTGCCGTCGACAATAGTTCCGCGGTCGACGGTTTCCCCGTCGACAATAGTCCCCTCGACAATACGGCCGCTGACCGCGCCATCGATGCCATCATCCGCCGCGTCGAAGCCACCGTTCCCGCCGCATCAGCGGCGGATCCCGCCTTCCCCGCCGCTTCTACGGCGGGCCCTTCCGCCCTCCCCACCGACCGCATCTTGCTCTTAGACGGCGCCATGGGCACCATGATCCAGCAATACGCCTTGGACGAAGAGGCGTTCCGCGGATGCCGTTTTTCCCAGCATCAACAGGACCTCAAGGGCTGTAACGACGTGCTGTGCCTCACCGCACCGTCCATCGTCCGCGACATCCACCGCAAATACCTCGCTGCCGGTTCCGATATCATCGAGACCAACACCTTCAACGCCCAGCGCATCTCCCTCGCCGACTACGGTCTGCAAGACCACGTCCGCGACATCAACCTCGCCGCTGCTCGTCTCGCTCGCCAGTGTGTCGGCGAATTCAGTTCGCCGAAAAAGCCCCGCTTCGTCGCTGGCAGCATCGGCCCCACCAGCCGCACCCTTATAAACGAAGAAAAATCCTCCCTCCCCACTCTTCATGCTTCTTTCAAGCAGGCCTATGCCGAACAGATCGAAGCTCTGCGCGACGGCGGTGTCGACCTGCTGCTCATCGAGACCATCTTCGACGTCGACGTTGCCAGCATCGCCATCGAGGCCTCCCGCGAGGTTGCGCCCGAACTGCCCATCATGCTCAGCTTTAACGTCACCACTCCCGACGGCCATAACATGCTGGGCCAGGACATCGTCGCCTTCTTAAGCGAACACTTTCCTACCACACAAAGCAGCGAAGCCCTATATAGCATCGGCATCAACTGCGTTACCGACGTCGCCGCCATGACGCCGCTCGTTAAGCAACTGGCACGCTTCGGCATCCGCGTCAGCCTCTATCCCAATGCCGGACAGCCTGACGCCAACGGCCACTACACCAAGACGCCCGAAAGCCTGCTCGCCGACGTCTGGCCGCTACTTGAAGGTCACCACCTTAATATCATAGGTGGCTGCTGCGGTACAACCGACCGCCACATCGCCCTCATGGCCCGCGCCATAGAGCCCGTCCCCGGCCTCTATATCTCCCCCCTAACGCCCGGCACTACGTCTCTGACCACTGCTGCCGACCCCACCGGTCCCGCCCTTTCTACGGCGGCTTCCGCACCATCCGTTTCCGCCGCCACCGTTCCCGCCGTTTCTACGGCGGGTTCCCCCTCTGCCTCCCCCCTCTTTGACGCCATCCTCAACGGCAAGGCCGACGACGCCGCTGCCGCGACAAAGCAAGCTATTGCCGATGGTGCACAACCCGCCGACCTCATCAACGGCCAGATGATTCGCGCCATGGGCGAGGTGGGTCAGCGTTTCCAGGACGGCAAGGCCTTCGTGCCCCAGCTGCTCATGGCCGGCCGCGCCATGAAGGCTGCGCTCGAACTGCTCAAGCCCATGATGGCCGGCTCGGCATCGACGTCGTTAGGCAAGGTCGTCATAGGCACCGTCAAAGGCGACCTCCACGACATCGGCAAGAACCTCGTCGCCTCGATGCTCGAAGGCTGCGGCTTCGACGTGGTCAACATCGGCATCGATGTCTCGGCGGACAAATTCATCGAGGCCGTCAAGGAGAACCAGCCCGACATCCTCTGTATGTCGGCCCTGCTCACCACCACGATGGGCTATATGAAGGAAGTCATCGTCGCCCTTGAGCAAGCCGGCATCCGCGACCAGGTGAAGGTGATGGTGGGCGGCGCCCCCGTCACGCAGGGTTTTGCCGACGAGATAGGTGCTGACGGCTACAGCGACAACGCCAACTCCGCCGTCACCGTCGCCAAACAATTGTTAGGAAAGATCTAAGATTTCTTGACGCGCTTGTAGCATTGCTTGAAGTCGCAGAGGCCACAGGTGTAGTCGAGATGCCGGACGTTGGCGCCAAGCCCGATAATACCGCTGACGCTCTTGATGGGAACCATCAGCGACGACTCCGTCAGCGTGACGTCGCAGGTATGCCCCTCGAACAGCGGAAACAACAGCTGTTGCTGCGACACATGCCAGCCGCAATAGCCGGGCGAGAAGCGGTTAGTATGCCGCCAGCCCAGCTTCTCGATACTCGCCTGCAGCGCCACCTCCATCTGATCGGCAGTCTTCTCGGCGATGACGCTGCCCAAGGCGTCGGCAATAAACACCCGCACCATGTCGCCCTCCGCCTTCAACTCCTGCTGAAACGCCTCATACTCCCTGCCCGCCGTAGCCACAAACAGCGCATAAGCCTCGGCGCCACGCAGTTGGCGCAGGATGATGTCCCCCATTTCGAACGCCGGCAACTCCCTCGTGACGAAATAGCAGAACCGCGGCCTCAGCCTCGCGCGAACCTTATTTATAATATACTGTGTCTCCCGCCGAGTCGCCTCGTCAGGTTCCGCCTCGTGATAGCCCATCTGCCTGTAAACGTCAGCCGGCTCCACCAGCAAATCATTGTATGTCAGCGTCTTCTCCGTCATCTTCCAGCCTGTAGTCTGCCATGTCTGCAAAAGTAACACTTTTATTTCTTTCCTGCAACAAAAGCGCAGGAAAAATGTCGTAACAAGCAAGTCCATACACACGTTTTGCACACGTTTTCGCACTTTTTTGTTGATTTTTCGGACTTTTTCTTTCTTATTTCCAAATAAGTTATTAACTTTGCACCGGTTTTCGAAGCGCCGAAAAGATAATAACTAACAAAAAATAACTAATTAAATTTGCGAAACTTATGAAAAAACTTTTTACTCTGACAAGGGTAACTTTGACGTTACTGCTCTTCATGGCTGGTTTCAACCAAGCTTCAGCAAGATGGGTGGGAAACAGTGCAATCTACGTAAATGGCACATGGTACTATTGTGCTAACGATCTTGGTGATTTGACGGACGAAGCATTCCAAGGTCAAGACTTTGGCCCAATCACAAGCCTTACTCTTGGCGGACAATCGGAAGTCTATACGGGTAACGACTGGACAGGCGGCACCATGACCATGGGCTACAAAATCGACGGCGGTAGTGACCAGACGCTTACCTTAACTTATTTCGAATTCATTAATAACAACAACATCCTTCGTTCGGGTGGTTCAACCTTCAGTCCAGAGACTATTGACATCTCTAAACTTTCTGTTGGTTCTCATACTATTAGCGTTTGGTTTGTAAGTGAAGGTGAATACGATAGCCAAAGCGGTAATAACTACGTTGCTACGTTCACTATCCTCCCTGCTACCCAGACTATCACAGTTCCTTCCAGCGGCAAGGGAACATACTCTTCTGCTTTTAACCTCGACTTCTCATCAAGCTCTATCTCGGCTTATGTCGTATCCAGTTTGACAAACACAGCTGCAACCTTAACTAAGGTACAGCAAAAGATCCCCGCCGGTACTGGTCTGATTATTATGGGTGCAGCCAGTGCAAGTGAAGGCATCTCTGTGGTAACCTCTGCCGATGCCATTGCAACAACGAATAAACTTCAGGCTTCAGTAACAGCCACTACTGTTGCAGCAGATTATGCTTATGTCCTTTCTAATGGAGAATTCCACCCAGCCAATGCTGGTACTATTCCTGCAAACAGGGCTTATCTGTTGAAGTCGGATATTCCTGCCAATGCCCGCTCTCTGAATCTTGTTTTCGACGAGACCACAGGTATCAGCACAACACAGATGGCTAACGACCTGTTGAGCAAGGACTTCTTCAATCTCGCTGGCCAGCGTGTTGCCCAGCCCACGAAAGGTTTCTACATTGTGAATGGTAAGAAGGTAATCATTAAATAAAGTAAGGAGGACAACGACATGAAAAAGACTTATATCAATCCCACAATAAAGGTTGTTAAGATAGAGACTCGTTCCATCATTGCATCTTCTGTAGAAATTGACCCGACGTCGACTGTAAGTGCAGAAAGTGCAGAAAGCCGCAGCTCCAGCTTCGGCTTTGGTGACGAAGAGTAATCCAGACAAAAATCATATCATACAAAGCGCTTCTTTCTTCGTGAAGAAGCGCTTTTCTATGTTCGTATGGCGATAAACTACTGATGTTAAGGTTATTACATTCCTCCAACGTGGCACTTATACCTGCTACCATTGCATGGACATAAAGTCGTAAATACGGTCAATTGCAGAAATAAAATCAATATTGAGAAAAAGATAAAAATCACTTACATACCTACATTCTCTTTGTGACTTACTGTATATCAATAGTTTAACTTATGTAGGTTACCTACATTTATCTACATTTACCTACATAAAAATGGCGTTTGTCCGCATATTTCGCAAAACAAAAAAAGTTACAAAAATGCCATTTATGCGATATTTCTGCACGACAAAAATCAACAAAATCGCCAAATATCTACCAAATTTCACGACAATTTCTTTCATAAATCATGATACTTTCCACTTGTCCCAGGGGGTGGAACAAGTGGAAATCACGGCACTTTCCTCCAGAAATCACCTAGAAAAGTTGCAGAAATCACGGCACTTTTCATCAGTTTTCCTAAGGAAAAGTTGCGGAAATCACGGCAACTTCTTGAAGAAACCACGTAGAAAAGTGACAGAAATCATTAAGAAAAATATGGTCAAAGTTCTGAATGTAGGTAAATGTAGGTTTATGTAGGTAACCTACATAAAGTAACTTTATAATAACCAAATATATACAATACTTTATGTAGGTATGTAGGTATTTTTGTGTTTTAAAAATTCTTTTTGTGATATAAACATGCAGTGTAAAATAAAATCTCATAAAAATAACATCATCTCTCATTGGAAATACTGAGCAGGGAATAGATGAGAAATGAAGATTTCAGTCAAAAGATTTGGAAGATAAGAGAAAAAATCCTATCTTTGCAGCAAGATTTAATTATCTATATGAGTAATTCAAGGACTATCACTATCAAGAACCCTTCAAGGAAACTGGAGGAACGTATCCGCAAAATAGGCGTTCAGAAATATTTGTGGATTGAAAAACTGTGCTCAGACGAGACCAAGCCCACGAAAACCATATACGTCTGATGACAGAAATATATTCTCTATACTCGGAGAGTGGCGACGAGTATAAGTTATAGTTCACAACCGACCGTAGCGGTATCATTGCTAACGATTTGTTAGACCAACTGAACGCACAAGGCATAGAAGTTGTTGAGATAGGTTTGGCCCGTGTGAAAGGCCAGAACATCACGAGTCACAAGGTGCTTCGGCAGATAGAAGAATGTATAGCTGACCTGATGCAGCGCATGCCCAACGTAATCTTGAGTTACTTTTGCGATTTCATTCACCTTGTTCCAAGCCAGAAAAAGGACATGACGGTCCAGGAATACCGTAGTCGAATGTTCTCTGCCATGTTTAAGAGATATGTTTCTCAGCAGCAACATTTAGATGTGTGCGATGATGAAATCAAGATCAACGGTGTGGCAGAGCCCTTCTTTTTCCACGTCATCTATCACAAACATCATCAGCATTATGCCGAAATGATTGCCGAAGGTCATGTGAAGGACTTTGGCAAGCCCGATGAAGAATAGTTCGCACACAATTCGAATCCACATAAAAAAACACCCCCGGCGCTCACGCGTCAGGGGTGTCGATGTACTTAACTAAATATTTATCGTTAAAAAAAACATTATTCGGGGCTGCTGCCTCGCGGCATGGGTCACCGCCCCAGTTATTATGTCTTTGATGTTTCTCATAGAACATCAAATAAGTTTTTTACTCTTCTTCGTCTTCGTCGAAGTCCCAGAAGCCACGGCTCAAAAGGTCATCGGCGTTATTAGTACTACCATTTGTTGCATCAGGACCAGCAGGAGAAGTAACTGATAATACATTCGGTTGAATCTTAACAACCTGAATTTCAGGAATCATATATTGTTTTTTCATTGTCTTATCTGTTTATTGAAACGAATTAATATTTTCTTCTTAGAAACGAATTATCCTAATTGATCCTTAATTTTTCTAATGCTTATTCATGAGTCCAATTAAATTCAAATTAGGACTATTCGTTTTTAAACACCTATTTTACTTCACCACGACCTTTTTGCCGTTGACGATGTACAAACCCTTAGTGGGCTGAGCAACGCGCTGGCCATTGAGGTTGAAGAAGGAACCGTTATTGGTTATTGTTTCACGGTTAATGTCAGCAACGCCTGTTGTCTCGCCGTCTTCAAGGAAGAGGAAGCTACGTGATTCGCCGCCTATCGTTTCGTCAAGCAGCATCACCACGCGGTCTTTCAGAACGGAGGCAGCACCCGTCCACAGCTTGAAGCCTGCTTTGCCTTCGCCGTTCTTTGCCAAGACGTATGGGTACTTGCCTGAAGGTGTCGTGCCAGTACCAATGCTCAACAGGTTTGTAGTAGGAGCATCAACCACTTCATCAAGTATGGTAGCGGTGACCTCGCCCTCGCCCTTCAGCAGAACGGGAGTGCGTGCAGGCACTTTCGTCACGGCTGCAACAGTCGTACAAGTACCATTAATGGCGGTCACAACATAAGCACGGTTTTCAGGGAACTCAACGGCATAACTCGGAATATAGGTAGCCCAACCGTAAGAGGTTACGGTCTGCGTCTCGGTAGGAACTTCGTTGTGTTCAATGAAAACCTTAACGTCTCCTTGTTGATTTGTAGGATCGTAACAAGAGAACAGAGAGCTACTGGAATTATAACGAATAGTATTGCGTTCATTGGTACCTTGGAATACTATTGATGCTATCCCGTTTGTAATGGCAATAATGGCTTTACCATTATCCAACACTGTTGACTGACCTGCAGTTTTCAGTTGATTGGAGCTATTACTTGATGCGTATAAATACTTATTATCCCCCACCTTAAAGTACCATTTTGTATTTCCCTGAGACGTTCCAGCTTTCTCTAATTCTATCACCTGTACAGTCTCATCAATGGTAATCCTTTCACTTACATTGTCGTATGTTACAGCCACTGCCGGACGGTTATTCTTGTCGCTGGCCGTACTCATGGAGTATTGATTGTCTGCATCGACAATCAGAATCTTTGCGCCTTCAACAAGTTGCGATGCGTCGGTGACGAGAGTATAGTAAGCCCCCCCCTTAGGTACGTTCAGCGTATAGGCAGCTTCAGCTACGGTACTCTCGTTTTCTCCACCATCAACGCTGATGGCCTTAATTGTCTGATCATAGTTAATGATAATTGGCTCGGTGTAGATATCACCAACGCCGTCAGCAAATGACGGAATGCTGCCGTCTGTAGTGTAGATGATAGTTGAACCGCCTTCACCAACAGTCAATGTCACAGCTGTTCCTTTGTCCACAGCACCAGAGGCGGGAGAGAATGTCGGAGCCTCAGGAGCCTTCAACGTATAAGAAGCAGAGGTGATAGCACTGGCATTGAGGTCTTCGTCAAAGGCAACAACTTTCAATGTCACGTCACCTTTTAGTTCATAACCACCATCCGGGAAAAAAGCACTTCCATCGTCCGGGTCGCTACCATCATCGGTGTAGTTGATATACTCTGCGTTCTCAGCCGTCACATTAATGATTTGTCCATAGTAGTAAGCACCAGCGGCGGGTGAGAACACAGGTGTTTTCACTACAGCCTTTTTTATGGTCAGTGTATAACTTGCCTCAGCAGCATTGAAATCACTTGTGGCAGCACCATTTGCTTTCACAACAACGGAACCCATCTTGTTTGTGCTCAAGCTGATGGTCACCTCACCTGTTTCACTATTGATGGTTGCCTCCTGGTTTGTCAGCGTGGTATTTTCGTCATCGTAGTCAATGCTATAAGTGATGGTTCCATCATAAGTATTAGGATCAAAGCTAACTGTCTGCGCGTAGTTAGCCTCATATTTACTGTTTTGTTTCACAAGCGAAACCTCATCGGTTGTTTTTGCAAAAGCGAAAGAAGTAAGGTCAACGGGGTCTGAAGATGCTCTTGTAACAACAACCTTTGATACCCACATCCCCGTACTACCAGAGTTTCTATAAAGACGAATAGCTTTACTTCCATTTGCAGCAGCTGGAACTGTTAATTCCCAATCCGCAGGAGTTCCATTAGATTCGAGAACAGATGTGTTAGAATTAGTTTGCTGGGTTGCGGTAGTGCCATAGTCAACTCCTAAAACTGCATCAGTACTTTTTGTTCTAAATGCACCAATAGTCACTTTGTCACCAGTACTTAATGCTTTGTTTAGCGCAATATTAATGTAATATGCCCCATTAGAAAAACCTTTGTTCATTTTCAGGCAATAGTTACCCTTTTGTGAAACACCAACCTCAATATTTGATCCTGATGATTGTACGGCACTTGCAGTTCCACCTGTTTCGTTAGCAGTTGTAGTAGAACTATTACCATTCCACGAATAAAGTGTAGTTTGTGCCCAACCAGACACACTTCCTACTATGAGGGCGCATAGCAGGAGCATTGTTTTTAATAAAGTAGTTTTCTTCATAATTGTTATAATTTGGTTAATACTAAAATCCATCACCTCGCCGAGGGGCGTACTAACCAAATATATAAATAAGGTACGGGAACCTTATTATAAAAAGGCGTGCGCAGACCCTCCATACTCCCTGACAGGTCTGCGACAACCTTATACACCGTATGCTGAAGCCTGCGCACAAAGGCACATACTTCAATGGTGTATATTTGCTCTTTTTTCCTTTTCGAGGTCGCAGTTCGTCAGGGAATTGAGCTTCCAACAATGTCTTGCCGTCCAATGATAGTCCGGCAGCGGTATTGTACCCACAGGTACATACCGCTTGCAAAATTACAAAACAATTCGCAAACCGCCAAGCGATTTGCAAAATATTTGTTTCAAAACTTTTTGGTGTGAGAAGAAAGGCGAAAGCCTACCTTCACCTCATTATCTTAACATCTATTCCACGCACCTCACCAACATTCAGTAATGCCCGTTAATAGGTATCGTTCTCAAAGGCATAAGTAGCATGATTCTTGACAAATGATGCAACGTCGCTGTCGTAAGTGTCTATGGCAGGACGGTTAACGGAAAGATAAGTCTCGCCTTGCTCAAGGGCAAAGGCTGTTGAAAGCAGTTTGTCCCTTACAAACCATTCTTTTGAAAGGATACGTGCAACACTTTCTCCAGAAGATATCTGAATGTTATCTGATTTTTCTTTTTGACTCATCCGAACCGGCGCATTAATTCCAAAAACGATTCTGGGGTAAAGTCAATATGACTATCGCCATATCTTACTCCATCGATCAGGGCAAAGTAACTTTGATCTCACTTGCAAAAGTACAAACAAATTCGCAAACTGCCAAGCAATTTGGGAAATATTTGTCTTTAGCTATTTGAATTAGGGAGGAATAAGAAGGTTAACTGGAATTCCCTCGCGCGTACCTTATTTATATATTATAGGGTGCGAACTTTAAAACGTTTTTTATGTATTATAGAACAGGAAGCTTTAAAACGATTGCGCAATTTTTTGCTTAATTTTTTGAGTCATGCTTCAATTGTGTGGGAGCACAGAAAATAAATATAAAAATAAATGATAAAAAGTTTGCAGGGTTACTAAAAAAGTTGTAACTTTGCAGCGTTATCCTGAAAACAATCTTTTTACCTTAAAAGGACTAATACCTATTGAAGATATGAAGCGATTGCCTGTGAGGGTCATCGCTTTGTTTTTTTAGTTCAAAGTTCAAAGAAAATG
>JAEEGJ010011587.1_pt1 | contig 22299 bp, 13 predicted proteins | sample 8958761 | NCBI WGS metagenome assembly JAEEGJ01 (sample SAMN16246546, study PRJNA631951) | gut metagenome | biome: gut microbiome; feature: rumen; material: RS-attached | host: Bos | place: Iran: Karaj | collected 2018-10 | reverse complement strand
AGATACAGGATAGCCCGACTTGATTTCCTTTACGGCTTCTAACCTTTCTGTGAATGAATGAAAATAACTCATATACACTCCTTTTTAGTTCTTTGTCTAACAAATGGGGTGCACTTCAAGATAGGCTGCATCTCGGAAATGAAAAGAAAATCAAGATTTCCTTTTGCATTTCGCTCGATTTGCACTATCTTTGCAGGACAATGAAGAAGAAGGATGCTATAGTAAGGTTTTTGAAAGACTGGTCGCTGCCTGTCGGCATGGGAACAGGTATCACAGTTTATCTGCTCTTTGCCTTGACGCCGGCACTCGATGGTGCCGCCACTTTCTTTGCGCCGTTTTTCGACAAGATAGTTCCCTTGTTTATGTTCTTCATCCTCTTCGTGACGTTCTGCAAGGTGGACTTCCACCGTATGCGACCTGTAGCGTGGCATCTGTGGGAGGCATTGTTTCAGATTGTATTCATTGGGGTGGCGATGGCCATCATCCTAGGCTTCCACCTGCAGGGAGAGAGTCTGATTCTGATGGAAGCGCTGCTGGTGTGCATCATCTCTCCTTGTGCTGCAGCGGCGCCGGTGGTAACGCAGAAGCTGGGTGGTGACCTGGAACAGATGACTACCTATACGTTCCTGACGAATTTCATCACGGCGCTGTTCATCCCTCTCTGCTTCCCGATGATTGAGAAGGCTGGCCACATCACGTTTTGGGTGGCTTTCCTAACGATTCTGAAGGGAGTAACACTGGTGCTTGTGGTGCCGATGCTATTGGCATACATCGTGAAGCACTATGCGAAAGGACTTCATCGCCGCATCGTCAGCGTGAAAGACCTGGGTTATTACCTGTGGGCAACATCGCTGTCAATCGTTACGGGTGTGACGATGAAGAACATCTTCCACGCGCAGTCGTCGTGGTGGTTTGTAGCTGCGATAGCGCTATTGGGATTGGTGCTGTGCATCGTGCAGTTTTCCGTAGGCCGCTGGATAGGTCATTTCTCCGGCCACACGGCTGAAGGTGGCCAGGCTCTGGGTCAGAAGAACACCGCCTTCGCCATCTGGATTGCCTATACCTATCTGAACCCGCTGGCATCGGTGGGCCCGGGTTGTTATATTCTCTGGCAGAACAGCATCAACTCAGTAGAAATATGGAAGCACAGGAAGGAAGAGAAAAAGAGTAAAGAGGGTTAAGAGAGTTCTTTCTCCGCTACGCTACGAAAGCGCCGCTTCGCGTCGAGCGGAGAAGGTTGAGAAAGGGTTGAGAGAGGGTAAAGCCGTGGATTACCTGCCGGGCTTGGCAAGCGCCTCACCCGTTCCGTCGTCTGGGTCGAAAGGCAATTGGTCTATCTTCCCGAGGATGATATCAACAAGCAGTTTCACATCGGCAAGGGAAAGGGCATGGTCGTAGTTCACATCCGACACATGTCCTGACTCCAATTCTTCGTCTGTAGGACGTTCGGCTGTTCCAATGAGCATATTCACGAGTGCTGTGACATCGGCAACGGTGACTTTTCCGTCAGTATTGACGTCGCCTCGCAGAACACTTCTGTTCCTCAACGGGCCGGAATACTGCGCCAGAGAGTCACTGTCGAATGTACAGACAGTGTCGGTAGTCGCATGGATTGGTGGCTCGTGTTGTGCAAGCACTTGTAGGTGAACCATGCAGGAAAGGAGTACCGTTAAGATATAGTTTAATTTTTTGTCATTGACATCGATTCTCTGCTGGTTATAGATTGATAAGATACTGCAGATGATACTACATATGATGCTGCAAAGATAAGAAAAAAAAAGAATGCCACAAGTATTTTGGGAGTTTTGCTTGAAAATCAAATAAAAATGATTATATTTGCGAACGAATTGGGGAAAAAGGCCCATGAAAAAGTAACAAACATATAATAACAAAAACCAAGAACATGAAGAAACGGACAATGGTGATGCTGGCTGGGTGCCTCCTATCGATTGCAGCCGCCAGCGCGCAAAACAAAGTAAAGGGTACGTATGGCTATCTGTACTGCCACATGAGCGACCGCGGTGAGTTTACGGCCTATGCCGTGAGCCGCGACGGTATGAACTATCAGGACATCCTGAACGGAGACGCCATCATGGATCCCGAGGAGCACGCCCGCATCGAAGGTGGCCAGCGCGATGCCTTCATCACACGCAGCTGGGACGGCAAGGGCTATGTGATGGTGACGACAGACATGTGTGTGCGCAAGTCGCACAAGTGGGACAACTACGGCATCGACCTGCTGAAGTCGGACGATTTGATACACTGGACGAGTGTTACCTTCGACTACCGCAAGGGCAAGCAGATCTTCTCGAATCCAGAGGCAGAGAGCGTCTACAAGAACTGGTCGACGATTAATCGCGTGTGGGCACCACAGATATTCTGGGACCCGAACTACGTGTGGGAGAACGGCGAGAAGGGTGGCTACATGATCTACTACTCCATGCTGAACCGCCCGGAGGAGAAGTACGACCGCATGTACTATTCGTATGCCGACAAGACATTCACAAAGCTGACGCAGCCTCGCCTGCTCTTCGACTGGGGCTATGCCACCATCGATGCAGATATCAACCTCCTGAGCGACGGCCTGTACCACATGCTCATCAAGAAGGAAGGTGGCAAGCCGGGCATCTACACGGCTACATCGAAGCAGCTCACCTCCGGTTGGGGCGAGCCCGTGGAGGACGACTATGTGTCGTTTGAGGGCCGCAAGAACTGCGAGGGCTCGAGTGCCTTCCAGCTCATCGGTGACAAGACGTGGCGCGTGGTCTACATTCAGTACAGCGACAACCCAAAGCACTACCGCATCTGCAAAGCCGACGAACACCTGCGCGGCTTCCACGATCCCGTTGACATCAAGGGAGTTTCGGCACCGCAGCACGGTTCTTTCATGCGACTAACGAAGAAGGAATACAAGAGCTTGCTGAAGTGGGACCAGGAACAGAAAGGTAGATAAGGGAAGCCTCCCCCTACCCCTCCGAAAGGAGGGGAGCCACAACAACAATAAAAAATCGCACCCAAATGGATGCGATTTTTTATTGCAAGCTTTTCTTTACACTTACTTAATCACGACCTTGAACTATCGTTCGAGCTCGTTTACGTTCGGCATAATTCAAGCAAGCTTGGCTCTGCACTCACTTAATCACGACCTTTTTCCCATTCATGATGTAGATTCCCTTCTGCTTTATGTTCTGCATGCGGACACCATTGATGTTATAGAAGGTGCCAGCCTGCTCGTCGGCTGTAAGCTCGCGGATGCCTGAGGGAAGAACGTAGGCAAAGGTGATCTCAACCAATACGGCACGTTTTGTGTTGGCAATAGCCCAATAACACTTCACCTCTTGCTCCTCGCAACCGCTAATGTTATAGCAGAGATAGGTCTTGCCATCGGTGTATTTCACGCAAGCAGGCACAGTGGCATCGCCCGTCCATTTGGCAAAGTCGCCCTGAGCGTTGCGCCAACCGTCACAGCCAGCAGGACCGTATTCGGCTTCTTTGATGAACTTCTCGGTAGTGGGATTCCAGCCATACACCTCAGCTTTATCTAAAGACTCAAGCTGCAGGTCGGCGAGAATCTCGTTCACTTGCTCATCGGTTAGCTCAACCACCTGCTCTTTGTAGTCAACTTCGGTGGTCTCGTATTCCACACGTGCCTTGATGACATTCTGAGAGAGCGAACGAATGACTTCCTGCTCCTCGGGATCTTCCCACTCCACTTCCTTGGGTGATTCCAGCAGACAGAGCTCGTCGATAACCTCTCCATTGAGTACATCGGTGCCAAAGATGCAGAGAACGTTGAAACGCTTTTTGTCGACGGTGGTTGGAACCTTCAGATTCTTCACACTGAACGTATTGTAGAGGCGTGCACGCACATCGCCCTCCACGGCAAAGACACCCGATTCGCGCACAAGCTGCACGGTGTCGACAGCCAACAGATCGGCATAGTCGGCTTCGGTAAGCGTGCCAAGTTTCACATGGCGATACTCAGCTTCAGCACCTTCGCTGACGGTGATGGCTTCTACTTCCGTGATTCCTTCCACCGTCTGGAACAGAGGCATGCGGTTACTCTTGGCGAAACGGCCGTAGAGAGTACCATTGAGCATGTCGTTCTTGTTAGCTGCGAGGCCAGTCTTGCGGAAGACGATGGCACCGCTGGCGTCACGTACATAAAGGTCGTCCTTATAGACATAGATGACCTGTGCATTGGTGAGTTGCAACACGCTCTCGCTGTTCTCGTCCTGTGCCTTGAAGGCAGCAATGTTCTCGCAGACAGGCAGGTCGACAACCTCCACCACGGTGGTTGTGCTGAGTTCCTGATCGCTCTGAGCCGTAATGGTCGTCTTGCCGACCTTATGACCGGTGACAACACCATTCTCGTCAACAGTGGCAATGCTCTCATCGGCAGAAGTATAGGTCAGTTTCACTGCAACATAGCTGGGCTCGGGAGTTACCTTCAGCTGACGGCTCATCCCGAGGCCAACCATCAGGCTATCGGGAGCTGTTAAGTCGCGCAGCACATAGGTATCCTCAACGTCGAAGGTGATGACACCGGCCGACTCCTTGATGTTCTTCAAGCCCCACTGCGTCTCCTTGCCACTCCACGTGAGCAAATTGGCAGGCGACGTGATGTTGTTGAGTTCAGTCTTACGACCACTGCCTGGGAAAGGATCGCCAGCCCCGGAGGAAAGTGCGCCACGTGCACGTACCAACTCATAGTAGTTATGTTCGGGATTGCAGTTCACGGTATTGTCGCGCCACACACTCGTTTTAGTAGAGTCTACGCGAAATACAAGCATACCATGACTCGGCAGATACTGGTCCCAACGTTTCTGCTGGCGGTTCTCCAGGATGAAGTACTCCTTGTTCACCGGGGTGTTAATACGGAAGCCGGCATTGCTCTCACGAAGTGGATCCAACGTGTAGCTACCTTCGGCATTGATCACCTCCGGCGTGGCAAAGCCAATCATATAGCGCTCAAAGAGTGAATAGCCGCAAGGAGTACGTGAATTGTTCAGATAGCAGCCTGCCGACATCAGCGTCCAGTTGCCGGGATCGTTGCTCTGGCCTCCGCTTTTCTCATAGTCAGTATCATAGAAGTCGGGCAAGCCAAGCACATGCGAGAACTCATGGCAGATGGTGCCAATGCCATCAATCTGTCGGCTATACTTATCGCTACCTGTAAGCTCTGTAGAGCAGGCATAGCGGCCGAGCTGTACTCCATCCTTAACAACCACCCAGCCTGACCAACCACCACTGGGATTGTAAATCTGACTGGCATGAGGCCACAACAGACGGCTATCGTTGCCTCCAACGTTGGCTCCATGACCGGCAAAAACGAAGTACACCATATCGACAACACCATCGCCATCGGTGTCGTATTTGCTGAAGTCTACTTCGGAATCAGCGACGTCAATGACGTCACTCGTCAGCTGAGAGGCATTGTTGGTACCACGAGCATAATACTGGCTGCGGTTCACCTTTACAGGACCAACAACGTCGAACTCGGGCTTGAATACACCCATGGAGTTATCATTGAAATAATCGTAGACACTGCCCGTACAGTTCACCTTATGGCCATTGTAGTCGTAATAACCATCATAGCCTTCCTCCGTGATGGCTGCAGTAATGGTCTCCTTGTAGTCTGAAGTATCAAACTCTCGGTCGTTGTACTCCACGAGGATGACCAAGCCACGGAACTTGGAATAGTCGTAGTTCGGCGCCCTAAGCTGCTGGCGAGCCTGCAGGCGACGCTGCTGCTCAGAAGACTTCTCCTGGACAACACGCTCGGGCATGTCAGGCTGGATGTATTTCTTCACTGTTGCGAGGAAAGCCACCTCGTCAGCAGGACGAGAAGCCGCGTCGTGAGCCACCTGAACTGTAGGAACCAGCTCTCCTTCTGCCGACCGCTGAGCATATACATAGAAACCACGGTCGTTCTTCACCACCGAATATCCGTCGGCAGTGGTATTGAAATGCAGATATTCATCGCCTACGAGGCGAATGGTAACGGTGGTTCCATCAGGCTGTTGCACCTTCACCAGGTTGCCCATGGCGGGCACGGCGCTTGCTGAGATCACTCCCAGTATCATGACCACGAGGGTCAGAAAGAATTTTTTCATGTTATTTTTGCAAATTTGATAGCATACAATGTAATACGGCCTGCAAAGGTACAACTTTTTTAGTAGTTAATAAAGCGCGAGCCTTTCTTTTTCCGTTAAAAAACTACAAAACCCCTCTCCTATTGAAAAATGCATAGGAAATGCAGGCCGGAAAAGTGATCTTCTTGGGCCGGAAGTGTGCTCTTATTACACAAAAAACATGTTCTTATTAAGCTGGAGATATGCTTTAGTCAAACAAGAAGAATGCTTTCGTGCACATAGAGCATACACATCATTTAGCAAATTAAGTTATTTTGTTCAGCAAATTAAGTTAAATTGCGCAGTAAATTAAGTTATTTTACTCAGTAAATTAAGTTAATTTACTATACAAATTAAGTTAATTTACCGCACAAATTAAGTTAATTTACTGAACAGGAGGATAGCTATAGACGAACGGGAGCAATGCTATCGGCGGATGAAAGCAATGCTATTGGCGGATGAAAGCAATGATATTGACGATTGATTGGGGTTTATGGCAAAAGAAAAACGGGAAGCCGCTTGTTGGCGACTTCCCGTTGATTGGTTATTCTGTAATGCTCTTACTTAATCACGATCTTCTTACCGTTCTGGATGTAGATGCCCTTCTGCTGAGCCTTCTGCATGCGAACGCCATTGATGTTGAAGATAGCGCCAGCGTTCTCGTCGGTATTCAGCTCGTTGATGCCAGCAGGATCGTCAACGAAGGTAATAGTAACCTTCAGCAGCACGGCCTTCTCGTTGGCCACGATACCCCACTGAGCAACATAGGTGTCACCAACCTGGAAGTTAGCATCGTGAGCGCCCGTGTAATCGAACTCACCGCTTGCGGGATTGTTCAGCTTCAGGCAGAAGCCGTTTGCGCTCTGAGCCCAAGGAGCAGCGTCACCGTCGGCATTGCGCCAGCCGTCAATAGTGCCGGTGTTTTCAACGAAGTTGCCATCAGTCAGGTTAACGATGTAAGCCTTAGCCTCACTCATGTCAGCAATGCCAAGAGCAGCGCAAACCTCAGCTACGTCGAATGTGGGAGCGGGCTCCTCCTCGCAGTAAGCAGTGGCAGCCTTCTCAAGGTGAGAAATCTCGATCGTCTTCACAATCTCGGGCTTGTAGATATGCTCCTGCTTCTCGATGAATGTCACATTGATCACGAAGATAGCCATCTTGCCGTTAGCCTTCAGACCATACTTCACGGTATAGGTCTTGCCAACCTCGTCGGCACCATTCATGTCGCAAATCTCATACTGAGGAACAGCGGGGAAGAATTTCACGCAGATGCGGGTCTCTTCCTTACCCCAGCCGATGAAGTTACCATCAGCATCGCACCAGCCGTCGATCGGGCCATTAGGAGCAGCCTCCTCCGAGCCGTCGGCGTTGATACCAACGAGTGTTGCGTCAGTAGGATTCTCGATACCCAGATAAGCCAGTGCTTCTGTGAAATCAGGCTCAAAGCGAGTTACGCCGTAGCCCTGACCAACCTCACGCTCAACATTGATCTCGGTAATGCACTCTTCCTCAACCTCACCCTGAATCAGGATGATGGGGAGTTCAGACTTGTAGCCCTTACCCTGGAAGTAGAGTTCAGCCTTACGGCCCTTCACACCCTCGGGGAGAGGCTCGCACTCGAAGACAACAGCAGCAAGACCGTTGCGGTCGCCATCGCTATCGAGCAGGTCTTCAGCAGAAACACTAGTCACCCAGTCGGGAAGATCCTCAGGGAGATAGTTCTCAAGACCTTCCTCATCGAACCAATTGAAGTTCGTCTGAAGGACAGCAGCACCCATGTCGTGGTCAGCGTCAGCATTGGCAGTGTGGTTCTCCTTACCGTCATTAGAAACAACGATCTTGTTCAGACCAGGATATGTGTCCACAACATTGCCTTCCTCATCGAAGCTATAGAGCTCGTCCTGAGCCTCGCAGTAGTCGAAGCAGCCATAGATATGGAACGGGAATCCCATAGGATCGCCACCATAAACAGACTGATACCAGACATTCTCGCCATCGGTGAGCAACATCTGCATGCCCTGAGCGGTAACATCCTCAGCAGGCTCAGTGGGTGCGGGAATGTTCATATCAACATCAGGATTCTCAAAGCCAGAAACGACAATACCGAAATCCTCGTTGATGGCAAACGGCTCGTTGTACTCAGTGCCGAACTCGTCGGTCACCTTGTTCTGGAACACAGCATAGCCCATCTGTACTTCACCTGTCGTGGTATTAGGACTCGTTTTGCGTTCACCCAACAAAATGATATCATCGGCAGAGCACTTCAATGTAGCAAGAACCTTGTCGCCCAATACCATTTTACCTTCTTCATTGGTTTCCACGTTGAAGAATTTCATGGTGAGCTCGGCACCGTTCTTCAAAGCCTCTGTAGCAGTATAGAATTCGAATTTCACCTTCTCAACATAAAGAGAAGAGGCAGGCTTCTTAAAGAAGTCGACAACACCCATACTGGTAGCCTCGGCACCATCTTTGAAAGTGAGCTTACCACTACCAAAAAGATAATGGTCACTTCCAGGAGCAACCAATGCGCCCCAGCCATAATATTTTTGTGCCGGAATATTCTGCTCATCAACATAAGCATACCAGCCGATGGAATCAACGCGCAGATAGGCGTCATAGTCGGCAGCATTGTCATTGTTCACTTCGCCGAAGCGGAAACTCTGCATACGGCCACCGGTGAGCTCGGGTGTGTAGTAGCTGGGAACATACCATACATCTTCCTCGGCAGAATAGTTGAGATGATAGAAACCGTAGTTTCCAATGGGAAGGTTGTTCTCCTCGTCGGCATACTCGGTAATGTCGTTGTCATTCAGATACCAATAGGTGTTGGCCTTGTCATCCGACATGTTCTTGTAGATTACATCGTAGTAAGGCGGCACAATGATGGAGTTGACATAGTAGCCATACCCTCTTTCATCCCAAGATGTTACAAGAGCGCCCTCGGGGCGTGCGAACCAGATGCCATCGGCAGCCGACTTCATGATAACGGGTGCATTCTCATTGATGAGTTCAGCCTTCATCATTTGGCGGTCTGCAATAGCTTTCTTCATGTCAACCATTTGGTTGCCCTTCGTGTACTGTGCGAAGCTTGCTGAAGCTGCAAGTACGAAAGCGAAAAGTAAAAATACTTTCTTCATAAGCAAATCATTTTTAAATTAATAATAAGATACTATAATCCAGTTGTTTGAGTCAGAAGCTGCCGTCAGACGGAGTGTGTTCATGTTGAAGCGGGAGGAGCCAGCTGTCACTGTGAACTTCTGTGACATCGTTTCAAGATAGGTAGCCAAAGCGGGATTGGCTGCCAGCACATTGGCACCTGCTTCGAGAACGGGCTTGTCATACTTCAGCGTGATGCCGTCAGCTTCTTCTTTCACGTCGAAGATGAAGTCGACAGAAGCATTCTGGTTGCGTGAATTACGATACTGCACACGCATCACCACATTCTCTCCGACGAGGCGCAGCGACAGATTGGTGAGCGCACGGAATCCGGCAGCCACCTCGTCAAGAGCTGCTTTCTGCGATTCTGACATCTCAGACGTGCGAGTCCACTGCCAACGATGGGCATCGCTGCCAAAGACCGTGTAGAAGAAATGCACAGGATCCTCGCCCTCTATGTAGTTGGCGTCATTCGTTGTTCCAACGAAACGGTCGTTAGCCTCATCGTAGACGAACTCCTGCTCGGAAGTCTCTTCGTCAACCTCGATGGCGCTGCGGAAACGCAAATAGTACTTGCCATCACGCTTGGTGATGAGGAATGGGTGGGTAGTAGTCTCAGTAATAGCATCGCCACCATGAGGATACATACCTAACATGCCGCTGTTGGCATTGTTGATTGAATACTTTTTGTCTCCCACCTGCAGCACGTTCTCGTTAACAGCGTTGGCAGGGAAGATCCCATTATGGAAAGCCTTGATGTCGGCCAGATACTCCTCAAAATTCGTACCGGCAGGCAGACGGGTGAGGCGCACATAGGTGCCGCGCTTCTTACCCTTGAGCATGATGAACTCACCATCCTCGGGAACATCGATCATCACGAACTCATAGTCTCCCTCGAAGCCCTTACCTGACTCGTAATACTCTGGGTTAGAGAAGCAGTGGAGCACCTCATTATAAGTGTTGAACGTGAGCACAGGACCATTGTCGGCGATGACTTCCCAGAGCGAACGTCCTTCCATGTAGACGTCATCGCTCATGACGTTATTCATGGCCAATGTCACCGACTCGTCCTTGTCGAAATCAGCAAGGATGACGTAGCCGCGTCCCTTATATTCTTCATCGGTGTTGGTGGGATAGTATTCCATGACCCAGCCAGCTTCCGATGACTGTAGGCGGGCCGTGTAGATCTTGCCCGTCTCGTTGAGTCGCTCGGCAGCTGATTTCTCAAACAGGTCCTTTTCCTCACCTGCACAACCTGCAAGCACGATGGCTCCAACCAGTATCACCAGTGTTGAAAATATCTTTTTCATACTTGTCATATCGTTAAAAAATGATTAGTTCTGCAATACTATGTACTTGTTGACCTCCTCACGAAGAGCCTCGATGAGTGTACGGCCTGAGCCATCGTCAAGCGGGTGAGTCAGACGGTTGATGTAGTTGCCGTTCTTGTCAAAGACGAAGTTGCCCTTTGCATCGGTGAGCCACTGACGTGTCTGCACTTCGCGACGCAACTCGTCGAGGTCGAGGTCGAATTTCTCCTTCAGCCACTGACGGGCCATCTCCAACTTCTGCAAGATGACCTGCTTTCCATCGATGCCATCTGTGTTGTCGGAGAAGATGATTTGGCCAACGCCTTCAGCATTGCGCAGCGGCAAGTCGAGGGTGTCGCGCTGGATGATCTTGCGCTGGATGTTGTACTGGGTGTTAGAGGCGGTTGGATTCTTTCTATCAATGTAACCCACAGAGTCGCGATTGGCAAGGCCTGCCTTGCATCGCTGATCGAGTGGGTTAAAGGTACTCATCTCCACCGACACACGCTCCCAGTCGTATTGGGCTGCGCTGAGCATGTTAGCCCAAGTGATGGAGTCCTTCACAATGTAGTTAGCGATGACCTCCACCCAGTCCTCACGAGCCTGCGACGAAGCATAGTCGCTGACAAAGCCCTGAGCGACAGCCAGCGAGTCGGCGGTGTCCTGCCAGGAGATAGCGTTATACAGACCATTCGAGATCAGACGGAAGTCCGTGGGATACTCCTTGTTCTGGTGCAGGATGTGCGAGAACTCGTGGTGCATGGTCTTGAAGAACTTCTCATTGAGTGTCTCAATGTCGTTGGGCGAGAGGTTATTGGCGTTGTAGAGTGTAATCTTCAAGCCTCCCTCTGCCTGACCAAGCGTCTCAGTACCTGACGACGGGTTCAGGGCAGGTGAACCGATGACATGGATGATGCGCGGGCTGTAAAGCTTCAAGAAGGTCTTACCGGCACACTTATCATAGACATCGTACCAGAGATACTTCGAAAGTACAGCAATATCGATGCTCTTTTCATACTCACAAGGTACGAGGTTCTTCTGCATGTCGGAACCAATGTCCTGCATCTTGTACAAGAACTTCAGGTTGTAAGGCTCCAGGAAATTCACCTTGAGGAACGTATCGAGCGGGAATGAATACACCGACTTGTCGAGCGGATACTCCCTCGTATCGAATATGGTCGGCGTGAACTCTTCATCCGAACATCCGACAAAGCTGAATGTAGCCATGCCGATGGCTGCTGCGAGCAAAATCTTAAACAATGATTTCATATTTCTTTACCTCCTTACTTAATTATCTTTTGTATTCCAACTCAAGTGATTGCACATAGGTGCTGTCGGGAACGGGTGCCACAAGCGGACGCGAAGCAGCCAGACCGGCAGCCTGTACCTCCAGCGGAATCTCAATGGCACGACGGGGATCGTCCCAAGTCATCTTGTACTCAATCTCATCGGGTCCATAGACGTGAGACCACTCGATACCCCAACGCTTCAGGTCGAAGAAACGCATGCCTTCGAAGTTGAGTTCGAAGCGACGCATGTCGTTGATGGCGTTCATGTAAGGCACGATGTTAGCGGGAACAACAAAGCTACTGCTCACGTGCTGCGTGAAGTTCCAGTCGGCAAAGCAGTTGCTGTTGATGGGACGGGAATAATAGTTCTCCAGCACGGGACGAGTGAGATAGGTCAGCGCATTGTTAGCGAAGAACGTGCGCTTGTTTTCCTCTGAGAATGTCCAACGGCTATCGTCATAAGCGATAATATCGGCAACGGCACCGTCGATGTCGGGATTAGCCTTGAGCAACTTAGCCTCGGCACGCTCGAGCAGAAGCTCGGTGCAGGTGAACTCACGACGGATGACGTGAGCATAGCCGATACCAGCCACCTTATCAGTATACTGGAAGGTCTCAGCAATCTTCGACGAAGCAAATCCATAGTCCTGGTTGCCGCTGTAGAAGGTCATACCTGCCACATAGCCCGTCGGGCAAACATACCAGCGCCAGTTGGGACCGAGATGATACATGATGTCGCGCAGAGCGCTCGAAGTCTCGGAATAACGACGACCAACGCTGCGGCGCCACTGTGTGGAATAGGTTGCCACGAGCATGATGTTATTATTCAGGCTGGCATTCTGCCAAACGTTGGCATAGTCATCTGAATAGGTACAGTCGTCGAAGCCAGAGTAGTCCATGAGCATGGAGGGCAGAGTGGCATAGTCGGTTCCCAACACTGCATTGGCATGCTCAATCACCTTATCATATTCACGCGTAAAGAGATAGAAGCGAGCTGCGAAAGCATGGGCAGCATTCAGGTTGAAGTGCCACTTCGGACGCTCGTAGATGCTGTTGTTCACCAGCTTCAGACCTGCCTCCATATCCTCGCGAATCTTTGCATAGGTACCGGTAACGGTGCCGCGGTCGTAGTTCACAAGCACGCGGTCCTCAGGCTCTGTAATATAGGGAATACCCATATCCTTCTTACTGGCTTCCTCATCCTTATAGACCTGTGAGAAGATGTTCACCAAGATGAAGTGATAGTAAGCACGAATGAGCAACGCTTCACCGCGGGCAGCATTGAGCTTCTCGCGTGTCGATGCCATGTTGTCACCAAACTTCTCGGGATTATTCTTCATTTCGGCCTCAATCTCGTCGAGATAGACCAAAGCATGGTTGGCGGTAGCAATGGCCGAGTAGGTGTTCTCCCAAATGCTGGAGGGAGAGTCGGTACCCGTCGACGACTGCACCTGCTCGAAGCGGAACAGCTCGTCGTCCATACGCTCATAAGAAGAAAGGTTATAGCGCACAAGCACCTGCGTACTGTTGGGGTTTGCCGGATAGTGAGGTGCGTTGTTGTCCATGAAGTTATCGCTCGTCAGCTCGCACACCCAGCCGTAGTTGGCCGTGCTGTAGCTGCTCACGAGCAGATCGATGACTTGGTCAACGGTCTTAATCTCAATTCGCTCATCCGGCTGCTGGTCAAGGAAGCTATCACCACACGATGTAAAGGTGAGTGCCATCAGGCCAAGCGAGCATACAATATATTTCAATGATTTCATATTTCCTATTGTGTTAAATGTTTGACCTCCAATTAAATACCAAGACGCAGCGTGAATGTGAACTGCTTAGGCATCGGCGAAGCCACACCACCCGAGTTGACGAACTCCGGATCCTGTCCGTTGAGCTTGTCATCGGCATAGATTAGGAAGAGGTTGGTGGCATCGAGCTTCAGCGAGCAGGTGTTCAGTCCAATCTTGTGAATCCACCTTTGCGGCATGTCGTAGGTGAGCGAGATGTCCTTCATGCGAATGAAACCACCGTCGGCCACGCGGGCTGTCGAGTAGTTATAGGCATTGTAGGCATAGCCAAGCTGTGAGTCATTGTAGTACTGACGCACACTGGCAATAGCAGGAATGTCGGTGATCTTCTCATCGCCGGGCTGCACCCAACGGTTCTTGAACTCCTTCGGCATAGCACTCATATCGGAATAGCCGGCCGAGAATGCAGGATCGAGACGCACCTTGTTTCCGAACGAATAGGTGATGAAGACGTTCAGTCGCCAGTTCTTCCAAGTGAACATGTTGTTCAAACCACCGGTGATGGTCGGCTCCGTCGGGCCTTCATACTTCAGGAAGTCGAGCTTCTCGTACTCCTGGAAGTAGATGTCGCTGGTCACCTTGTCACCATTTTGGTTGATGAACTGCGGGATACCTTCGTCGTTCAGACCAACGAAAGGAATAGAGAACAGGGCCGAACGGGGATAGCCCACGCGGAAGTGGCTGCTACTGTTACCAGTGATCAGGTCGATGACGTTCGAACGCGACTCCAGGTCGGTGATCTCGTTGGTTGCCAGCGAGAACGTCAAGTCGGTTGTCCAGTTGAAGTTCTGGGTCTGGATGTTGCGTGTGGAGAGGGTTGCCTCAAAACCGCTCGATTTCATCGTTGCTACGTTAGCATACTTCGAAATCATACCACCAACACCCTGCGTCTTGATGATACCAATCAGGTCGTAGTTATCACGCCAATAGGCATCGAGGGTAAGGTTGATGCGGTTGTGCAAGAAGCCGAGGTCAACACCCACGTTGAACTCCTTCTTCTTCTCGTATGTCAGCTCTGAGTTGGCAATCTGATAGAGGTAGGTCATCTGCTCCTGCTGCTCGCCTTGCGGACGCCAGGCGATGTCGGAGTAGAAGATAGGACGGGCGTTCGACACGAAGGAAGGAACGCGGTCGGCGGTCAGCGAGTAGGAAAGGCGGAGAGCAGCATGCGACAGCACGTAGTTGGTCTTTTCCATCCAACGCTGCATCCATGCTTCCTCATGAGCATTCCAAGCTCCCGACACGTTCCACGTGGGCAACCAACGCGAGCTACGGCTCTTACCAAGACCGTTCGAACCCTCATAACGACCTGTGAGGTTGATGGTGTAACGGCCCTTATACGAATAGCTACCGCTCATAAAGTAAGCCAGGTTGCGAGTCCAGGTCTTCGAGAAACTCTCGAGGGTGGTACCTTCTTCCTTAGCCTGCTTCGTGAACTCAGGAGTCAGCAGCACGTTACGCGACGACTCGTAGTCGACGCCGTAAGTTGCGTGATACTCTGCCTCACGGTTCACCTTGTTGGCTTCCATACCTCCGAAGAGGTTCATGATGTGCGTGTCGTTCCAAATCTTGTTGTACTGAACGGTGCCACGGAACTGCAACTGTTCCATCGTGTTGTCGTCGCGGATAGAGATACCGCCGACCGGCATCACAGAAACGGGCAGTGAGTTGGGTTTGTCAGGATCCTGATAGAGATAGGGGTTGCTATACATCTTATTAGGATCGTCCACGCCTGCGCGATAGGCCTCAGCCATATTCGACTGGTTGAGGATGATGTGCTTCTGCGTGGAGTTCACCGTACGATAAGCTCCCATGGCGTGGAACTCAAGTCCCATAATAGGCTTCCACGTCACCTCGCCCTGGTACTTCATGTCGGAGATACCCAGGTCGATATAGTTATTGTCCAACTCATCGAAGATGTTGAACGGGGCATAGTTACGTGTGTAGATCTGATCGGGGTCGAGCGTACGCGAAGTGTTCATCGCATAGCTGTAGGGGTTGATGTCGAAAGAACGGTTCACAGAACCTGACACCACGTCGGTCGACTGGTTCAGTGTTCCCGGTGCCTTCTGCTTACGCCAGCTGTTGTTGGTGAGCAGGCTGACGCTGAGCTGCTTCGAGAGGTTGAACGTAGCGTTCACATTGGCGGTGTAGCGTTCCACCTTCGAGTCCATGGTCCAACCCGGGTCGCTGATGGCCGAGATTGAAGCATAGAGGTTTGCCTTGTCGGAGCCCGTCGAGATGCTCACGGAGTGATTCTGCATGATGTTATCGCGGAAGAGCAGGTCGAACCAGTCGGTATTGCGGAACTCTGCCTGCTGCAGGTAGGCGTTCATGGCTGCATCGGTATAGGGCAGGCCATATTTTCCATTGGTCTCGTCATACTGGGCGATGAGATTGTACATCTTACCATACAAACCAGCAGTGGAGCCGTTGGCAAGTGCCGAGAACTCAAGCCAACCCTTGGCGGCCATTTCCTTGTAGATACCCATCTGCTCCTGCGAGTTCGAGATGTTGTAGTTCCTATAGCTGGGCTTCAGACGATAGGTGAACTCACCGGTATAGTTAATGGTTGAGCGGCCAGCCTTACCACGCTTCGTGGTAACTACCACCACACCTGCCATGGCGCGGGCACCATAGATGGAGGTTGCAGAACCGTCCTTCAGCACCTGGAACGACTCGATGTCATCAGCGCTAAGACCGGAGATGGCGTTCGAAATCAGCGTCTTTGCATCACCCGACGAAAGGTCATCGGCACTCACTTCTACAGCATCTTCCTGTATGACGCCATCAATGACCCAAAGGGGCTTCGACGAACCATAGATGGACGTAGCACCACGCACACGGATCTTCGGAGCTGTACCGAAGGTACCCGACACGTTCTGCACCGACACACCAGCTGCACGTCCTTCCAACGCACGGCTCACGTCGGCCACACCATCGAGTTTTGTCTTTTCGGCATCGACCTTTGCTGTAGCGCCCGTAAAGAGTCGCTTGTCCATTTTCTGCATACCTGTTACGACGACCTCGTCAATGGAACGAGAGTCCGAAACCATCTTGATCACCAGATTCTGCCCGGCTTTAATGGTTTGCGTGACGAAGCCAATGGAAGACACCTCCAGCGAGGGGTTCTTCTGGCTTGTCGTAAACGAGAAGTTGCCGTCAATATCAGTCACGGCAAGAGCAGACTTTTGACCTCTCAGCTTAATCACGGCACCAATAATCGGCTCGTCGTTTTCGGCCTCGACAACGGTTCCTGAGACTTTCGTCTGAGCCATTGCCACCCCTACTGAAAGGAGCATGAAGGTCAAAATCATCGTTAGTCTTCTTTTCATAAAAATTGTTCTAAGGTTTATACTGTTACTTAATTAATATACAAGTTTACCCTTCAAACAGGCACTTAACATGCGCCAATTCTGTGCAAAATTAATGGTTTTTTATCGAAATCATTACAAAAAACCGCTTTTTAAGATAATTCTAAACATATTTTAACGCTTTAAGGTTAATCTCCTTAAAAATCACACGCGTTTTTATATATACCTCAAGAAAAACGGAGTTTCCTTTTGCAAGATCCATGTTTTTTTCGTATCTTTGCACACAAATCATCTTTTGTACCACACCTTATCCAATGAAAACAAAGAAAATTCTGCTTGCAACACTGCTGTTGTTCAACTTCTCTGCAGCCTTGCAGTCGCTCGCTCAGTCGCCACGCGAAGAATTCAAGGAAAACATCTACAAGTCGGGTAGCAACTATTATGCTTACCCGGGCCCCACTCAGCAGAAACTCACTCCTGCTCCGAAGGGTTATGAGCCTTACTATATCTCACATTATGGACGCCACGGCTCGCGCTATCTCATCGGGAAAAACGACTACGACCGCGCTTGGCGAGTGCTCTCGCGTGCTGACTCGCTGAACAAGCTGACGCCTTACGGCAAGGATGTTCTGCGCCGTGTGACGTTGCTCCGCAACGAGGCCGACCAACGCTTGGGTGAGCTAACCCTGCTTGGGGCCGAGCAACATCGCGAAATAGCTCACCGCATGTATGAGCGATTCCCCGAGGTTTTCAAGGGCGTGACCGACATCGACGCGAAGAGCACAGTGGTGATACGCTGCATCCTCTCGATGGAGAATGCTTTGCAGGAGCTGAAGAGCCTGAATCCGAAGCTTCGCATACGTCACGATGCGTCGGAACACGACATGTGGTACATGAACAGTAAGGCAAAGGAAATCAAGGATCATCAGTGGAACCCGCAGACGCGAGCCGCTTACGATGCCTTCAAAGAACGCCATCAGAACTACCAGCGAGTGATGCAGGTGCTCTTCAACGACACCGCCTATGTTAATCACGAGGTAAACGCCGAGAATCTGAACTACCATTTGTTCAAGCTGGCATCGAACATTCAGAGCTCGGAACTGCGCCACACGGTATCACTCTACGATCTGTTCACACCCGACGAGGTCTACGATAACTGGATGATTGAGAATGCAGGATGGTATGTGGGTTATGGTCCGTGTCCGCTCAATGGAGCGCTGCAGCCTTTCTCCCAGCGCCACCTACTTGCCAAGATGCTGGAGGAAGCTGATGCAAACGTTGGGAAGAAGCACCCTGGTGCCACCCTTCGCTATGGTCACGAGGTATGCGTCATGCCTCTTGCCTGCCTCTTGGAGATGGACAACTGCGGAAAGCAGGTGGCCGACTTCGAGCAGCTGCCCGCTGAGGGATGGCTGAACTACAAGATTTTCCCGATGGGTTGCAACATACAGCTCATCTTCTATAAGCCTAAAAAAGGCTCTGGCGACATCCTCGTAAAGGCTCTTCTCAACGAGAACGAGACGTGTCTTCCGCTACAGGCGGTCACTGGTCCCTACTACAAATGGACTGATTTCCGCGACTATTACACCCGCAAACTCAACAACTTTCGCCTCCCTGTAGACGACATCGAGCCGGAATAAAACAAGGTCCGAGTAGGGTCCCATTCATTAAAACCTTTAGAAAAGCAAAAGCCGTACGAGAATATGTACGGCTTTTACCTATGCGAATGGGGACAAAACACTAAGAATGGCAGCCAGCAACGGCTGCCATTTTGAGCATTTGTAATAGTTATTCACAACTGATTTACTTGGAGAAGAAGTTCTTCAGTTTCTGGAAGAAGCTGCTCTTCTTCACCTCCTCGACCACCTTGCCGGCGACCTCGGCAGCGTCCTCTGAGAGATCCTGAATCTTGTCGCGTGCCACATCGACAGCATCGTCAATTTTATCGCGGGCCTCCTTGAAGGTTTCATTCTCGTTCAAGGACTTCCCGAACTCCTCCATCTTCTCCTTGGCTACGCCAACAGCCTCGCCAATCTTCTCCTTGGCTTCCTTCACTGTTTCGTTCTCGTTGAATGCCTTGGCCAATTCCTCGGCTTTTTCCTTCGCAGCATCCACGGCGTCGCCAATCTTCTCCTTGGCAGCATCGACAGCCTCGGCGAAGTCGTCTTTAGCCTTTTCAACCTTCTCTTCAACGGCTTCCTTGGCGTCTTCAACGGCCTCCTTGGCTTCCTCGACCTTTTCCTCAACGGCCTCCTTGGCGTCTTCGATGGTGTCCTTGGCTGCCTCGACCTTTTCTTCTACGGCCTCTTCAACAGCCTCCTTGGCTTCAGCAACCTCTTCTTTCACCTCGGCAACCTTCTCTTCGGCAGCGTCGGCAACTTCAGCCACTTTCTCCTCGACGGCTTCCACCTTTTCCTCAACGGCATCGGCAACGGTCTCTTTCACTTCAGCCACTTCCTCCTTGACAGCCTCAACGGTTTCTTCCACCTTTTCTTCGGCAGCCTCGACGGTCTCTTCAGCTTTCTGCTGCAGATCCTCGGCAGCGTTGTTCATCACTTCTTCTGGAATCATAGTTTAAAAACATAGCTTGATAGGTGATGCCTACTCCCTTTTAAGCGTTTCGGCGTTTTCTTTTTCAAAAACAAACGTAAGCCGCTGACTAACAAAAATTTGCAATCAACAGGCTATTGGTCGACCTCAGGTCTTCCTCTATAGCGACTCGGCAGAGTTCACAAACTCCGCTATCGCTGCTCTGTTGGTTGCAAATTTACAAAAAAAATCGATACGTGGTTACTTTTTGTCAAAAAAAAGTAGATTTATTCTACAAGTTCGCCAAAAAGCGTTGCCGATGTGCTTCCAGTGATGCGCACTTGAACCAATTCACCAGGATGATGCGACCCCTTATCGAACACCACCATCTTTCCTTGTTCGGTTCTGCCGCAAAGCTGCTGGCGTGAACGCTTCGAGTAGCCCTCCACGAGCACCTCAAACTCCTTGCCCTCGTCGCGCTTGTTGGCAATTGCTGACATCTCGGTTTGCAACTGAATGAGCTCGTTCAACCGGCGTATCTTCTCTTCCTCAGGCACGTTGTCGGGCAGGTGCTTCGAAGCATAGGTGCCCGGTCGCTCAGAGTATTTGAACATGAATGCCGAGTCGTAGCCTACCTCACGCATCAGCGAGAGTGAGAGCTGATGGTCTTCCTCCGTCTCGTCGTGATAACCCACGAAGATATCGGTAGAGAGACCGCAGTCGGGAATAATACGACGGATGGCACTGACGCGGTCCAAATACCATTCGCGGGTGTACTTTCGGTTCATGAGTTTCAGAATCTTGTCAGAACCCGACTGAACTGGCAGATGAATCTGCTTACACACGTTCGGCTCCTCAGCGATAACGTGCAACGTCTCGTCGCTCATGTCCTTGGGGTGGCTGGTGGTGAAGCGCACACGCATGGGATAAGCTTCGTGGGCCACGGTTCTCAGCAACTGCGGGAAGGTAACCATTTCATTCTCCTGCGTGCCTACGCATCTGTATGAATTCACGTTCTGCCCCAGCAGCGTCACCTCTTTATAACCACGCTCCTTCAGATCGCGCACTTCACGCAGGATGCTTTCCACATCACGGCTTCGCTCCCGTCCACGGGTATAGGGAACGATGCAATAATGGCAGAAATTGTTGCAGCCGCGCATGATGCTTACGTAACCGCCGATGCGATTGCCGGGCAGTCGCTGAGGTACGATATCGCGATAAGTCTCGGTGGTTGATAGTTCAATATTGATGGCTTTCTGTCCTAATTCCACTTGTGCGATGAGGTCAGGAAGGTTCAAATACGCATCGGGACCTGCCACGAGGTCTGCGTGGTGATGTTCGATGAGATCTTCCTTCACGCGTTCAGCCATACAGCCCAACACACCGAGAATCAATCGTCCACTGCGCTTTTTCCTCAGGGCATTCAGCTCAGCCAGGCGATGATAGATTTTCTGCTCGGCATTATCGCGCACCGAGCAGGTGTTCAGGAACACAGCATCAGCCTCTTCTGCCGTGTCGCATGCCTCATAGCCTGCCATCTGCATGACGCTGGCCACCACTTCCGAATCGGCCACGTTCATTTGGCAGCCGTAGGTCTCTATATATAGTTTCTTCATGAGTTTTTACTGTAATTCGGCTGCAAAATTACAAAAAAATTGTAACTTTGCAGACAAAATCCGTGATTATTAACGAATTGACGCGAAAACCGAATGAAAAATAAACTATCTCTTCTCATCAGTGCATTGCTAAGTGCTCTCTCGTTGCAGGCTCAAACTGACTACAGCAACTACTTCACCGCCGTCTTCGTAGCCGATCCCCATGTGGCACAGAGCAGCGGTACCTCGGTGGCTGATATGCAAGCCTATGTGCAAAACATTGTCAATATGGGCAAGACGGGTGGACTTCAGTTCCAGTTTGTGACGCTGCCAGGCTACCAGCCCAAGGCCGATATCGTGTTCTGCCTAGGCGACATGGACCAAGACAGCGAGAAAACAGGCAATGACTTCAAGTCTGCTTTCGCAGAATTGAACACAGCGCATATTCCCTTTATCACCATGGTGGGTAACCACGATATCGTGCCAGACTACTGGACGGGAACAGATCCTGATTATGGCTTGACGGGTGGTAGTGCAGGAGGATCTACATGTAACGACGTGGCATTGGGTGTTGTCACTGACCAACTTAACACGGCAAAGAGCTATGGCATTGAGAATGTTACACGCTTTACCGATGGCACCAATCACACACAGATGCAACCATTCACGTACACATTTCAAGGTGTTCGGTTTTATGTAGGACAAACCTATTGGTTTCAAAAACCATATTCAGGGTCATTCATCAAAGTACTTGGCTCTCTCTTCTCCTCAGCCACCTATTATGCTCCTGACGGTGTCATCGCTGCTTTAGAAAATTTCGTTGGCCAGCATACCACCGAGCCTAGTGTATGGATGCAGCACTAGCCCATTTGTGCTGGTGACGACTCCGACCGCTGGTGGCTCGACCAGAACGACAAAGGCATGTCGATAGCTTCTAGCGATGCCACGGCCTATACCACCGCCAATGCGAAACGCGACAAACTCACCGAACTCATCAAGCGTACGAAAAACGCTGTGCATTTCTCCGGGCATGGGCACTGGTATGCAGAAACCGAATATAACGGCGTAAAAGACTATACAGCCAATGCTACCTTCAACGAAAACGGATCGGCTTATATTGTGCTGATGAGCAAGACGGAGGGCGTTGTTGAAGTAAAACGTGTCAACCTC
>JAEEGJ010011586.1_pt1 | contig 22301 bp, 24 predicted proteins | sample 8958761 | NCBI WGS metagenome assembly JAEEGJ01 (sample SAMN16246546, study PRJNA631951) | gut metagenome | biome: gut microbiome; feature: rumen; material: RS-attached | host: Bos | place: Iran: Karaj | collected 2018-10 | reverse complement strand
ATGGAGAAGTATCGTTTCTTTATTTATGGTGACGGTTCCGACCGTGATGAACTGGAAAGGAAAGTTAAGGATGAGAAGATTACCAATGTGATCTTTAAGGAGAAACGAATACCTCTGTGTGAATGTGCGTGGGTGGTAAGCCAGGCGACAGTTAATATTATGAACTATCAGAAGGGTTTTGGGTATATGGGGGTATCTTCCGGCAAGATGTTCCAATATTTAGCTGCAGGAAAGCCAATTGTGTGCAATGTGAATATCGCATATGACGATGTTATTACAGACAATCATTTGGGCATTGCTCGTGATATTGAAACTCCCGTAGACTTTGCGCAGGCAATTAGAGATGTTGCGGAGCAACCTCGTGCTAGTTACGATGCCATGTGTGAACGAGTAAGGCAGACGGCAGAGCGCTTTGATTATAAAAAACTGGCAGCTGACGAAATCAGCGTAATTGAAGCAGCCCTTCAAGGATAATGGAGAAAGAACTTATCAAATTACTGTTGTATGTAAGTGGTATTATGTTAAAGATAGAATAGGAGATATGTATAGACATTTCTTTAAACGTTTTTTTGACTTTTGGATATCGCTGTTTGTTTTGATTATTATCAGCCCAATTCTGCTTGTGGTTACTATCTGGCTTCATTTTGCTAATAAGGGAGCAGGTGCTTTCTTTACGCAGGATAGACCAGGTAAAGATGGTAAGATATTCAAAGTTATTAAGTATAAAACGATGACGGATGAGCGTGATGAAAAAGGTGAGTTACTATCTGACGAAGTAAGACTTACTAAGGTGGGAAAGTTCGTCCGATCAACATCAATTGATGAATTGCCGCAACTTATCAATGTTCTTAAGGGTGATATGGCCCTAATAGGTCCAAGACCTCTGTTACCAGAGTATTTGCCCTTATATAGCAAGGAACAAGCTAGAAGACATGAAGTCCGTCCAGGCATAAGTGGTTGGGCACAGTGTCATGGTAGAAACGCAATAAGTTGGACAGAGAGATTTAAGCTTGATGTTTGGTATGTGGATCATCTATCACTCGCAACAGACCTTAAAGTAATATTGCTTACTATTAAGTCTGTATTAAAACGGGAAGGTATTTCAGCGGAAGGCTTCGCTACTATGGAAGAATTTACAGGAAATAATTAAAAATCAATATTTACAATTATGAAACATTTGATCATTATTGGAGCAGGTGGTATGGGCAGGTGTCTTTACAACCTAGCTAGAGAAAGCAAAGGTTATCTTAGTGAGTTCGACATTAAGGGCTTTTTGGACGATAATCTCAAAGCACTTGAGGGTTTTGATAATTATCCGCCAATATTAAGTGGCATTAAAGAATATCAGCCTCAATCTGATGATGTTTTTACTTGTTCTATAGGTGATGTAGCCACAAAAATTAAAGTATGTGATGCCTTGATAGCAAAAGGCGCGTCTTTTCAAACACTCATACATAAGAACGCCAATGTTGGTTTAAATACCAAGATAGGACAAGGGACTATAATTGATGAGGGTGCGCATATCGATCCCGATGTTATTATTGGCAATAACTGTTTGATACAAGTTCAAGCAATTATTGGACACGATAGCGTAATTGGCGACAATGTTCGTATCGATTCACAGGCCTTTATGGTGGGGGGCATTAAAGTGGGAAGTGGCTCTTGCATATATACAAAAGCTATGATTAATCATAATGTAGTGATTGAAGAGAACGCTGTAGTAGGTGCCTGTAGCTTTGTCGTTAAAAAAGTGAAGGCCGGGACTACTGTATTTGGATCACCTGCAAAACCTATTTTCTAAATTATGCAAAAAAATGTAATTGAATATCTGTGGAATACAGTTGAGCGTGTTCCTGATAAGATTGCCGTTGATGACAACAAGGAGCAGGTAACTTTTGCACAGTTAAAACAGTCTGCCATTAAGGTGGCTGCTAGCATCCGTGAGTTGGGTCTCAGAAAAAGCCCTGTTGGAGTATATGTGCCCAAGAGCACCAAGATGGTACAGGCTTTTGCTGGGGTTAGTTTGAGTTGCAACTTCTATGTACCGTTGGATACTAAATCTCCCGATGCACGTATTCAGTCTATCTTGCAAGTCCTTGGTGCCAAGGTAATCATCACTACAGCTGCTCTGAAAGCTAAAGCTGCGGGTCTCGGTGATTATCAGGTGCTAGTAATGGAGGAGATGCTTGAAGGTGAAGCACAGGGGATTAACCTGAAAGAGTATATTTACAACCAGACAGATTTGGATCCGGTTTATTCTATTTTTACCTCAGGCTCCACTGGCACACCTAAAGGTGTAGTGATTTCACATCGTTCTGCAATTGACTTCATCGATTGGATGATTGACCGGTTTGGCATTGACGGAAATCGCATCATGGGAAATCAGGTGCCGTTCTATTTTGACGTGTCGGTATCTGACATCTATCTAATGTATGCTACGGGTTCAACATTGGTTATCATACCGGAGATGTATTTCTCTTTTCCGACAGACCTGATTGACTTCATCAATGAAAAGAAGGTCAATTTTGTCTTCTGGGTGCCGTTTGTGTTAATTAATGCTGCCAATGTGGACATTTTCAGCGAGAAGTTGCCTCAGTATTTGGAGGATGTGTTCTTCGCTGGTGAGGTGATGCCTAACCGTCACTTGAACTATTGGCGCAAGTACTTGCCTCAGTGTCGCTATGTCAATCTGTATGGCCCCACTGAGATAACGGTTATCAGCACTTATTATGAAGTAGACCGAGAGTTTGCAGACGACGAGTCTCTGCCTATTGGTTATGCTTGCAACAACTGTGACAACCTTATTCTTGTTGATGCCAAGGAAGGCAAGCGTGAAGCAGCCGTGAACGAAAAGGGAGAACTGGCTATTGCTGGTACTTGCCTTGCACTAGGCTATTATGGAGATTGGGAGAAGACTAATAAGGCCTTTATCCAGAACCCGCTGAATGATAAGTACCGCGAGTATATCTACCTGACAGGTGATGTATGCTATAAAAATGACCGTGGTGAGATTATTTATTGTGGACGAAAGGACTCTCAAATAAAGCATAATGGCTATCGTATAGAGCTGGGTGAGATTGAGAATGCCGTTCTTGCATCCAAGATTGTAGATAATTGCTGTGTTATCTATGATCATGCAGAAAAGAAAATAGTTCTTTTCTATGAAGCAAAGGAAGAAATCAAGCTGGTTGATTTCCGCAAGGCAATATCTTCACACGTTCCTCGTTATATGCTACCTTCTGAATATCTTTGGGAGAAATCTCTGAAGCGTAACCAGAATGGCAAGATTGACCGCGCATATTATAACAAACAAATAAATAAGTAGAGTTATGAGAGAAAAAATAATTGAAATCCTCTCTGGATTGAGGCCCGAGTGCGATTTTGAAAACAGTGAGAATTATATAGAGGATGGATTGTTGGACTCTTTTGATGTAGTATCGCTTGTAGATTCTGTTGAGGAAGAGTATGGTATCGTAATTCCTGGGTCTGAGATATCAATGAAGAACTTCATTAATATTGAAACTATAATAGAATTGATTGAAAAGTATAAATAGAAGGAATTGTCATGTTTACTAAATTTAAGAATAAGTCAATTAGTACTGTTCTAACAGTGCTTCCTCAGCAAGTTGTAGACTTTGATGACGAAATGGAAGTCTATGGCTATTCTGAGATGAAAATGAAGAAGCTGAAGAAATTGATGGGTTATAATACACGCCGTTGTAGTAAGCCGGGTGAAGGTATATCAGATTATGCCATTTATGGTATAAAACACTTGATTGATAATAAGGTTATTACAAAAGAGGAGATTGGAGCAATAATTGTTACCTCTACAACACCAGACTATTTTATACCTCCTACGAGTAGTCTAATACAAGGTTATCTTGGCGTAGATACTGATTGCGTTTGTATAGATATTTCTCAGGGTTGCTGCGGTTATTCTGTCGGCCTTACGTATGCGTTTATGACATTAGAGCATCTCCAGAATAAAAAGGTTTTGGTAGTATGTGGCGATATGATGTCGCGTAAGATTGGGGCAAGAGATCGTGCAAGTCGTCCAATTATTGGAGATGCCGTTACTATCACAGTGGTTGAGAATTGTGATAATGACAAAACAATATTCTGCTGCTTAAAGAACGAAGGTGATATTGCTCTGTCTGTGAATATCCCTGCTGGCGGTAACAAGATTCCTTGCTCAGAAGAAACGGCTATCGAAGTGGAAGATGAAGCTGGTAACTGGAGAAGCCAGAATGATTTCTTTATGGCAGGAGACCTGGTTCTGAATTTTATTATCAATGAAACACCTGCAATGATAGAAGAAATGTTGGCATTTTCCGGTGTGAAGAAAGAAGATGTGGATTGCTTTGTCTGTCATCAGCCGAATGCTTTTATTTTGAAGAAATTGGCAGAGAAGGTGGGGGTAGAGCTGAGCAAGATGCCTAATGATACGACATCTATTTATGGAAACTCGAATAGTGCTACAATCCCTGTTACATTCTGTCAGCATTATAAGGAAATATATGAGGGGAAGCACGAGCCTAAGATTTTCTTCACCTCATTTGGTTCTGGTCTTGCTGTTGGAGGTGTTCTTATCGACTTGCCAGAATTAAAGTATTGTAATTTGATAGATTATCCCCATCAGTCATAGACGAATGGAGGTTCAACGTATAGTCAACAACTACCAACACTCATGTACTTATATTCTTTATAAAAAAGGATATGGTCATGTGTGGCTGGTAGATTGTGGCAGTGATGTCTCAAAAGTCTTAGAATGGTTGCACAACAATAATAAAAGCATCAAAGGAGTTTTTTTGACTCACTGCCATGATGACCATATTTGTGGGTTAAAAAAATTATTGGAAGATAATCATGACATCCCAATTTATCTGTCAGCTCATGATGGTATTAGGTGTGTTCAGGATATTAGACTTAATCTAACGAAGTATACGTCAGAGCCATTTCAATTGATTTCGGATTACTTTGTGGAAATGAAAGAAGGTGATGAAATAGAATTATTTGATGGCGTTTTTCTGACAGCCTATCAGACAGATGGTCATTCTATTGACTCTATGGTCTACAAGGTGGATAATCTTTTGTTTACAGGTGATGCGTATATTCCTCCATTGAAAGTTGTAACAAAACTCCCCGGGGCTGACAAGACAATGGCAGAAGAGAGTTTAAAGAAGATATTAACTCTAATAGACTTGAGCAAATTAACTGTATATGCGGGTCATACCCTTGAAGGCGCTAATTTGAAGAAACTATAATTAAAAAAGACATGATAAAAAGAGCATTTTTATTCCCTGGTCAGGGATGCCAGAAAGAAAAAATGGGAAAGGATCTTTATGACAAATTCCCCAAGGCTAAAGCTATATTTGAACAGGCTAATGATATCTTAGGTGAACGTTTCTCTGATACGCTTTTTAGTGCATCTGAGGAACTTCTAATGGATACGCGTTATACACAACCTGCTATTTTTATTTATGAAGTAGCTGCAGCATTGTCTCAGGAGGATGTGAAACCTGATTGTGTTGCAGGTCATTCACTGGGTGAATATGCAGCTTTGGTTGTTTCTGGAGCGTTGTCATTTGAAGAGACTCTACCTTTCATAAAGACTAGAGGACTGGTCTTTTATGAAGCGTTTCAGAAACATCCAAGTGCAATGGGGGCTATAATAGGTATCCCTGATGAACAAGTAAAAGATGTATTGAAGAAGGTTGGTGAAGAGGACGGTGAAAACCTCTACATTGCAAACTACAATGGCCCAGGTCAATTAGTGGTAACAGGAGCAAGGGATAGTATTAAGAAAGCATGCAAGATCTTAAAAGAGATGGGGGCAAAGCGTGCTTTAGTTCTTCCTATGAAGGGTGTAGGTCATTCTCCTAATTCCGCAGAAGAAGGTGCTATCCTTGGTGAAGAACTTAAAAAACTAAACTTTAAGACGCCCCGAATCCCTATTTATCAGGATGCTGATGGACAGTCTCATACGGATCCGAAGGAGATACTGGAGAACCAGATTAAGTTGATGACATATCCAGTTCAATGGACTGATATTACTATGAATATGGTGAAGGATGGTGTCAGCGAATTCTATGAATGTGGAACAGATGACACCTTACAGAAAATGGTGAGAAGAATGACACCAGAATCGGTGGTGACATCGATACTGCATTGTCCATCGTACGAAGGAAAAGTACATGACTATTCGATTATAAAAGAGTAATTGATAATATTGTATGTTTAATTAGAACAATTAATTTGATTATGACACTGAATGAATTTATTGAGGCTTTTGCCGAAGAGTTTGAAGACACAGAAATGAGTGAGTTTAAGGCAGATACAGTGTATAAAGAACTTGACGAATGGGATTCACTGACTGCTCTTTCAATAATAACGATGGTTGATGATCAGCTTGATAAGACGATCACTGGTGCTGATTTGCGTGCAAATGATACAATCGAAGATTTGTATAATTTTATAATGAGCAAATAATATGTCAAATCCATTTTCGTTAGAGGGTAAGACAATTCTTGTGACAGGTGCTTCGTCCGGATTAGGTCAGTGTATTGCTATACAATGCTCTAAGATGGGGGCGAAAGTAATTTTAAATGGCCGTAATGAAGAAAGGCTGAAAGAGACTCTGTCTCTAATGGATGGTGATGGGCATTTATTACTGCCGGCTGATATTTCAACTCAAGAAGGGCTTGAAAAAGTGATTGCTGAACTTCCGGAGATTGATGGCTATGTTAATAGTGCTGGAATTACTTCAATGACACCATTGAAGAATATTAGCATAGACCATATGACAGAACTGTTCAATGTGAATGCAGTTGCTCCGATAACTTTGACAGCGCTTTTGGTCAAGAAAAAGAAACTTAAGAAGCAATCTTCGATTGTTCTGATAGGATCTGTTAATGGTTGTTGTATAGGTAATGCCGGTTCATCAGCATATGCCGCATCAAAGGGCGCTATCCTTGGGTATGTTAAGGCTGCATCTCTAGAACTAGCATCTCGTGGGACACGTGTAAACTGTATCAGTCCAGGAACAGTGCCCACAAACATGCTTAGAGAAGAGGCTAAGATGTGTACACTTGAAGAATTGATAGAGCAAATGGTTCCATTCTACCCGATGAAGCGTTTAGGAAAAGAAGAAGATATTGCAAATGGAGCAGTTTATCTTCTTTCGGATGCTTCTAGTTGGGTGACAGGGCAGAATCTAGTTATTGACGGTGGCTATTCAGCAGCGTAATCTAATAAACGAAGAGCTACAGATATCTCAGCGTGGTAAAGAGATGCCAGCTTCCCCTATAAGGAAGTTGGCACCCTTGGCCTATGCAGCAGAAGACAGGGGAGTTAAGATATATAGGTTGAACATTGGTCAGCCTGATTTACCCACACCACAGAAGGCGCTGGATGTTTTGAAGCATGTGGATAGACAGACGTTGGAGTATAGTCCATCGCAGGGTTATCGTTCATTGCGAAAGGCGCTGGCTAATTACTATGACCGCTATCAGATAAAACTAGATGCTGATGAGATTATCATTACTTGTGGCGGTAGTGAAGCAGTTTTGTTCGCGTTTTTGAGTTGTTTGAATCCTGGTGATGAAATCATAGTTCCCGAACCGGCATACGCTAATTATATGTCTTTTGCTGTTTCTGCCGGCGCGGTTATCAGGACGGTAGTCACGACTATTGAAGAAGGCTTCTGTCTGCCCAAGGTAGAGAAGTTTGAAGAACTGATTAACGAGAAAACGAAGGCGATTTTAATATGTAATCCCAATAATCCCACCGGTTATCTTTATTCGCAGAAAGAGATGAACCAGATTAGGGATTTGGTGAAGAAATACAATCTTTATTTGTTTTCGGATGAGGTTTACCGTGAGTTTATTTATACGGGTTCACCTTATATCTCCGCGATGCATTTAGAGGGAATTGAACAGAATGTGGTGCTAATTGATTCTGTGTCTAAACGCTACTCTGAGTGTGGTATACGTATTGGTGCTTTAATAACCAAAAATGAGAGTGTTCGTAAAACTGTGATGAAGTTTTGTCAAGCTCGTTTGTCGCCTCCTCTTATTGGACAGTTAATAGCGGAAGCTTCTATTGAAGGAACAGAGCAGTATTCTAGTGAAGTTTACGAAGAATATGTTGAGCGCAGAAAATGTCTGATTGATGGTGTTAACAAAATCCCTGGATGTTATACACCAGTACCTATGGGAGCTTTTTATACTGTTGCACAACTTCCTGTTGATGATACCGAAAAGTTCTGTGCTTGGTGCTTGAGCGATTTCTGTTGGAAGGATGATAAAACTCCAGAAGGGAAGATAGGTGAAACTATTATGATGGCTCCTGCTGCCGGTTTTTATTCAACACCAGGCATGGGCTTGAATCAGGTGCGTCTGGCTTACGTACTAAATAAAGACGATATTCAAAGAGCCTTATTCATTTTAGACAAAGCGCTTAAGTTATACTTGGAAAAATAATATGTTATGGCAAAGGTAGATGAAGTAAGATTAATAGAACTACCCAAGTTCTTGGATGCTCGCGGAAACTTGTCATTCGCAGAACAGAATAATCATATTCCATTTAAAATAGAAAGGACATATTGGATATATGATGTCCCTGGCGGTGAAAATAGAGGCGGACACGCTTTTAAGTCTAATCAGGAGGTTGTTATTGCACTATCAGGAGCATTCGATGTTTTGGTTGATGATGGTGAGAATAAGAAGGTATTTTCTCTAAACCGATCATATTATGCACTTTATATTCCGGCTGGTCTTTGGCGCACAATGGAGAATTTCTCTACGAATTCATTTGCGCTGGAATTTGGTTCTGTAAAGTATTCGGCCGATGATTATATTCGTGATTATGATGAATTCTTAAAACTGAAGAAAGATGGCAAAATATAGTGTTTTTGACTGCTCGGTAGTTGAACTTGATAAACATCATAGTGATCGTAAAGGCAACTTGACGGTTGTTGAAAATGGTGTGACACTGCCATTTGACGTGAAAAGAGTATACTATCTATATGATGTGCCAGGTGGAGAAAACCGTGGCTCGCACGCGCATAAAGAACTCAGTCAGTTGATTATTGCGGCATCAGGTTCTTTCACAGTTACATTAGATGACGGAAAATGCAAGCGTAGTTTCTTCCTGAACCGCCCATATCAGGGTTTGTATGTAAAACCGGGGTTATGGAGAGATTTGGAGGACTTTTCATCGGGTGCTGTATGTATGGTGCTTGCATCGGAAGTATATCAGAAGGAGGATTATATTCGTGATTATCAGGAATTTTTAGATTTTAGGAAACAATAATAATGGCAGGTAAGAGAATCTACTTATGTCTTGCTCATATGAGTGAGGCTGGTGTTGAGCAGAAATACATTAAGGAGGCATTTGATACCAATTGGGTTGTACCTCTCGGCCCTAATGTAAATGGATTTGAGAAGGACCTGGAGGAGTTTGTTGGGCAGAACAAGCGAGTAGTGGCTCTTTCAGCCGGTACTGCAGCTGTGCATTTGGCCTTGATTGCTTGTGGCGTCGGTCCTGGTGATGAGGTATGTGTGCAGAGCTTTACGTTCTGTGCTTCATCGCATCCTATTACATATCTTGGGGCTACTCCGGTATTTATTGATTCAGAGCCTGATACATGGAATATGGATCCGGATTTACTGGAAGTAGCTATAAAGGATAGGATTGCCAAGACTGGCAAGAAGCCTAAGGCTATAGTTCCGGTGGCTCTGTATGGTATGCCGTACAAGATTGACCGCATTATGGAGATTGCTGATAGATACGGAATTCCGGTAATTGAGGATGCAGCCGAGGGCTTTGGTTCCAAGTTTAATGGTCAGGTACTGGGTACATTCGGTAAGTATGGTGTGCTTTCATTTAACGGTAACAAGATGATTACTACATCTGGTGGTGGTGCGCTGATTACGCCTGATGAGGATTCATGGCGCGAGATTATGATGTATGCTACTCAGTATCGGGAGAGCTATCCTTACTATCAACATGAGAAGATAGGGTATAACTACAGAATGAGTAACATTTGTGCGGGTATCGGCCGTGGACAGATGACTGTAGCTAATGATCATATTGCTCACCATAAGCATGTCCAGAAGTTGTATGATGAGTTGCTGGCTGACGTGCAGGGCGTTAAGGTGCATTCACAGCCTACTACTGGCGTGTATGACAGTAACTATTGGCTTTGCACGATTACGCTTGATCCTTCTGTCCGTATTAAGGGGCAGGAGAATGCTTACAAGACTATTGTGACTGGGGCTGTGGGCGGTGCTGCTGGTGTTATCCATGCTGCATCCAGTGCAGTGACTGACTGTCAGCCTAATGACAATGTGGAGGCCCTGAGAGTATTCCTGGATGCTGCCGGCATTGAGGCTCGTCCGGTTTGGAAGCCTATGCATAAGCAGCCGGTTTATGCTGGCGCTCCGGCTTATGTTAATGGAGTTAGCGAGGCTGTGTTTAAGGTGGGGATGTGTCTGCCGGCTGGGCCTTATGTTTTGGATGGGGATGTTCGGTATATTGTGGAGACGATAAAGGGTGCGATTGTGGGATAACGACATAAAAGCATTACTTTCCTTGGTGAAGGCTGGGCTTTGGGAATGTGGGGCCTGGCTTTTACCGTTTGAAAGGGTGGACTACGCACGGGTTTATAAGCTCGCACAGGAACAATCTGTTCTGAGCCTGATAGCAGCTGGAATTGAGCATGTTCAAGACGTAAAGATTCCTAGGGAATTGGCATTGTCTTTTGCGGGCGTTACTTTGCAGCTTGAGCATCGGAACACTGCGATGAATGCTTTTGTGGCTGAGCTGATTGAGAAGTTGCGGGCAGCTGATGTTTTTGCGTTGCTTGTTAAGGGGCAGGGGATTGCTCAGTGCTATGAGCGGCCGTTGTGGCGGGCATCGGGCGATATTGATTTGCTTTTGAATGCTAATAATTACATTAAGGCGGTTGAATATCTGTCCGGTATAGCGCAGAAGACGGAAGGTGAGGATGCTTATAAGAAGCACAAATCTTTTGTGATTGATTCATGGGAGGTGGAGTGTCACGGGACGTTGAGAAGCGTGTTGTGGCGCAGACTGGATAAGGGAATTGATGCTGTTCAGGCTGACACTTTTGCGAATGGAAGGGTCAGGGTGTGGCGGAATGGTGCTACAGATGTGTATATTCCTGCGGCTGACAATGATGTGGTATTTGTGTTTTGCCACATTCTACAGCATTTCTTTAAGAGCGGCGTCGGGCTTCGGCAGATTTGCGATTGGTGCAGGTTGCTGTGGACTTTCAGAGACTCGCTGGATCGTGAGTTTCTGTTACAGCGACTGCGTTCCATGGGCGCTCTCGGCGAGTGGCGGGCTATTGCTGCTTTGGCGGTTGATTACCTGGGTATGCCGGCTGAGGCTATGCCGTTGTATTCTAATTCGCGTCGTTGGCGCAGGAAAGCTGTGCGGATTTTGAGGCTTGTGTTTAGGACAGGCAATATGGGGCACAACCAGGATTGGAGCTATGTTAAGCGTAGTCCTTATCTGGTTAGGAAGGCTATTTCTTTTGGGCGACATTGCGGTGCTGCCTTGCGGCATTTGATGATTTTTCCTAGGCACTCGGTGGTTGTTTGGTGTCGGGTGGTTTTGGATGGTGTTGCTGGGGTTGCCCGGGGGATTTGAGTTGGAATGGTGCTATTGGGGATGGTTCTTGGACTAGCCAAGCATCTCCTTCGGAGCCGAGTGCTGTTTGTCTACGTTTTGTTGGCTTTGGGGGCATCGGCCGTAATCGGGCATCGGACTTAGATTGAAGGAAAGTTATGAGGATTATTGATGAGGAACTGTTGAATGAGGTTAGTTCAGAGGCTAAGGAATCTCCCCGTCTGCGCATGCGCTCGACCTATGGTCGCTTTGCTTGTCAAAGAACTATAACTTCCATCAGTCGTTGGATGATAAATGCCATCGGTTTTTGAATGCAGTGGAGCCAGGGACTGTGGTACCCATCCATCGGCACCCGACGAAGGATGAGTCTTTCGTTATCCTACGAGGCAAGGTTAGAGTGACTACTCACAATGATGATGGCTCTATCATAGAAGATGTGGTGTTGAGTCAAGAGAGTGGCAACTATGGGGTTGACATCCCTAAGGGTGTTTGGCATATGGTGGAGGCGTTGGAGGCGGGGAGTGTTGTCTTTGAGTGCAAAGAGGGGCCGTTTGTTCCTCATGAAATAGACGGGATACTTGAAATACTTAAGAAATGAAAAAGGTGTTGAGTGCCTTGTGGCAGTTCTGCTCATATCTGTTCTGGCCTCAGAGACGGCCAAAGTAATACTAATGGTTTTATGTACTAATTGATAAGATAAACGGCACGACACCTCACTGCGTCTATGGGATGCAGGGAGGTGTTGTGGTCTTAAAGACCTATTGTGGACCGGAAGTTTTCAACAAGTGTTGTGAGGGTGGAGAATTGAGATAACTTTGCGGAAAACCGCTTTGAAATAGCAATTAATAACAACAGATCGAAAAGTCGCATATGATGGGAGTTGACGATATGATGATAAGCTTTGCTTTATCCTATATTGCAGGTAATATACCGCTGATAAAGGACTGGCTAGAGCGGAACCAAGGGTTGCAGGAGGAGATAGATAAGTGCTATGACAGAGCACTGAAAAAGTGGTCCGTAAATAGTGGTATCAGGGAAATAGAACAATTCCGTAAGCCTTTGCATTTTGAAGAACTGAAAGAAGTGCTCTCCGGAAAGAGTATTGAAGATACAGGTTCAGTTGAACTCGTAAAGCTATGGATTGAAGAATTGCGGAAGAACGATACTTGCTATAGTTTTATATTGGAGCATAAGAGCGATTTGCTGTCTATCAAGTTGGACGAAGGATTTGTTCAGGTAGTCCAAGCACTTAACGATAATAGACAAGCTCTACGAGATATCTTGGAGAAGAATAGAGAGGATCATGACCAAGTGATGACACTCTTGAATGAGATCAGAGCAAACCAGGCGAACATTCCTGAAAATGAACTATGTGGTAAGATACTACATATTGTTGAAGGCGTGTCTAATAGATTGATAGAGAATCTGAAGCTAACCACCGCACAAGAGATCCTAGAAGAAATAGAAAAAGCATTCGGCGATTCTATCAAGAAGAACAAGAAGCTGAAATCCACTTTTTTGAAGGCAAAGGGTCGCAGTTTGTCTTTTAGTAATCCTAAAGAAGCTATTGATTTGTTTCATCAAGCCTTTTTGCTGACGCCTGATGATGAGGAATTGATAGAGACAGAGGTGATAAGACTACGAAAGAGCCATTTGGCAGAGGCCCTTGCCCTCAGTAAGCAACTATTAGCAGATAATGTTAAACGCTATGTTTTAGAGGTGTGCTATTCTGACAATCCGGAACAAACTTATAATGCTTTACCAGATGCTATTAAAAGTGACTATTCTTTGCGTTACAGCATATTGACGATTTTGGGAGAGCAGAATAAAGAAACGGCATTCCTGTTCTCTGAAGAAACAATAAAAGAAGATAGTTGTCTCACTTACCACAATATGACATCGTGGATGTATGTTATGACATGGCATAATGTACACTTCGGCGGAGAATTGCGACTGTCAAAACTTCAACCCGTATCTCAATACACAAAGCCTGCATTCGAAACGAGTAGCAAGTTGATGAGTTTGTTAGATAGGACAGAAGTTAAGCCTTTTTTTGCGATGGCAGAAGCATTTCATTGCTATTGGGGACATATTCTTGATGGTAATCAAAAATGGATTGATGAGATTCATGGAATAAGCCGTAAAGATGAAGAAGATCAAGTTGTCAACTTGAATATGCTTGAGGTGTCAATGCTTGTTACAGAGCAGCGCTTTGATGAGGCATTCCAGATAATTGCTTCTATGCGAGAGCATATCACTCTGAGCATAGCAGACTATGTAATTATGATGGGCTACCATGCCAACGACCTTAATATGATAGGTTGGGTGATGGATATCGTCAAAGAAAAGTCTTTTAAGTTAAACAGTATAGCAGCAGTACATATAGCATATTGTATAAGCCCTGCAACAGCATCTGGAATTCAGCGCCTAATAGATGATAACTTGTTTGAAAACTGTCAAGACGCAATAGTGCTACGGGAATTGTGTAACCTATATGACGGAAGAACTGTTAATTTTGAGATTTTAAAACAGAGTTTAGATGGCCTAACGGACGATATGACAGCTTATGCGGCTCAAGTGCTTGCCAACTCAGGTGAGGCAAAAATGGCATTTGAACTATTGAAACCCAAGGTGGGTGATGGTAAAATGAATATGCGTCAGCGCATCTTTATCGATATAATGGCTTTACTGCCTGAGGAACATCCCCATTTGTACAAATTACTGATAGAGCATAGGGAGAGTGGGGAACCGTGCGATAGTGGCTTGCTGAGTTTGGAGTATATGCTTGATACTCGAGTGGGTGATTATAAAAACGCTTATGAGGCAGTATCGATTCTTTATGATAGGATGCCACATGATGAAAACGTGTTGGTAAACTATGTGCGTATGACGGGCCGTTTTAATCCTGATAAGTTAGAGTCTTTGAAACAAGACGTGATGAGATTCCAGTTCAAGGACTTTGCCAGTGTTAAACAAGTATATCAGATATATGCAGAAAACAAAATGCCAGACGTGGCAGTGGAGCTGTTATATCGATATGTCAACGATACTACAGACGTAGATGCCCGTGCTTTCTATTATATGGAGGCGACAATGGGTGTTATTAATTCTCTCGTTTATAAGAGTTATAAAGTAGCTACTGAAGGACTTTATGTTATCTGTGATAGTGATACTGGGGGACGTGAATTCTTTAAGGTGGATCTTGATACGGAGCTCGGTGAAAAACTAATGGGAATGTGTGAAGGACAGAGGTTTGAGGTGATTGTTGATGGAGAAGAAAGAAACTTTGTTATTTCTCATATAACCAACAAATATGGGAAACTGTCTGCAGAAGTTGTAATGGAGGCGGCTAGAGGAGATAATCCTCATTTTAAACCAATACAGTTAAGTCCGGATCGCCTTTTAGAGAGCTTACAGGAAGAATTGGTGAGAATTAATCCTGAAGCGCTTAACTACCAGAAAAATAAACTGAAAGCAGAGGATGATTATGAGCGTGGAGATGGTGGAATTATCAATTTTGTGAAGGATGACGACATAATTGGAGGCTATTATAACCGATTATTTTCGCCTTCTAAAGTGTTTGTAGCACCCTGGCAGTTGCTTGAAGGTCTTACAATGCAGGGCGGCATTATGAAGGGAATGCGCTTTGTTCTTGATATAACAGGACTGTTGTTGCTTTTTGAATATCATCAGAAGACGGGTTTCAAGTTTAAAGAGAAATTCTTAATTGCGTCTACTACATACGAGTTTGTTGTGACGACTTGTAAGAATAGCGCGCGACTTGCATCGTATAGTTATGGAGAGGCCTTGCGAGGTGAGGCCATCGTAAAGCACAAGAATTATATTGATATTGATCTGGAAATCAGAATGAACAGACTTCGCAAATGGATAGACGAGAACTGCGAAGTTGAGGTGCCGGATAAAAGTCTGTCGTTTGACGGGCAAGAAAAGAAGTCTGTAACACAGATGTTGCTAATGAATACGCTTTCTCTGCTATTAACACCGTACAGATGTCTGATAACCGATGATCAAATGATAGAGAAGATGCTTCGCCTGAAGGTTAGGGTAATTACGACTGAAACATATATGCGGCTAATCAATGAAAACAATGATGCGGATAGATATGTTGAATTCCTTTCAGATTGTAATTATATCGGTGTATTCTTGGGTAAAGACTTTATCATGGAAGAATACCGGAAGATGGAAACAGGGCAGCCCAATAAGATGACTTATATCACTAGAAATGCAGGCTATAATGAGATACAAGGCTTGAGTGTGATACAGGCATGTATTAGCATTGCTTCTGAAGCAAAGGATCAAAGGCTGGCGAGGATGACAATTACAAACTTGCTGGCCATGATGATTAACGCCATAGAACCGTCGAGACGCAGCGTTATGGTTGCTAGACTGATGGCTACTCTGCCAATTGAATACAAGAATACGCAAATTGTAAGGCAATGTTTGCAGGATGCGGCTAGGATGAAGAAAGTAATACTGCTACCCCCGGGATATGGTAGTAATTGCTAATGAATGATAGTTTGAAAGATGACGCAGACTGATTTGTGGCTGAATAAATACCAAGCGGTGGTGGCGTTTATTGAGTCCAATAAACGAAATCCAAGCAAGCACCGGATTGAGGAGCATTTGATGCTGAACTGGGTGAAACATAACCGGAAACTGTTAAAGGCTGGTAAAATGGCTCCGGAACGGGTTGAGATGATGGGGAAATTGGTAGAATTGTGGGAGGAGAATAAACGTAAGAACCAATATCAATAACAGCATTGCTACAAACCAGAATAGAGTGTAATATGAAAGTAGCCACTAAAAATAATTTGGATATAATAGTTGACCGTCTCATGGACAGTCACGCTAGTTTATTTGTGGGTGCAGGATTTAGTAAAAATGCTCAGCTCTTATCTGGGAGCAATCTTCCGCCGGATTGGAATGAATTGGGAGACTTATTCTTTGAAAAAGCTAGGGGGCACAAACCCTCACGAAAAGAGCGCGAATACGCTAATGTTTTGAGATTGGCTGAAGAAGTAGAATGTGTTTGTGGTAGAGATGTCTTATCAAGCCTTATAACTGATGCTATAAACGACGATAATTTAGAGCCGTCAAATCTACACGTCCAACTGCTATCATTACCTTGGAAGGATGTTTTTACAACTAATTATGACACTCTGCTAGAGCGTGCAGCCAACATACTCAATGAGCAAGCGAAACGTGTTTATTCGTTCATAACTAATGACCAGCAGATAGGATTATCTTCTCAACCCTTCTTAATGAAACTGCATGGTGATATTAAGGAGCCAGGTTCAATTATCATAACCGAAGAAGACTACAGACAATATCCTGCACATCACCAGGCAATGATAGGTCATATTCAACATACTATTATGTTGGAGACCTTAGTCCTCATAGGTTTCTCGGGAAATGATCCAAATTTTATACAATGGTTAGGTTGGGTAAAAGATGCATTAAGCAATAATCAAAGGAAGGTGTATCTGCTTACTGTTGATAAGGTCTCTGATTCCTTGATAAAGACATTTGAGAAAAAGAATGTCATCATAGTAGATTTGCACAACTTTGCCGGGAAAGGGGCTAAACCATCCGAAAACATTGAAGCTGCTATCCAATATATTCACAATCTTAGCCATAAGCGTGAACAGGAATCGGAGCAATACAGAAAACAGGCGCTTGCCTGGGGGAGAACAACAAGTGCTCATGAAAAAGACATAAAAGTCTTATATGATAAATGGAAAAAAGAGCGTGATTCATACCCTGGATGGTTAGTAATGCCTCGAGACAGAAGAGAAACATGGACAAGTGTGGGTGGTTATACACTTCCTGCAAAACAGGTAGAACAGTTAAAGGCGCCGGAGGACATTCTATTCTTGGATCAATTTAATTGGCGCATAGAAAGGTGCCTAATTCCGATTGATAACAGTTGGGAGCCAATCTACTTGTCTGTCTTAAATAAATACTCACCTTTTATACGCCGTACTAGAAAAGATGTAAAGGAAGCTTGGGTTAATCTGAAATTGGGGCTTTTGAGATTGTATAGAGAAGAAGGATGGCTGAAGAAATGGCGTAGTCTAAACAAAGAACTATTTGCTCTAAGATATAAGTTTTCTATTATTCAACAGTGTAGATATGCCTATGAGCAGGCTTTGATGGCAACCTATCAGAGTGATTTCAAGGGTTTGGAGAAGGTGCTTAATCAGTGGCCAGAGCAAAAGACTGATCCTTATTGGGATGTATGTCGTGGATCATTATGGGCTGAGTATATATCCTTAGAGAAAGGCGCGAAAATCACGAAGAAATCCTTCAATGCGATTTCTGCAAAGTTCCAAGCCGCCGAGACAGAGAAAGATCGGTTCTTGTGGGGATCACGTATGGTACATGCGCACACTGTATGGAACAGTATGTCTCAAGCTAATTATGTCTTGAATACAGATGTTACAGATGAGGCCCGTAATACTTGGGTTAATTTACGTCCATACGATGACATATGGTATGAGCGGGACTTTTTTGAAATTCGTTTACGCTCTATAGAGCAGGCGGCACAAGTAAAAATAAAGGTGGCATCATTTGAACTGGGAAAAACGAGAACCAGTACAAACTTGAGTGGTAATGCAAAGGATTATAGAATTGCCTATGCTTTCTTCCGTTATTATGAGGAAACGGCATTCCCTATCCATCTGCCTTATCTTAATGCAATAGATAAGGCAACTCTGGAAAAAGCCTTATCCGTTATGGAATATTGTTCCCCTGCAATAGCAGAGAACTGGCTATTACGCTCAGGAGACCCGAAGATCGTTTCTGCAGTATTCAATCGCCGCTATTTGGCACTAAAGAGTAAGAAAGACGTGGCAGAGGCATATACCAAGCATCTGAACCTGTTGCGATTACTACTAAAAACTGACGTGGGTGATACGGTTCCGTCATGGGTGATTGTTTTCCGGAATATTTTGCCCGAGATACTCTCAAGACTTTGTATGAAAGCCAATTACAAGGATAGGGAAGATACTATTATTTTAATTAATCAGATATATAGTGCTCGAAATTCTGTGCAATATGAGGGTGTTCCCATTCTTCTATCATCTTTGTTGTCATCCTTTACAAATGAGCAAGTAAACAATCTGATACCAAGGTTACTGGATATGCCTATAGCATATGATAAATTTGATGACTATGGTCATGAGCCGTTTTTTTATTTGAAAGAACTGGGTACGTATGATTTTCAAATAGCTCATGAAACCATTGACTCTCTTTTTGATAAACTGGGAGAGAGCGAGAATAATGACAAATTCATACTCTATAGACTCCTTTTCTTACAAAGATGTGGTGCCCTTGATAGTGAAGAACAGAATAGACTTGCGGAAGAGTTATGGTTAAAACGGGATGATTTTGGATTTCCGACGAGAACGCCTTTTGCCAAATTCGCCTTTCTTGCTTTACCTCATCCCTCAGATGTAAATCCTCAGGAATTGTTAAGAAATTATATATCTAATTCTCATCTTCCAAGAATGGGTAAAGGTCAGTCAGTAAGCTTCTTTGGCGGAAAAATTCAGCTCTTGAATGAGATTAAAGGAACGAATAACACTGATATTGATTTTTCTTGGGATTCGGAGCTGCTCAATTCTGTATGTGCTGACATTCTGGACATGTGGGACACTGATAAGGATCGTTTGAATGACAATACTATAGTATTTGGAACATCTGTTAGAGAAGAGCTGGAAGGCAGACTTAAAGATGTTAAATCAGTCTTGGTTGGAGTTATTGCAAAATATGGGGATTTCTTAACTGAAAAGAACAAGAGAGGTGTGGCAAAAATGATAGAAGAAATGGAACAACACGGGATACCAGCTTTCCGCGTACAAATTGCATTTGCCCCAATACTGAATACATCCATAGATGTTAACGAGGAGATAGATTCACGGCTTGGCGCTTCAGACGAAAGAATTGTTGATGATTGCTTAAGTGCTATTGTATATCTTGACCAAAAAGGACAGAATACGGCTAAATGGGTTGAGAAGATAAGCGAGTATTTTCGTGGCGGTTGCGAAAAGGGACGGATTTATTATATCAATGTTTTGAATTATTTCGAGGATAAAAAGGATTATAAAATAAGTGAGAACACCCGTAAAAACCTATTGATTGGATTAGGACGTTTATTCGCTGCTACTACTGTTCAAATAACGGATACTGAATTAGTGGTTAATGAGAAAATGAACCTTCGAAGGCTGGTGGCGCCTATTGTCCGTAGGTTAGTTTCTGATGGAATTGATGATTCGCACGATTTGATTATCTCACGATATCGCGAGTACTACGAGAACGAAGAGACATGTTTAGATGTTAGAAATTGTTATTACGATGGGGTGTAACATATATGGCTTTTAATAACCTCTCTGAAATATGGTCTTTTTATGATGATTATGGGCGAAAAAGGTTTTCTGCCCATGATATCACAGCAGCCATCAACCAGTTGCCAGAAGGTAATTCAGAAGAGACGCTATGTCGTTTCGAAGCGCTTGCCTTTGCATTTGTGGGAACAAATAGAGAGAATGAGTGGGGTATATATTATTACGGACACCAGTTTACTTTGAAGTGAACCCCAAAAGTTGGACGGATTAATTTATGATTTGATATTTGGAGAGCTCGGTATTGTGCCAGTTTTACCGCCTAGTTGGGACAATTTTATTCTCTAACTTGAGAGTGGGATTTCTCGTGCATCGGCCCATATGATTATTGATTAATAGTTTATCGTCGAGCTAAACCTTCTGTTTGGTACTGTTTCTCGTTTATCGGTCTTTATTCCGGTTCGTTGGATGCTTTTGATGAGCATTGTTTTGAGATGAAAAGATCTGTCAGGAAGAAACTGGATGATTCTTTTGAATTGAAAAAGAGTTCGCACCCTGTTATGGCATGAATTCTTATTCTGTTTTTAAGAATGACAGGCTGGTGTTTATGATGGATGGTGATAGGGCATCGGTCTTTAAGCCTGATGAGGTTGAGGTGATATCGGCCCCTGAGGATGGTGAAGTTAGGTGCTATAGAGTTGGGGAATGGGTGTTTACTGGATGTGTTTCTTTTACTCCATCTTTGAAGAGGCTGCTGCTTGGTGGGTGCTTGGTTTGCCCGGGGGTGAGGAAGATAGGGTGATGACAAAGGGGACGGTTGACTTTGACTGTCCCTTCGGCCGTCGACCGTTGGTTTCCCTTCGGGCCGTCGAGCTAAACCTTCCGTTGGGCACTTTTTAGTAACATCGGCCTTACATATTGATATCGGCCCTCGCAACATATGGCGTTGCGGGGGCTTGTTGTTTTGTATGGATATTATGTCATTTTTCTTCTGCTTAGTTGGGTGATTTTTATTCTCTAACTTGGGGGTGGGATTTCTCGTGCATCGGCCCATATGATTATTGCGCAAGAGTTTATGGATGAGTGAGCATGGGAAGTAATAATCTTAAATAAGATTACTCAGGCTTTAGTTGATGAATTGACGGAGAAGGCTAAGGCATGGGGCGGGGTGAGGATGGTTTAGGATTTGGGGGGAAGTGGGAGTGGGGTTGGTGGGGGACGGTGCCATTGGGGACGGTTCTGTTTGGTATTGTTTTGGTGACAAGTGCCATTGGGGACGGTTCTCTTTGGCACTATTTGGTGACACTAGGGACACATCTCTAAGAAGACTTGTTTTCTGAAATATTATGCCCTTGCAACATAATCGTTGTGGGGGCTTGTTGTTTTGTGTGGTTTAGTGCTATTTGCATTGTTTATTGATGACAATTGTGTCTACTTTTTCAGGAAAGTGTCTACTAAGTCAGGACAACTAGTGTCTACTAAGTCAGGAAATAAGACCAAAAAGTGTCTACTAAAATCAGGAAAAGACAGCCAAAATCTTAACTGTAGCACTGTAGCTTGTAGCGCAGCGAACTGCGTTTTTGTTGAATATCAGCGAGTTGGCGTGCATCGGTCCGGATTTTGGGCGTGAGTTGTTGCAGTGCTACAGTTGATTTCGGGCCATTTTTGGGGTAAATAATGGGGATTTGTGTCCTCCTTTATTACGGAGTAACTGGAGAATAAATTTTTTTACCCTTAAGGAGAAATTTTATTGGCCTTAAGGGGAGGCGATTTTTTACTGGCTAACTAGGGAAATAATTTTCTCTAACTAGGGAGTTGGAATTCTTGGGTTTTGACACGTTTCTCGTTTATCGGCCTTTATTCCGGTTTGTTGGATGCTTTTGATGAGCATTGTTTTGAGATGAAAAGATCTGTCAGGAAGAAACTGGATGATTCTTTTGAATTGAAAAAGAGTTCGCGCCCTGTTAATAGCATGAATTCTTATTCTGTGTTTAAGAATGACAGGCTGGTGTTTATGATGGACGGTGATAGGGCATCGGTCTTTAAGCCTGATGAGGTTGAGGTGATATCGGTGTCTGAGGATGGTGAGGGGAGAGTGTATCTAGTTGGGACGTTGGTGTTCTCTGGGAGTTGTTAGCTGACTTTGGGTTTGAGGCGGTTGCTGGCTGGGGGGGGCTTGGTTTGGGCGGGGGTGGGGCGGATTAGGTGATGCCATTGGGGTGATTATGTAATAAATGTTGTAGTTATTTGAGTTAATTACTATATTTGCAACACATAAACAAC
>JAEEGJ010011583.1_pt1 | contig 22305 bp, 19 predicted proteins | sample 8958761 | NCBI WGS metagenome assembly JAEEGJ01 (sample SAMN16246546, study PRJNA631951) | gut metagenome | biome: gut microbiome; feature: rumen; material: RS-attached | host: Bos | place: Iran: Karaj | collected 2018-10 | reverse complement strand
ACAGCTTACATACAACCAGAAAGACTCAATAACGTAAAGCAATCGCTATATGAGAGAAAAATATTCAAGATGTCCGTCACGAACGTTTTAGGCTGCGGCCAGCAAAAAGGCTACAATCAACGTTTCCGCGGCGTTGTGACTGAAGTGAATTTGCTCAAGAAGATTTGTCTAAAGATTGCCGTAAACGATGATTTTGTAAAGCCCTGCATTGACGCCATCATCGAAGGCGCTCGCACGGGAGCCATCGGCGATGGAAAGATTTTCGTCACCTCTCTCGAACAGTGCATCCGCATCCGCACCGGAGAAACAGGCCCGGAGGCAATTGGATAATTCGAAATCAGAAATTCGGAATCAGGAATTAAAATTTTCAAAAAGGATTTATAAAAATGAACGAAGTAGCAACAGTCGCAACCGTCAACGACGCCATCTTTATGACGGAAAACATTTGGATCATGATTAGCGCCATGCTGGTGTTTATCATGGGTCTTGGATTTGCATGTGTCGAAGCAGGCCTTGTGCGTGCGAAGTGCTCTGCAAACGTCGCTTTCAAAAACATCGCCGTCCCAGCAATCGGCATCACGATGTACGCATTGCTCGGCTTTGGCCTGATGTACCCGGGTAACTTCAACGCTATCGCCGGTTGGCTCGGATTTTCGGGCTTTGGCATCGGCGATTGGGCAAATCCGGCAAGTTTCACCTCCGCCTACAACGGTCATTTTACGTTGTTCTCGGATTGGCTTTTCCAGGCAATGTTTGCAGCAACCGCCGCAACAATCGTCTCTGGTGCTGTTGCTGAACGAGTGAAGCTCAACTCCTTCTTGATTTTCACCATCGTCTATGTGGCTCTCGTCTATCCGATCGTGGGTAGCTGGACATGGGGCGGCGGCTGGCTCTCTACCCTTGGCGCACACGGTTTCCATGACCTCGCCGGTTCTACACTCGTGCACTCTGTGGGTGGCTGGGCTGCTCTCGCTGGCGTAATGATTCTCGGACCGCGTATCGGCAAGTATGTGAACGGAAAGGTTCACGCTATCCCGGCACACAATATTCCGCTCGCCACTGTCGGTGTGTTCATGCTGTGGTTCGGTTGGTGGGGATTCAACGCAGGTTCTGCACTCTCTGGCGACCCGAAGGCTACTAGCTGGATTCTCGTGACCACGAACCTCGCTGCTGTCGCAGGCATCATTACCGCAACGCTCACAAGCTGGATCGTTTCCAAGAAGCCTGACGCCACGATGGCCTTGAACGGATGCCTTGCCGGTCTCGTCGCTATCACCGCCGGTGCTGACGTTGTGACCCCGCTCTCTTCCTGGATTATCGGCGCTATCGCTGGTGTGCTCGTAGTCGGTGCAGTGTTCCTCTTCGACCGCTTGCACTTGGATGACCCGGTCGGTGCACTCTCTGTCCACCTCGTGAACGGTGTCTGGGGCACACTCGCAGTCGGTCTCTTCGACATGACTGGCGACTACACGCTCGGCACTCAAGCTATCGGCGTTCTCGCCTACGCTCTCCCCTGCTTTGCCGCAGCAAGCGCAATCTTCCTTGTGATTAAGAAGACAATTGGCCTTCGCGTCACGGAAAGACAAGAAATGCGCGGTCTCGACCAAAGCGAACACGGTCAAGAAGCTTACAGCGGATTCCAAATTTTCAGCAATATGTAGTTTAGAACTCGCTTAGAAAAGTATCTCTGTTGACTAAAATACCCCGGAACGAATGTTCCGGGGTTTACGTTTGTTATGAAAAATATCAGTGATCGAATCCGTGTATGGTGATTCCGGAACAAGTCCGGAATGACAGCGGGTTAGAGATTTTCTATTTCTTTGAGCCAGTCTGTAGAGGAGGCGTCGCTCGGCATGCGCCAATCAGCGCGAGGAGAAAGCGAAATCGTACCGACTTTAGGGCCGTCCGGGATGCAGCTGCGTTTGAATTGCTGCGCAAAGAATCGTTTCAAAAATAGCTTGAGAACGCGAACGAGTTCTTCGCGCGGGTATTTAAAAGCTTTTTCGGCCAAATAAAGCAATTTCAAGGGTTCCGCACCGTATTTTGCAAAATGATACAAGTAAAAATCATGGATTTCGTAAGCACCGAGAATGGATTCTGTTTTTTGAGCAATTTCACCGTTAACATCAGCAGGTAAAAGTTCAGGAGAAACAGGTGTGTCCAAGATATCGCGCAGGACTTCTGCGAGAGCATTCTTCGCATCAGACGCTGCAGATTTTTCGCTAGAGACTGCGACATCGACCATCAATTCTTGCACATGATCCGCATACCACGCGACAACATGACGCACAAGAGTTTTCGGAATGTCGCAGTTAACAGCGTACATCGACATGTGATCGGCATTGTAAGTACTCCAGCCAAGCGCAATCTCGGAAAGGTCGCCCGTTCCGACGACAATGCCGCCTTCCTTATTCGCCAAGTCCATCAAGATTTTAGTACGTTCACGCGCTTGCACGTTTTCGTACGTCACATCGAGTTTTGCCGCATCGTGACCGATGTCCTTGAAATGTTGCAAACACGATGGCTTGATGTCTATCGTCCGGAGTTCAACACCCAGAAGTTCCGCCATCGCAACAGCGTTATTTTTCGTGCGTTTTGTCGTCCCGAATCCAGGCATTGTCACCACGAGAATTTCGTTTAGCGGACGATTCAGCAACTTGAACGTTTCAACAACGACAAGCAAAGCAAGCGTCGAATCCAGCCCGCCACTGAGACCAATGACGGCACGCTTTGCGTACGACGATTCAAGGCGTTTGGCAAGCCCAGCACATTGGATATTGAAAATTTCACGGCAGTTGGAATCACGATGAGAAACATCGCTCGGCACAAACGGCATGGGCGCAATATAGCGGTATTTAAGGCCTTCCGCGGGATTTCTCAAATCATTCGCAACAACGGGAAGCGCTGTAAAAGTTGCTGCCTTTGCAAAAAATCCCGTTGAATCAAAGTCCTGGAAACTCCCTTCGCTCAAGCGTTGGGCGTTCAAGCGTTGTACATCGATATCGGCGAAGATGATTTCGCTTTTGCGACTGTAATTTTTTCGTTCAGCAAGCATGGAACCGTTTTCGGCAATCATCAAGTGACCGCTAAAGACCATGTCCGTCGTCGATTCGTGAACGCCTGCCGATGCATAAACATAAGCAGCCATGCAGCGAGCCGACTGGTTCATCACGAGATTGCGGCGGTAATCGCCCTTCCCTACCAGAGCATCGCTTGCAGACAAATTCAAGATTACATTCGCACCGGCCAAAGCTAAATTGCCACTCGGCGGTGCCGCCGTCCATAAATCTTCGCAAAGCTCAACGCCAATGCGGATTTCATCGCTACCAATGTCGGCGTAGCCCCCGCAACATTTCATTGTAAAAAAGTTCGTCACCGGGACATCGTTTACGCCATCGAACGAATACGTGAGCGCACCTCTTCCATTACGACAATTAACATTCCGCGTATCCGCAGCAAAATTCAGCAAATCGCGTCCGCTGTTGAAATGACGTTTTTCATAGAACTCGCGCTGGTTCGGCAAATGAATTTTCGGAGTGACGCCAATGATTTTTCCACGCTGTAGCAAAGCCGCGCAGTTATAGAGCTTACCAAACATTCTCAGCGGAAGTCCGACCGCCAAAATCATATCCGTATCGTCAAACGACTTCGCAATTTTCAAAAGCGAAGCAAACGATTTTTTCAGCAGCAGTTCTTGATGGAACAAGTCACTACAGGTGTATCCCGTAATGCAAAGTTCAGGAAAAACGACAACTGCGGCCCCTTCGTTTTTCGCGAGGAGACCGCAGCGGATTATTTCATCAGTGTTATATTCCGTATCCGCCACTTTCAAGGTCGGGCATACGGATGCGATTCTGTAAAAGCCGAACATTTTATTTTGTAATCAATCCAAGTTTATTCATGCGGTAATTCATCATGCGCGGAGAAATACCAAGCTCGCGACCGGCAGCAGAAATGTTACCGTCGTTGCGCTTGATAGCTTCGGTAATCAATTCCTTTTCGTAATTGCACATCATCACGTCAAGCGGGGCATGCTCCGTAATGATTTTTCCAGCTCCGGTGCTTAAACTTGTCTGCAACGACGGCGGCAGATTGTAACTGTGGATGCAATCATCTGCAGCGGTAAGCACAGCGCGTTCAATGCAGTTTTCCAGTTCACGAACGTTACCCGGCCAATGGTAGCTCATCAAAAGATTGATAGCCGTTGTCGAGAGACGACCGATTTTCTTATTGTACTTGAGGTTCATCTTTTCGATAAAGTGTTCCGCAAGCAAAATAATGTCACTCTGGCGCTTCGCCAAGTCCGGCATAGAAATCGGGAAAATGTTCAAACGATAGAACAAGTCTTCACGGAACAGTTTCTTTTCCATGAGTTCTTCAAGGTTACGGCTCGTCGCCGCCAAGAATCGAACATCGGAATGGAGTTCTTCGTTACTGCCAACGCGGCTAAACGTACGTTCTTGCAAAAAGCGCAACAACTTGACTTGCGTCTGCATCGTCAAATCACCAATTTCATCGAGGAACAGTGTTCCGCCATCGGCGATTTCGGCACGCCCTTTGCGCATGCTGATTGCACCAGTAAACGCGCCCTTCTCGTGACCGAACAATTCGCTTTCGACCAAGTTTTCCGGGAGAGCGGCGCAGTTGAGCGTCACAAACGGTTTATCTTTACGCGAAGAAAGCTGCACAATGGCGCGGGCAATCATCTCTTTACCCGTTCCGCTGCTACCGCGAATAAGCACAGTCGCATCCGACGGAGCCACCTGACGCACTTGTTCATAGACAATCTGCATTTCACGGCAGTTTCCAACAAGATTTTCGGGTTTGCCGCTGAGCATGTCTCGCAATTTCTGGTTTTCGTCAATCAACGATTGGCGTTCGACAAGCATCGTTTGGCATTCGCTTGCCGCATCACCCGTGATATTCGCAATGATTTCCAACAAAGCGACATCGCGGTCCAAATCCGTCATGACATCGACCGGGCGATCAACAGAAAGCGTTCCGATAATTTGTTCGTCGTGAATCAACGGAACACAAATAAACGCAACTTGGCTATCGTAATTACGAGCCCCCGTGCGGTTCAAAAAACGGGAATCCTTGCGCAAATCTGGAATTACATGGCTTCTGCCAGTTTCAGCCACATGCCCGGTAATGCCCTCGCCCACCTGATACTGGCCCAACTGCTTTTTCTTTTCGTCAAGGCCGTGCGAAGCTTCAATTTTCAAGGTATTGCCGAACAACAGCGTAAACGTTCCGTTCAGCATTCCCATGTCGGTATCCAAAATCGTAAGCACATTATCCAGGAGCTTTTCAACATTCCTTTCATGGATAATGATAGTACTGATCTTTTGAACGACCGCTATTTCTGGACCTATTGGCTGTTTCATAATTTGTAAAATAGTAAATGATTGTTATATACTAATGGCCATCGACCAATAACTAATGACTAAGTTTTACAATTTTTCCTTAATGCGCTGGAGAGCCACCTTAGTCTGTTCATGGTCGCCGAACGCAGTCAAGCGGAAATAGCCCTCGCCACACGGTCCAAATCCACTGCCCGGCGTTCCGACAACTTCACATGTTGCAAGCAAGCGATTGAAGAAATCGAACGACTTTTCGCCCTTGGGCAGTTGCCACCAAATGTACGGAGCGTGTTCGCCACCGAAAACGGTATAGCCACAAGACGTGAGTTCCTTGCGAATCATGGCAGCAGTGTCCATGTAACCGCTGATGACAGCCTTCGTCTGCTCCCAACCTTCAGGCGTGTAAATCGCTTCGGCAGCTCGCTGCGTCACGTAACTTACACCATTGAACTTGGTGCATTGGCGACGGTTCCACATCGTGCGGAGTTTTCCGAGTTCGTGCGGAACGACGGTATAAGCGCAACGGACGCCTGTGAATCCGGCGGTCTTGCTGAAACTGCGGAATTCAATCGCGCAAGTGCGCGCACCCGGAATTTCGTAAATGGAATGCGGAAGTTTTTCATCGCGGATGTAGCAGTTATACGCACCATCGAACAAAATAATCGCACCCGTTTCATTCGCGTAATCCACAAACTTCTGAAGCGTTTCGCGAGAAAGAACAGTACCCGTCGGATTGTTCGGGCTGCAAAGATAAATTAACTGCACCGGGTTCTTCGGCAAATCCGGCTGGAAGTTGTTTTCTGCCGTAGAAGCAAGATAAGTCACTTCGGAGAAATGTCCATCCGCCTGCAAAGTGCCCGCACGACCCGCCATCACGTTGCTATCGAGATACACGGGGTAAACAGGGTCCGGGATTGCAATTTTTGCATCGGCAGAAAAGAGTTCCTGAATGTTCGCCACGTCGCACTTGGAGCCGTCACTGACAAACACATCATCCGAGTCCATTTCGATTCCGCGAGATGTATATTCGCCATGAATAATCGCTTCGCGGAGGAAATCGTAACCCTGTTCAGGGCCATAACCGCGGAACGTCCACTTGACACCCATTTCGTTGACGGCCTTGTGCATGGCCTCAATTGCGGCAGGGATAATCGGAGTCGTCACGTCACCAATGCCCAAACGGATGATGTCGGCATTTTCGTGTGTTCCCTGGTATTCCTTGATTTTCTTTGCAATCGTCGAAAAAAGGTAACTGCCCGGGAGACGATCGTAATACGGATTGATAATAGAATTGTTCATAATTAGGTATTAGGTTTTAGGTAATAGTTTTTTGAAACTCTTTCGTCTCTCGTCTAATCGATAACGCCTTTAAATACTTCCTTCGCGGGGCCTGTCATAAAGACCGGGCCGCCTTCTTCGTGCTTGATGTGAAGCGTTCCACCATCGAGAACGACATCAGCTTCCAAGCCGATTTTGCCCGTACGCTGGGCCGCTACAAGCGTTGCGCAGCTTCCCGTGCCGCAAGCCATCGTCACGCCGCAACCGCGTTCCCAAACGCGCATGCGAATCGTTTTTTCATCGAGAACTTGAGCAAACTCAATATTGCAACGATCCGGGAAAATCTTATCGACTTCAAGAATCGAGCCCCATTTTTCAAGCTGGATTTTTTCAATATCATCGACAAAAATAACCGTGTGCGGATTACCCATCGAAACGGTCTCGCCAGTGAAATCAAACGTATCCGCCGTGAGTTTAATCGAACCCAGGAAATCGCGCGGGAGCCCCATGTTCACGCAAACTCGACCGTCAGGCAAAACAGACGGTTTTACAAGCCCGCTTTTCGTATGCAAGAAAAACGTAGAATCATCGCTGAGGCCACGACTTTGAATAAACTTCGCGACGCAACGAGTCGCATTCCCGCACATGGCTGCTTCAGAACCATCTGCATTGAAAATGCGCATTTCAAATTCGTTACCTTTTACATTTTCGTTCAGCGGCGTTACGACCACAACACCATCGGCTCCAATGCCAAAGCGCCTGTCGCAAAGTTCAATCACACGCTGTTCGAGAGATGCTCCGGGGGTCATGTCAAACGATTCGCCTGGTTCGACCAAGACGAAATCATTGCCCAATCCGGTCCATTTTGAAAATTTTAGAGACATATTTATAATCCTTTTTGCGCTCTAATGCAAAAACCGTGCCACTTTTACAATTTTTGTTAAAATGTCGAATTTAAGTCAAAAACAAGGGTTTTACATCTTATATGTCAAAAAACCGTAAAAAACAGCCCGCCCACTTTTACATATTTTGTAAAATAAAAAGTCAATTTTACATTTTTTGTAAAACCAATTATTTCCAAAATCCTTTGAAAAATTCAAAAAAAGGCCATTTTATTCATTGGCATAATTCTTGCTATAGGTTCCGGGAATTACAGAAAGTGTAAACAGGGATTATTATGACATTACAGCACAAGTATAACGGCAAGACAAAGTTTATTATCGTCACCGGAGGCGTCATCTCCGGACTCGGCAAAGGAGTAGCGGCAGCGTCCATCGGGGCGCTGCTTTCTGCTAGAATGAAGGTGGTTCCGGTAAAGTGCGACGGTTACCTGAACACGGATCCGGGCACGATGAACCCGACGGAACACGGCGAAGTTTTTGTTTTGGATGACGGTGGCGAATGCGACATGGACTTTGGCCACTACGAGCGCTTTTTGAACGTGACGGCCAAGAAGGATTGGAGCCTCACGATGGGCCGCATTTTCAAGATGATTCTCGAAAAGGAACGCCACGGCGACTACCTCGGACATACCGTGCAGTTCATCCCCCACGTGACAGACCTCATCAAGGAACAGTTTTACAGAATCGCGAACCAGGAAAAGGCAGACGTGCTGCTCATTGAAATCGGCGGTACCGTGGGCGATCTTGAAAACCAGTTCTACATCGAAGCGGCACGCCAGTTGAGCCACGAAGTCGGCGACCACAATGCGATTTTTGTGCACCTCACCTACGTCCCGATTCCATCCGGCGTGAACGAACAGAAATCCAAGCCCACGCAGATGTCCGTCCGCGATTTGAACAAACTCGGCATCTACCCTGAAATTGTCATCGGGCGTTGCGAAGAATATATCAAGCCGCACCTCAAGGAAAAAATCGGCCTGTTCTGCAACCTGCCCGCAAACCACGTCATTTCTGGCATCGACGTGAAGCACGTCTATGAATGTCCGCTCGTCTATGATGCAGAAGGCATTCCCGAGATTCTTTCAAAGACGCTCAACATTTACGCCCCGCCGAAACTTGATCAGTGGAGCAAGCTCGTGGATGCGCTCAAGCGCAATTCCGTGAACCCGCGCAAGACCTTGACGGTCGCCATCTGCGGCAAGTACCTCGCCCTCGAAGATTCTTACGCATCCGTTGTCGAAGCCATCTCGCACGCATCCGCGCACTTGGATTTGCACGCCAACATCCGCTGGGTCGATACCGAAAAAATCGAAAACGGCAGCGTTTCTGTCGAATCCGCACTCAAGGGAATCGACGCGGTCATCGTTCCGGGCGGTTTCGGTAGCCGCGGCATTGAAGGCAAGATTCAGGTCATCCGCTACGTGCGCGAAAACAAGATTCCGTTCCTCGGCATCTGCTACGGCATGCAGCTCTCCGTCGTTGAATTTGCCCGCCACGTCTGCGGTATGCAAGGCGCAGGCACCATCGAAATGGAAAGCGAAACGAACCATGTCGAAGTCCCGGTCATTGCATTCCTCCCCGGCCAGGAACACATCAAGGACTTGGGCGCCACCATGCGACTCGGCGGTCACGATGTCGTCATCAAAGAAAACAGCCTTGCAGCACAGGTTTACGGTTCTACCGCCATCCGCGAACGTTTCCGCCACCGCTACGAAGTGAACCCGCAGTACGTCGCGCAAATCGAACAAGGCGACCCGACCGGCGCAAACCAGCAAAAGCTCATTTTCTCCGGAAAAGCCGCCAACGAAGACATCATGCAAATCATGGAACTCACTGACCATCCGTACTTTATGGCGTGCCAGTTCCATCCGGAATTGAAGTCCTCGTTGATCCATCCGGCCCCGCTTTTCCTCGGACTCCTCAAGGCTGCCGACGAAAAAAATTAAAGCAAAAAACCTAAAAAAGGATTGTCGTAAACCCATCATTTTACTATAATTGCACCCCGATGAAAGGAATGGATCAAAAATCCCAGGAGCTCACCTTCATGGCAGCAGCCTCGGCCCACAAAAAGGTCGTATGGATTCCAGTTCTTAAAAAGATTTTCATTCCTATTTATAAGAGTTTTAGTTTCAAGGCAAAGGCATTTAGCTTTTGCCTTTCTTTTTATACATTGCATCGTCATTCTGAGCGAAGCGAAGAATCCAGTTATATTCAGCCCTGGATCCTTCGATTTCGTGCTACGCACTTCACTCAGGATGACGGCGTGGAAACAACCGCTTTTTACATTCTAGCAACGAGTAGATCATGAACGAAAAATTCCAATGGAAAGCAAAGCGCGAGCGCAAGGCATTCATAGCCTTGGCAGACGGAACCGTATTCCACGGTTACGCCTTTGGCGACAAGAAGGACACAGTCGGCGAAGCCGTTTTCAACACCGGCATGGCAGGGTACAAGCAAATTTTGACGGACCCGTCTTACGCTGGCCAGTTCGTCGTATTCACGACCGCAGAAGTCGGCGCTTACGCCACGAACTTCGAAAAATCCGAATCCCGCCAAGTTTTCTTGAACGGCATTGTCGTGAACTCCCTCGACTGGGTTTCCAAGGAACTGAACGAAGAATCGCTCCATGATTTCATGCTCGCGCAAAAGAAAGCGGGCATTGCTGGCGTCGATACGCGTGCGCTCACCATCCATCTTCGCGACAACGGCGCCCAGAAGGCTTACCTCCACGTCGAAGACACGGAAATGAGCGAAGCCGAAGCTATTGAAAAAGCCAAAGCCTGGGAAGGCCTCGACGGTCAGGACTACGCGAGCAAGGTCAGCGACCCGAACGGTTACGAATTCAATAACGAAGGCAAGTACCACATCGTCGCTCTCGATTTCGGTATCAAGACGAACATTTTGAGAAACCTCGCCGCTCAGGACATGCGCATCACGGTCATGCCGATTGGCACGAGCTACGAAAAGATTATGGAACAGCAGCCGGACGGCGTGTTCCTCTCGAACGGTCCTGCCGACCCGAACAGTCTCCCGCAGGTTTACAACATGGTCAAGCAGCTCCTCGGCAAGATTCCTCTCATGGGTATCTGCCTGGGTAACCAGCTCCTCGGCCTTGCTCTCGGTGCTAAAGTTTCCAAGCTCAAGTTCGGCCACCACGGCTGCAACCATCCGGTCAAAAATCTCTTGACGGGCGCTGTCGAAATCACGTCGCAGAACCACAACTACGCCATTGACGAAAAGACTCTCCCCGCCGATGTCGAAGTCACGCACATCAACCTGAACGACAACACGGTCGAAGGCATCCGCCACAAAAAGTTCCCGGCATTCAGCGTGCAGTACCATCCGGAATCTGCCCCGGGTCCAAACGATTCCATGTACTTGTTCGAAGAATTTAAGAAGATGATTGAAGATTTTAAGGGAGGCAAGAAGAATGCCTAAGCGTACCGACATCAAGAAGATTATGCTCATTGGCTCCGGCCCGATCGTGATTGGCCAGGGCTGCGAATTCGACTACTCCGGCGTGCAGGCCTGTAAGGTGTTGCGCCGCGAAGGCTACGAAGTGGTGCTCGTGAACTCTAACCCGGCCACCATCATGACCGACCCCGAAATGGCCGATCGCACCTACATTGAACCGCTGAGCGTCGATATTCTCCACGAAATCATCCGCCGTGAACGCCCGGACGCATTGCTCCCTACACTCGGTGGCCAGACCGCCTTGAACCTCGCGATGGAACTGAACGAACGCGGCATTTTGGACCGTTACCAGGTGGAACTCATCGGTGCGAAAGCCGAATCCATCCAGCGCGCCGAAGACCGTCACCTGTTCAAGGAAGCCATGCTCAAGATTGGGCTTGACCTCCCCCGCTCCGGTTCCGCACACTCCATGAGTGAAGCTACCGCTATCGCCCACACCATCGGAAGTTGGCCGCTCATCATCCGCCCGGGCTTCACCCTCGGTGGTACCGGCGGCGGTATCGCCCACAACGAAGAAGAATTCGAGACCATCGTGAACCGCGGCCTTGACGCCTCGCTCAACAACGAAGTGCTTATCGAAGAATCGCTCCTCGGCTGGAAAGAATTCGAAATGGAAGTCATGCGCGATAAGAAGGGCAATGCCGTTATCGTCTGCTCCATCGAAAACCTCGACCCGATGGGCGTGCATACCGGCGACTCCATCACGGTCGCCCCGATCCAGAGCCTTGATGACCGCGCCTACCAGGCCATGCGTGATGACTCCCTGAAGGTCATGGAAGCCATCGGTGTGGAAACCGGTGGATCTAACGTTCAGTGGGCAATCGAACCCAAGACTGGCCGCCGCATCATCATCGAAATGAACCCGCGCGTGTCCCGTTCTTCTGCTCTTGCTTCTAAGGCGACGGGCTTCCCTATCGCAAAGATTGCAGCCCTTCTCGCTGTGGGTTACACCCTCGACGAACTCCGCAACGACATTACGCAGACGACCCCGAGCTGCTTCGAACCCGCCCTCGACTACGTTGTCGTCAAGGTTCCGCGCTTCACGTTCGAAAAGTTCCCGAAGGCCGATTCCACGCTCGGCACCCAGATGAAGTCTGTGGGCGAAGCGATGGCCATCGGTACGAACTTCAAGCAGGCCATGCAGAAGGCGTTGCGTTCCCTCGAAACGGGATTCGGCGGATTCGGAGCCTGCGCCAAGTGCGAAAAGTTCAAGGAATACGACGACGAAACGCTCGCCAAGGAAGTTGCCCGCCCAAGCGCCGAACGCATCTTCGTGCTGCACGAAGCACTGCGCCGCAAGTGGGGCGTCGAGAAGTTGTACGATATCACTCGAATCGACCGCTACTTCCTCCGTCACCTCGAAGAACTCGCCCTCTATGAAGACGAAATTCTTTCCGCCGGCTCTCTCGAAAACCTCGCGAAGGACGTGCCGCTCTTCCGCCAGGCCAAGGAACTCGGCTACAGCGATATCCAAATTGGTTACCTGTTCCACAAGACTCCCGAAGAAGTCATGGCGGTGCGCAAGCAGATCGGCCTTATCCCGAGCTACTACTCCGTCGATACTTGCGCCGGTGAATTCGAAGCCATCACGCCGTATTACTACAGCTGCTACGCCGAAAATTCCGAACCGGTCCGCGAAATTCCGGGTCACGGCCACAAGAAGCGCATCATGGTGCTCGGTGGCGGCCCAAACAGAATCGGTCAGGGTATCGAATTTGACTACTGCTGCTGCCATGCCGCCTTTACGCTGCGTCGCGAAGGCTACGAAGTCATCATGGTGAACTCCAACCCCGAAACGGTTTCCACCGACTACGACACTTCGGACAAACTCTACTTTGAACCGCTCACGCTCGAAGACGTGATGGGCATTTACGAACGCGAAAAGTGCGCGGGCGTCATCGTGCAATTCGGTGGCCAGACTCCGCTGAACCTCGCCATGCGCCTCAAGAAGGCCGGTGCAAACGTCGTCGGCACGAGCCCCGAAGACATTGACCTCGCCGAAGACCGCGACTTCTTCAAGCAACTGGTTGACAAGGTCGGCATCAAACAGGCCGAAAGCGGCATCGCCCACAACGTAGAAGAAGCCCTCGCCATCGTCGAGAAAATCGGCTACCCCGTTCTGGTGCGCCCGAGCTTCGTTCTCGGCGGCCGCGGCATGGTGATTGTCTATAAGGAAAAATACCTCCGCAAGTTCGTGGAAGAAGCCGCTGCCATTGGTGAAGGCAAGCCGATTCTCATCGACCGCTTCCTCGAAGACGCAACCGAACTCGACGTGGACTGCATCAGCGACGGCAAGCACACCGTGGTGGGCGCCATCATGGAACACGTGGAACCCGCAGGCATCCACTCCGGCGACTCCGCCAGCGTGATTCCGCCCATGACACTCTCCAAGGAAATCCAGGACAAGGTCCGCGCCTACGCCAAGGAATTCGCGAAGGAACTCCACGTTTGCGGCCTCATGAACATGCAGCTCGCCGTCAAAGATGGCGAACTCTACATGATCGAAGTGAACCCGCGCGCCTCCCGCACCGTGCCGTTCGTTTCCAAGTCCATCGGCGTCCCGCTTGCAAGCTACGCTAGCCGCTGCATGCTGGGCGAAACCCTCGAACAGATTGGCTTTACCGAAGAAGTCCACGTGCCTTACGTGAGCGTCAAGGAAGCAGTCTTCCCGTTCGTCAAGTTCCCGGGTGTCGACATTACGCTTTCTCCGGAAATGAAGTCCACCGGCGAAGTCATGAGCCTCGATCGCGACCGCGGCCTTGCCTACCTCAAGAGCCAGCTGGCATCGGGCAACAAGGTCCCGAGCCAGGGCAACATTTTCGTCTCGCTCAAGGACGAAGACAAGCAGAAGGCAGTTCCGCTCATCCGCCAGCTCGTGAACCTCGGTTACGAACTGTACGCGACCCGCGGCACCTCCACCATGCTCTACAACGAAGGCATCAAGACCCGCGCCGTGTTCCGCATCTCCCGTGGTCGCCCGAACCTGCTCGACCTTATCCACGATAAGGAAGTGCAGTGGATCGTGAACACCACCGAAACGGGTGCCGAAGCCATGGTCGACGAAATCCAGATGCGCTCCAAGGCCGTGGTCTCGGGCATTCCTATCACGACGACCATCGCCGCCCTCACCTCTACCGTCGAAGGCCTCATGGACAAGCACGACTTCGGAAGATTCGAAGTGTGCAGTTTACAGGAGTACCATAGACACGTGAAGAAGTAAATAGTAGGAAGTAAAAGACTTTCCGAATGTGTGTCATCCTGAGCGAAGTGCCGTAAGGCACGAAGTCGAAGGATCTAAAAACTTAAAACGCAGACTCACACCCGAGCCTGCGTTTTTTTACTTTAACTAACCCTATATCTTGAATTGGGCTATTTCTTCTTGAGAAAGACTACTGATGTCCTTGCCATTCCTGTCTGCATACCGAGCCAGTTCTAGCAGGTTCAACTTGCAAGGAGGAGCATTCCTGTACGGGTCGGGAACCGCCGAAAACGGAATCCGTACATCGGACAGAATGTCCTCAACCTTCTTAGTTCCATTCATAAGTGTACGTCTCCTTTTTTTAAGGGGAAGGTTTTCCCCTCGCTCGCACCCTGTTGCTCGCGACCCTTTCTAGCGGGCTTCAGTCGCCAGCCCGCAACGCCTGGGCTAACCCCCGCCCACCCACCCAAAGCCATGCCACACTCTCCATTGTCGTTCCGGCCTCCGAGACGGAATCTCCTATAACAAAAAAACAGATGTTCACAAGCAGAGCATCCGTTTTTGTTACTTAATTCAAGAACAGAATTTCAATTCATTCGACTAAAACTTTCGCTTTTTCAAAGAACTGCTGAACAAGATTTTCATTGCTTATATGATAAGTCATGCGATTGTTCGCTACAGTAATCGATACATCGTTATACTTCACTATAGGAATCATTTCATTATCCTTATACCGCAAATCTCTTGAGCCATCAAGATTTGCATACTTAAATGTATAATCTATAATCTTAGCATCTTGAGGAACACAATCAGGTTCTATAAATTTTTGTGTATTCCAATGCAAAGAGCATTCACTCCAAGAATCAACCCTAATCCGATTTAATTCAAAATTTGGATTATCATATGCCATTACAACTAGTCCCGGATACATAAAGACAAATCCGTTACCCGCAGATTTGAAAATAATTGGAGAACATGACGTATTGACAAAGAGATCAGTAAACGGTTCCTTGCTTAATTTTTTCCTGTCAATGCTAGCGGCAGCACTTGTTCTTTCTCTAACACGATCTTCGATTTCATTTTCACTCAACACCTGATAAATAATATCAGAAGCGTTAACATTTGCCCACGCCTTTGCAACCTCACCAAATTTTGAAGACAAGCCTTCGGGGATACACCCTAAATCAATCGTTGCATATTTTTCGAGCAATTCATCTTGGAGCCCTTTAATCTTAGACGAAAAAATTATCCCCACTATATTAGCAAGAGCCAAAACTATAAACAAAACAACAGGCGCAGCGTAGAAGCTTTCGGCTAAATAACTTACTAATGCAGCTATGAGGAATACACCAATAGATAAGCAACCACAAGAAAAGAAAGCTCTTTTTCTACGCTTTAACTTAGTGATTTCCTGAAGGATTTCCATCCTTTCATTATAAACACCAATAATTTTTTTTCTTGCAGTTTCAACAACATCTGACGAAAGAAAATCTGTAAATTCAGAAATCGTTTCACTATAGTACTTTTCATCAGATATCTGCGACACACTCTCTTTTATTTTCTTTTCCATTGCAGCTTTTTTCATAGAGCTATGGAGTTTTTCGAGTTCTTCAAGCATTCCCATTTCTACATTTCCTCTCGCTTATTTAAAAAGTTTATTTAACGGACTATTACTAGAATCTTCGACATAGGGAGCACCATTCGCAGGACGCAAAGAGTTAAAGAGTATTAGCAATGCGTCAATAAGCCACCATATGCAAAAACCTCCAAATGTACATAGTTTCAAAAGCCCCAAACCAGTATACCCCAAGTAAAATCTATCCACTCCGAGCCAGCCTAAAAGCAATGACAAAACGAAGGCTGTCATCCTTGACTTTGGAGGAGCATTAACAATTCCATTTGAGAGTCTGTCCAATTCTTTCTTTTTCTGTTCCTCTTGTAGAATACGATTTAATTCTTCATCAATTGAATTAGCCATTCTTTACTCCTTGATGCAGCGAACTGCAAGTAAATGATCCTTAAAATGAACATCTCCATTAAATATTGTCTTATCATAATCAAGCCGTACTCCAGCAGCCCTCATATCATCAATACTAGTAGCCGTCCAAAACAATGCAACATCTTCCAACAGAGTGCAAAGACCTAAATCATTGGAAAAATCATGGAAAATATTACATTCCCCACTTGGCAAAGCATTGAATTTGTATTTATTATTTCCCTTGGGAGTTCCTTTATTTTTATTCCATCCATCCGAACTTTTCAAATCTGTTCCAAGAGATTCTTGCGAACTCCCTTTCTCCATCATATAGGATGTCAATGAACGAATATCATCCATCGTGGGCAAAGTCCATCCTTCAGGGCAGGCCTTTCTAGCAGACTTCCAACTATATAAGCGTCCATATTTTTTGCAATTTTCAATTTTATTTTCATAGCAGCCACTTTCATCCGTTTTTATAGCCAAATTTTCAGCAGCCCACACTTGCTTTCCTATTTTAACAGACTTGAATTCTTTTTTTTCATAGTTTTCTACATCATCTTTTTCAGAAGCACCATCTTCTTGAGTGCCACGCCCTTTATCTTGAATTTCTTTTGTTTGGGCATTTATTTTCGCATTTGCTTCAGCTTCAACTTGTCTAAAAGCCTCGTTACACGACTTTATAAATATTGGTAGAAATAATATACAGCATGCAATACCAATTATTCCTTTCTTTCCCAATTTTACTTTTTTTATTTTAGTCAAAATATTTTTCTCAGACCTTTGTCTTTCAAAAAATATTGCATCGCACTCTTGCTTTTGTTTTAGAAACGGAGCAAGAAAATCTTTATCATTAGCAAAAAGAAGGCTGACCTCATCAACAATTTGCTTTAATTTGGCATTCCAAATTGCAAGCCATTCGATATTTGTAGTCTCATTTTTCACTTTACCAGATACAAATACCAATAAGTCCCTTAAATCACCTTTGGTATGTGGAACGGAAAAATTTGTAATTGTACTTTTTAATAGTATTGCAACTTTTTCGCTTGTCAAAGCATGAGTTTCCAATTTACTAATGCTATCTTTGAATTCAGTCAATTCCTTCGATATTGTATTAACCCCTAATTCATGACCACATTCCGGACAAACAACAGCCTCACTAGAGAGCGAACATCCACATTGTGGACATTTCTTTATTTTTCCTACAAATACCTGCTCTCTTTTGGCGTATTCTTCAGGTTTATTTGCAGTGCCAGCCCATTCGGTTGCTGTTCCACATTTGGAACAGAACGCCATTCCATCTTCCAACTTATTTCCGCAATTTTGACAAAACGGCATATAAATTCCTTTTTTAAGTTAAACCTTTGTGTTTATCATCTTGTAAGCAACGCCAGCGTACACGAATAACAACAGGCCTGTCAAGACGATGTATGGAGCTACATAGAGTCCAACAATAGAGAAGACAAGATTATCGACTATAAACGCAACCAAAAAGAGCGATGACATAAGCCGAATATTAACAGAATGCCCATCCCTTTCAAAACGAAAGCCTGAAACACCCACAAGGGCAGAATAAATCGTTATTCCACCCATTATGGTAATCAACCATACATTATCGTTATCGACATTCATGGAATACAAGCCATATCCAGCAAGAGCGGACATTCCCAAAGAAAGAAAAACCATAAACCAGTTAGGTTTCATTTTCATCTCCTACTTTGCCATTTGCGGGATCTCGGGGGGCATTAACGCAACCAATTTGAGAACATCCGGAATATTCTCTGCCGTCAACCATTCTCGCATCCCCGGTTTCCACACCAAGGTGTCCTTAATCACTTTTTTCTCATTTATGAGCCTTGAAAGTTCACTCTGAGAAAACGGCCCCGCCTGTTTTCCATCCAAGACAACATAGTAGACACCGTTATTTACCGAATTCAACACCACATTTTGAGGCATCGACGCAGTCGGAGTCTGCATTTGGCAAAGCGTCTGATTCATGGCATTCGTCATCTGCTGAGCTACGGCCATACCAAGACCAAACTCCACAAGACGATCCATCGAAAAGAAACTGTTGTCACTCATACTTCTCTCCTACAATGAAGGCGGAACAGGCGGCACGCCGGGATTTCCCGGAACCGGAGGTACCGGGGGAACAGCTGGTGTGAATAAAGACGCGAGCTCCGGCACAGTTGAGGCCGCAGCCCAAGCAGGCATTCCCACTTTCCACACCAGAGTATCCTTGGTCAAAGTCCCCGCAGCAATCATCTGCTGCAAAGCATTCATATCAAAAGGTCCTGCAGACTGGCCATTGACAACCACATTGAACTGAATCTGCGGAGGCATGGGCGGGGGCGGAGGAGCCATATTGGGAGTCATACTGGGAACACCCTGCATTCCACCCATCATATTATTCATCATTCCCGCCATATTCTGACCAACGGCACCACCAACAGCCATGCTGGCCATCATTGCACCAGGATTGAAAGCGCCGTTTCCGCCCATATTCATTCCGCCATTTGCCCCGAGTTGTCCCAAGGCGTCTGTACCAGCCAAAGCAACCTTGGTCTGCTGATTTAGCTGATGAGCCATAAAATTTGCACCTTCAGTCTGCAATTTCTGCGCACGCTGGGCTTCTTCTCGCTGAATACGGAGCGATTCCTCCATGTTTTCGGCATTGATACGCTGCATATCCTGCATATTCTGGATATTCACAGCGCTCTGCGCCTTCATCGTATCCAAATTCACATTCGCCTGTGTTTTGGTAAATTGAGTCTGAATATCCTGCGTAACACTCTTAAGGGTCACATAAGCATCACTCGTCTTATCCACCTCAATCGTAGCAATATCTACAGAAGAAACAACAACACCGAATTCACTCTGCAAACGCTTCTTGAGGCGTTCTTCTATGGCATCACTCACTGCCATTATTTTCTTTTCAATTTGAACGAGCGGAATATTATCAACAATATTGATAACAGTATCCTTGACATACTTAACGCAAGCATCCTTAATTTGCTTTTGGAACGCGTCCAAATCAAAATTCGCAAGACGATGCAGCTTGATAAATTCACGATAGTCCGCAATCTTAAAGCTCATCGTTCCGCGAACCGCAACGGGGACGCCTAAATCGGGTTGCCGCGGATCAAACACATCAAAATACGGAATCGCAAACTTAATCTGGATGATGCCAGCAAGATTGATATAGTAGACTTCGGCCTGGAAAGGAGATGCCCCACCAAACGCCAAGCCAACAATACTTGCAAGTACAGGGAAGTTCGCCGTTTCAATTTTCTTGTCAAACGGACCTTCGATAAAATCCTGCTGCGTTCCGTCTTTTTGATTATATACAAATACAGCGACTTCACCATCTTTGACGCGAACGGTGGAACCATACCGAATGGCATTCTCTTTTTTTGTGGTATTCGCTTCCTGCCCCGCAGGACGCCACTTCCAAATAAGATACGACGGTTCGTCGCACCGGATAGCGTCCATAAAGCCGCCTTCATTCACCTTAGACGCATTATTGCCAAAACCAAAAAGTCCCATAAAACACCTGCTGTTAAATTGAACTGAAAAGAGTTGTCCCCGCACATTTCTGCGTCCGTAATACCCTTGACGGGATACAAACGTCCAAAAGGCGGTTTCCTCTTTGGAAATCGCCACTACCGAAACTACATTGTAAGCTAAATTTTACACTGGGGGGGGGGTAACGAACTAGAGCGAGCCACTTTTGAGCCCATTTTTTCCATTTTTCTTTTACCCATCGAAATCATACGAAAGAAAATATATATAAAAATTAGCAAAAATATACCTCTGTTATTATTTTTTTTAGAATTTTGATTATTTACCACCCCCATTTGCGCAAAGCACCCCAAGAAAGTGTATATCTATTTAATAAAAGAACAATATATGGCCACCTACATAAAACCGATGATTGCCCAGGATATTCTTCGCAAGGCCTACCTTTCGGAGTAGCATTCCGAGTTGCATTTACAGCCTCATTTTTATCTGAAATCATCGAAACGCTTACCGAGGAAGATTTGCGTTCGGCCTTGGATTATGTCCGTTTTCTCTCGGCTTCACGCAAAAAAGCGGCAAAGGCGACCATGAAACAGATTCAGGGAATTTTCGCCGACGACAAGGGCTGGAAGAACGAGCAAGAGATGCTTGCTGACATGGCCAACTTCAGACGGACCCGAACCGCTTGATGAAAATCCTGCTTGACACAAATGTTCTGATATCCGCATTTGTCTTTGGAGGCAAGGCGGGTCAACTTCTTGAAAAATTGTTCGAATCCGATTTCGAACTTCTGGTTTCGGATTACGTCAACAAGGAATTTCACGACAAGTTGAACGAAAAAATGGCCCGACAAGGCTTCAAAAGTTTACGCATTGTATCGAACTTTGCCGTTTTTATTCTGTTCAAGTTCCGATACGATAAGTGCGCTTCTGCGAGATCCAAAAGACAACCCCATGTTAAGCGACGCTATGACGCATAAAGTCGATGTAATTCTAACAGGCGACAGGGATTTTCTCGAAGCAAATCTAGATTACCCCCAAAATTTTTCGCCCGCAATGATGCTTGAATACCTAGACAGCATCGGAATTTAACTAAAGCGTTTGCGTTAGGCCTCCAGCCACTTGCAGTTTTACTGCTTAGTGGCTATGGTCCCCTTTAGGGGAGATAGAGACCCCTTGGGAACAAGCCCCGCGTAGCGGGGCTTGGTTCTGGGAGGTGAGCGGCAAGCACAAGCGCCGCCGATTGCCCCCAGAATAGCATGCAAAACGAGTGTTGCGCCGAAAAGCTTGCGTTTCGGCATGACCGAGTGAAGCCGCGGACGGCGTAGCCGTCCATATAGCCCGACCGCACATATATGTGCAGAAACGCAACAACAAGCACTTGCATTTTGAAAACATTTAATGCATATTTATTGACATGAGTAATTCAAAGATAGAACAGCCTTCCAAGGAACTTCTTGCTGCTATCAAAGAGGGCGAAAAGCTCGCCAGCGAACCGAATGCCCAAACGTATTCGGTTCCTCAGGAACTTTGGGACGAGTTGGGGATAAGTGCCAGCTCTTTTTTCTCGCATTTCCGACGAAAAACATTGAATGTCTGCGAATTATTGATAATTCAAGCAAAAAATTTCTGCAAAAAGTCTGTAATTGTCATATTCTGACATCACAAAAATATATATTTGCAAAAACACTAAAAACGCCGTCTTTTTCGCATGTAGGCGGCCGGAGGTAATCATGAATAGAAGCGAATTCATCGCCATGGCAAAGGACGTGCACGAGCATCCCGAGCACCTGGCAGACTACAGAAAGATTTACAAGAACGTTTATCCGTTCAGCGACGGCATTTTCAAGATGCTCATGGCCAACGAAGCGAAGCCTGAACGAACTGTGAAATTCTTGAACGCTATGCTCGGGCTCACGGGAGACAAGGCCATAAAAACATATACCTTGGGAGTTCCAGAGAATCCTGGGGTACTTAACGACAAGACTGCCATCTTCGATATCTACGGAACCACGCAGGCCGGCGAGCCCGTGCTGATCGAGGTCCAGCAGAATTTCAACACTCTTTTCGTTGACAGACTCATCTATTACACCGCCCGCGTCATCTCGCGAACAGTCAAGAAGGCTCAAGACTACGACCTCCCACATATCTACGTACTCTCTATCCTGACCGAGAACCAATTCCCGAGAGAACGAGACACCTATCTCCACCACGCACAACTTGTGCGGAACCACCACCTGTTCTATGACAAACTAGACATCTACCTTGTCGAACTAGAGAAGTTCTTCACCATCGAGGATCGCACCCCGCCCGAGAGCCGCGAACAGTCCAACAGGGCCGAAATGTTGCGGATTTTCCGCGATGTCCTTGAAGACAAGGATATCCCCGAAGAAAAACTGAAGCGGCTCCTTGACAAGGACTTCGCGAATGATGTATCTTTTAAGGGGTACACGGATGAAACCCTTCTGAACGAGGTTGACGGAATGACGGACATGCTTTACGAAAAACAGGGCTCGTACCTGCAGGGAAAACAGGATCAGGCAATCGAAATTGCCAAGGTTCTGATAAGCGCCGGCAAACTAACTCCTGAAGAGGC
>JAEEGJ010011581.1_pt1 | contig 22310 bp, 17 predicted proteins | sample 8958761 | NCBI WGS metagenome assembly JAEEGJ01 (sample SAMN16246546, study PRJNA631951) | gut metagenome | biome: gut microbiome; feature: rumen; material: RS-attached | host: Bos | place: Iran: Karaj | collected 2018-10 | reverse complement strand
TCGCCCGTGCCGTTGCAGCACTTGCACAGCGTGGCGTACTTGTACTTGTGATTGTTGTCTTTTACTGTCTCCATAGCAATTTTTGATTTAGGATTTAGGATTTAGGATTTAGACGGACGCGATAAATCGCATCCCTACTTGGCGCAGTGTTTTTCGGCATTCCACTCTTTGTCGCGGCCTGTGCGGCGCAACCACGCCTGCCATTTCTGGTCAATCCACATAAACAGAATGCAAAGGCCAATGGGCAGAAGCGCCATAATGCCAAGGGCGGCCATATCGATTATCAGTTGGGTGTCCATAGTGATTTAGGATTTAGGATTTAGGATTTAGGATTTTTGATTGACTAATTGGCCAGCGCCGCTGCCGCTGCCAGTTCCTCGGTCACATCGTCAACGCTGTGGCGGTCGCGGGCGGCGTTGCGGAAAGCGTTGTACAGGCCGCGCAGACGGTCGAGCGGAATCTGGTTGAAGCAGTCGGCGGTGGGCATACCAGCCGCACGACAGGCAATGGCCTTAATGGCGGCGGGGTTCTCGGTGTAGTTGAAGGCTCGCAGATAGGCACCCACGGCAGCCATCAGACGCTTGCGCCACACGTCCATCGAGGTGTCGGTGCTGTTCTGGTTCTGCTTGAGGCGGCCAATGAGTTCGGCGGCCTCGGTGCTCTTCAGTTCGCCAATGTGGGTGGTGCGGCAGGTGCTGAACTGGTAGGCCAATTCGGCGCGGGTCTCGTCGTCAATGCCTTGCTTCACGCACATTGCCATTATCATTCTCCGTTGGTTTTCAGTGATTTTCATAGCCATTTTTGATTTAAGATTTTCGATTTACACATTGTTCAAGTGGTACTCGTTGGCCAGCGCCTCGTCAATCACGTAAGGCTCGCCGCCGCCGTCGAGGAAGCCAGCGCGGGCGTTGGCGTAGGCCACAAAGCCCACCACTGTCACCTTAATGTTGGCCTGCTGCTTTATGTAGTTGCCTGCGGGCGATTCGAGTTGGTCGGTGCCGTTCTTCTCGTGGCAGATATAGACCACCAGTTTGTCGGCCAGGCGTTTCTGCCACATCACAAAATCGCGCTGGCAGAAGCCGTTGGGGCGGTTGTTGTGCAGGGCGGTGAGCGAGTCGATAATGAGCACGTCGTAGCCGCGTGGGCGCTCCATAAGGCTCATAATCTCGGTTTCGGCGTCGGCCTCGTTTCCAAAGAACACCACACCGCCGCCCTTGCTCAGGTTGGCGCGGCGCACGGCCTGTTGGAAACCGTAGTCGCCGCACTGCTCAAGGCTCCAGAATATGACGCGCTTCTGCTGGTGGCGCAAGTATTTCACCAACTGAAGGGCGAAGGTGGTCTTGCCGCTTCCGCTTCGGCCCTGAATGGTCCACACGCCGTTGGGCGCTGGTGTGCCGAACGTGTTGCGCCACGCTCCGCTGAACTTCATTAATGCGTACCTCTTTTTCAGAAGGTTACCTACTGTTAGTGCTGGCATTTCAATTTCTGATTAATTGATTGATTGAATCGGTGAAACGGACGCGATAAATCGCGTCCCTACACGTTTACCTCTTACCTCTTTTTCATAACCTCGATATAGACCCTGCGCAGGTGGCAGTCGGTGCGGGCCAGCATATCCTTCACATCGGCCTCGGGCGCGTTGGCCTTGATAACGGCGGCGGCCTGCTGGGCAAAGAACGACTGGCGCTCCTCGCGGCCGTCGGGGGTTATGCGCTGCGCACGGGCGCCCAGGCGGTCGAATATCTCGGCAAAGCCCACCTTCTTGTTGCGGATTCCGCGGTTGATTTTCTCACGCAGGCCGTCGGCACCCATCACATACCAGGCGCAGCAGCCCTCGGTGGCGTTCCACAGGGTTTTCAGTTCAAGGAATGCCTCGTAATGAAGGTCGCCAGCCTCGTCAAGGATAATCAGCGGCTCGGCCACGCTCTTTATGTAGTAGATAAGGTCCTGCTCCACATCGAACAGGCGCTGCACATAGTCCAAACCGAACTCTTTGGCTATGTAGCGGATAAACTGATTCTTGCTTTTCACTTGCGAGCAGTCAACGTAAATCACGTTCTTGTGGCTGCGGGCGTACTCGCGGGCGGTGTAGGTCTTGCCAATGCCAGCCTCGTCGCACAAGAGCGCCCAGCCGCTGTTCTGCTGGCAGAACTCCAACTGCTGCTCAATGAACATATACACTGGCGTGCGGGCTGTTTTCCACTCTTTGCCGTCGCCGAACACCACATTCAACTTGCGGCCAATGTTTATCCACTTGGCGTCGGCCAGAACACGGTCCAACTCGCCGTTCTTGATTCGGTTGTACACGCTTGCGTTCAGTCCGAACTTGCCTGCGTGCTGGGCTCAGAATAGATTTAAAAAATAGTATTTGGCAGATTATGTGTTAATTAGTAAACTTTATTACGCAGTTTGAATAAATTTTCAATAGCCGCGCATTACTTACTTTTATATTATTATAAATTGCACTCAATAAAATTATTAATAAAATACGCATTATGACAACAATTGCAATCATAACGATTTGTATAGTTATACTTCTGATTAAGAAAACATCTAAAAAGGAAGGCAAAAAAGAAATAGAACAAGTGAAATCTCAATTAGTACAAGAAATAGCAAGTAATATTTCAATTAAGACGGAATTGTCTCCTTCCGAACCAATTTCTTGTGAAGAGAGAATTAAATCCGCTTTCCCCGATAAAAATGGTTTGTATCCTCACGAAATCTTAATGCTACATTATGCATCAGATTATAGACCTGACGCCAAAAATAGGTATCAGGAATTTTGGTTAAGTAGATATGGTGTTAAAGATTGCGATAAACTTCTAAACTCACTAGTAAAAAAAGACGCATTAAAAATTGAAGTCAATATTTTATTGAATTTGCAAGCCTTGACTATACCCGATTTAAAAGAAGTATTAAAAAACAATGGCTTACCAATAACAGGGAAAAAGGCGGATTTAGTGAATAGAATTCTTGAAAATGTAGACGAAGATAAATTACCAACTTCTTCAAAAATAAAACGATACGTCATTAGCGAAATGGGTAAAAACTCATTAGAAGAATCTGAATATGTATTGTACATACATAGGCATTATATAGACGATTTGGATATATGGAAATTAAATCAACTTGTTAATAGTGAGCCTAAAACAAGTTATAGAGATAAAATTTGGGATTATTTGATTCAGAAAGGGAAAAAATATATAGCCGATAATGATTTTGGGCTTTATAGAAACATTAAAATGCAAATGTCAAATCTTGCTTCTGAAGAAAATGATTTTCAATCAGCATATTTTATTTTTCTGGAAGTTATTTATTTGGACATAAACGATTATTTGGGGAATAGTTTTGAAATAGAATATTTGAAAGAAGATTTAGAGCATTATTTTTCTTATACCAATCGAATAGGAATACCTAGTGACATTGACATTATGAATGATTTACAAGAAAAACTTCATTTCAGTAATGAAAAACTAAAGAGCGATTTCATAGAAGAATGGTCGAAATACCATTTCCCTGTATCGATATTCAATGCCGAACAATGTGCTGACATATATTTCTTCGAAAAAGAAAACAACGAAACAGAATTATCTAAAATATATTCAGCCGCAAAAAAGAAATACTTAAAATAAATCGCGGTCGTCCATCGATATTTTGGAAAGTGAAAACTGCGGTGCGCGCCTGATATGGTGAGGTGTGTGTACCGATTTGTTGTAGAGCGTGTCGTTACGCCGCAAATCGACAAGGCGGCGGTTCTTGGGGTCGTTTATTATGTTCCATATCGAAGTTTCGCTGGGAATGACGGGGAAGCCGTCGCGGTAGAACTCGTTGCGGTTTATGAGTTCGCCTGTCTCGCAGTCAACAATGTCGGTCACGCCGATAAGAAAATCCTTGTAGACATCGAGCACATCGGTGGCGAAGAGTTTGTCTTTGGTGCCGTAGATTGAGAGAATGAGCCTTACCATCTGCGGTGTGAGGCGCTGGCGGTTGGCGTTGCCCATCAGTCCGCTGATTAGCGCTGGGTAGCCCTCGCGTGCGTACTGCTCGGCCTTCTGCTGAAGGCGGCGGGCGTTGGCGGGCAGCGAGTGGCGGTAGTCGGCCATCAGTCCAGGCAGAGCGTCGGCCACGCGCTGCCAGTAGTCTTTCTTGCGCACCTGCTGGTTGCCCTTGCCTTGGCGGATATGCGAGGCGCGGCTGCGCTCAAGCAGCAGGGCGGCGGCGTTCAGAATCTGGGCGTTGTTCACCAGTTCGCGCTGTTTGTCGGCGGTCAGAGCCTCGCCGTTGGGCTTGCGGTAGGCCGCGAACCAGTCCATCGCCTTTGAGTCGGGCAGAATGGCGCGGCGCAGCAGTCCGCCCTCGTTGCGCAGCCGCTGCCGACCCTCCTCGCTGCTCAACTCCTTATAATAATTATAGACCATAGTGCGGTATTTCTGCGGAAGACTATCGACAGAGTAGAGTGCCGTCTGCTCGAAACAGGCTCGGCGCACACGCTCGCACTTGCCGCGCTGCACAAACTGCATCAGCGTGTTGAGCGACAGGAAGGGCGCGAGTTCGTCGGCGGTGGCGCAGAGTATGTTGTTCAGATATTCCACTTTCGGCTGATTGATTAGTTCACGTATTCCTTGCCGCCATATTCTTTCACGGCCACGTGGCGGATACTGCGCGCCCGTTCGGTGTTAGTCTCGTAGGCCAGAGCCTTGCGGATTGTCGGCTGGCTCACCTTCATTGCACGGCCTAATTCCTGCATTTTTCCGTGCTCAACTTTTATGAATTTCGTTGTGCTCATTTCTTTTGTACATTTATCGCGACTTTCAATTTGAAAGCGGTGCAATAATAGGGATAATATTCTAATTGTGCAACACTATTTTCTATTATCGTTATGAAAATTATTGGTAGAATTTTTGAATACCTTGAATTTAAGGGCTTTACTGCGGCGGAATTTGAGCGAAAAAATTCCCTATCAAACGGCTATTTGAGGAAAATGCGCCTACGCGACGCGGATATAGGCGAGACTATACTGCTGCAAATAATAGAAAATTGTCCCGATATATCAGTCGAGTGGTTGGTCACTGGCGTGGGCGAAATGCTGAAGCCTGTAGTCCCGCAAGCACCACCTGAACTGCTTCAAAGGGCAGCCACAGAGGTCGAAAGCCACATAATAGATATACTACAGGGGCACCTCGTAGAGAAAGACAAACAGATTGCGCAACTGCTCGCCATAATCAGCAATAAATAGCCCTCAGAAGGGGCAAAAAACGCGGTTGTACAGCCAAAAATACGGCCAAAAATGTTAAAAGGCTTGTTTACAATATTTTGGCTTGTTTTTGGTGTGCGTTTCGGTGCGTTTTTTGGTATGCCCTTACGAGCCGTTTTTGGGGTTTTCGTAGCAAAAAACGGCTCTAAACACGCAAAAAAGTGTATTAGTGACTGGGTATAAAGTGTACAACCAACTGTACAACCAACTGTACAACCAACACCATTTTTGCACAAAAAAAGCGCTCCTGGCACACACCTCAAAAAACACTTTCGGGGTGCCAAAACAGCGCAAAAACGAGGGCAAAATGGGGCCGTTTAAACCACTTTTAAGACATATTTAAGGCGGCACAGCAGAAACGCACGCCACACACGCAGAAACTCACCGCAAAAGCCTCTCAAAGCGTTGCGGCGCGTCACTTGCACACTGCCAGGCACACACAAGAAAACGGGCTGTATGGGCATAAAAAAAGGCTCACGAAGAGCCCTCATACAACCAAATGCAAACCAAAATCCAACCAACTGCACACTTTTACACCCAAAACCACCTCAAAAATACAACCAAAATCCAAGCAAATGTACAATTCGTTTTCTTGGCTTATTGCGGTATAATACTGAGATATAATATTTTATGAATTTATGGGAGTGTACGTTTTGTTGTGAGCCTTATACATCACATTAGGTTTAAGTGGTTCCCTTTGGTCAAATGAATCTATCTTTTGAATGAAATCACCATTAGCATCAATAAGTGAAAGTAAAAATCCACCTACATAATCATTTTCCCCATTATTAATTACACATACAGTGCAAGTATATTCATCGCCATTAATAAACTCTTTTGTTGCCACTTCTTCTTTCTTAGAATTGTCAAAAATTGTAATTTCGGAATTAATGGATATTGGTGCTGAATAGTTCACATTAAAGAACAGTATACTTGAAATATCGGATACAACTGTCCAATCTTCTGTATAATCGTCTTTATACACTAAGGTGGCTATGTAGTATTTATCTGTGGAATAACTGAATGAACCATCAATTTTGAATTCCACATCATTTATTGTATAGTAGCCTGATTGTAAATCAAAATGCACTTCATTTGAAATAGAGACAAAACGGTCATCCCAATCAAACACAGCTACTGCAAATACCCCCGAAAAATCAGTTTCGCCATTATTTACGAATTTGGCACTATAATAGGTGTCGTCGCCCAACCAAAGTGTATTAATCTCATTAAAAGTCAGCAAATTTCCGTATATATCATAGGCTTGTAAATTGCCATCATATACACGTAGGTCATATTCAATCGCAGAATATAAAGGTTCTACACCGAAATATGCTTGTTGGTTTTCACTATATGTTCCACTACTATTTGAACCACTTTGTTCATCACCATTCGTTGGCTCTAATGAGTTAATTGAATAGTAATATCCATCGCCGATTCCACTCCAACCCCAATTAAAGTGGAAGTAATAATTTGAATTGTCAACTGCATAACCATCACAAATAAAAGCGTGACCGCCACCATCACCATATCCATAGTAAAGAATAGGTCTTTTGTTTTCCAGTTCATTTTTAAGTTTAGCTATCCATTCTTTATCTTCATAATGTTCTTTGCTTTCTAAAAGCATATTAGGCGAATATTTAAAGTATTTAACCATAGCATCTTTTACTTTGTCGAGATTATTAATTCCACTACCATCTATACCATAATTCATATCAACAGAAATACCGCAGTCAAACATTAGCTCTGCAACAGCGTCAACGCTACTTTCCGAAGAATATTCATAAAGTTGTTCTGGCATATTATTCCAATCATATTCCCTAAAACCAAAAATAGATGCCACAGTACCACAATTTTGTGATTTATATTCGTGAAAGCCTTGAGCCTTTTTGGGCCATTGCCAATAATTCATTACTTGAGCCATCGCGGTGGCCACACAACCTGTAAGTGTATTTTCGCCATCAATAGTCGGGCAATCATTGTTATAATAAGGACTCTGGTTCCACTTGGTCTCTATCAATGGTTCAACAACATATTCTGTGGCACCTTTTCTAATTTTACCGTTTCGTAATTGTTCCCATTCTTTTTGCACATCGGCATTATTTGGGGACACAGATTTTTGCGCAATTTCAATTTGTTCATTGTAATTATTAACCCAAGTCTTTGTGGCAGGTGAAATATTGTCAATTAAGAATTTTCCATTGGGTGAATACGCTAAAATCGGGCGTGCACAATCATCGGCTGAAACAAGCGCCCAACCGCCATTGGCATCGTTAAGAATAAATATGTTTCCGTCTTTCTGGCATTGGAAATTTGTTTCTCTTCCTCTTTTTGCTCCACTCTGTTCTGCCATATTATGCATAAATACAGATGCAATTTGTTTCGCATCAAGAGAATCGATTGGCTCGGCATATAACCATATTGTTGCTATGGCTAAAATGATAGTAGATATGCACTTTTTCATAATGTGCTAATAATTAGTATTTTACTGCGATAAGTATTTTTTGAAACCAAACCGTATATACGTACATAGTAAATGAAAGATACATTGTTTTTCATCTAATCATTGGTTTTAGATCGCAATTTACAAGCTAATAAGCGTTGGTTTAGAAAAATGATTTTTTTGAGAAGACATTGAACTGATTTAATCTCTATAAGTTAGTGTTTTTAGAGACATTCGCTTCTTCAATTAATTTTTGGAATCGCTGTTCCACACGATGTTTGTCGAGTGATTCTAATTGCTCTTTCGCCATCTTTGTCAAGATATCCAATCGAGCACACTTGTTTAATTGCTGCTTAATAAGTTCCGCATTCATCGATTCCAAATTTGCCATTACAACTAATTGGTTGATTGTGGCGGTGTCGCGCAGATTAAGCCCCTTAGCCGCGTATGTGGGGTTGGCTTCTTCCCAATCCTTTGCCGTGCAACCGAACAAGGCCATATTGAGCATATCGGCTTCGGTGGCGTAAACAATTGTTTCTTTTATTTTTTGAGCTGTTGCAACAGGAATGATATAGTCTTTGACGGCATCGGTATGCACAACATAATTCACCTTTGACAACAGTCGCTTTGCATCCCACTGAATGGCAAGCGGATTGTTAACTTGCTCCACCAATGTCTGATAGCTTTTGACTATATATAGTTGAAAGACAGGGCTTATCCACATTCCAAAATTGAAAGCTATGTCTTTGTGGGCAAAAGTGCCGCCGCCGTAACGCCCCGATTTAACACGAATGCCAATGGCGTTGGTGGATTCAATCCATTTCTTTGGTGACATAGTGAACCGCATTATAACCCGCTTCGGATTTAAACCTACCGAATTTGGTGGGTTTAAAATCGGTGGCTCTCCCACGTGCCGAGATATTCCAACGTGTTGATGGACTACGAATGTAGTGGCGAGAATGAAAATGCTACCACTTCTTTTTTTGCCTAATTTCACATACGAAAAACGGGGACTCTCGTCCCCGTCTATTATCTTTCAGACCTGCGGCCTTTGGCGGATGCGGCAATGCCACGTCTCTACATCCTGATTTCTAAATCCTAACTAACATATCACCGACCCGTTCTTGAAATCCTTCTCGCACGGAATCATCGACAGAGCGCCGTCGAAGTTTTCGGCCATCAGAATCATTCCGTGGCTCTCGATGCCCATCAGTTTGCGCGGGGCAAGGTTGGCCAGAATGGTGACGCGTTTGCCGATAAGTTCTTCGGCGGTGAAGTGCTTTGCCACGCCCGACACAACAGTGCGCTTGTCGATTCCTGTGTCGACCAGCAGTTTCATTAGTTTGTCGGATTTTGGCACGCGCTCCGCCTCAAGGATTGTGGCTGTGCGGATGTCCATTTTGCTGAAGTCGTCGTAGGTGATGAGCGGCTTCATTGGGGCGGCGGGGGCGTTGGCCAGTTCGGCTGCCTCGTTCGCCTTCTTGATGTCTTCCAAGCGCTTGATTTGAGCGTCAATCGGCTCATCTTCAATCTTCTCGAACAGCAGGAACGGCTCGCCAATTTGGTGCCCGTCCTCAATCAGATTTGGCGCACCCAGATGCTCCCAGTTCAGTTGCGGAATGTTGAGCAACTTGCGCATTTTCTCAGCGCTGAACGGCATAAACGGGTCGCACGCAACCGACAGATTTGCAACAATCTGCAGGCAGATGTTCATTATGGTGCGCACGCGGTCGGGGTCGGTTTTTACAACCTTCCACGGCTCGGTCTCGGCCAGATATTTGTTACCCAGACGGGCAATGTCCATTACCAGTTTCAGGGCTTCGCGGAAGCGGAACTGCTCAATGGCCTCCTCAATGCGGGCCTTGCTTGCGGCCAGTTCGGCGAGCGTATCGCGGTCGTAATCAGTGAGTTCGGCAGCAACGGGCGCCTTTCCGCCGTAGTATTTCTGCGTAAGCACAATGGTGCGGTTCACAAAGTTGCCCAGAATGGCCACCAACTCGTTGTTGTTGCGGGCTTGGAAGTCCTTCCAGGTGAAATCGTTGTCCTTTGTCTCAGGTGCGTTGGCGGTGAGCACGTAGCGCAGAACGTCCTGTTTTCCAGGGAAATCCACCAAGTACTCGTTCAGCCAAACGGCCCAGTTCTTCGAAGTCGAAATCTTGTCGCCCTCAAGGTTCAGGAACTCGTTGGCGGGCACGTTGTCGGGCAGAATGTAGCCGCCGTGCGCCTTCAGCATTGATGGGAAGATGATGCAGTGGAACACAATGTTGTCCTTGCCGATGAAGTGGATGAGCCGCGTGTCGCTGTCCTTCCACCATTTCTCCCAGTTGCCCCAGCGTTCGGGTTGGCTGTCGCAAAGTTCCTTGGTGTTTGATATATAGCCAATTGGCGCGTCGAACCAGACGTAGAGCACCTTGCCCTTCACGCCCTCGATTGGCACGGGGATGCCCCATTCAAGGTCGCGCGTCATTGCCCGCGACTGCAAATCCATATCCAGCCACGACTTGCACTGTCCGTACACGTTGGTTTTCCACTCCTTGTGGCCCTCGATAATCCATTTTTTGAGCCACTCCTGATAGTTGCCCAGCGGCAGATACCAGTTTTTGGTGGGGCGCTTCACAAGGCCGTGCCCAGGGTGGTTCTTGTTGGTTGGGTTGATGAGTTCGTCGGGCGAAAGAGTTGCGCCGCACTTCTCGCATTGGTCGCCGTAAGCGCCCGTGAAATGGCAGCGCGGGCACTCGCCCACAATGTTGCGGTCGGTCAGGAACTCGCCCGTCTGCTCGTCGCAGAACTGCTCCTCGGTCTTCTCCTCAAGCAGGCCGTCGTCGTAGAGTTTGCGGAAGAAATCGGCGGCAAACTTATGGTGGATGGCCGATGTGGTGCGGCTGTAAACGTCGAACGAGATGCCGAACTCCTCAAACGATTTTTTAATCAGATTGTGGTAGCGGTCCACCACCTCCTGCACCGTGATGCCCTCTTTCTGCGCGCGGATGGTAACGGGCACGCCGTGCTCGTCGCTTCCGCCGATGAACATAACGTCGCGCCCGCGAGCCCGCAGGTAGCGTGCGTAGATGTCGGCCGGCACATAAACCCCGGCCAAATGTCCGATGTGCACCGGCCCGTTGGCGTAAGGCAGAGCCGATGTGATTGTGTATCTTTTATATTCAGTCATAACCTTGAAATTTTGGTGCGAAAATAATGTTTCTTTTTGGTTTTGAAGGTTGAGAAGGTTGAGAAAGTTGAGTGGGGGCAATATGCTGTGTGGCGCACAAACAAATTGAGTTGGCAACAAATCGTTACCAACTCAATTATTTTGAAAAGTCTTTTTCTGTCAAAATTATTGCCGCACAGTTGCTGTTGATAATATCTCACTAATTGTCTGTAACTTATTTATATCAAAACTGACACGGAAAAACAAAACGTAAAAATTGTCTTTTTTAATGAAATAGCGACCTTCTGCCATTGAATCGGCATTTGTTGAATAATACAACAATCCTACTTCCGACTTATCCTTGTAGATTCGCTCAAGATGGTCATATATTTTCGCAATACTATCAGTCTTAATGTATGAAGCAGACGTGTATGGAACAAAAAATGGCTCTTTATATACGCTGTCAACATTGTAAATAGTATCGACAGCATAATATGCGGTATTACATTCAATATTAACCTTTTGCTCGTCGGAATAAAGTTGAAAATTGCTGTCGCAGTCACCACAATTTTGGACGCAATCAAACCCTTCGGGATGAATGATTGTGCCAATCCTAAAAATGTCGATGGGGGCGGGTACTACAATGCAACCAAAAGGTGGTGGTGTCACGTAACTCTTACAATTATGATAGTTGATAAATACCGATACCGAACCAGTGTCGGGGACGGTAAAAATGCCTTTCTCCATAGTGTACTCAGGACTCAACGATATTCCATTATAAAAATAGGCTTCATAGGAATGCTCACCAGGCGCCAAGTTAAGATGGACTTTCGTGTCGGTTAATCCTTCATAATTGGGCTCCATACCGAGGTAAGAATTATTGTACAGAGTGTAATTAGCCTCCATAGCGATATGAAAATTATCGATTAGATTGCCAGGCCACACACCAACCTGAACACTATCGACAAATATAATGAACGTAGGGTTTGTGACGTTTTTGAAATCAGAAATTTTGGAATCGAAGATGCAATTGTATTGTTCTTTCGGTTCGTCGGGCACAATGGGTTCGTTGTCGTCTTTTTTGCAGCTGGCAAACGCAACAACAAGCAATAATGAAATTAAAGATTTGTGTTTCATAATAGTATTTGTATTAACAAACACGAATATACGTGGAATTTTAGTGCGAAAATAATAAAGGTTGCCATATTTTTCGGCAAGATTTTTGTAAAATAGCCTGTTACAAAAAACGAACATTGATATGGACAAACTTGAAATGCTTAACAGCCGCTCGCACGGGACTCTGATGGAATTCTTCGGCATAAAATTCACGGCTGTGGGTGACAACTGGCTCGAAGCCACAATGCCCATCAGTGAGCGCAACTGCACCCCCGCCCGAATTGGTCACGGCGGCGCTATGATGGCTCTGGCAGAAACGGTGGGCAGCAGCCTGTCGCTACTCAACATCGACATGAAAACACAGGACATTCGCGGGCTTGACATCAGCGGCAACCACCTGAAAGCGGCAACGGGCACAGTCACGGCACGCGCCACAATGCTGCACTGCGGCCGGACAACCCACGTGTGCGAGATTAAAATCACAAACCAGAACGGCGAATTGGTGAACGTGAGCCGGATGACGAATTTCGTCATACCAGCAAAATAAACGGCTTTTTATTTCCATCTTTCGTCATATGAATTACCTTTGGCTCATGGCTTGGGATTGTGCGCCAATGCGCATTGCGGCTTATTTTTAACTATTTATCCATCAATAATATGCAGACTTTCGAGCAGATAATGAGCGACTTGAAAAAACGGCAGTTCAAGCCTGTCTATTTCCTGATGGGCGAAGAGCCGTACTTCATCGATGCCATTACCGACTACATTGAGAAAAACCTTTTGCGCGAAGACGAAAAGGCTTTCAACCAGACCGTTGTGTATGGCGCCGATGTGGATTTGGGGCAGATGATAAACATGGCCAAGCGCTACCCGATGATGTCGGAATACAACCTTGTGATTGTCAAGGAAGCCCAAAACATAAAAGGACTCGACGGCTCGGCCGAAGGCAGTGTCGATCCGTTTGCGCTGTATGTTGAGAATCCTGCCAAATCGACCGTGCTGGTGATAAATTACAAGGGCAAAAAACTCGACGCTCGCCGCAAGTTGACCAAACTGATTGACAAAGAGCAGGTTCTGTTCGAGTCGAAACCGCTGTACGACAACCAGGTAGGCCGCTGGATTACCGATTATCTGCGCGAAAATGGAATCGCCATCGAACCCAACGCCGCCGAGATTATGGCCGCGCACATGGGTACCAAACTGTCGGCCATTGTGATGGAACTCGACAAACTCAAGACAGCCATCGGTGACTCAAAGAAGATTACCGCCGCCGACATTGAGCGGCATGTGGGCATCAGCAAGGAATACAATGTGTTTGAACTGCAAAACGCCATTGGCGCGCGCGATGTCTACCGCAGTGCGCTAATAGCCAAACATATGGGGGCAATGGCCAAGCACAGCGTCATACCCGACATTGCCGCACTGTACGGATTTTTCACCAAGTTGATGATTCTGCACAGCATGCGCGGCGCCGCCAACCCCGAACTAACATCTGCCCTGAAAATCAACCCGTTCTTTCTGAAAGATTATCAGGCCGCAGCCCGAAACTACACTCTGACGCAATGCGCCAATGTGATTGGCATTCTGCGGAAATATGACGCCTACGCGAAAGGTATCGACGCACCGAACACCGATGATGCCGAGTTGCTTAACGAGATGGTTTTCAGCATAATAAAATGTTGACGAATGAGCACTCTCACCATCTGCAAGGCATCGGCCGGGTCGGGCAAGACTCATAAACTCACGGGCGAGTATCTGAAACTGATTTTCAACCCGAAGATCCGTTTCCGCAACATTCTGGCCGTGACCTTCACCAACAAGGCCACCGCCGAGATGCGCGAGCGCATTTTGGAAGCCTTGAGCGCCATTGCCAACGGCCGCAAGTCGGACTATGCCGATGACCTTTGCAAAATCGGCTACACCCCAGAATCGCTGAAAGAAAAGGCGCAGACTCTGCTCAAGCAGATGCTCAACCAGTACAGTTACTTCAAGGTGAGCACCATCGACAGTTTCTTCCAGCAGGTAATCAAATCGATAACCTACGAGTTGGGGCTTGATACCGGATTTTCGCTCGAGCTCGACTCAAAAGCAGTCATCGACAACGCCGTGAGCCGCATCATCGACAACTTTGGCGGCAACGACGACGAGTGCCAGATGATTCTTGACATCATCAACGACAAAATGAGCAGCGGCAAGCGCTGGGAAATCCAGAGCGAAGTGTCGGGCCTTGCATCGGACGCCTTCAACAAGGTGCCGCTGATGGACCCGCCGTCGAACGAGAAAATCAAAGAGTTCAAGAAAGAGCTGAAAAAGATTACCGACAACTACACGAAAAAAGTCAGTGAACTAGGGAACAAATCTGTCGAACTGATCAAGCAGAACGGTCTGACTGCTGACAATTTTTACTATGGTTCTAATGGCGTTTTCTCATTTTTCGGAAAATGCGCCCAATATGCCAAAACAAAAAAAATAGAATGTGGTGACCGCACAGTGAACGCTTTTGACGACATCAATAAAATGTCGAAAGACAAAAACACCCAAAGCGTTCTGATTCAAAGTGGTTTGTATGATATCTTCAAGCAGCTTTTCACTCTAATTAACAGTCAGGAAGCAAGACTGGCCGCCACTGCCGAAGTGGTGCTTGCCAATCTGGGCAGTTTTGCGCTTGTGAGTTCGGTTACCGAGCAGCGCAGACTGATTTGCGAAGAGCAGAACCTTTTCCTGCTGAGCTCGTCGATGCCGTTTCTGAAAAAGATGATCGGCGACAACGACGCCCCGTTCATCTACGAGCGGTTTGGCTACGTGCTCGACCACTTTATGATTGACGAGTTTCAAGATACATCGACGCTGAACTGGGGCAATTTCATGCCACTCATCTGGAACAAGGTGGCCGAAGACTGCCCGTCGCTCATTGTGGGCGACGTGAAGCAGGCCATCTACCGCTGGCGCGGCGGCGACTGGAACCTGCTCGACAACGTGGTTCAGAATGATTTCCACATCGACCAAAAAGAAATTGAAAACCTGGAATACAACTGGCGCAGCTGCGAGAACATTGTCAAGTTCAACAACTGGTGCTTCAAGACCATCAGCGACACCATGAGCCGGAAAATCGGCGAGCGGATTGCAAACGGCACCTACAAAAGCGATTACGGCGAAATGTTTGAGCGCACCTACAGCGACGCCGTGCAGAAGATTCCCGAACAGAACGCCACTGGCGGCGGGTTTGTGTCAGTCGATTATGTCGGGAAAGATGATGACTACGATGATGTGGCCGCCGAATGGATCATCGGGCAAATCGACCGCCTTGCCGAACTGGGCTACCAGCCGGGCGACATCGCCATTCTGGTGCGCTGGCGCAAAGACGGCACCAAGATTGCCAATTGTCTGGCACAGGCACAAGCCGCAAACCCCGAAAACGCAGGGCGCTACCGTTTTGTGTCGAGCGAAGCCGTGCTGCTGGGAAACAACCAGGCCATCAGACTGCTGGTGTCGGCAATGCAGTTTCTGACCAACCCTGCCGTACCGCACATACAGGCGCAACTGATATGGCTCTATTACGCCGTGACCGACAGACTTGAAACGGCCGCCAAAATGATTCAGCAGACAACGTTTGGCGCAGACGCCGCTTCCGTCTGGGAACAATTACCGGAAGAGTTTGCCGCCCTGAAAGACACCTTCCGTCAACTCGACCTGATTCAACTCTCGAGCCGGCTTACAAAAGCGTTCTTCGGGCTTCCGCACGAGATCAGCACTGCCAACCAGCCGTTCATCAACGAGTTCGAAGACCGTGTGCAGACGTTTAACGAGCGCTACGGCTCAAACCTGCAGCTCTTTATCGAGTGGTGGGACGAGATTGGCTACAAGCAGCCCGTCGCCATGAACAGCAAGCAGAACGCCATACAGATAATGACCATCCACGCTTCGAAAGGACTGGAATTCAAGGCGGTGCTGCTTCCTTACATCGACCCCACGGAACGTGGTAATAAAAAGAACACCCTTTGGTGCTCGACCACCCAGGCGCCGTTCAACCAGTTCGAACAGCTGCCGATTGACTACAATGAAGCAATGGCCGCCACGTTCTTCAGCGACAGCTACTACCAAGAGCAATTCATGCGGCACGTCGACAACCTGAACACCATCTACGTGGCGTTCACGCGCGCATCACGCGACATGCGGATACTGATTCCGGAAAACAACGCAAAAGAAAAAAAAGATTTCTCTGACCTGAAAACACTTGGAACTCTGCTCGAATCGGCTACCAACAACCCTGACGCCGCCTTCTCGTGCGACGAGAACCGAATAACCGTAGGCACAGAACAGCCCTACAAGTCGGCTGCCGACACCGACATCACCGACGATGAAGTGCAATACAACAGCTGTGCGAACCCGGCGAAAATAAACATCAAGTACAACTCGCGCGACTTTTTTGAAGGTGTCGATTTCGACCGCATCCAACGCATCAATGTCGGGAAGCTCTACCACCAGATTTTTGAGCACATCAAATATGCCGGCGATGTGCGCGAAGCCGTGGCTGCCGTGGCCGACGAAGGACTCATTGCCGCCGACAAAAAGGCCGACTACGAGCGTGCCGTGTCCCGATTCATCGCCAAACAACCCGACTGGTTCAGCCAGCGCTGGACGGTGCTCACCGAGCAGCAGATAATGCTGGCCGATGGCGAAATCCGCCGCCCCGACCGTATTCTGGAATCGGACACCGAAGTGGTGGTCATCGACTACAAGTTCACAAGCCACCACAACCCCGACTACAACCAGCAAGTGAGCGTCTACATCGATGCCCTACGGAAACTCACCGGCAAGAAAGTGAGCGGCTACCTGTGGTATGTCTGGCCCAACGAGAAGATTGAAGTTGTAGGATGATAACAAAAATCCCCCGCCGTGCGCCTTGGCCCGACAGGGGATTTTTTGAATATATCTGCTACTTGCTGTTTACTAATTCTGTTTCAAATCCTCCTCAAGCACTGTTCCATTGTAATTTACTCCGGCTTTGATAAGATATTGTATTCCATCATGAGGATTCGGTTTCTCATCCCCTTCTTGATAATTATCCATAGTTACAACTTCATCTTCTTCAGTTACAACTTCATCTTCAGAAATCACAATATTATTGTCTGAAATGGTTGTATTGCTGATGGTTAAATTCGTTGTTTTTCCATCCTCCTGTTCGGCGTATAAACCGACACCATACAGATTGTTATTAGTGCTTATCCCACTTTCATACTTCTTTATTATCATGTAATTATTGCTTATTGTACAATTGTTAAATGATGCTGTGCCACTGGAAATATAAGCACCAACTCCATACATATCACAACTTCCGCCCGCAACTACGCGGTTGTTGCTTATTGAGCAATTGTTGAATGATGCTGTACCTCCACCAACACGGATACAAAGGCCATAGGAAGGTTTTCCACTTCCACCGGAAAAGGCATTATCATTAAATGTACAATTTTCAAACTCGTAGTTGCCACCGGTGATATAGACCCCGCTTCCTGAATTATTTATTAATCTGAGATTCTTAATTGTTCCGCTTCCACCTGAAAGTTTTAAGCTTCCACTACTGTTGCAGTTTTGAATTGTTCCGCCCGTGATTTCAACATCTCCGTCATTAACTGTTACTGCTGCATCACTCCTGAATTTGGTAATTATTCCGCCTTTTATATTCAACTTGCCCGAATTCAACTGTATACCTAAACCAAAATCTTCCCCTGAAATGGTAACACCGTCACATATAGTGACTGTTCCACCATTAATAACACACACAGTAGCCGCAGAACTAGTCGATTTAAAGATACCACTAACAAGAGTAAGAGCACCACCAGATACTTCGAATAGATTTGTAGTAGCCATTGATGATAAAGTGTTATTTTTTGTTAATCCGAAAAATTTATTGCCACTTTCTACCTTAATAACCTGATCGGGTGCGGGATTTGCGTTTAAACTGCAATCAATTAACAAAGTACATCCATCAGGGGTTTCATTATAAAGATTTTGTAACCCTTCAGCCCAATCGGGAGGATAAACTCCATTATTAAAATTCTTTGCAATATAGATAGCGCTTGCTCTAGCCGTTGAAGGTGTGCCTTCAATAGCTGTTTGCAATTCCTCTAATCCGAAATCATCACCTGACGCATCAAATTCATAAGATTGCCGTATTATTCCTTCTGCATCTATAAAATAATCGTCCCTAGCTATTCTGAATTTTCTTGAGATTTCCGCAATTTCAACCGAACTATTCAGCGGCGCTAACAACTGCTGGTCTCTAATATTGCTTAAATCCCCGTATTCATTATAACTATCATCAGCAGGATCCTCGAAAATATAAAACCCAACGCCACCAGTATTTCCTGTTATGTAATCATAAAAACTAATAGCAACCTGATCGTCTTCAGAGTAAGATCCAACTTTTATCGGGTTCACAGTCGAACTATACCCGGTATAATTGGATAAGCTCATATAACCAATAGAAGCATAATCTGTTATAGTCAGGTCAACATTATTGTCCATACGGCTGACGAAAATATCCATATCCATCTCTTTTCGCTGCACATTGTGCGTTGAACAATAATATTCTGTAGAATTATATGTTTTGTTGTTTTTAATGGTTCCGCCCGATATAGCCACTTTGACGTCATCAATACCAGACACAAACAATCCACGCTCGTTGTATTTTATTTCACATTGTGAGATAGTTACATTACACTTGTCTGAACAATCAACACCATTGTAACAATTCTGTATCTTAACATTTTCCAATGTTAAAGCGGGGGGATTACTACCATACCCAACATTTATACCATTAGTCTTGTCACCATCATAACTGCCATCGATTGTCAGATTTTTGATTGTGACATTTGATTTCCAACGGACATCGAATACTCCTTTACCACCTCTATTATAACTATCAAGATTATTATATTTAACATCATCAAAACCAAGTGTTGCATTTCCATTGCCAATAAAGGTTACTTTCTTATCATTATAAATCCAAATATACGTGTCGATTTTCTCGTCAGAGTCAATATAAACCACATATTCGCCGCCTACTTCCATTGCGCTAAGCACATTGTCAAGATCCTCGGCATTGTGGACAGTGTAGCGTTTTTCGAAATGGGCTTTCAGATTAATGTCTCTTGTCAGCATCACTGTTCTGGTGGCTTCAGTGCTGCCATCGCTCCAACTGACGAAATAGCAGTTGTCGCCTGTGGGCACAGCCGTAAGTATTATGGTTTGGCCATAGGCTAATTTCTGCTCGTATTTGTTGCTGCCGCTGTACTCCTGCCCGCCAACAATCACTTTGCCGTTGAGCGTAGCCTCGGCTGTCAGCGTAAAGTCGCTCTCACGCAGTTTCCTGAACATCTCGTCAATATAAAGGCCATCATCATAATAATTCCCACTACTATAATCGTATGCACTATATAACAATTGCTTGCGGTGTTCGTAGTTATATTTCACTACCTCCGCCTCGTTATACGCCCGTATATATTCTCCTTGATACTCCATTCCTTCGCCTTCCGGGCCGCCGTTTTCTTTTTCTGTAACATTTTCTGATGTTATTCTTGTGCCAAAGAGCGAGTATTGGTTTGTCCACGCAATGCTTTGAAGGTCGTCGCTGAGATTAAGACCACGGCCTTTAACGCCAATCAACTGTGAAAGCAGGCCTTTGAGCGCTGTGAAGTTGCTCTTGAATATGTTGACATCTCTAAGTGAGAGCACCGTGCCGTTCTGCACCGTATTGCCATTGCCGTCGGTCAGGCTTCCGGCTGCAAACAGATCGCCGGACGGACGGACATCAACAAATCTCACATTTTCCCAGTTCCAATCATCAGACCAATTACATGGGGAGAAAGTGTTTGCAAACTGCTCACCTTTGTAATTATAAATCGGATATGCGTACATAGGGGTACCGTTGCTGCAATACATGGTATCACAGTAGATTTTATCACCAACGAGCCAATAGTTGCGGTAACCATAGTCGCCATTTTGCCATGTGTCTTTCAGATAGAGATACTCATCGCCTGCTTCGTTGCGGTAGTAAGTATATAAAATTTCGTCCCAAATATTATCGGTGAAATTCAGTTTGATTTTGCCTTTTGCGTAAGCAGAATTCAAACGTACAGGCTTGCCTTCTGCGCCTATTCGCTCTTCGTACCCCAGTTCGAGCAGCTGCTCATTGTAGATTGCAAACTCGCTGAGGACTTTCGCCCGGCGTTCTGCGTTGGTTTCACCAGGAAGTATTACAACAACGGCATCGGGATTGGCAATGTAATCGAAAAAGGCAACGGGCATATCTTCATAATTGTAAACCTTTTTGATTGGTTCGCCTGTAGCTGTTACAAATGCTCCGGAACCCAATCCTATTCTATATATTGCCGATGCGGTCATGTACAGATTCAAATTGGCAGAAGCGCCTTCTACATATACGTCAGCACCTTTTTCTGCTTTATTGCTTGAAATAGTGCCACTATTGGCGTTGAATGTTGCTCCGTTTTCAAGATATACGCCACCGCCTATCTTGGCCTGGTTGCAACAAATTTCTGACTGACTTTTTAGCGTAAGCGTTGCATCGGCCGCCACATACACACCGCCACCGCGGTTGTCTTCTTCAGTTTCAGGAATGCCAAAACCACCCATAAATATGTTTGCAAATGTCAATTCTCCTTCCGATTCAACATTCGCACCACGTATTGAATAAATAGGCTCATCATAACTATAAATACCCAAAACACCGTTTTCGAGCGACAATTTGCCACCCCCACCTACATTTACTGCACAACCTGTGGTTGTCTCATCGGGTCTTATAACGCAGTTTCTGACGATTATCTGAATGTCGGTCTGCACATCAATCTTACTGATAACCGAGTTTGGCTGCTCACTATTATAAGGGTAATAAACCTTTTCCAAATCCAAATTAGCATTATCGGTGAAATCGATTGTAATGTACTGGGCTTTATCGTTGAGTGCCTCTTCAAACAGAATCCCGCTATTGCTGATGTTTTTGGCATTGATTCGGAATCCTATTTCACCATCTTCGTTATCGGCAACAATAGCCAACGCATTGGCAATGCTTGAGCACGGGTTGTTTTTACTACCATCACCGTTAACTGTCGCAGTGCCGTCAACCCACAGATACTTCGACTCATCTTTAAACACAACCTTGACAGTTGTTTCAAACGATCCAACCTGCAATCTGAGCGGATTGCCGTTGTAACGGCGGCCATCAACCAACCAATAACTGAACAATTTGTCGTTGGGAATGTCAGTAACTTTCAACTCCACTGTTTCGCCAAACAATGCATAAAAATAGGTTTCATTCGTACTGTTGACTTCTGCTTCATCGGTCTCACCGTCAGCATTTGTGAGCATGATCGTATACGGAACCTGCGATTTTTCAAAATTAATATAGCTGTCACCGTAACCTTCTTTGCTGTTGAGTGTTACATTGAAACGGACATGCTTTGTCGCGTTACCACTTACAATGGATGTCTGCTGGAAATCGGTCATTGCAAAACTGAATTGAAAATCGCTGAGTGCAACGAGCGGAATGGCATAGAGATAATGGTAGGTTGTTCCATAATAACTAAATTCTTCCATGTATACAGCAGCAACGGCATCTTGTATAATGGCCGTCTCTTCGCCTTTGCTGTTAAGCATAAGTGTTGCTTCTTTCGATTTTAACGGCACTATAAGATCATCATGGAACGATGCCAGATGGTTATAACTGCTGAAAAACTCATCTACGTTATCCACCAAGTAAGACATGCCTATACCGAAATATCCATCGGTTCTGGTATAGTCATACTCTATGGGATCAGATTTTTGGCCTTCAGAGTCTCTATCATCATCACTCAGATAAATATTGTATTCATTGTTTTTCTTAACATCGAGCGCTGGACGCACATAGTTTTCAATGGTGATATCGGTCATGGTCAGATTCTGCTCGGTGAACTGCAGAGCAGCCACAGGCGCAGGCTCTTCCACATCATCAGCAACTGCTTTGTTGTTAGCAATTGAGAGTGTTGATGTTGTCAGGTTGGTACGGCTGCCCGTGATATCAACAATATTCTTGTCGCCTTTTTCCGCTTCGCGGCCAGTTACAAGGAAGCCGCTGCGGCGCATCTTGCCACCGTCATTGTCATCAACGTATACGGTTGTTGTGCTGCCGTCGATTTTGAAAATATCAAATCCTTCGTCTTTGCTGGCTTCACGGCCGGTTACCAGGAATCCGCTGCGTTTCATCTTGTCGTCCTGCACGTCAACATAAACGGTTGTTCCATTGCCGTCAACCGAAAGATAGTCGGCCGAGCCGCTCTTTGAGGCGTCACGGCCTG
>JAEEGJ010011580.1_pt1 | contig 22310 bp, 17 predicted proteins | sample 8958761 | NCBI WGS metagenome assembly JAEEGJ01 (sample SAMN16246546, study PRJNA631951) | gut metagenome | biome: gut microbiome; feature: rumen; material: RS-attached | host: Bos | place: Iran: Karaj | collected 2018-10 | reverse complement strand
CCATGAAGACGTACCTCAAGAACGCAGCTGACAGAAACTTCAAGCGCTGGCCGAACTTGGGCAAATCAAGCGGTCAGAACGATGCGGACCCGCAGCCAATGAAATACTGCAATAGCAGCAGTGGCGGCTTTGGCATGCCTATGGGTGGCTACAACGCAACCACGTGGGATGGAGAATTTGAACATCTCCGCAAGAAGATGAAAGAAAGAATGCAGTGGATGGACGAACAGCTTGGTTTCAAGGAACCGACAACACCCATTGCGATGGCTCCTGTGGATCCGTCAATCCATGAACCCGATTGGCAAAATGACAACAAGAATAAAGACTCGATTCCGCTGAACATCAACTACGACGATCTCAGCAGGCTCTCGCCGACAAACTTCTTCGTGGTCATCGGTAACTACCTCGAAATCCACACGGATATGGGAGGCAAGTTTGCTCTAGTCGATTTGAACGGTGCTGTTTTGTACAAGACCCAGATCAAGGCGGGAACGACCAATATCGAAATCCCAGCCAGGGCAAGAGACAGGCACTGGATAGCAACGCTTAACGGCAAAATGCTTTCTAAATAAACTTCTTAATGAATTCCTCACTTAATAGAAATGCCGGCTCACGGGAGTCGGCATTTTCCTTTTTAATGTCTCGCGCAGTGGCGATTACGTGTTCCAGAGCCAGGTGCTGAGGTAGCGTTCACCAGTATCCGGAAGCACTGCGACAATGCGCTTGCCCTTGAATTCTGGGCGCTTCGCGACCGTAAGCGCACATTCGAGAGCTGCACCCGACGAAATCCCAACGAAAATTCCTTCTTCGGCAGCAGCAGCCCGAGCGGCGTTCCCCGCCTTCTCGGTGCTTGTGAGGTAGACCTCGTCAATCACCTTCGGGTCGTAATTCTTCGGAACAAAGTTTGCACCGATGCCCTGAATCTTGTGCGGCCCCGCAACACCCTTAGAAATCATCGGAGAATCGTCCGGTTCAATAGCAATCACGTAGATGTTCGGATTCTTTTCCTTAAGGAACTTCGCCGTGCCAGAAACTGTTCCGCCCGTGCCTGCGGTCGCGATAAACACATCCACCTTGCCGTCCGTATCGCGCCAGATTTCCGGACCGGTCGTGAGGTAATGCGCTTCGGGATTTGCAGGATTGTCGAACTGCTGCGGAATGAAGCTACCCGGATTGGCAGCAGCGATTTCATTTGCCTTCGCGATGCAGCCAGCCATGCCCTTTGCACCTTCGGTCAGCACCACTTCGGCACCGAGCGACTTGAGGAGCATACGGCGTTCCATGCTCATGGAATCCGGCATCGTGAGCACCACCTTGTAGCCCTTGACAGCACCAACATAAGCAAGACCAACGCCTGTGTTACCGCTCGTCGGTTCGATGATAAGCGCACCCGGCTTGAGTTTGCCTTCCTGTTCGGCACGTTCAATCATGTTCAGCGCCACACGGTCTTTTGCACTACCGAGCGGGTTGAACATTTCGAGTTTCACATAGACTTCGGCATCACCCTTGTTGAGCTTATTGATGCGGACGAGCGGCGTATTGCCTATCGTTTCGAGAATGTTGTTATAAATAGCCATAAAAAAGTTCTCCGTACTGTACGGAGAACAATCTAGAATTATTTATAGAAAAATTGCAAGTTATCAGTCTACAACGGGCTGCACAAAAGTTGCATACGCATTTCTGAACAAGTTTTTCTGTTGACTCAAAATTCCGTCAAACGTTATGCCCGAAAAATTCTTGACAGCACACGCTACAGCAACATCAGCCATAAATGCCGGACCATATTCATAGAAAGAACCACTGGTAGCTTCACATTCCGTTCTGAAAGTGTCTATAAGCAGACTTGCATAAGAACCAAGCGTAGCTCGCACCAAATAAAGTATAGAGGATTCAGAAACTTGAAGAGTCGTTACAGAAATATAGCCCTGACCACCATAATATACATCTAGCGGAAGAACCATAGAGCTTTTTACACCTTTTTCTTCGCGATATACATCTATCTCGCTGCGTTCCGAACCATCACCACGGACATAGTATTCTTCCTGTTCGGTTGTAAAAGGATATTCCGCAACATAACTTAAAAAAAGCGTCATGCCATCAATAGCATCAGTCTTTGTCTTTTGAGGATAAGCTCTCGCAAGGCTATCCAAAACAGAGCGTTCTGCATCAGACACATTCAAAGTTTCAACATTCGGCTTTATGACAAAGGAACGATTGGAATTCGTATCTACACCAATGGCGGAATAAGACGGTAATTCCTGACGCGGATCCACAGGCTTCACCTCCAATTCATTGCACTTTTTCCCTGTTTCTTCCAAGCATTTAATATTGGGATCAACGAAACTACTCGTCGGCTTATCCCCCGTACTAGAGCTAGACATATCGCGAGATGTCGAAGATGGAGTTGTAAAGCGACCTGTCGTTGAGCTAGCGCCTTTGGAAATAGCGTTGCATACTCCACCCGAGAACTTCGAGAAATCCTTAAAGAGTTCATTGAAATCGATGGTGGTTTTTGCAGGTTTAGTCGAGCAAGTACCAGGAACAGTATTCGTGCATATTGTCATACCAACGGCTCTATCATCAACGCAATAGGCAATCACATTACCATGTTCATCACAGGATTCTTTGTTATTACTACCATTGAAAACAAGCGCCCTGGATTGGCACGATGCGACAAATTCTGCAAGCACGCTATCACAAGAACTTCCAAAGTTTTTTACCTCTATGGAATTTTCAACAAGTCCATCATTTACCTTGAGTTTTGCCTCAAAAGATTTTCCATCAGCCGTGCAACCCGCTTCAGCGCCGTTTTCTTCGCCATAGACAGAAATATCGGCATTGTCAACATTCAATACCTCTGTTGCCTTGGTCGAGAAAGCAATCCGAACAGGCACATTCATCGAAGCGCTACTGTTATTCGCGACTGACGAACTACTATTTTCTGCAACGGCATTATCTTCAATCGCAGCTCCGCTGACATTGCTATCGGTACAGCCCAATAGAGCGAGAACACCCGCTGCCATGGTAAATTTAATGATGTTATTCATGAGACTCCTCCTCGACCTTTTTTGTTAAAGGAAACAACTGAAGATTCAGTCGATAAACTTGGTTGATATTTTCATATTCGGCAGCGATATTTGCCACCTTGCGTACAAACGCGTCCAACTCCTGCGAAATGCGGGCATAAGCCTCTTCGCAAAGCCCAAGCGTTGCCCCCGTGAAATGACGTTCTTCAATCGGGAACTTGTCGATAGCCGTTCTCGCAAGCGATGCCATTTCTTTGTGCATGCCGCGAACCGCAATGGGAAGCGATTCTTTTGTGCCGATGACAGTCTTTTCCGTCTGCACGTAAGTATGCTCGGCCTCACGTTTGAGAAAACCTGTCTGCACAAGGAACGCAAGCGAGTCACGCACCTGTTCTGCAGAAATCACCTGATGGCAAGTTTTCGCCATTTCGAGCGGGCGCTTTCCAGGCATCATCGGAGCGAGTTCGCGAATCGTCGGATTTTTCCACGATTCATAAAATTCAAATGATTCCGCATCGACAACGCGCACTTGATGCTCGCGAGCAATCTTCTGCATTTCAAGAAGCGCCTCTTTTTTCACGGAGTCCTTCGTTGCATTGCCGAACTTGACCATTTGCGTGAAGTAAGCAAACTCGTGCCCCGCAAGCCCCATCGCATGCGCGACCTGTTCCATCTTGACGAGACTCAAGCTGCTCTTGCCTTCGCAAACAAGCTTTAGGTAAACCGGCGACTTGAACCCCGCCAGCTTGGAAAACTCACGCCACGAAAATGCGCTCGTCCTTTTACGCTCTTCGTAAAAGTCCTGCATGTACAGGCGGTAATCCTTATATTCTGTTATCGGTTTCATAAGCGGTATTTAGTTATTAGTCAATAGTCATTGGTTAAAACACCCGTTCTTACATGTATAAATTTAAGTTTTTAGCGAACTGCACGCAACATTCAAAACGATACAAAATTAAAGAAAATTGCAAATTTTTAATGATTTTTATAAATATTTTTCAATTTTAAAATCTAAAAGATACACTCCGTATCATTAATAAAAAACAGCTTATTCCAACTTATTACAAAAAAGTGTCACAAAAGTTTCCACACCGCAACAAAATGAGGTATATTAAAATAAACCTATCAACGAGGGAGTTTATTATGGCAAATAAATACGCTGGTACCCAGACCGAAAAGAATTTGGAAGCCGCATTCGCAGGCGAATCACAAGCCCGCAACAAGTACACCTACTTTGCAAGCCGCGCCAAAAAGGATGGTTTTGAACAGATCGCTGCATTGTTCCAGAAAACCGCTGACAACGAAAAGGAACACGCCAAGCTTTGGTTCAAGGAACTCGAAGGCATCGGCGACACCGCCCAGAACCTGAAGGCAGCCGCTGAAGGCGAAAACTACGAATGGACCGACATGTACGAAGGTTTCGCGAAGACCGCTGAAGAAGAAGGATTCACCGCGCTCGCCAAGAAGTTCCGCATGGTCGCCGCCATCGAAAAGATGCACGAAGAACGCTACCGCGCCCTCCTCAAGAACGTGGAAACCGCCAAGGTCTTCGAAAAGAGCGAAGTCAAGGTTTGGGAATGCCGCAACTGTGGACATATCGTGGTCGGAACGAAAGCCCCGGAAGTCTGCCCCGTCTGCGCTCACCCGCAAGCCTACTTCGAAGTCCACGAAGAAAATTACTAAGAGCCGAGAGTCGCGGCGGCGTGTTCACACGCCGACATGACCGAGGCGAAAAGTAAGGCGCTTGCGCCATTACTAAGAGCCGAATGCATCAACAAGATGCGCGAACTCAAAAAAGCAAAATTGGCACCGGAGAAATCCGGTGCTTTTTTAGTATCGCCCCAAACAAGTCAAGGCGGCTAAAACCAGAATCCCCCACTTTCAGAGTATTCCTTAATCTTATCCGCGTTATCAATGACCTTCTGTTCCACAACCATCCCCGCCTCAATCTTGATATGAAGCTCCTTTTCATAGATGGATGAGAAACCCATGTGAATATAGTGAACCATTTCCCCTTGCGGAACAACAATGGTCCCAGTAACCCATGTAGCATGAACAGGCTCATCTTTTAGCAGCTTGTATTTTCCCTCAAGCTTAATCAAGTAGAACTTACCATCCTTGATTTCCCATGTACCAACATACTTTCGCCAGCAAGCGGAAGTGAAGAGATACATTCCAAATTCTTGCCCCTTCGCGGCCTCGTAAGCCTCTTCCTCAGACAATTCAGCGACAAGAGCTGGATCATTTGGAATCGGCGGGCAAGCATGCATGCATTCCCTTTTGGCATTGAGAATGAGCTGTTCTGGAATTTGCGCTGTCATATTTATACCTCGGACTTAGTTTTTTCATCCATATTGCAAATATACAATCACAGAACGTCAAATTATGACAGTTCTAAAATTTTAATTTTTTTCGGTCTATTTTTTACCGTTCTATTTGCAACTGGATAATTTTACCGTTCCGGAGTCTTTGCATATTTACATCGGAGCTTGTGTTTTGGCGACCTACTAGCGAGCCGTTAACGCGATAAATTTCAATAGGCTTTGAGACTGAACGGCGATTTTCTCTCCTCAAATTTTTACCCAAGCCAACTTCGCCCCCGTTATCGAGAGTCACCGCAATAGAATCGGTCGTAACCGTAAAATTGTCAAATCGGATAAAATTATCGTGTGTCGGAGCCCATTCAGCACTACTCCCGCCATGGAACGTGGAAAGATAAAACTTGTCCACATGCAAAGTATCGTAATCGCGGAGCCTGAGCGTATCGACATCAAGCACGAGCTCGCCATCAAGCCACGCCTGCACACGACCGTTCTTGTCGCCCGCGCCAGGAGTCTTGACCGTATTCATCGAGACTTTATTGACTATGCGATGCCATTTGCCAATCGTGAATTGCGCTTGCGGATTTTTACCGCCGAGATCCCACTTGAAATCGTCGCCGTATTCAGAATGTTGCCCCATGAAGTAAATCAGCTGAACAGCGTTCCCGCCCTTGCGCCACATAATTCGCGCACTCCAGCCATCCCCCGTTTCGGGCATCGCGTTCCCCGTGTAGCACTTACCGCCACATAGCCCCGGAAGCTTGCCTCCCAACTGGAATTCAAAACCTTCCTCAAAGAAAATATCGTACGCACTCCACATCGTATCGGCAGTTTTCACAAGTGGCTGGATGATTTGCGCCGCACACGCGGGAGTATCATTGTCATTCGGACCAACGCAACCCTTGGGGTACTTGAGTTGCAACACATTGCCATGCGCCTCGCCGTCATAGACAATCTTGGAATTTTCGCCGTTGTTCTTGTCCATCGCATACCACCAGCTTTTATCCGTGGTGTTGCGCTTGAAATCTTCCTTAGCCTCCGCATTGCCGTAAACACCAACTTCGCGATTTTCGAAGTTGACAAACGAGACCGTATCCGCTGTTTGAGCAAAAGCAGCAGAAACTAAAAGCAAGAAGAACGCGTACTTATTCATATTCCGAAGAATGAATTTAGGATTTTTTCGTCATTTTGCCACCGGCGATAAGCACTAAAAAGGCGGCACCGCCAACACCCACAATTTTTTTGATATCGCTCCAAAATTCGCGACGTTTTTCATTGCAAGATTCGCAAAATTTTTCAGAATCCGCGGCTTTATCGCAGCCGCATTTTTTGCATTTGTTCCACAATTTCTGAAGCATAGCCAAATTCCTTAATCGTTGGAGGTTAACGTGAAGTCTTTTTAAAATACCATTTTTTGTTAGGAATGGGAGTAGTGGGGATCACAATTTTTCGGAAAGGGCGCGCCACCTATAGTTGACAAAATGAACGTTTTTGCAAACGGTTGATTGCAAAATTTGCAAAGTTTCACTTTTTTGAAATTCGCTGTTGTAGATTAGAGCCTCTAAACTTATCAAGAGGCTAATCTATGACTCAAAAATTCTCCCATGACTCTTATGTTCGCTCGGTGCTGAAGGACCCCGCTCGAACAGCAGAACTTCTTCGCCTTGCGTCTCGAAAAAACAGTAATCTCGCCCAATTCCTTGCGACGGTAAATCTTGACACACTACAAGAGATCTCTGAAGCATTCAGTGACACTGCAACTCATGGCGATGGTGACCTGGCTTTTACCGTGAAACTCGAAAGTGACGAACCCCAACAAGCAGAACTCCTCGTCGGTATTATTGAAGAACACAAGAGTTATCCAGAAACAGGAATCATCCAGCAATTGGTCAAGTACTGGTTCCAAATTATGTTTCGCAATCAGAAGAACATCCCGACTGTTGCAATCGTTTTGTACAATGGGAAAGACCCATTCCGCATAGAAAAAGAGGTGATGTACCCGAATTATCCAGAATACTATCACAAGATTGGATTGCCGTTCTTATTAGAAGTCGTCGATGTGACTGAAATTTTCGAAGATTTTGAAATCTCGATGATTTCGCCTAAAATTGCACTTGCGCTTGTTGCCTTGAAGTACGTTTTCAACGGAGAAAAACTAAAGAAATATCTGAAACCGGCTATGGCGGGACTCAAGTCTCTCCCCCGTGAAGAAGCAGAAGACTTTCTCACCCAAACTTTTATATATTTAAGACACTGGTTTAAAGGCGAAGCCAAGGAGCAGTTTAAAATGGATTTCAAGAAATGCAGCGAAGTTTACGGCTACAAGTCCATTGCCGAAGTTGAAGAAGAAGAAATTGCTGAAAAGATTGCTCAACGTGATCGCGACTGGATTGAAGCAATGACTGCTCTTGGCGATTCCGATGAAAAAATTGCAGCCGTTTCCAACTATATAAAGAAAATTCGTGAAGCACAATAATTTAATCTGAACGAAAACAAGGCGCAATTAGAAAGCACCGAGCGCAACGCTAAAAAAGCAATTTGAAAATCCACGGTGCTAGAGCCGTGGATTTTTTTAACATATTTAGCAATCATTTTATCGCCACTTTTTGAAATTATCGCCATTTTATCGCCGATTTTTTTGATTTATCACCGATTTATCGCCGATTTATGAATTACGTCGGCGATAAAAATTGACTTTTTGATTTTTCGCAATTTAAAGATTGCCAAAGAATTCAAGAACCCTAAGCCATATTCAGGCTTGATGGAAAGGTGTATTGTGGAAACTAAGTCCTTCTAAATATGCTCTAAAACATCTTTTTGATTAGCAATCAAAAGTTTTTCACTCATTTCTTTTATTTTCATATTAAAAAAAGAAACTTCTTTCGTTGAAACAATCTTATTTTCAAATTCTTGTTTATCAAATAACAAAGCCAATTTAGGACTTATTGGATAATACAATTGCATTTCGCTGAAATTTAAATTTATCACAGGCTGATCACCGGAGACAAATGGAATGTCGGTTTCATTCTTTAATAATGATATTTTAGAACCAGAAACCCACGATCCAATAGCATCTGAAAAAAGAACATAAGTCCAGTAAAAAATAAAATTTTCACTAAGTTTAAACTTGTCTTCTGGAATACAATTGAATTTTCCCAAACGACATTTGGGGGTTCTTGTATACTGCATTCCCATAAAAATGCCAAATAAAATTTTATTTAAAGGATTATTCAAAACATTTAACGAACCATTTCTGATAGACTCTAATATTGGTCTACATCTTTGTTCCATATCCGCATATTCGCTTTCTAATGCATTTCGACGGGAATTTTCGCTATGCAAACCAATATCAATAAGATAAAGCAACTTTTTCTTTAACAACCATTGATTTTCTAGTGGACTATCCTGGATTGCTGTTTCAATAAAACCTATTTCATCTTTTGTTAATGGCGTTATTTCATAAAAGCGGCGTTCTTGTGCAACATTTTCCGTTGATGTGTTGAATATTTTTCCATTTCTTCTACACCAAACTTTATTTCCTTCAAAGCACCAAGCTTTCAAGTAGTATTCCCAAACATAATGTTGTTTCTTTACATCGTTATACATCGCAATTTTTTATCTAATACTTATTCATGAATCAAATCTGAAAACATCCTGTCTATTTTATCAGCATCACTTACTTTTGGTCTTATTACTTCATCTTCGTAATCATCGCGTTCTGATGCCCAACGGTCTTCGCAAACTTGAGCATTTATTTGATTAACAAGATAACCAGCATCAATTTCGCTTTGGATTTCTTCAAGATCATCCTCATCTAACCATTGATAATCTTGAACCAAATCTTCTTGAATTCTTTCAAATCTTTGATAAACATCGTCCCTTGTAATATTTTCATCAAATTCATAATCAAAAGACTCAAATATTCTATCATTTATCCCATTTTTTAGCACCTTTACAATTTCCCGACGTATTTTTTCTAAAACATTTTTTTTACAAAAAGAAGAATCCTTATAAACTTCATAAATATTGCAGTAACCTGCAGAATCATCCTGAAGTTCTTCTATATGTTCATCCAAGAAGTCAGACCAATCATATTTGTCAATTGTTTTTGAAATAATGGATAGAAGAATGCCTCGATTCCTCTGAGATATCATTAAATCATTGTGATTAATCGCATCAATGAGAAAGTCAAGATGTTCAAACTCATTCAAACAATCCATTAACTTGAGTTTTGCATCATCCCATTCGTCATTCTCGTATTTCTGAAACACTCTCTTTAAAATTTTTCGTTCATTTTTTTCATTCATTAATTCAATAAATAAAATTGACTCAACGGTTCTTAACGAAGAACACAACTTTTCTAGTTCAGCATCATTTTTGATAGATGGCAAAACATAGTCTGATACAGAGGGGTTAAAAACTGTTACAATCGTTTTCTCATGATAACGTGGATAACTGATTTTTTCTATAGTCCTATTAAGAATACATCTTTCGCAGATACTTAGTGTGTATTCATAGTCAACTCGCTCTTGTTCAGGAATTGGAAGATTATAGATAACTTTGGCCCGTTCATAAGCGTTCTTTAAATATTTTTCTTCAATTGAATTTCTATTCGCAACAACTAATTTGACAAGTAGTCGTTGAAACTGATTTAATTGAGCGGTGAAGCATTGATGCCAAATCTCTTTTGGATTGTCTAATGAATCTTTTACAAAATCTAAATACGATTTATTACTGTCTTCAAAATTGACATTTCTAGTAACAAATTCAATTAATCTTGGATTAAAATTTCTATGGCGTATGATTTCATTGTAATTTTTTGAATGAACAACATCTTGAATGCAATTTGCTTCCAAATCGGAAAGTTTTAAATGATTGCGTAAAATTTGGGCTTTCGTTATTACATCATACTTTCCAACATCTACAATGTATTGGCTCTGTTTCAATCGGTAATCCCTATATGGTTGGCTATATTCATAAGCTCTATTTACAATATTTGTTCGGGATGTCAAAATGAATAATTTATTAGGTTCTTTTTGAATGGCATCCATAAATTTGACTATGGCAGAATCACTCTTGTCAGAGATGCAATTTAGATAGTTACTACCAAGAAAGTCATCAAAATAATAAAGAACTTTTTGTGCAGGTTTATTTAAATTATAGGATTCCCTTGAAAAATCTCCTTCAAAAATTTCAATATCAAAGTCGAGAGCCAAATAATAAAAACACAAATATTCAGCCAACGTTGTTTTACCTACGCCCGGTTCACCAGAAATAAGAACTACATGTTTTTCATCAAGTGTTTTTTGTATTCTTTTTAAATCTGGGGTTATCACAAATTTTTCATTTATTTTATCAAATCTATTCTTTAATTGATAAAAACGGCTTAATTTTTCAGGATGAAGAACTTGTTCTATCAATTCAGCATTAAGGCTCCACAATTTCACCATTGATTTTAATACTTTAGGATTATTATCAAGCAATTCGCAAATACTTTTATATCCTAGAACAACAGCATCTTTTACATATGCAGAAATTATTGATTTCAACTCAACCGTCTGATGATGAGTCAAATCAAAAGAAGTAGCAAGAACATAAGCGACAGGGTTTGCTTTCTTTATTTTTTCGATTTCTTCATTTTGAATTTTACTTTTCAAGGTTTCGTATGAGGCATAGCGTTTTACCTGAATCATAGCTCGCCTAGGCACATTTGTCCGATAACCATCATATCCATCATCTTTACCAGCTCGATATTGCTCAACAACAACGTCCTTGTCTGCCAATAATTTATTGATCAGTTCCTCAAATTCTTCGGGGCTTAATACAGAAAAATCGTACTTCAAGGGATGAATCCTTTTTTTAGAGCCTTTATTTTTCAAGTCTTTTACAAATACAAGAACTTTTGGACTAAATATATATCCAAAACCGCCAGCACATTTTTTGAGATAACTTGGTTTTCTGATTTTTGAGATTATTTCGAGACTTTAGCCATAACCCAGGGCTTTTCACCCCCAAAGTGTGTAGAATTAGCTCATATGGTTTATATTTTCAAGCATAGACTTGTCTTTTTTATTTATATTCTCATTGACATAGGCTATCGTCTGCACAAAATGCAGGCAGTGGCCGCATAGAAATTTGAGATTCGTCTCTTATTCTACGTTGGAAAAATCACCACTTTCTAAAGTCGTAAAGGATAAGATCGAACGCTCACGTCCCATCTGGGGCGTGGGTCGTTTTGTGCTTGCTTTACGACAGGGTTGTGGTGACCCTTCCAACGTGGTAAGCACTGCGACTCCACGCCTTTTTTGTTTTCCCGACATCTTGGGCCGAAGTCTCCGTGCATAAGAGGTGACTCGTTCATTTTTTACTTGGAGCATGCCCCGATTATGGCAAAGAAAAAAGCGGTCGAGACCTCACTGAACCTCGAAAACATTCTCTTTAACTGTCGCGATATTTTGCGGGCTGCCCGAAATTCGGGTTCGTTCTTCGAAAAACGCGACATGATGCTCACGCTCGTGTTCCTGCGTTTCATTGGCGAAAAATTTGATGACGGTGTTGCCAAGCTGCGCAATGTACTGATAGAACAAGGACTCGATCCCGACGATGAAGGAGTCCGCATCGCATTTTTTGAGGACATTTCTTTTACAGACGGGACTTACTATTTGCCCCCTGAAGCCCGCTGGTCGAATATCATCGACACTCCTGCTCCAAAATTGAATTCTGCGCTTGACGGAGCCCTGCACAGCATTGCGACCGATTCGAAAGACCTCAAGGGTTGCTTTGTCGAAGGCACGTTCATGACGCGAAACCTTGCTCCCAACGACATCAAGAAACTGGTGGACGAGGTGAACAAGATTAGCCATAAAAAGTTCGGTGAAGAAAAGGACTTGATTGGCCGCGTCTATGAATATTTCTTGAAAGAATTTGCCGTAAACGCCACGAAGGAAGAAGGAGAATTCTATACGCCACACGATGTGGTGCAGCTGATAGCCTCGATGATTGAGCCTTACGACGGAACGCTCTACGACCCGTGTTGTGGCTCGGGCGGAATGTTCATCCAGAGCGCGGAACTGGTAAAGTCCAAGCAGGGTGACATCAACCGCATCAACATTTACGGCCAAGAAAAAGAGGCCGCCACTTACCGCCTTGCAAAAATGAACCTTGCCTTGCGCGGGCTCAGCCACCATTTGGGCGAAACGAACGATTCCACATTTAGGAACGACTTGCACAGGGGACTCTATTTCGATTACATCATGGCGAATCCGCCGTTCAATCTCAAGGGTTGGTATGATAGCGATTTGAAAGATGATACTCGCTGGGCGGATTACGAAACCCCGCCAGACAGCAATGCGAACTATGCGTGGATTTTGCACATGCTTTCACACTTGAAGCCGTCTGATGGTGTTGCAGGTTTCTTGCTTGCAAACGGGGCGTTAAACGACGATGACACGATTAATATTCGAAAGAAACTTATCCAAAATGACAAGGTCGAAGCGATTGTCGTATTGCCGCGAGAACTCTTCATTACTACCGATATCAGCGTGACGCTATGGATACTGAACCAGAACAAGAAGGGCGGAAAATACAACGGCCGTAAACTGCGCAACCGCACGCATGAAATTCTCTTTATGGATTTACGTCAATGGACGGAAAACCCCGTGAAGAACGAACAGAAGAAAAAGGTGCGTCTTGTCACGGAGCAGATTGAACGTGCCGTTGGCATCTATCACACCTGGCAGAACGAGGGAACCGACGGCACGAATTATGCGGTGCCGGAACTTTACCGCAGTGTAGGAATCAAGGAAATTGAGGAAAAGGGTTGGGCGCTTACACCGAGCAAGTATATCGAGTTTATCGACCACGACCTGGATATTGATTACAAGAAAGAGATGAAGCGTATTCAAGGCGAAATGAAATCCCTGCTCGCGACAGAAAAACAGGGCCAGGAAATGTTGGTAAAAGCCTTCAAGGGCATTGGCTTTGATATCGAATAACGGGGATGGTTTATGGCTTTGAAAAAGTATAAGTTAGGTGAGTTGATTGAACCATCGGATGAAAGAAATTCTGATGGCAAATATGGTGCTTGCGATGTTAGAGGAATGACGATTGAAAAAACTGTTATTCCTACAAAAGCAAATATGGTAGATACGGATTTGTCAAAATTTATCATCGTCTATCCAAATGAATTTATTTACAATCCAAGAACACATGGAAAGAAAATAGGCTTGGGTTTCAATGATACGAAATCGCCATTTTTGATAAGTTGGAATAATGTTGCTTTTAAAATAAAGAAATCTGCCGAAAGCCTTGTTTTAGCCAAGTATTTGTATATAGATTTTAATAGACCGGAATGGGATAGAAAAGCTTGTTATGATTCTTGGGGAACATCAACCGAAGTATTTACTTGGAATGCTATTTGTGATATGCAAATAACATTACCAGATAAGGCAATCCAACAGAAGTATGTGGACATTTACGAGTCAATGGTTGCTAACCAAAAATCCTACGAAAAAGGCCTTGACGACCTAAAGCTCGCCTGCGATGCGTATATTGAAGAACTGCGAAGAAAAACAAAATGTGAAAAAATTGGAGATTATATCACATTTTATAATGAAAAAAACGTAGATGAAAAAATCACCCTAGAACAAGGCGTGAATATAAAAAAGGAGTTCATCACTCCCCAACGGGAAAATTCAAGTCTTGCATCAAGAAAGATAGTGAGAACTGGGCAAATCGTTTATTGTACACAATTAAATAATGAAAATGTTGCCGTTGCGTTAAGAGAAGGTCCCGATTGCGTTGTTTCCCCGGTTTATGATGTTGTTGAGGTGATTCGACCCAAAGAATTAATGGTAGAATATTTATTGTTGTGGATGCAACGTTCTGAGTTTGGAAGATTTGTTTATTGGGCTTCAAAAGGAACGTCCTACGAATTTTTAAGTCCCGAGAACTTGCAAAATTATAAAATCCCCATTCCCAACATTTCTGTTCAACGTTCAATCGCAGAAATCTACAAAGTCTATACGGAACGCAAACGCATCAACGAACAGCTAAAGCAACAGATAAAGGATATCTGCCCCATTCTCATCAAGGGTTCGCTGGAGGAGTAAACCATGGCGAAATTGATAAACTTCAACGGTCGCTTCTGCGAATCGGATTACGAATTTGCCTTTATCTCATATCTTGAAACGGAAGGCTGGCAGTATTTGCCGAGCAACAAACTTGCCCGAGAAGAAATCAAGGAAGTCATTCACGCCGACGATATCAAGGAATATCTGACCACAAATAATCCAGACCTGTCGAAGGACGATGTCGAAAAACTGTTCGACACAATTCGCCTCGTGGGTGCCGAAAGCGATTTTGCAACACTTCACAAGTTCTACAACTGGCTTATAGACGGCATCAAGTTCACTCCGCAAGACGGGAAACCAAGAACAATTCAACTGATAGATTTTGAACGCCCTGAAAATAATATTTTCCGCGTCGTGAACCAGTTGACGGTTGAATATGTCAACAACGGCAAAAAAGAAAACCGTCGTCCCGATGTGATGCTGTATGTAAATGGGTTCCCGCTTTGCGTTATAGAACTAAAGAACCCCGCCGATGCAAGCGCCACTATTTATGACGCCTGGGAACAAATCAATATCCGCTACTGGCGCGATATTCCGCATCTTTTGCATTACTGCCCTTTGGCTTGTATTTCCGACGGCGTAAAGACCCGTCTTGGAACAGTCCGCACGCCTTACGAACATTTCTATGCGTGGCGACGAATCAACGAAGGCGACAAGATTTCGACTATGCCGTTTGCCGAAACCGAGGCGATGATAAAGGGCGTCTATAACCCAGTCCGCTTCCTTGAAATTTTCCGCGACTATGTTTATTTTCAGGATAGCGAATACGACCACGACGAAAAGGAAATCGTCTGCCGTTATCCGCAATTTTTCGCCTCCCGCTTGCTAAAACAGAGCATTGTCAAGTCCGTCATTGAAAAAAGCGGCAAGGGAGGCACATACTTTGGTGCGACCGGTTGTGGCAAAACTTACACGATGGCGTTCCTTGCCCGTCAGCTGGCTCTCCGCTGTTCCAATATTCCCGAAATCGGGTCGCCTACAATCGTGATGATTGTGGACCGCGAAGAATTGCAAAAGCAGGGCGCAAAACTTTTCAAGAGAAGCACGGAGTTCCTGAATCTCGGGAGCGTCGAAGTTGTCAAGAACCGAAAGCAACTGCGCGAAGAACTTGGTGCGCGTGAAAGTGGCGGGTTCTACATTTGCACTATCCAAAAATTCTGCGACCGCGAAGACGATAAAATCGGCCTGATAAACAATCGTGCAAACATCATTTGCTTTTCGGACGAGGCGCATCGAACACAACTGGAACATTCCAAGAAAATCCAGTTCAGCAAAGATGTGGACGAAAACATGAAGGCGATGATTTCGAAGCCTTATGCTAAGGTATTGCGTGAAGCTTTCCCGCATGCGACTTTCGTCGGTTTTACGGGAACGCCGATTGCAGAAACATACCAGACCTTCGGTGATGAAATCGACCGCTACACCATGGACCAGGCGGTTGCCGACGGCTTGACTGTTCCTATCAAGTATCATCCGCGTATTGCAAAGGTATTGCTTGACAAGGAAAAAGTCAAACTCATTGAAGCATACTACAAGCTGTGTGCTGATGAAGGAGCTACTGCAGAAGATATTCAGGCCAGTAAAAAAGCAATGAGTTCTATGGAAATCATTCTTGGAGAACCCTCGCGACTGGAACGCCTCGCTGTAGATATTCATGACCATTATGTTTCAAGCTGTGCAGGTGAACCGGACCGCGTGCAAAAAGCGATGATCGTGTGCTCTTCCCGCCCTATCGCATTCGATTTACTGAAGAAATTCCAGGAGAAATATCCTGAATGGTTTGTCGAAAAGAAAACTCCTGATGGTGTTATAGCAACAGAAGAATTGAAGAAAATGCAGCCCGTGCCTTTTATGGCAATGGTTGCAAGCGTCGGGAGTAACGACCGCAAGGAAATGTACGATTATCTTGGTGGAGTCAAAAACGATTCCCGTTCCGAAGAATTAGATATTGCCTTCAAGAACGAAAAGTCAAATTTCCGAATCGTCATTGTCGTGGATATGTGGATTACGGGTTTTGATGTGCCCTGTCTTACATATATGTACAACGACAAGCCCCTAAAAAAACACATGCTTATCCAGACAATAAGCCGTGTCAACCGTAAAGATACGGGCAAGGAATATGGCTTGATTGTGGACTATATCGGCATTCGCGATAACATGCGCGAAGCGATGAAACTTTATGGCGGCGATACATCCGTTGCCCCGACGGTAGATGATGTGGAACAGGCAACAGCCGTATTCAGGGGCGAATTGGAAATTCTAAAGCGTCTGTTTGCCGGGTATGATATCACTCCATTCCTGGATCCGGAATGCGAACCAGGAAGGCGGTACATGCTGCTTGCAAAAGCCGCTGAATACGTGTTTACCTCAACGCAAGAACTCAATTCGGAAAACAAGAACGGAGCAAAGGCTCCGCAAAAGGTTTCCTTCAAGAATTACTTCTTGCAGGTTGTGAAACGGATGCGCGTGGCGTTTGATATCTGCTCGCCTTCTGGAAATTTGAGCGAAGAAGAATCCGCCCTTGCACAATGCTTTATGGCGATTGCAGGCTTTGTGCGTAAAATGAGTGGTACAAGCGACATCGATACTGATACGATGAATCGCAATGTCGCCAAAATGGTAGAAGAAGCGCTCAAGTATAGTAAAGTCGAAAGCGTTCTTGAAAGCGGTGACGAAGAGGATATTTTCAGCCCGGAATTCTTTGAAAAACTTTCCGACGTCAAGATGCCTGCAACTAAGTTGGAACTTTTGGTGAAAATGCTCCGCAAGCAAATCAAGGAATTCGGGAAGATTAACCAAATTGCTGCAAAATCGTTCTTGGAAATGCTCGAAAGGACAATCGAGGAATATCACGAACGCCGCAAGGCGTTGACCGCTGAAGAAGCGGGTGAAACACAGGAACAGGCGACGGACGAAATCATCAAGAGCGCGACAGAACAAGCGCTTGAGATTTTGCGCCAGATGAACGAAAACCGCGAAAGCTTCCGCAAGATGGGCTTGACCTTCGAAGAAAAGGCTTTCTACGATATTCTGCTAGCTCTCCGCGACCAATACAACTTTGAATACGGAGAAGACAAAGAAATTGATGGCGTAGTCATTAACGAAAAATGCAAGGCCTTGGCGAAGAAGGTGAAGGAAATCATCGATACGAAATCTTCATTTGCCGACTGGCTCAACAATCAGAATGTGCGCAACGCTCTCAAAGTGGATATCAAGATTTGCCTTGTAAAAAACGGATACCCGCCACAGTACAGCCCCGAAGTATTCAGCAAGGTTATGGAACAAGTGGAAAATTTTGAGGAGAATCATTGATATTTATGAAACTCTTTCAACAATAGGCTTGAAATATGTCTTGATTTGCTCGACAACCTTATCGAAGGTCACCTGCACCAAGGCGTTTTTCTTTTTCACGAATGAGTTCCATCGTTTAACGCGTTCTACATCCGTAGCAAAAGAATCTTCGAAAACGACGATGTCATCAAACGTTGTCTTTCGGTTTTGGAATGTTTGAACAATGGCCTCTTGCAACAATTCTGCGTCAATCTTTTCGCTCTGCAAAATCACGTAGATATCGTAGAAATCCTTGAAGCGACTATTCGCATAGCCCAACGAAACTATCGCCTCAAATTTTTCTGCAAGCACGGATTCAATAGAATAGCCGTAAATCTTCGGGCTTTCCATATCCAGCAATACAGGGAATGACATTTCCTTTTTAGACGGAACAATTACATCGCCAAACCCGATATCAATAGACACAGAGAGTCGCGTGTTCCCGAGCAATGCCGTGATGCTGATGTTTGTACCTAGATATTCATCTAGCTTTGTTATTTCGCGAGCCTTAAGAGAAGTCAAATCAAAAATAAGTCCATCGTCCGCCGGTATTGAGAAAATTTCAGTAAAAATCGACAGAAGCGATTCCTGCGTTCCGCTGATTTTGTCAGCGCGAAGGTCTATATCCGAAGTAGAACGAGGATAATCTTTCCCATAGAGGGCGTACAGAAAGATTCCTCCCTTGAGCGTAAAATTTTCCCTGTACTTCGACTTTCCAATCCTGAACAGGGCCCGTTCTAGCCCATAGACCGTAAGCAGTTCCTGATACAACCTGAAATTCGTCTTGGCAACATTCTTCAGCTTACCCTTTATCGATTGGACATTCATACAAGAACCTCCAGGTAAGTCTTCAGAATTTTCAGGCACGAAAGTTCTTCTGCGTAACGATAGAGTTTATTGATGTTTCTATCTCGCCTTGCGAGGTAATTGGTCAGAATTTCCTTGGTTTCTTCGATTCCGACTTTATTCCGGTTAGAGATGATATCCACGACCGTTTTTTCTATGTCGTAGATTTTGAAGGGATTCTTGTTTTCGCTAATCGTGCGCACGCCAAGGGAGTGCCTTTCGCCCGAAAAGTAGTGCAGGGAAAACCGTTGCGATTCCGGCTGCGTCGAAAGTTTTGTCTTTGGCGGAATAGCTACATCAATGGCATCGGGGCGGAAGGTTGTCAGACCATAATAAACGGCAGCGCTCAGAAGGCACACTACCCCCTGGGGTGCAAATGCCTGAACGTAGTAGAAATCATTTATATCACCGGCAAAGTCCGCATTTTCGTAATACGACTTATTGAGCCGGAAAAGTTTGCCCTGTTCGACCATTTTCGTTATTTGGTAATACGAAAAGCCCTGCTTTTGGAGATCATCGCTCGAAAAGACAAGTTTTTGGTCGGATAGAACATTCTTTTGTGTCATGCCATAAATATACTTTTTTGACGGCAAAATTTCAACGAAATACGGAAAAAGTTTAGATATTCCGTATTTCATTGAAAAATCTTCAGAGAAACTATTATAATTTTGGACATTTGTAGTCGTTTTGTACAGGTTTGAGTTTCTATTTTCCATGTTTTACCTCACATCCACTACAAAATCTTCCCGTTTTAGCCCGTATTCCGCATAGGGATTCTCGTCAGGGTAGCCGACGGGATTGCAGAGCAGTAGGTGCTTTTTGCCGAACCTGTCGGTGTACTCGCGCTTGATGGCGGTGTGGGTATGGCCCGCTTGCCAAAAGCTTCCGTCATCTAGGTTTTCGAGGTATTTGGCTCCGTGGAAGTAGAAAAAGTTTGAGTAAGGATCGTACTTGTAACGCTCAGCCATTTCGAATTCCAGCGGCAAAAAGTGCGACATCATGATTTTCGGGCGACGTGCAGTAAGTTCGCGAAAAGCTCTGTCGTAATGTCGACAAAGTTTATCTGTATTGTTCTGCATGTATTTCCAATGGCGACCATCAAACCAGCGCGTTGCCCAAAGAATTTTATTAGCAATTTCAGATGCAGCGGGCGAATGTTTGTACTTGAAATCGCACATGCCCATACAGCCTGCAACGCCATCAGCAATGCGGTTTTCGAGCAGGAGGATATTCGGGATTTTATCCGCTTCTTTGATGAAATAATCAATTTTACTTTCGGATGTGGTGAAATCGCGGTCTGAGCCAAAACGTCCCATGTGTTCAGTGATGATGTCATGGTTCCCGAGGCACACATAGACTTCATCGTATTTCTCGGCAATGAACTTCAGGAACTCCACGTAGGTGAAGTAGTCGTTCGCGATATCGCCCGCGATGCAGCAGGCATCCGCAGGCAGAAAGTTGCGTTCAAAGAATACTTCGAAATGTTTGCGCAACACGGCGACAGTGCGGGTCATTGGTGCATAGAAATCGACGTGCAGGTCACTGATAAAATAGTAGGTCATGTCCCAAATCTATACCCGCCATTTTCGGCGGTCAAGGGGGCAGACTTCGGGTGAATTTTGCGTTAGGGATAGTGACCACCATGTGGCGGAGACTTGCGCAAGCAAGGCTCCGTCGCAAGAGCTGCGCGGGGGTACCGTAGGTGCGCACGGGCGGCCTTGCGATATAGCCCGACCTTGCCCATGGGCAAGGGAACGCCCAACACAAGTCTTGCACAAGGAGATTCCCCATCAAGTGGGGAATGACAAGGAAGAAGTGCTCAAGAACAATGCAGAACAGGCGCGTTATGCGCTCCGCATGCCCCTCGACGAAAAAAATTTAGGATTAACCTACTTTTTCGGTTTTCCCATAGGCAACTTGCCATCAAAACCGATACCAATATAAAAGCGATTCATCACCCCAACTCCATCCCGGTTTTTCATATGATCGGTATAGGAGGGGACCACTTCGATTTGCCACTGAACTTTTGGTATAATGTCAAACATGTCCCCAATCGGGAACCTCTTAAAAAATTGGACTCCGGCAGAAAAATACACAAAGGTATTTTTCATTTCCTCTTCTTTATCAAGGTTGTCGTTCTTATACTTTATTGTCTCTTCGGCTAAGGATAAACCACCAAAAACATCGAGACCGTACGATTCCAAGTCCATCAAGGCGTAGCCTCCCATAAGGCCAAATCCACCCCACACCCAATTATCTCCAAAGAGAGCGTTTATATGTATCATAATCAGCGCTGAATAGATTTGGAGCCTCGCCTGAGCCATGCACGAGAAGCATTCATCGACAGAACTCATTGTCGAATTGAAAAGGCTTCGACCAATCATGTATGTCATGCCAAAATGAAAATTCAAACGTTTGCGGTCGCTTTGTAGCATTTTGTCAACAGATGATTCATTAATCAAAGTATTCACAAGTGTATTATACTTGCCTTCGGGAAATGACTTTAAAAACACATCGCGCATCACAATCAGCCATGAGTATCCAAAATCGTAGTCGCTATCGTGTTCAAACGGATTATCTTGACGAATCCACAGATATAGCCATGAAGGAAGTGCGTCTGCAGCTAAATTAGAGACTACCCCAATAGGAGTTGGATTTTTGAATGCAGCGGAAACAACAGAAGAGCTTATATCAGCGAGTTCCGAAAGCAATTGAATTAATTTATCAGAATCATTCTTGGTTTTCGTTTCCTTATTTTTTTCAAAGGCATATCCCGAATTGTATTTGGCTAGGGCATATTCAAAGAGCAAGTTCAAGACAGCGACATCTTCATCTTCTAAGTTCATTGAATTGAAATCAATATTCTTTACAAGACGTCCGTTGTAAGTAAGAAATGATGATGCTTCAACTTGACGTTTTTTAAGGCGGTCTCCCAAGCAATCACCAGAATCGACTTGCAATTCTTCGTTTTGAATAACTTCAAGGAGCGAATGCACGGCGCTATCGTTTTGCGGATAAATTTTGACAAAGCCATCTAGCAGTCGTTCGTCCATATCGCAAACGTTCATCGCTTGCGAAGAACGGATTCCAAGAAGAGCTAGGAGCACTGCTAGACAAATACAATCCAATCTCATTTTGATACTAACCTCTCGATGACAATAATAAATAAATTTGTTCGCCATTATTTTTTTGTGACGGTAGGGATTGCCACGCCTTCGGCTCGCAACGTATTTTCACAAGTTCATTAGTTCCTTCGACTCCACTGGCGTTACCCTCAGGATGACACCGTTAATATGCAATAGCTTGACTTTACTGGATTGGGCTAAAGCCCCAACTCTTTGGCTCGGTTATGACAATGCAAGCATTGTCGCAACTCTCGCCCGTTGAGTAGTCTTCGCTTCGTTCAGAATGACGAGAAGCACGCACGCCCGTCTTTGGCACACTTCGTGTGCCTTTTTTTAGACTCAAAAATGGTCCTGCAAGCAGTCCCGCATCACTCGTCATACGAAAAAGTTCCTACATTTTCGCATAGTAACATTCTCTACCGGGATCGCCATCCCGATGGATTAACTCTCAACAAATGAGGAACAAACAAAAAATGGCAAGAGCATTGATTATCGGTTGTGGCGCCGTTGCCACAGTTGCTATCAAGAAGT
>JAEEGJ010011579.1_pt1 | contig 22313 bp, 26 predicted proteins | sample 8958761 | NCBI WGS metagenome assembly JAEEGJ01 (sample SAMN16246546, study PRJNA631951) | gut metagenome | biome: gut microbiome; feature: rumen; material: RS-attached | host: Bos | place: Iran: Karaj | collected 2018-10 | reverse complement strand
GACATGTTGGCTATGGTCTATCAGCAACGTCATGGCAATAAGGCAAAGTCTTCAGATAACAAATAAAGATCGGATATGTAATGATTATGGCACCGCTTAGGCGGTGCCTTTTTTTCTATGAAAGGTTTAAGGATAAAAGAAAAAGTACTTAATGTTACATAAAAGGTGTTAATGACTCCATAAAAAAATAAAAGCAAAATAATAGTACATAATATATTTACAAGTTAATTATTTATATGAAGGAGGAGAAACAAATGGGAGCATATGATGTAGTAGTTGGACCTATTATTATTTCAATTATAGGCAACAGTATAAAAGGAAACTAATATAATATTTAAAAATAAAGGAGGAAAAAGCTATGATTTGCATTTTACCATTTATTATTGTAAAGCCAGTGGAGCCACCAACTTTACCACCAACGATTCCATATATATTAGTTTAGTATAAATGTAAAGGAGGAAAAAGCTATGGGTTGTTATGCACCAATCGGTAATCCAGGACCTATCATTACAGGACCTACTTTTCCAGGTCCAATAGTTATTGGAATACCATCACCAGTATTATACTAATAAGTAAAAAGAGAGTTTTGATAAGAGAAATAAATGGCACCAATTATATGGTGTCATTTATTTTTTGAATATTCTTATGTAAAAATACCAAACACTCCCAAAAAACTACCATTTACTCCAATAAAAAATAGTAGAAAAAAAGATTGGTATCATATTATCAAGATGTAGAGAAAAGGAGGAAAATGCTATGGGATTGGGCGGATTCATCATCGGTATTGGCGGAGGCCACTAAAAGATTGGAGGTGCTCGCGATTAAAGTAGCTGAGCAAGAAGAGTTAATTTTTAAATACAATAAAAAAGAAACTATCGAGAAAGATTTGCTGTATGAAAAATTGACAGGTCTAAAAAAAGACGTTGAGCAAAAAATATTAGTTGTAATTAATCAGGATTTATATCAACTTTATTATTGTGACGAAGCGGAGGATAATTATAAAGCTATAAAAGTGTGGCCAGCGTTTCGTACCAGGATAGAAGCAGGATGGGCTGAAATAAAGGAAAGAATAGACGAATTAGACTGTTATATATCAAATAAGGGATATAAGAATAATGGAGAAAAGTATTGTGACGTAAAACAAGTAATAACCCAGGATGATTATTTGATAATTGATGTTTTTGCGAGAAAAGAAAAACTATAAAAAGTCTTCTGCCACATGGGGCGGAAGACTTTTTATAATATATTATACGAGATGTATTTTTTATATAAAAAAGGGCAAAATTATGGTATAGTAACAATAATAAACGCGAAGGGATAGTAGAGGAATAATGTTAAAGAACGACTATGCATTGTTTTATACTATAATTGCTATTTGGGGGCTCTTAGAATTATTGAATGTAAAGATACTATTGAGTCAATTTTTAGTATTGCCTAAAAAAGAGTTCAAAAAAAGTGATTGTATAATAAGATTTTTGATATTCTTTGGTATATTGGCCATCTATGGATATGCTACATGGAATTATAATGTCGTCTGGAGAAATATTCTAACTTTATTTATTTTTCTTAAATCTTCGATAGTTATGTCTGGTTTTTACAAATTGAAACTTAGGCATGTTGCGTTTATTGCATTTTTTGTTGAGTTAGTTTCATTTACAGGTACTAACACGGCACTAATACTATTGAGGCTGGGCTTTAACTGGTCAATTAATTGGATAGGCGCCTACTTATCTGAAATTGCCGGGGAGTTAATTTTATTAACGTTGATAATGATTTTGCAGATTCTCAGAAAACGGAGCATTATTAAACTGTGGATTGCAGAACTAGAAGCATTTGATTTTATAGTTTTTATTCTATTGTTATATGCGTTGGCACCTTGGGAGACATACATATGTATAGAAGAAACTATGTCTTCAACCTATAAAAATTATGTTAACATCATCGTTATATGCGTAGTAATTACAATTATACGAACAATAATAATTACTAGAAGTAAGAGTTCTTTAGAAAATATAAAAGGCCTTTTAGAGGAGCAAATGCAACAGTTGACTGAGTATTATAATCAGTTGATTGAAAAAGAGAATGAATCAAAAAAATTTAGACATGATATTAAAAATTTGCTTCTTGCCTTGCACAGTATGATTGAGAATGATCAAAGGGAAAAAGCTTTAAGTTATATTGAAGATTTGCAAGAAGTATGCAATCAATCAAAGGTAAAATACGATTCAGGGAATTTTATAGCAGACGCTATTTTGAGTACAAAGCAGACCAAAGCTCAGCATTATAACACCAAAATTGAATTTGAAGGCTTTATACCTGCAGAACGGGTAAAAGATACGGACATGGTTATTGTGTTATCCAATGTATTGGATAATGCAATTGAGGCTTGTGCAAAGCTAGATGGACAGAAGGTTATAAATATTTCTTCTATACTTAGAAAGAACGCTTGGATATTAAAAACTGAGAACCCCAGCGAAGAAATATCAATAAAGGCTAATTATATAGAAACAACTAAAGAAGAAAAAGAAATACATGGCTTTGGATTAGCAAACATTGAACGAGCGGCAAAGAGATATGATGGTCAAATGCAACTATCTTATGAAGAGGGCGTTTTTAAATCTATTATTTCATTTATGTTAGATTAGAGGGAATTAGGGAGTGTGGCTGAATGATAAAAATAGCAATTTGCGATGATTCTGAATATATTAGAAAAAAGAACGAAGATTTATTAGTAAAGTATACTATACAAAAAGATATTGATTGTAAGATAAAGCAATTTGAAAATGGCGAGAGCCTATTAGAAGAAGTAGATGATTTCAACTTAGTTTTTCTAGATTATCAATTTGAAGATAAAGGCGCAGATGGAATGGTGATTGCCAAAGCCATTCGCAAGAAGAATGCCGATATAACAATTATATTTTTATCAAGCTATACAAATATTGTATATGAAACATTTGAGGTAGCCACTTTTAGATTTTTGCCAAAGCCACTTGATGAAGAAAAGTTATATAACGCCATGGATGCGTTTATGGATAGTCTTAAGAATGAAAAAACTATATGTGTTAAATCTGGTGGAGAGAATCACTTTATAAAAGAAAACCAGATATCGTACATTGAGGGTGATGGGAAATATTGCATAATACATTTGATAAATAAAAAGAATGTAATTGAGTGTATTGAAACTCTTGCTGCGGTGGAAGAAAAAATAAATTCTAAAAACTTTTTTAGATGCCATAAGTCGTTTTTAATTAATATGAAGTACGTTGATTCTTATACGCATAATGATCTTGTACTTCAGGATGATGAGATGGTGGCTATAAGTAGACAGCGATACAAATTATTTAAAAATGCTTATGCAGAATACTTATCAAGAGTGTAAATAGAAATGTGTTTAATGGAGTGAATGAAAATTCACTCCATTTTTTTATGCAGTTTACTCTCCAAACAACACCTATTAATCGATTATAGAAAAAAGGCAGGATAGTGGATGTAGTATATCACTGTAAACAAAAACCTAGTCTATATGGAGAGAAATATGAGTTTAAAAATTTCAGGAATATCAAAAACTTATGGAGAGAAAAAAGCTGTTAATAATATTGATTTTGAAGCAGCTGAAGGAAAAATATTAGGAATCCTTGGTCGAAATGGGGCAGGGAAGACAACAACGATTAAAAGTATCATGGGAATCATTGAACCGGACGAAGGCACAATTACCTATGACGGAAAAGAGCTGAAAAAATCTGGAGTTAAGATTGGATACCTTCCTGAAGAGAGAGGACTTTATCTTAATTCAAGAGTAAAAGATCAGCTTCTATACTTTGGAACATTAAATGGAATGTCAAAAAGAGAAGCTACTAAGGAAATATGTAAGAGACTGAATGAGTTTGGAATCTCTTCCTATTCCACAAGGAAGGTAAAATCATTATCTAAAGGGAACAAACAGAAGATTCAGCTTATAAGTGCAATTCTTCATAGACCAAAGATTGTTATTTTGGATGAACCATTTAGTGGACTTGACCCAGTAAATATAGAATTATTTAAAGGGGTTGTAAAAAGGCTTCGAGACGAAGGAACAACTATTTTATTTTCAAGCCACAGAATGGAAGATGTTGAAGAACTTTGCGATTATATCGTAATGATAAAAGAAGGCGAAGTTATTGAAAACGATACAATCGATGGATTAATAAAAAAATACTCAAGAGATGATGAAGTAGAAATCAAGACAGATGGAAACATTGAAGATTTGATTGAGAAGAACAATTTGAAGGTTGTATCAATCGATTTTGGTACTTATACAGTCAGATTCGAAGATAAAGAAGATTTAAATGCACTATATCGTGACATCTTAGAGCAGGGACTTGAGGTGGAAAAAATTACAAATAAAAAAGCCGATATGCAGACAATTTTCTTAAAGGAGCTTGGTGATAATGAATAATAAGATTTTAAAGGTAACAAGATTTACATACAACCAAATTCTTACTGCAAGATGGTATTTGATTTCGACAATAGTAGGAATAATTGGGGTAATTGCATCACTGAATTTGGACAGTATTTTAAAGAGATTTTTAGGAGAAGATAGCATAAGTAAACAGCAGATGATTTCTCAGGGCGAGTTACATTCTATTGTTCCGTTAATAGTGGTTGTAATACTGTTTTTGCTAATCATGATTTATGGGGCTAGCATTTCAAATTCGGTAGTAGAAGAGAAAAGCGCAAGAATAATAGAGACGCTGTTATGCTACGTAAAACCGATGGAACTCCTTGCAGGCAAAATAGTAGGTTATATGGTAGCAGTTGTTCAACAGTTGGCTATATGGGGTGTAGTCAGAGCAATCGGTTCATTATTTGTTAAGCAATCGAAAAATGCTGTTAATGTATCTGATTTAATTAGTGGTTCAGCGATGGTATTGATAGTTGGCTCGATAGTGTTTGGATTCATGATGTATGCTTTTGCTTTTGCAGCACTTGCATCATATACAGACAACGCACAGGACTCAACTCAGTTAATGATGCCTGTAGTGCTAGTGATTATGGTGGTCTATTTCATTGGGTTAGCAATGATGAGAGGTGCATCAAGTCCAGTTCTTACAGTTATCACATACATGCCTTTTGCTTTACCAATTCTTGGAGTATCAGTTAATGATTTGCAGACAATATCAATGAGCACAGCGGTTGTTTTAGTATTAATTCAAATTGCAGAAGTAGTGGTAATCAGTATCATTTGCAGCCGTATTTATAGAAGAGGCGTTGTAAGCTATGGAATCAAGAAGAGAAAACTCTGGAAGGTCAGAACAGAGTAGTGCAGTTGTTGTAGGAGCTAACAGCACCATAGGAATAGAATTAATACCGTTATTATCGGAAAAATATTCTGACATAGTGGTAACTGAATCAGGTAAGAACTTTGAGTTATTAAAAAATTTGGTTGAGAAATTAAAGATAGAGTATCCATCAGTAAACTATGAATGTGTTGAATTGGATGTGTTAAAAAAAGAAAGCTTGGAAGAGTTTTCAAAGAAGCTGGAAAAAAGATCTATTACTTCTTATATCTACCTGGCGGGCGTTAATATTTTACTGCCTGCCTTAGAGGTAGATGAAGAGAAATGGGATTTAATCATGGATATAAATCTTAAAGGTTTCTTTATGACAGCTAAAATCATTGCAAAAAAAATGCTAGATAGTAGTGGTGGAAGTATTTTAGGAGTAGCTTCACAGCATGGGGTTGTTGCAAATATAGATAGGGCACCTTATTGTGCTAGCAAAGCGGGATTAATTCATCTTGCGAAAGAATTAGCGTTAGAATGGGCGAAATATAAAATTCGAGTGAATATAGTTTCCCCAACGTTTATTAAATCTGAAAAGAACAATGAAATATTGGAGAGCTCTAAAGGAAAAAAGGAATACTTATCAAAAATTCCACTTAGAGAATACGCTAAACCAATTGATGTTTGTAATGCAATTATGTATTTAGAATCAGATGAAGCATCAATTATAACAGGACAAAATATTATCCTAGATGGGGGATGGACTATATGTTAAAAGTGGCAGAAAAAGTAGATGAAGTATTATATGTAAATATTAACTATAAAAGCGGATTGTATTCTTTTGATAATCCAAAATCTTTTCCGGATATTCCCGAAGAAATAATGGTAAATGTCCCATTTTATTATTCAGAAAACTCCTTCGAAGAATTGGTAGAAACTATTGGAGATGAAGATGACAAGTATATCTATATGCCACATCATCCAGGAAATTTAAAGCTTATAGAGAGTTTGGCCAAAGTTCTTATGGATGAATATCAAAAAACAGTGTTTATTCAAGATGAGGAAGCAGAGCCAAAAGGCTTTATACAAGAAGGGGCAGGAATAGTAGTTATCAAACATGGAGATCAATTAAGAGTTTTAGATGAAATCGAAGAAGCAGATTTAGAGACTATATTTGATGACTTATATGAGTCAAGGATTGAGATAGATTATGAATACAAAAATGCAATGAAAAATGGATTTGTTGCATTCATGACAGGAACTTATCCAGGTGGCATAGATAATACATTGGCAAAGCATGTGTTATTAAATGATAAGTGTCCAGATGACATTAATCAGTATGTTGACATGAATGGAGCAGTGATTTGCCCAAATGAAAACAAGACAACTAAAGAAACAATACAGCATGTACATACAATCTATGAAGATTGCGTAATGATTGACTCAGATAATATTGATTTAAAACATCGTATTTGTTCATATAAAGATTTCGTTTATTTAAAAAGAAATAATCAACTAAAAGAAGACATTACATATTATTTAAAAATAGAAAACCAAGAAGATTTAACCGCATTTTCTAGCGATTTAGATGAATATATAAAGACGGGATTAGTTGATATCTACGACAAAAAAATTGTAGATTCATGCAGATGGACATCTAATTGCGGGTTGAAAAAGCTGTTGAGATTTAGAATTGAGAATGAAGAAATATATCCTTGTTTGACTTCAAATGTATCAATTGGCTCAGTGAAAATGGAACCAGAAAAGAGAATAATTGAAGCAAACAGATTGTATGATAGAGCATTATCAGAAACAGGTAGAAATGCCAATTGCGCCTGTCTTCCTGAAGGAATTACAAAGGAAGATTACATTGACTTTATGGAAAAATATCCTATGGTTTCTGATTATATTTTTCAAAATCAACTTACTTGTTATATTAAGAAAAATGGAAAGACATGCAAAGATGTTTCTAGCGTGAGATTTTCAACTGGAGATAGACGATTAGTTTATCCTAGGTCAAAAGCAAGTAAAAAATCAATCAATGTATTTAATATAAATGGCAATTATTATTATTTTGATATAAGAACAGGAAAACTACTGAAGTTGGAATCAAAGTATGTATTCCTAATGGAAGCACATGCTAATGGAGAGACAGAAAATGCAATAGTAGAGGAGATGGCAAATTACTTGTCTGTCGAAAATGTTGTTGCAAAGGAAGTTGTTAATCAAGGTATGAAGACATTGAAAGCGGGTGGAATGATTGAATAAGTATTTTGGGTTTTTCTCAGAGTTAAGGAAATTATATGATGGAAAAATTAAAGAATGCGGGTTGTATGATGATATTTTTTCAAATGTATATAATGCCTTGGCTGGTAATAATGAAATAAAAGAATTATATGCAGAAAATGGTTTTTACGTAGGTAAAAATATTTTGGAGATAGCAGCTGGGGATGGTAGCAATTACATGATTCCTTTGGCACAGAAGGGATTCAATGTTGATGGGGTAGAAATATCAGAATCTATGATTGCTAGATTTAATGAAAATGTTAGCAAGCTTCCACAGAGGATAAAGAAGCGTTTGAACATTATACAGGCTGATGTTTTTGAATATGAAACAGATAAAAAATATGATTTGATAACGATTCCTTCAACAACAATTTGTTTATTGTCGGATGACGAAGATAGATTAAAAAGCTTATTTGAAAAGATTTATAGCTGGTTGAATCCAAATGGAAGGTTGATGTTTGACTATAGAACTGATCAAGTAACAGAGACGGTATATGCATCAAATATTCTAACTAATATAAATTTGGATGAGAAATATTATTTTGTATTTCAAGAGTTTAATAATTTTATTCCAGATAAAGCAGTTGTAAATATGTATGTTGAAACTGCAGATGGAAGCAAGTATTTGGCTAGTTCTGAAAAGAAAATAATAACAGACGATTTTATAGAATCTGTTATTGGACAGACATCTTTTAAAATGCATCATGCTTATGATGTTAATGAAGATGAAATAACCATGAAGGTTTGTGTATATAAAAAAGAGGAAGCAGCATAATGAGTAAGGCGGTATGGTATCCACTAAGCACACCAGAAGAAGATAAGATTAAGATTGATAGAGCAGAAGGAATACATCTATTCGATAAACGTCAAAAAGAGTATATAGACGCAAATAGTGGATTGTGGAATGTGCCATTGGGATATAGTAATGAAGCCATAAAAAAGGCTTTATATACTCAGGTTGAAAAATTTAGCTATGTTAATCCGTGCGAGTGTGAATCGGAAGCCTCAGAAGAGTTGGGAAATCTATTAAAAGGTTTATTACATGAAGATATAGATAAGATTATATATGCTTGCTCGGGTTCAGAGGCAATAGAGATAGCAATAAAGCTTATAAGAAAATACTCGGATTTAAAGCGAAAAAGTAACGCCAATGGAATTGCTGTTTTACAGCACTCATATCATGGAAGTTATTATGGCTCTATGTCATGCAGCAACTATGATGGAACTGAACGCGAGGGATATGGTCCTTTACTAAGCGGTATTTATGAATTAAAGCTTCCATTTGAAAAAGACTATATCAAAACTTCTCATTCTGAAGATTGGAAAATTAATCAGGAAAAGGAACTAGAATTAGAGTTAGAAAATCTTAAAGGCAAGATTTCCGGAATTATATTTGAGCCTATTTTGGGATCAGCTGGGGTTATCAGACTACCAAAATGGTACATAGATAAGATAGATGAGTTTGCTCGAGAAAATGATGTAATTATCGTATGTGATGAGATTGCCACAGGGTTTTGCCGGACAGGAAGTATGTTTGCATATGAAGAATATGGTATTAAACCAGACATCATAACAATGTCTAAGGGAATTAACAACGGAACGTTACCGTTGGCTGCAATAGCCGTCGGTAGGAAAATTACTAAAGAATTCAGCGACAAGTTTTTATTTCATCTTTCTACTCAAAATGCTAATGCGTTGTGTTGTGCAACAGCACAGGCCACTATAAAAGAACTGATTGACGGTGATTACGTAAATACGGTAAAGGAAAAAAGCAAGTTTTTTAAAGAATTATTTAATGACGAGATTGGAAATGAATTTTCTCAAGTATATGATTTACGTTCAGAGGGAATGATGTTTGCTGTTGAGTTAAGAGATAAAGAAGGAAATGAAACATTACCATTCTACGATTTGATTAAGTTGGTTGAATTAATAAAAAAGAATGGTGTAATTTCAGAATGGAGTTGTATAGATGGGTTATCCACTTGTTTAGTAATGCTTTTACCATACGTAATTACAGATGTAGAGATGTATGAGGTAATAAAGAGAATAAAAAAATCATTATTAAGGATAATCAATTAAAAGGAGGAAGAATGAAAGAAACTGGTTCAACAAATACTACAAACCTCAAGTATGAAGAACTTGAGAAATCAGAAGAGTTTAGCTTTGGAGCTTTAGGTGTAACAACTGTAATAAGCTCTGCGTTAGTAGCTGGTGTAATGCTTTTAGTGCATCTGTTATAGGGCATTAAATATAAAAAGAGTAAGAAAGGAGGAAATAAATGTCAGAGAGAGAAGAAGAACTTTTAGAAGGCAGTGACTCAAATAATGATGTGAAGTTTGAAGAAATGGAACAGGCATCAGAGTATGGAACTGCAGATTTTGTAAAAGGTGCAGCAGCTGGGGCGGTTGTAGGATCAATTGTAATTTTAACTTAAAAAATAGAAAGGAAAAAGAAAAACATGGAAAACAAAAATTTAGAAGAGCAGAAGACACAGACAAAGTTCGAAGAGATGGAGCAGGTAGAGGAGTATGGTAACGGCAGAGACTTCGTAGAAGGAGTAGCTGTAGGCGTAGCCATCGTAGGTGGAGTAGTAGCTTTAACCTAAGAGTAATTAAAACATCAATCAATAAAATCAAATCAAAAAAGGAGAAAACAAATTATGTTTGATAAGAAGAAAAACAATCCAAATAAGGATACAAACACAAAGTTTGAGGAAATGGAAGCAGCTGAAGAGTTTGGAGATGGCGCATTTATCGCAGGTGTAGCGGTTGGTGCAGGTGTAGCAGTTGGAGTAGTTGTGCTCACCTAATATTGTGGAGGAAATATGCAGTACAATCATTTAGAAATTATAAAATTAGATGCAGAAATCTACACAGTAAAGAACACAAACAATAAGTGTTATGTTAAGTTAGGAACGAGAGAAACAAATTACTTGTTTTCGTGCTTAGGCTTAGAGGAAGAAGTAGATGAAAGCGTCGAAGAGTTAAACACCCAGGAAAAGGTTGAAATATACGGAAAATTTGAAGAATGGGGATTTCTGAATGCTGATGCCGACGAAAACAAGCGAAAAGATATAACAAAAATTACGATATGTAATTTTAATCCAAATGAATCATTGCAAAAAGTTCCAATGGTTATTAGAGAGTTGTTTTCTTTCAAAGGAGCATTACTGCTATTAGCATTAACAATCAGTACTTTTACTATTATGTTTAAGAATACTGAGATGTTATATCAGGGTACGTTAGATTGTATGCATCTTTCTATTGTTAATTATGTAGTTTTTTATGTGATGATGATTATTACTACCATGTTTCATGAATTCGGACATGCGATAACATGTTATAGACATGGTGGTAAGATCACATCGATGGGATTAATGCTATTTTTCTTTGTACCATGTTTCTTTTGCGACGTGAGTGATATTTATTTGTTTAATAATAGAACAAAGAGTTTTAGTGTCGCGGTCGCAGGTATTTCAGTAAATTATGCCTTTGGAACGTTAGGCTTTTTGGCATACTTCGTTCTAAAAATGTTAGGATATGATGTTCCACTATTGTTGTTCTATTATTATGCTAATATAGGCTTTGTAGCATTTAATCTAATTCCATTTGTTAAGTTGGATGGATATTGGATAGCAACAGCTTTGTTTGGGGTAGATAATCTAATGGATAAAAGCATTCTTATGTTTTTAACTGGATTATTCAGTCACAAAGAATTGAAAGATATTGATTGCAATCCACAAAAAAAGATGATGCTCTTTATTTATGGATTTATCATTTTAGCATTTAGACCATTTTTCTGGGTAATAAGTGTTCATTCAGCTTGTGCATTTCTGGCATCTAAAAATATGGATAGTGCTTGCGGATTTGTAGTTGGATTTGTATTAATAGCTGTAATAAAGGACATTGTAACACTATTAAAGAGATATATAGACATGTATATAAATCAAAGAAATAGAGTGTTAAGCATGATATAGTAAGGAGGATTCTATGGATTACATTAGAATAGTAGCAGCAGTAGTTGCAATTAGCTCAATTATTCTTGTTAGGATGAGACATCAAAGAAGAAAGCTTCAAAAGAGAAAGTAAGAGCAATATAAAGAATTCTTAGAAATCCAGTGTGTACAGCACTGGATTCTTTGTATAGACAAGAACAATATAACGGAGTAAAAAGGTGAATTTTTAGAGTGAATGGATTCTAGCAATGAAAAAACAAACCAATGTTGTCAAAAATTCACCGTTTACGACTAAATCAATAGCGTAGAGAAAATCGTGATACCATAAAATTAAGTAACGACAATTGTTGTTTGGGAGCAGGAGGTGGAATTATGAGCCGTGCAATAATTATAGCTTTTGTTTTATCAATGCTAGCATTATATTTAACAAAAAAAAGCAAGAAGAATCAGTAAGAGAAAGAGGTGTCGTTTGTGGCACCTCTTTTAATGAGGTAAAATAATATTGTTTCTAAGTAAATTACATAAGGAGAATAACAAAATGAAAGAAGAAAGATTTGAGAAGATTTATAGTCAAGGAAGAACCAGTAGTGTAGAAATTTGGGTAGACAAGCAAACAGGTGTTAATTACATGTTTCACCGCGATGGATATGCTGGTGGATTGACTGTGTTGGTGAATGAAGAAGGAAAGCCTGTAGTAACTAAAGAAGTATAATTGGAAAAAATATTTATAAAAATCAGTTGTTTGTTCCCGAAAACTGCCTGATTAATCTATTGTGATTATCTATGAAGTGTAAGGGTTTATTATTTATATAAAGAAATATATAAACCGAATATTGAAAGGAGAGGGAACGATGAATGATGTTATTGTAGCATTAATTATGGCAACAGTATGTGTGTGCTAAATACAAAATAAAAAAGAAAGATAAGAGGTTGTTAATATTTATATTAATAACCTCTTTGTTTTATGCCAAACAGAGCAAAATAAAAGACGTAGAAATAATGGTGACGTATAAATACCGTTATGCTAGAATGTGTACAATATGAAGAAATAAATAAGGAGGGTTCTATAAAAAATGGAACAAAACAAGAAGACAGAAAAGAAGAATGAGATGGCCGCAGGATTACTATTTATATTGTTAGGATTTGGGCTTTTTATTATTCATAATCGAGTAAATGGAAGTAACGTAAAAGATGTTATTTCAGGAGTATTATTAGGGATGGCAGCTATTTCTGAATTGGTAGGAGTATGTGTTTTGGCAAAAAATGGAGCAAGTAAAAAAGAAAACTAATAGAATAGTTAAAGAAAAGGTTGTTCCCAGCTTGGTGAACAACCTTTTTTAATTAATCAAATTTGACTAGTATCTTTTTATTCTATCATCTTCATCAGTGGTAGACTTATCAATTGCGCGGATTTCTACCTCGTATGAATAATCTGCATTAACTTGAACCATAACTTTATCGCCTACGTGTTTGCCACGGATTGCGGCGCCCAGAGGGGATTCGATGGAGATAAGACCTTTTAAGGAATTGCCGCGAATGGAAGTAACAAGTTTGTAAGTTTCTTCGCAGTCATCCTCTGGAATATAGATGGTAACAGTGTTATTGATGCCTACCTCATCGTCAGCACTACTATCGTCAACAACCTCTGCATAGCGAAGCATTTTTTCCAGATAGCGGATACGGCTGTCGTTCATATTCTTTGCACGCTTCGCTTCGTGATATTCAAAGTTTTCAGAAAGATCGCCTTGTGCTCTAGTCTCTTTAACTTCCTCCAAAAGCTTTGGTCGAATAACCAATTTTCTTTCATCTATTTCTGCTTGTATTTTATCAATATCACCTTGTGTGAGTCTTTCGCCCATAATAACCTCCAAATAATACTTGTTTCAAATCATTTTAACACAATACAGTGGAGGGAGGAAATGTGAATAACATAGACGCTTCAAACAGCCTAAAGCTTAATAGATAAATACATAGAATTTGCCCCCTGAAAATGATATAGTAATTAGGTAGAAATATAAGTAATAAGGGATTTAAGGAGAGTAAATTTTTTATGGCAGTTTTAAGTAATTGTAAGCCAGAGAGAGTATTTCATTATTTTGAGGAGATATGTGGCATTCCACATCCTTCTTATCACGAGGAGCAGATAAGTGCATACCTTGTAGAGTTCGCGAAAGCACATAATCTTGAGTATTATCAGGATGAAGTATACAACGTTATCATGATTAAAGAGGCATCTGCCGGAATGGAAAATGTGGAGCCATTGATTCTTCAGGGCCACATGGATATGGTTGCCGAGCAGGAGCCAGATTGCAAAAAGGACATGTTAAAAGAGGGCCTGGACATAGAAGTGGTAGATGGCTATGTTACTGCAAAGGGTACAACCCTTGGTGGAGATGATGGCGTGGCTGTTGCTATGATTCTTGCAATCTTGGAGGATGAAGAAATAAAGCATCCTAGACTTGAGGTCATTATTACAGTATGTGAAGAAGTTGGTATGGAGGGTGCTACAGCCCTTGATGTATCAATGTTAAAGGGGCGCAAGCTTTTGAACCTCGATTCTGAGGAGGAAGGACATTTCCTTTCCGGTTGCGCAGGTGGATGCAGAATGGATATATCTTACCCATTTAAAAAGCAGCAGATTTCCGGCAATCTTATTTTAGTTGATGTAAAGGACTGTACCGGAGGACATTCTGGCGCAGAGATTGATAAGGGAAGAGCTAATGCTACTCACATTGCAAACCGTGTGCTTGCAGCAGCGGTTGAGGTTGCTGATATCAATTTAGTTGATTATGTTGGTGGCACCAAGGACAATGCTATTCCTAGAAGTACCAGTGTCAAACTTGTTACATCTGATGAGGCTGTAAAGGCTATGGAGGCAGAGGCAAAGGCCATCTTAAACGAATATGCTGTTACAGATCCACAGATGAAGATTGATATAGTCAATGAGGGAAATGCTAGTGTAGCGGCAGTTAATCCAGAGGATTCCAAGAAGATTGTTCAATTGATTCTTGCAACACCAGATGGTGTTCAGACTATGAGTCATGATATCGAGGGTTTGGTAGAGACATCTCTTAACCTTGGTATTCTTAATTTAAACGAAGATAATATTACCTATGCTTGTGCTCTTAGAAGCTCAGTTGCTACAGCAATGACATCTCTTATGCGTAGAGTGGAGATGATAGCAAAAGCTTTTGGTTGTCAGGTTTCAGTTCGCGGAGTATATCCGGCATGGGAGTTTAAACGCAACTCAGATTATCGTGACGAGTTGGTCAAGATGTATGAGGATATGACAGGAAATAAGGCAATTATTGAGACAATGCATGCGGGAGTAGAGTGCGGCATTCTTGCAAATAAGCTTCAAGGATTAGAAGCTGTTTCAATTGGTCCAGACATGCTTGATATTCATACTCCAAAGGAGCGTTTATCAATTGCTTCTACAGAGAGAATTTATAATTTCGTTAGAAAAGTTATTGAAACTAGAAAATAAAGGGTTTTCACAGAGGAAGGAGACGAGTTATGTTTAGAATCGGAATGCTTACTAGTGGTGGAGACTGTCAGGCCCTTAATGCGGCAATGCGCGGTGTAGTTAAGGGACTTGCAGCAAACGTGAAGGATCTTGAAGTATACGGATTCTTTAATGGATACAAAGGCTTGATTTACGGAGACTACAGGCTTCTTACCAGCCAGGATTTTTCAGGTATCCTTACTCGTGGTGGTACAATCTTAGGTTCTAGTCGTCAGCCATTCAAGCTCATGAGAGAGCCAGATGAAAATGGTTTGGACAAGGTTGAGGCTATGAAGTCCAACTACTACAAGCTCAATCTGCAGTGTCTTGTTATTCTTGGCGGAAATGGAACCCAAAAGACAGCAAATCTCCTCAGAGAAGAGGGATTAAATATTATTCATTTGCCAAAGACAATAGATAACGATATTTTTGGCACAGATGTTACCTTTGGTTTCCAGAGTGCTATTGATATTGCATGCAACACTATCGATTGTATTCATACAACAGCTTCTTCCCACAGCCGTGTGTTTATCATTGAGGTAATGGGACACAAGGTAGGCTGGCTTACACTTTATGCAGGTATTGCATCAGGTGCAGATATCATTCTCCTTCCAGAGATTCCATACGATATCAAAAAGGTTATAAAGGCCATCAATCATCGTGCTGAGGAAGGCAAGGGATTTACCATTTTGGCAGTGGCAGAGGGTGCTATCTCCAAAGAGGATTCCAAGCTTTCTAAGAAGGAATACAAGAAAAAGCTTGAGAATTCCAAATATCCTTCAGTTTCCTATGAAATTGCAGAGCGCATTCAAAAGGAAACTGGTATCGAGGTGCGTGTCACAGTTCCAGGTCACATGCAGCGAGGTGGAAGCCCGGATCCATATGACAGATTCCTTTGCACACGTTTAGGTTCTGCAGCAGCCCAGGCTATTATGGATGGAGATTATGGAAAGATGATTGCCATGGTAGATGGCAAGACAAAGCGAATTCCACTTGAAAAAGTGGCAGGCAAGTTAAAGGTGGTAGAGCCTGATTGTCAGATTATAGAAGAGGCTAAGCGAATAGGTATTAGTTTCGGTGATTAAATAAAGGGTGGTAAATTGTTATGTCTTATATGGCACTTTACAGAAAGTTCAGACCGCAGACATTTGAGGATGTTAAAGGTCAGGACCATATTGTTACTACATTACAAAATCAAATAAAAAGCGACCGTATAGGACATGCGTATCTTTTTACAGGTACCCGCGGTACAGGAAAGACAACTATTGCCAAGATTCTCGCTCGCACTATAAACTGCGAGAATCCAGTAGAGGGTTGTCCTTGTATGGAATGTCAGATGTGCAAGTCTATCACAGCAGGCAATTCCATGAATGTAATTGAAATGGATGCTGCGTCAAATAACGGCGTAGACAGCATTAGGCAGATTGTAGAGGAGGTGGCATATCCTCCTACAGAGGGCAAATACAAGGTTTACATTATTGATGAGGTCCACATGTTATCGGTGGGTGCCTTTAATGCCTTGCTCAAGACCCTAGAGGAGCCACCTTCTTATGTTGTGTTTATTTTGGCTACAACAGAGGTTCACAAGATTCCAATTACCATCTTAAGCCGTTGCCAGAGATACGATTTTCACCGCATTTCCATTGACACCATCGCTTCTCGATTGCAGGAGTTAATGGATAAGGAGGGAATTGAGGTAGAGGATAAGGCTATCAGATATATTGCAAAGGCAGCTGATGGTTCTATGCGAGACGGTCTAAGCCTTTTGGATCAATGTATAGCTTTTTATATAGGTCAAAAGCTTACCTATGACAATGTGCTAAAGGTACTTGGTGCCATTGATACAGAGGTTTTCTCTAGATTACTTCGCCACATTATTGCAGGTCAGATTACAGAGGCAATTGGCATACTTGAGGAGATTATTACTCAGGGACGCGATCTTAACCAGTTTGTAAATGATTTTACCTGGTATTTACGCAACCTGATGCTTATAAAAAGTTCTGATGATATGGAGGATGTCCTTGAAATGTCATCAGACAATCTTGCTCTTTTAAAAGAAGAGGCGCAGATGGTTGACACAGGGGTGTTAATGCGTTACATTCAAGTTCTGTCAGCACTTTCGAATGACATTAAATACGCCAGTCAAAAGCGCGTACTGATAGAGATTGCATTAATAAAGTTATGTAAGCCACAGATGGAGCAGGATATTTCTGCTCTAAACAATAGAATAGGAAATCTTGAAAAAAAGATTGAAGAGGGTATTCCAGTTATGGCGGCACCAGTAGGGGCAGTTAATGCAACCCCCAGTGTAGCAGAGCCAGTTAAAAAGGAGCCGCTTCCTGCGGCAGTTCCAGAGGAGGTGCAGCAGATTTCCAGCAGATGGAGTACTGTTCTTGGCAGAGTTCCACAGAATATCAAGATGTATTTAAAGGAGGTAACAACAGTTACCGTAAGTGATGCAGGTGAGTTGTTGCTGATTTTTGATCAACCTGATGGTTCAGAGAGAATGGCAGGAGACTTCGTTAACAGACCGGAGGTTATAGAGGAAATAGAAAAGGCCATTGAAGATATTATCCACAAGACTGTAAAGGTAAAGGTGGAGATTAATGCCAGTGGCATCAGCTCTCAAAATACCAGGACCGATGCAAGAGATTATTTTGCAAATTTAGGCATAGAGGTGGAACAGGAGGAATAAACCGCCTGTTTGGGAGTTTTAAATGAGATATTAGGTTTTTTCTGAATATATTATTAGATAGTGAAAAGCAAGGAGGATTTATAAAATGGGTAAAGGTAGAGGCGGATTTCCAGGTGGCGGTATGCCAGGCAACATGGGACAGCTTATGAAACAGGCACAGCGTATGCAGCGTCAGATGGAAGAAGCTCAGGCACAGCTTGAAGAGACAGAGATGACTGGCACAGCTGGAGGCGGTGTAGTTGAGGTTACAGTTTCAGGTAAGAAAGAGATTACAAAGATTACTATCGATCCAGAAGCAGTTGATCCAGATGATGTAGAGATGCTTGAGGATCTTGTTATGGCAGCAGCCAACGAAGCTCTTCGTAAGGTGGATGAGGCTAGTGCAGCTTCTATGTCTAAGTTTACAGGTGGATTTGGATTATAATCAATGGAATATTACAGCAAAGAAATTAGCAACTTAATAGCAGAGCTAAGTGATTTGCCAAGTATTGGAAGTAAGTCAGCCCAGAGGCTGGCTTTCCATATTTTAGGTATGGATGAGGAAAAGGTTAATGATTTAGCCAATTCCATTATTCAGGCAAGGAAAAATGTCCGCTACTGCAAGGAGTGCTTCACTCTCACAGACGATGAGCTTTGTCCTATCTGCTCCAATCCAAAGCGTAACAAAAACGTTATTATGGTGGTTGAGGATACCAGAGATTTGGCGGCTTATGAAAAGACAGGTAAATTTGACGGAGTGTATCATGTTTTACATGGTGCTATCTCGCCAATGGCAGGTATTGGGCCCGGAGATATTAAGCTAAAGGAGCTTATGGTACGACTGCAGCAAAACGATGTTAAAGAGGTAATAATAGCAACTAATTCTTCCCTTGAAGGCGAAACCACAGCTGCATATATCAGCAAGCTTATAAAGCCTACGGGTATCAAGGTTAGTCGCATAGCCTCAGGTGTTCCTGTAGGAGGAAATCTGGAATATATAGATGAAGTAACACTGCTTAGAGCCTTGGATGGTAGAACAGAATTATAAAATTATTAGAAAGGTATTAAATAAATATTAATAAAGTAGTTGCCAACTAATTATTTATGTGATAATATATTAGCATAAAAGAAAGGGAGGACTTTATTAATGGATAATCAAAATGTACAACCAGTATACACAAATGACGAGATGACAGTAGGACAATGGCTCTTAACTTTACTAATTGGAATTATTCCTTTTGTAAACATCATCATGCTTATTGTTTGGGCATGTGGTAATCCAGTGGAGAAGAGAGCTCGTAAGAACTGGGCTATTGCTCAGCTTATCATGATTGGAATCATTCTTGTGCTTTACTTCGCTGTATTTGCATCTGTTATTTCATCAATTATGCGTGGTGGAATGTATTACTAATGAGACAAAAAAGACCGGGTTTCCCGGTCTTTTTTAAAACAATTAATGAAAATTATTTTGATTGCAACTCAGCAATTTGCTTTTCCAACTCAGCAATTCGAGCGTCTTTCTCAGCAATACTATCTTTTAAACGTTGTTCGTATATAATACGATCATTTGCTCTTCGAATAGCATCTTGACGTGCGCGCATTTCAAGGCGTGCCTGATTTTCTGCACTCAATTCATATACAGTTTTAGAGGCCTCATCTATGATAGGCATATCTTTTGCTAACATATGTAATTCCTCCCACTTTGTAGATTTAAATACACTAGCCCATTTATCAATTCGATATTTTCTATCTTCGTCAGTAGCTAACTTTATCTGATTTAAGTCTAACACGTATATCTGGAATTTGTCACTATAAATATTATGATTTTCGTAGTTCATAATCATATATTTAGAGTAGAATTCAGGGCTTTCATCAAAAAGAGTAAAATTTAAAATGCCAATCTGATGTATTGGTTTTACATTAAGATAGTCCTCGCCCTTGTTAAGGTTTTTGTATTCTTCACATGCATAATAGATAGAACGTTCTATCCAATCATGCTCATTAATAACTTGCATTTCAAGATTAACAATTGATGTATCATTTAAAATTGCTTCAATATCCAGGATGACTGACTTTTCTGTAATGGTATCACCCAAATGGATAGGATTAGTAATAGTGATAGTTTCAATTGAATTTTTATCCATGTGAAGTAAATCTTGAACAAGTTCTTTTAGTACAAGATTATTTCGTTGTAAAATCATCTTGAAGAGGTAGTCGTTAGTCATAGGTACGAATAATTCTCCAGATTTAGGTATATGATATTTTTTTGTTATTGATTTCATTGGGGTTCCTTTCATAAAACAAATTATGAAACGAAAGTGATATGCTTTTTGAAATGAATAATTTACAGAAACAAAGAGATGATACAATAGGAAACTAAATTTCGCAAGAAATTATTTTCTAAAGATATGGATTAAGAATTATTACATCTCGTCCGACATAATAGATGTAAAAGTAATATACCGTGGAGGAACTGGATGAATATTGAAGGACTCAAGGTAACGGATTACATCAAAACAGAAGGTGCAAAAGAGCCAGGGTTTGGCGTAGGCACCAGCGGTATCAAGGACGATAATAAAGCAAATAACAATAAAGAACTCAAAGCATTATCAGTAGATAATGCATTTTATGATAATAAGGGAAAGATGACTGATGAAGATTTCGCCAGTGAGGTGGAAAAAGCATCAGCTCTTGGCGTGTCTACAGTTGAGGCTGTTAAGAATGTTGAGCGAGCATGGTCGGATGATGCAACAGCAAAGGTTTCTGAGGATGGGCATAATCCAATGGATATGGAGGCCAACACACTTATTACAGTTGTAGACCAAATAAAGATGAATCTGGCAAAGGCTGGAGCAGATATTTCAAAAATGGGTGGCCTTTCAAAGGCAGAAATCGAAGCAATGTCTGGCTCTATATCTCAGGCCGTTGAAATGACAAAGGGACTTGGAGAAACTCTGCCAGTGGAAGCCCAGGCATATCTTGTAAAAAATCAGCTGGAACCAACAATTACAAATATATATAATGCAACGTATTCTGCGCCTGCAAGTCAGGTGGAGGAAGCAAGCGATGAAGACATAGTAAGTCTTCTTGAAAAATTAGGAGATAAGCTGGATTCACTTATATCTGAAATAGAAAGTGAACAATCTGAGTCTGCGCAAAGACCTATGTCACCAATGGAACTTAAAGATATGGTGGCAACCATGATGAAGCAAGATGTTCCTGTTACAAAGGAGCATCTTGAGTACATGGTGCAGTTGGATAAATATGAAAAGCCATCAGAGGTGCAGATTGAAACAGCGATTGAAGATATTATTGCTGAGGGAAAGGAGCCGGCAGATGCTTATCTGATTCCTGGTTACTCCCTTATGGACAAAGCAAAGGCAACATTTGAAGAAGTGATGGGGATGGATGTAAATTCTCTTCCAACTATCACGGCTCAAAGGCAGCTTACAGAAATTCAACTAACAATGACAGTTGAGGCCACTTTCACTATGATGAAAAATGGCATTAACGTAAATACGAATGATTTATCTGATTTATTGGACAAGCTAAAGCTTCAGGAAACAAGCCTGCTGCAGATACTTCTTAAGGCAGAATCAGGAGAAAAGACTGACTCCAATGTAAACCTTTTCAAGCAGGTAATGAATGAGATGGCAGAAGTGGAAGCTGCCCCTGCTGCAATGTTTGGTCGCTTCCAAAATATTGGAATGGAGCAATTTTCTTATGTTCATGAAGTCAGCGTCTCTGTTACTGCAGAGTACTCACGTATGGAAAGCACATACGAAGCAGTTGGAACAGAAGTGAGAAGAGACCTTGGGGACAGTATTGCAAAGGCATTCCAAAATGTTGATGATATTCTTGCAGATCTTGGAATAGAATCAACAGAATCAAGCCAAAAGGCGGTCCGTATCCTTGGATACAATCAAATGGAAATAAATGCAGAATCAGTTACAAGCATCAAAGCTTCGACCGAGTTGGTTGCCAGAACATTTAAGAGCATGACACCAGCGGTTGTAGCCGAGATGATTAAGAGAGGAGACAATCCTCTTGATATGACAATGAATGACTTGAAAGCAAAGGCAGAAGAAATCAAAGCTGAGCTTGGAAGTACTTCCGATGAAGAAAGTTTTGCTAAATTCCTATGGAAGGCAGAGCATACTGCAGAAATTACCGAGGCGGAAAGAGATGCTTATATAGGTGTGTACAGGCTTCTTCATCAGGTGGATAAGTCAGATGGTGCAGCAATTGGAGCGTTGATAAGTCAGGGTACAGAAGTTACCCTTAGAAACCTTATGACCGCAGTTCGCTCAAGTAAGCACACAGGTCGTGAATATGAGATAAATGATAAGTTTGGCGCTTTAGACGAGATGGTTGTTACGGACCTTTCAATAACACAGCAAATCGAAAAGGTATTCCTAACAAACAGATGTCGCGACGCCAAGGAAGCAATGACTCCAGCTAAAATGCAAGCCCTTGGAGAGGATACAATTCTTCAGATGAATCCTGATGAGTTTGCTCAAGCTATGGAAGAGGTATCTGATGACATGGCTTTAGATTATACAAGCTATGTAACAGAGCAGATAAAGGAAGCGTTAAATTTTGCTCCAACAGTAGAAAAGATTTTAGAGCAGT
>JAEEGJ010011578.1_pt1 | contig 22318 bp, 16 predicted proteins | sample 8958761 | NCBI WGS metagenome assembly JAEEGJ01 (sample SAMN16246546, study PRJNA631951) | gut metagenome | biome: gut microbiome; feature: rumen; material: RS-attached | host: Bos | place: Iran: Karaj | collected 2018-10 | reverse complement strand
TATGTTGCTCACGGGCATCAACAAATGACTGGGCAGATCGGCAATAGGTTCTTTTTCCGGGCCAGGTGCAACACCCTTGGTCTCATCATGAACGGTCTTCAACCACAGGCCGCCTCGTCCATCCTTCCGGATCATCCTCACCAAAGGGAGATCATCCACCTTCGTACGCTGTCTGAAGCCAGACTGATAGAGATATACACCGTCAGGCTCTCCGGCATAGACCTTGTCGCCGTCCACCATCAGAGCGGTGGTGGCATAGGATGTCTGCCTACTGACACTACCGTTGGCTGCGACTTTGTAGATGCCGCTGGAGGTGGCTGCCAACAGTCCGTCACGACTCTCGCACAATTCCCAGCAGATATTGTTGACGTCAGCTATACGCCTGTAACGCCACGAGTCAATCACATAGAGTCCGTTGGTGTCCCCGACGTAGATCTTTCCGTTAAAGGCTGTGATGGTATGAACCCTGCCCGTCAGTCCGTCCTTCGGCAGGAAATAACTATATACCGACGGCAGTTCGATGGCGAAGATACCATTACCCGTAGCGCCCCAGAGCATACCGTGTCCGTCGTAGGCCACATATGACACTTGGTTAGAGCAGAGACCGTTGTCCTCGGTGATTGTATAGAGGTCGCGACCGTCGCTGTCGGCTATGATCAAGCCACCGTTCCTCTTCACTTTCACCTGAAGCCCGCCGTCCAGCTTCTCCGTCTGGGTGATATTTTCCAAGACGACATTCTCAGCACCAGTCTGCAGAGCATCCAACGATATGATGTCGGATTCCACGCCTGGTTGGAACTTGGCTTTGGTCTTCTTTTTCAGCGATATGGTGGGGACAGACGTTTTTTCCCTGCCCTTCACTTCGTAGATATTATTGTCGCCCGCCACATACTGCAGCGACTCTCCTTCTTCAAATATTTCCATCACCTCGCCATTGAACTGGACTTCCTCGCCGAACTGTTGTAACAGCAGTTCCCCGTTAGCCTGTTTCTGCAGACGGGCCATAAAATTGTAGCCACCCACCCACACGGTATTCCGGCTGTCGCGATAGATGGCCGTGACACGCCTGTTGTTAGAGGTATGGATCATGCGCCACCGGGCACGATCATAATAGAGGAACCCCTCAAAGTTGGCAACGAACACCGTACCGTCCTCACCAATCTCGATGTCATAGTTACGGTTGTGCCCACCATACTCTGCCGCCGTGAAGTTACGAATAAGAGGAAGCCCCTGCGCCGCTGTGGGTAGAGAGGAAATAGTGAAAAAATGGAAAATAGAAAGAATGAAAAAATGAAAGAGTGAAAGGGTAAAAATGTATTTTACCTTTCCAATCATCCATATAGGATAATCCTGTTTCTTCATCTTACTTTTTTACTTTCTTACCTTTTTACTCTTTTACCTTTAAATACGGTATTCCTTTCCCCACATAATAGTTCCACTCTTCTTGGGTGAAGTTGCGCTTTACGTTCTGGCGAAGGCGCTGGGCTATCTTCGGCAGGGATACGAGATATCGGGATACGGTGCCGTTTTTCTCCCCCGTCCAGATGTAGTCCTTATCGCCGCTGAAAATAATGTCCACGATCCAGCTGTCAGCCTGAAACAGTGTGACTGCTTTCATCTGGCTGTTATAGTCAATGGACCAGAAGAGCAGCTTTCCATCGTAGCTGGAGGAGTAGAGTCGATGGCCGTTGAATTCCATCTCCGTCACCCGCGAGAGGTGTTCAACAAGCTTATACGTTTTACCGTTACCCGCAGTCAGCCAGATGGTGCCATCGGCCATGCCGTAGGCTGTCAAATGATCATGCTTGCTGCTTGCAAAGGCGGTGACCTGACCTTGCACGGGCACTTTCTCATTGCTGATGTCATCGAGGCTGTTGACGAGATGCATCCGACCACGGTTGTCGAAGAGCAGGGGCTTGCCGTCACGCCGCCCAATACTGGTGACATGGAAGTCGAGACGGCTCGTGGCAATCACTTTATCGGTGGCGAGGTCAAACAGGGCAACACTGTTTTCTCCAATGATCAGCAGTTGGTGCCCGTTATTGATGTGCTGCAGACTGAAAGGCCTGTCTACATGCTCAACATAAACGACCTTCGTCTGGTTTCTGCCGACAATCATCAAATGACCGGTGTAGCTGATAGCGTATGCCTGACCATTATTGGCAGCATAGACATCCCTGAAACAATAGTTCCTGTCTCTTATCTGCCGCTGTGCCGTCAACTGCCCGTCTTGCCGCTTATGAATAAAGAACTCACCGTTATCGCTCACCGTCAGCAGATGGCCGCTCTTTGGCATAATATCCATCCGTGTGATCTTGCTGTCGTGGACACTCCAGCTGCGCCGTCCGCCAGCCGACTGTGTCAAGGCCTGGAACACGGCAGGGGTATAGAGATTGCCGCCATAGTCGTTCGTATAAACATAGGAAGCGTAGGCAAGCATATTGCCTAACTCTGTATCACCACTGCGGTAGATGGCATACGACTGAGATCCAAGGGTTCGTCCCAGTGAGATGTAGTTCAGCGTGTCGGCCACCAGCTTGGCATGCTCAGCCTCAAGCCGGCGTTGCTCCGCCATCCGATACGATGCCTTCGCCTCGCCCGCCGAGATCTCTGCTGCCGCCTGAGCCTGAAGGGCTATCCGGCGCTCGGCTTCCGAACGCAGAGTGGCTGCCTGTGCTATCTCCGACTGACGGATGGCCTCGCGGCTACGTTCCTCAGAGAGAGTCTGCTGGCCATAAGCGATCTCTTCCATTTGCTGGCTGACATCCCTGTTTATCTCTGACTGTTTCTCCCGCTCCCGCAGCGCACGGAGTTCTGTTTCCAGTTCACTGATACGTTCACCGTCACCACGATGCATGTAATATGATGCCGCCGCTAATCCCAGCAACAGCACCGCACCTATGCATCCTATGATGACAATCTTCTTCACTTTCTCTTCAATACTAACAAGGTAATATCATCGCTTTGCTCGGTATCCTCCACAAAGTCATTTATACCGGTCTTGATGGCTTCGACAATCTCCCGGCTGCTTTTATCAGCCACACCACTGAGAATATTATTCAGTCGGTCTGTGCCGAACTGCCTGTTGGTTGAATCCCTGGCTTCTGTCACGCCATCGGTAAACATCACCAGCGTGTCGCCATGTCCCAACTGGAAAGTCTTTTCCACATACACCTCTTCCTCAAAAGCACCCACCATATACTGTCCTTCCATCGGCAATTGTTCGATAGTGCCGCCAGCCCTCACGATGTGGGGTGGGTTGTGTCCGGCGTTGCTATATGTCACGAGGCCCGTCTTCGTGTTGAAGATGGTGTAGAACACAGTGACAAACATATAGTTGACTGTCGAGTTTGCCAACAGCCGGTTCGATTCTGTCAGACATTCTGCAGCACTGACTCCCTGCACACCCTTCGAGTGGATGATCGTGCGGCTCACAGCCATGAACAGCGCGGCAGGGATGCCCTTACCGCACACATCGGCTATCACCAAGGCAATATGGTCATCGTCGATGCGGAAGAAGTCGTAGAAGTCACCACCGACATCCTTCGCTGCCGACATCGAGGCATAGATGTCCAGTTTGTCGCTATCCTCCGGGAAGGGCGGAAACATCGTTGGCAGAAAGCTCTGTTGAATCTCTTTGGCAGAAACCAGGTCTACTTTCAGAGATTCCAGCTGCGAGTGCTCCTTTTGCGACTCATGCACATAGTGTATCTGCTCGATAGCTTTCTCGATAGTCCGTGCCAGATCGTCCATATCGATGGGCTTCGTAGCGAAATCAAAGGCACCGTTGTTCATCGCCTGACGGATGTTCGCCATGTCGCCGTACGCACTCACCATGATGACACGCAAGGCAGGGTTGTGCATCTCATTAACCTTGGCCAGCAGCGTCAGACCGTCCATCTCTGGCATGTTGATATCACAGAGGATAATCTCAATGTCGGGGGTGTTTGCCAGGACAGCAAGAGCCTCAAGACCGTTACGGGCGAAAAAGAACTCATACTCTCCACTGCGGATCTTGCGCCTGAAATGATGTTTCATCATCAACTCAACAGGCGCCTCATCATCAACACTCAAAATCTTTATTGTCGCCATAATGACAGCTTTTTATTGTTGTCATTCATTCTTCTCCTAATTTCATCTGATAGCACACAACGTCGCTGTTAGTGGCGAAGTCGTCGAGTTCCTTTTGCCTGATATCAGCCAGTTTCTGGCTTAATTCGTCGCCAGCCTTTGCTTTGTCCTCACGGTCTTTAATGCGATTATCATTCACAAAACTAATGAAACGGGTTAAACCCACCATATCGAATACTTCGTATATCTCTTTCGCACAATTCTCGAATACGATTTCCGGCTTCTTGCCCAATTCACGCCTGGCATAGATGATACAACGTATACCGGCGCTGGAGATAAACACCAACTCGGTGGCATCGAACACGACCTTCCGTATGTCCTGGCCCCGATAGCTGCTCAGCGATTGCTGCATGGCCGGAGCATTCCTTATTGTCAACTCATTCCCCAAGATGACAGTCAGCGTCGTTCCGTCCAAATTGATAGTAAAATCCACTTCCATATTTATTCAATTTAATTATTCTATCTGTCAATTGAAGCATTTGTTAGTTCATTCGACAAAATTACGAAAAAAAACAGCCAAACCCATAATAATATGAGTTTTTTTTGTTTTTTTAAATAAGGATGATTGGTTTGGGGAAAATGTCACAGTAGGGACATTATATTTTTACAAGCGGATATGTCAAGATCACAGCCGCGACACCCGTGATGGTAACGAGGATGGTAAGAGGAATACCGATGCGCATGTAGTCAGTAAAATGGTAGCCGCCAGGACCATAGACCAGCATGTTAGGCGACGCGGCAATGGGTGTGGCGTACGAGGCATTGGCAGCAATCATGAGTGCAAGGAGGAAGGGTGCGGGTTCGTAGCCCACCTGCATGGCTGCTTGGAACATAATGGGGAAAAACATGGCGGTTACAGCCACATTCTCAACAAACTGGGTAATCAGCATGGCCGCCAAGCACACGCCAAGCATAATCAAAATAGGATTCCCGCCCACCATGTTAATCACAGCCATTGCGGTGGCCTGCGCTATCCCCGTCTTCGATATCGCCATTCCCAGCACGATCGATCCGGCCAGACTCATCAGCGCACGCCAACTAATGGAGTCCATGGCCTGGTTGATGCTGCAACAACGGAACATCAGCATAGCCAAGGCAGCTAGCACCGTGCCGTGTAGCAACGACACCACATTCAAGGCTGTAAGAATCATCAGCGCCGTCATGATCAGCGATGCAACAATGGCGTTAGGACTGACTTTAACCACCTCCTCGTAATCGGAGAATTGCAGCATGGATATAAGGTTGCCCGCAAAGACATTTGTCTTGCGCGGACATTCGAAGAGCAATGTGTCGCCCGGCTGTAGCGGCACCTCGCGAGGAGGCGCCTCAATGCGCTTGCCGCGACGTGCTACCGCCACCAATATCAGATTATAGTCCTGCTCAAGCGCGCTTTCGGCAATGGTTTTACCGATAAGTCTACTGTCGAAGTTGACAAAAGCTATGCATAACTTGTAATTCTTGTTGATCTCGTCCATCGATCGGATGTGATGGTCGGAGACCACCAGGTCATGCGTCTCCTTCAACTCCAGGATTTCGTCAATCTGACCAGTATAGAGCAGTCTGTCACCGCCCATTACATACTCATCCTCACTGAGGAGCGTCGGCTCGCGGTCGTAATGGTGGATGTCTATCAAGTTACCGCCTTTCACATGGAATAGCCCCGCCTCACCCAGTGTCTTGCAGATGTTCGGGTTGTCGGAGGGCACCAATAGTTCGACGGTGTAATTAAGTGCCGTCTCAAAGGCAGCAGTGGGCGACGTACGGGCTGGCAGCCATCGGCGCACGGCCACGATGAACAGGATACCGACTAAGAGGCACGCCGCTCCCGGCACGAATATGGAAAACATATTCATCGGCCTGCCCGTGGCACTCTCATAGAGATCGGCCACCACGATGTTTGTCGACGTACCGATCAGCGTACATACACCGCCCATCTGTACGGCATAAACCATCGGGAGGTACAGTTTTGATGGCGCCATGTCGAGTTTCTTCGCCCACCGTTTCAGCACATTGCCGAAGAGAATGGTCAGCATCGTATTGCTGACAAAGGCACTCAGCATAGACACTGGCACCATCATGCGCAGCAGGGCCGACGGATAATTGACGGGCAGTCCGAACACATGTCTCAGCATCCATTGCAGCACACCAGTATAGCGCAGCCCCGCCATCACCACGGCTAGAACGCCCGTCACGACAACCGTCCCCGCGCTGAATCCCGAGCACGTCTCCTTGGCATCGAGCACGCCTGTCACGAATAGCACGCCGATGGCGATGAGCATGACGGCATCAGTACGTACCTTCGTCTTCAGCATCACAACGATAACTCCCATCACCGTGGCGATGGTTATCCAGGCATCTATACTGAAGCCCCACAAGATCATTTCGTTAGGCTTACTATTTGTTAGAATTTGATGACGCCTTGAATGGGCTCTGAGGGCTCCGTGGGGGGCACATCGTAGTCGGTCATGGCGTCGTTGGTTGCCTGAGAGTTGATGCTGTCGAGAATCTCACGGGTACGCTTATAGGTGGGCGTAGACTCTACGGCAGAGATGACATCGTCGTTATCGAGGTCTTCGGGACGGAAGAGGTAGATGTTCGGACGACGCTTGTAGCGCTTCGTGGCGCCCTCGCCGCCATAATAGCGGTTACGGCGGTCCTGACGCTCTGCGGCCTTCTCCTGCTCAGCGGCAATGCGGTTGATGTCTTCCTGGCTCTGTTTCTTCAGGTGGCTGCCCATGCCGTCGATGCTCTCGATGCCGAAGCCGGTGGCGAGGATGGTGACCTTCACCTTCTTGCCCAGCTCGATGTCGGTGGCGAGACCCCACTTGATCTCGAAGTCGTTGCCGAACTTCGCCATAAAGTCGTTCACGTCGTTCATCTCCTCCATCATCAGCGACTGCTGGCCGTCCTTGGAACCTGCAAACGAGATGCTGAGCAGGATCTTCTTCGAGTTGAAGATATCATTGTCGTTGAGCAGCGGCGAGTTGAGGGCGTCTTCGATAGCTTTCTTCACACGACCTTCGCCCTCACCGTAACCGGTGGACATGATGGCGACGCCTCCGTCTTTCAGAACGGTCTTCACGTCGTTGAAGTCGAGGTTGATGAGTCCATGTACGGTGATGATCTCTGCGATGCTCTTAGCGGCCACGGAAAGCGTGTCGTCGGCCTTGCCGAAGGCGTCGAGTACGGAGAGCTCGGGATAGATCTCACGCAGACGCTCGTTGTTGATGACGAGCAGGGCATCGACGTGCTTCTGCATCTCCTCCACACCGTCGAGGGCCTGGTCGATCTTACGGTCGCCCTCAAAGCGGAAGGGGATAGTGACGATACCGACGGTGAGGATGCCCAGTTCCTTCGAGACGCGGGCGATGACGGGCGCTGCACCTGTGCCGGTGCCGCCGCCCATACCGGCGGTGATGAATGCCATACGGGTGCCGTCGGAAAGCATAGAGCGGATGTCCTCGATGCTCTCTTCGGCAGCCAGACGGGCCTTCTCGGGCTTGTTGCCTGCGCCAAGGCCTTCCTTACCTAACTGCAGGTGGACGGGTACAGGCGAGTCGTTGAGCGCCTGGTTGTCTGTGTTGCAGAGTACGAACGTGACATCGTGGATGCCCTCACGATACATGTGGTTGACGGCATTACCACCTCCGCCACCGACACCAATCACCTTGATGATACTGTGTTCCTTCTCGGGTGCTCCGAAATCCAGAATCTGAATATTATTGTCTGACATATTTTCTTTGAACTTTGAACGTTGAACTTTGAACTTTATGATTACTTCAGAGGGTGATTATTCTTCCTCAATCATAGATTTACCGAATTTCAGGATGCCGCGCTTGGCCTTGTTCCAGATGCTGTTGGCCTTCTTCTCGGCAGCGATGCGCTCGCGCTCGGCAGCTTCTTCTGCCTGACGCTGACGTTCTTCCTCTTCCTGCTGACGACGTTTCTCCTCGTCGGCAGCCTTCTTCTCGCTCTCGGTACGGATGACACCCTGCGGAATCTCTGTGGCCTGACGGGGCTGACGGGGATCGGCAACAGCTGCTGAAGGATCCTTCTCTTTGCGTGTGCTGAAGAGGTCGCCATGAGGATCGACACCCTCGCCGGCACAGTTGATGTCGCCCTTGGCCAGCAGACCGAGTACGGTGTTCATCATGCCGTTGTGCGACTTGATGTCGTCGTTGCTGGAGAGGATGGTCTGTGTGACGAACTTCGCCACGCGGATCTTCTCGACGTGGGTGTGGTTGGTGAAGGCGCGCTCGATGTTCTTCATATTCGAGCCGCCACCAGTGAGGATGATGCCGCCCAGCAGCTTGTCGTAGAACTCCGAAGGCACCTGGAACCACACGTTCTCGACAATCTCTTCGAGGCGGCCCTCAACGATCTCGATGAACTTACGGCTCTCTATCTGACGCTCGGTGTCAATGGAATATTTCAGGTCGTTGTCGATATCGTTGTTGTCGGTGAAGGCCGAAGCGTATTTCAGTTTCATACGCTCGGCATCGCTCTCCTCCATCTGCAGGGTGGCGATATCCTTGGTGATGTTGTTGCCGCCGAGGGGGATGACGGCAAGGTGGCGCAGGATGTTCTTCGAATAGACAGAGACGGTGGTAGTGTCGGCACCAAGGTCAACGAGCACACAGCCCGAACGCTTCTCTGCCTCGGTGAGTACGCTGTCGGCGAGGGCCAGCGGGGCGAGGTACATCTCTGCCACGCGGATGCCGGCGGTCTCGAAGCACTTGTTCAGGTTCTTGTAGAAAGCCTTGCGCTCGAGGATGTTGAGGAAATTGCCTTCGAGATGGGTGGCCTGGATGCCCACAGGGTCGAGCTGCAACTGCGAGCCCACCTTGTATTCCTGTACGGCTGCATCGAGGATCTCCTGGTCCTGATAGGTCATGTTACGGTTTGCATCCATCAGCTCGATGACCATATCCTGAGTGACGATGGTCTCGCTGGGCAGGTCTTTGGCGATGATGTTCCGGACACCACGGATGGACTGTCCGCCCACACCGACGTACACCTGCGTGATTTCAGTCTTGAGTTGGTTTTCCAGCTTCTTGATGATGCTGGTAAGGCATTGGGCGGTCTTGTCGATGTTGTAGACCACACCCTTTCTGATGAAAGAGGACGAACTCTCCTTCACAACGGCCAATACGTTGATGCTGCCGTCGAGGTTCTTCTGTCCAGCGATACCGGTCATCTTGGATGATCCGAGTTCGATTGCTACGATAAATTCCTTTGCTGCCACCATATATAATAAACTTTGAACTTTAAACTTTGAGCTTTGAACTTTATGATTTCTTTTTACCTTTTCACTTTTTCACCTTTTTGCAGATGATCTGATTGTCGAATTCGACATTGATGTATGAGTATTTGTTCCAGCCAGCCTTGTTGAGACCGTAGAGATAGAACTTACGCATACGTTCCAGTTTCTTCGCCACACCCACGGGAGAACCGATGAAGATAATATGATCGCCCACACGAGGCACGAGCTCCATCGTCAGATCGGGCAGCACGTTGATCTGCACAATCTGGTTCTGCCAGAACTTGTCCTGCATGATGCAGTTGGCCACACGGCTCAGATGCGTCTGGGCATACTTTCGGCTGATATTGCCTGTGGCGATGATGAGGTCGTTGACGAAACGGTTCTCGGGCATCACACTGGCATGGGAGTCGATGTAATAGCACTCACCGTTATCGGCCATCACCTTGACGACGGGCACACGCTGGCGCACCTGGATGCAGACCTCGCCGCTTTGGGTCTTATAGACCTCCGCCTTCTCGACGAACGGGCTCTTCAGGAGTGTCTCCTCAATCTTCCGTGAGCTGATGTCATGCATGGGCTGTGAGAGAGGCCAGACCTTCTCCTGCCGCAGCATCTTGCTGATCTCGTCGGCCGTCAGGAAGCCATCCACGATATTGTGCTCGATATCGGTCTTCACCTCCGTACAGTGAGAGGCAGTCACATCGGGTTTATTGAACGACGTGACGGCCAGCACCAGATAGGCGGCGATGACGATGTCGCAGAGGACAATGAGGGACTTCTTCCAGTTGATGGACATTGAGACTTTGAACTTTGAACTTTAAACTTTAAACTTTGAGCTTTATGATTACTTTATTTTACTCTTCAGGAGTTTGGTGATTTGGGGGACGAGGTTGTCGAGGTCGCCGGCACCGAGAATGACGAGCACCTCGAACTTGTGCGTCTTGACGTAGTCGAGCACCTGGTCTTTCTGAATCATCTCTTTCTTCACACCCTCCTTGAGGTTGTCGTAGATGAGCTGCGAGGTGACGCCCTCGATGGGCAGCTCACGGGCAGGATAGATTTCCGTGAGGATGACCTCATCCAGCTGACTCAGTGCCTCAGCGAAATCCTTGTAGAAGTCGCGGGTACGGGTGTAGAGGTGCGGCTGGAAGATGGCGGTGATGTGCTTGTCCTTATACAGCTCACGGATGCTCTTCGCACTCTGGTAGATCTCCTTCGGGTGATGGGCATAGTCGCTGAGGAACACCAGCCGCTCGCTCTTGATCTTGAAGTCGAAGCGACGATCGACACCGCCGTAGGTCTTCATACCGTACTTCAGCTCGTCGGCCGTACAGCCGTTCAACTGTGCCATCGCCATCGCGGCAATGCCGTTCTCGATATTGATGGGGATGGGCTGTCCGAGTTCCACATCCTTCACGCACTCAATGGGTGAGACGAAGTCGAAGGTGATGCCGCCGTTGACAATACGGATGTTCTCTGCGTGGAAGTCACCCTCGCTGAGCGAGTAATCATAGCGACGGACACCGGGCTGCAGGTTCTCCTTCATCTCCAGGTCGCGATGGATGATCAGCGCACCACCGGGCTGGATGAGTTCAGAATAGTGGCGGAAACTCTCGAGATAGGCCTCCTTCGTGCCATAGATGTCGAGATGATCGGGGTCGGTGCTGGTGATAACACTCATCCAAGGACGGAGCCAGTGGAACGAACGGTCGAACTCGTCAGCCTCGATGACGACGTAATCGCTGTTGGAGAGGATATAGTTCGTACCGTAGTTCTTCGAGATGCCGCCGAGGAAGGCGTTACAGTCGAGATGGCCCTGATGCATAATATGGGCGCACATCGTCGAGGTAGTCGTCTTACCGTGAGTACCAGCCACACAAAGTCCCTTATGCGACTGTGTAAGGGTGCCGAGCACCTGCGCCCGCTTCTGAATCTCGAAGCCGTTCTCCTGGAAGTAACAGAGTTCCTTGTGACTTGACGGGATGGCGGGGGTATAGATGATGAGACTGGTCTTCGGCTGTTTGCAGGCGAAGGGGATCTCATCGACGTTCTCTTCATAATGCATCAGCACGCCTTCCTTCTCCAGATGACGCGTGAGGTCGGAGGGTGTCTTGTCGTATCCCGCCACCACGAGTCCCTTTTTGAGGAAGTAGCGGGCGATGGCACTCATTCCGATGCCGCCGGCACCAATGAAGTAGACTGCTTTGATATCCTGAATCATTTTTATTTACGATTTACAAATTTACGATTTACAATTTAGCTAATTTGATGACCTCCCGGGCGATGATCTCTGCGGAGTCGGGCAGAGCGAGTTTCTTCACGTTCTCACTCAACACCCTCAGGCGAGCTTCGTCCACCACAGTCCTGACCGCGATTTCGAGCAGGACGGCGGGAGCCTCTGCGTCCTTCACATAGAGGGCGGCTTCCTTGTCAGCGAGGGCGAGGGCGTTCTTCGTCTGATGATCCTCAGCCACATTGGGACTGGGCACGAGGATGACGGGCTTGCCGATGAGGCAGAACTCAGAGATGCTGCTGGCACCAGCGCGACTGATGACGAGGTCGGCAGCCCGATAGGCTGTGCCCATATCTGCGATGAAATCGGTCACTTTCAGGTTCGAGATATTCTCACCCTTCAGACGCTCGGCAATCTCGGCGCTGTAATACTTACCCGTCTGCCAGAAGAATTGGACGTCGGTGGACTTCACGAGATCGAGATGCTGCAGCACGCTCTCGTTGATGGTGCGGGCGCCTAAGCTGCCACCCACCAGCAGGATAATCTTCTTCGTGGGGTCGAAACCGAGCTGTCGGGCAGCCTCCTCACGGGAGAGTTTCGTGTCGAGCAGGTTCTGGCGCACGGGATTACCCGTCAGGATAATCTTGTCGGCAGGGAAGAAGCGTTCCATACCTTCGTAAGCCACACAGATCTTCGAAGCCTTAGCAGCGAGCTGTTTGTTAGCAAGACCGGCATAGCTGTTCTGCTCCTGGATGAGTGTGGGGATGCCCAAGCTGTTGGCAGCGCCGAGAGCGGCACTGCTGGCATAGCCTCCTACACCCACAGCCACATCGGGCTTGAACTCGCGCAGGATCTTCTTGGCGAGCCACTTGCTCTTCAGATAGTCGAAGGCGACACCGATGTTTGCAGGTTTCCACAACGGACGGAAGAAGCCGCGGATGGGCAGACCTTCAATCTCGTAGCCTGCTGCCGGCACACGCTGCATCTCCATACGACCCATGGCACCGATGAACAGGATGGATGCATCAGGACACAAATCCATGATGGCATTGGCAATGGATATGGCGGGAAAAATATGACCGCCAGTACCGCCTCCACTGATGATGACTCTTAACGCTTTGCTCATACTCCTTACTCCTTTACTCCTTCTCTCCTTACTCTTTTATTAATTTGCGTGCAAAATTACAAATTATATTTCGTTTAACGACATTTTATCGCCCTTTTTTTTCGCAGAACGGCTAACACTTAATATAGCACCGATATACACACAGTTGATGATGGTCGAAGTACCGCCTCTGGAGATGAGCGGCAACGGCTGTCCCGTCACCGGAGCGATGCCCACAGCCACCATCATATTGAACGAAGCCTGAATGACCAGCATCAGCGCCAGTCCGAGCACGAGGAAGGCGGGGAAGTTGTTGTCGCAGCGGCTGGCAATACGGGCAGCACGAAAGAGCAGCACGATATACAGCAGCACGACGAAGCCTGCACCGATGATTCCCAACTCCTCGATGATGATGACGAAGATGAAGTCGCTGAACGCCTGCGGCAGGAAGTCACGCTCGATAGACTGTCCGGGACCCTTGCCGATGATGTTACTGTTCACGATGGCGATGTTCGCATGTGCCACCTGCGCATCTTTGTCGAGGTCGTAGTCCTGCGGAGCCACGTGTTTCGAGTTAAGCTTCTTGTCAATACGGTTCTTCCACGTAGCGAAGCGGTGCAGGGGACCTTTCTTCGTACTCTTCTCTGTCTTGCCGTTGGCGACGCTCTCCGTCTGTGTCTCTGCCGCCTCGTCGTTAGACTCCATGCTGCCGGCCATATAGACTAGTCCGATGAACAGCACGATGACCAATGCCCCACCGGCCATCATCTTTCCTAACTGCACAAACGGCACACGACCGATGAACATCATCAGGAAGATGACCACCATAATGAGTGCCGCCGTAGAGAGGTTCTCCAGACCGATGAGGATGATGAAGGGGATGACGACGATGAGGATGAACTTAAAAGCCCGTTTGTCGGCACCATCCTCCCGCTGCATCGCACTGAGAATCTGTGCCGTCACGAGCACCAGCGTACCCTTCGCGATCTCCGAGGGTTGGAACTTCAGTCCGAAGAGACTGATCCAGCGTCCGGCGTCGTTCGTCTTCTCACCGAAGAACAACACCCACAACAGCATAATCACCGAGATGATGAGCAGCGCAGGCGTCACGAGCTTGAAGAAACGGCACGGGATGTTCAAGACGAAGATGGCCGCCGCCACACCCATGATAATCTTCCCCGAGTGGCCGAGGATGGGCGACAGATAGTTCTGGCTCTTGTACGTCAGTGAGCTCGAAGCGGAGAACACCTCGACGACACTGATAAGGCACAGGAAGAGCAGCACCATCCAGATGACCTTATCACCCTTAAACAGATTCCCTATCTTGTAATTCATAAGTTCCTGACTAACTCTTTAAATTGTTCGCCGCGATCCTCCATATTCTTGAAGAGGTCGAAGGAGGCGCAGCAGGGACTGAGCAGCACGGTCTCACCGGGACTGGCCAGCTCGTAGCAGGCGGCCACACAGTCTTTCATCGAGTGGGTGTCGCGAACGGGGATGCCCAGACTGTCGAAGTTGTCGTGCAGTTTCTGGTTATCGGCACCGAGATACACGATTCCCGAACACTTCTCCTTCACCAACGGCTTGATGGGGTCATAGTCGTTGCCCTTGTCCTTACCGCCGATGATAAGCACCACCTTCGTCTTCATTGCCTCCAGCGCATACCAGCAGGCATCGACATTGGTGGCCTTCGAGTCGTTGATATACTGTACGCCGCGCACATTACAGACCTTCTCCAGACGATGTTCCACACCAGGGAAGTCGCTCAGGCTCTTGCGAATCTCCTCTTTCTTGATACCGGCGACATCTGATGCGATACCGGCAGCGAGGGAGTTGTAGATGTTATGACGGCCGGTCAGACTCAGGCTCTCCTGTTCCATATTGAACGGCTCAGGCTTCTCAATCTTATACTGGCCTTCCTCGATATAGCCGATGACACCCTTCTCCTTCAGATCCGAGAACGGATACTGAATGGCCTTGATGTCGTACTTCGCCAACTCCCGCTTGATGATGGGGTCGTCAGCCCAGTAGATGAAGGCATCCTGCGGCGTCTGGTTCTGGATGATACGCATCTTCGCGTCGACGTAGTTCTGCATCTTGAAGTCGTAACGGTCGAGATGGTCGGGCGTGATATTCAACAGGATGGCAATATTGGCCCGAAAGTCATACATGTTGTCCAACTGGAAGGAACTGAGTTCGATGATATAATACTCATGCGGATCCTCAGCCACCTGTAGCGCCAGCGAATGGCCGATATTGCCTGCGAGACCGGCATCATAGCCTGCCTCCTTGAAGATATGATAGATCAGCGAGGTGGTGGTGGTCTTACCGTTAGAACCCGTGATGCAGATCATCTTCGAGTTGGTGTACCGACCTGCAAACTCAATCTCACTGATGATATGGATGCCTTTCTCCTTCACCTTCACGATCATCGGAGCCGTATCGGGGATGCCCGGACTCTTGATGATCTCATCGGCATTCAGGATCTTGGTCTCCGTATGCTGTCCTTCCTCCCACGCTATTTGGCGGTCGTCGAGCATCTTCTTATACTTATCGGCAATCTTCGACATATCTGACACAAACACGTCGAATCCTTCTTTCTTCGCGAGGACGGCAGCTCCTGCACCGCTCTCTCCAGCTCCCAAAATGACTATTCTTTTCATCTTCTCTTTTTTTTATAACACGGATTATAAGGATTTTATGGAGTTCTATTCCTTATAATCCATATAATCCGTGTTTATTTTATCTCATCTTCAATGTAATAATTGTCAGTGCCGCCAGGATAATGGACGTGATCCAGAAGCGGATGGTGATCTTCGACTCGTGGAAAGGACGGTTGGGCCAGCCTTTCAGGATATAACGGCTGGTGGCGTCGAGCTGTGAGTCGAGTTTACGGAAGTTATCGTGTATCGGCGTCGCACGGAACACACGCACCCTCCTGCCCTTCTTCTTCTGAATCTTAAACCACTGTGTCTGGATGATCACACTCAGGCTCTCCACGAAGAAGATGCCGCAGAGGATGGGCAGCAACAACTCCTTGTGGATGATGACGGCACAGACACCGATGATGCCGCCGATGGTGAGCGAACCCGTATCACCCATAAATACCTGGGCTGGGTAAGCGTTATACCACAGGAAGCCGACCATCGCACCGATGAAGGCACAGAGGAACACCACCAACTCCTCGGAGTGCGGGATGTACATAATGTCGAAATACGAGGCATAACCGATGTGCGACGACACATAGGCCAGAACACCCAGCGCCACACCGATGATGGCGGAGTTACCCGCACACATACCGTCCATACCGTCGTTGAGGTTCGCACCGTTGGAGACACCCGTCACCACGAAGATGGTCATCAGCACGAACAGCACCCAACCTGCAGCCACCTTGTTGTCACCCAGGAAGCCCATCACGTTGGAGTAGTTCAGATTGTGGTTCTTCACGAAGGGGATCGTCGTCTGCAGACTCTTCACCGCCTCCTTCTTATGCTTCACCACTGTTTCAATCGTCTCCGTGTGAACTGTCTTTGTCATTGTAATCTGCGGCTCGCTCAACGTCTCGCGCACAACGGCATCAGGACTCAGCCACAACGTCAGACCGACAATGAAACCGATACTCACCTGTCCAACGATCTTATACTTACCTTTCAGTCCCTCCTTTTTACGACGGAAAATCTTGATATAGTCGTCGAGAAATCCCAGGAAACCTAACCAGAGGGTGGTGACGACCATCAGGATGATGTAGATGTTTCGGATACGGCAGAGCAGCAACACCGGCACGAGGATGCTGACGATGATGATGATGCCGCCCATCGTGGGCACACCCTTCTTCTCTACGCCGAAGGGATCAATACTCGGATCGCGCTCCGTCTCGAAGATCTTCCGGCGCTTCATCCACTTGATGAACCTCTCACCGAACCACGCGGAGATCAGCAGCGCCAGAATCAGCGTCAGCAGAGCACGGAACGAGATATAGCTCCACATATGTGAGCCCGGAATATCAAATTGCTCTAAGAACCTAAAGAAATAATACAGCATATTATTTACGATTTACGGATTTACGATTTACGATTGAATTCCAAAAATCTCGCGGACCACTTCCTTATCGTCGAAGTGGTGCTTCACGCCCTGAATCTCCTGATAGTCCTCGTGACCTTTACCCGCAATGAGGATCACATCGCCCTTCTCAGCCATCATACAGGCCGTACGGATGGCCTCACGACGATCTACGATGCTGATGACCTTCTTCATCTGACGGGCATCGAGTCCTTCGAGCATATCGTTGATGATGTCCTGCGGCTCCTCGAAACGGGGATTGTCAGACGTGATGATCACACGGTCACTCTGTTTCACCGCCTCCTGAGCCATCAGCGGACGCTTACCCTTGTCGCGGTTACCGCCTGCACCACAGACGGTGATCACCTTACCCTTGCCGTTGAGCACCTCGTGGATGGCATTGAGCACATTCTCCAAGGCATCGGGGGTATGGGCATAATCGACGATGGCGGTATAGCCCTCAGGCGAATGGATAGGTTCCAGACGACCGCTCACACTTTTCAATGTGCTAAGGATGAGCAGCACGTCTTCGGGCTTCTTGCCCAGCATCACCGCCGCACCATAGACGGCGAGCAGATTGCTCACATTGAACTTTCCAATGAACTGTACGCCCACCTCCTTGCCGTTGATGTCGAGATACATACCCTCGAAGTGACACTCGATGAGCTTCGCCTTGAAGTCCGCCATACTGCGAGTGGAATAGGTCTTCACCTGAGCCTCACAGTTCTGCACCATAAACAGACCGTTCTTATCGTCGGCATTGGTGATGGCGAAGGCGTCTTTCCCAAGACCGTCGAAGAAGGCTTTCTTCGCATCGCGGTAGTTCTCGAAGGTGCCGTGATAGTCGAGATGGTCACGCGTCAGGTTCGTAAAGAGACCGCCTGCGAAGTGTAGTCCTCCGATACGCTTCTGTGCGATGGCGTGACTGCTGCACTCCATGAAGGCATACTCACAGCCGGCATCCACCATCCAGGCCAAGAGTTTGTTCAGCTCGATCGGATCGGGCGTCGTATGGTCTGCGGCGATGGCCTCATCCTCAATATAGTTGCAGACGGTGGAGAGGAGGCCGCATTTGTGTCCGAACTTGCGGAACATATTATATAATAAGGTGGCAATCGTTGTCTTGCCGTTGGTTCCGGTGACACCCACGAGCTTCAGTTTCTCCGAAGGGGTGCCATAGAACTGCGTAGCCACCTCGCCGACGCAGTCTTCCGTCGATTCCACAGCGATGTAGGTGATGCCGGGTTCCCGCTTGTTGGGGAAATACTCGCACAAGACAGCCACCGCCCCTTGCTCGATGGCTTTGGGAATGAACTTGTGGCCGTCGGTCTGAGTACCTGGGATGGCCACGAACAGATGTCCTGCCTCAATACGGCGGGAGTCGATGTTTACGCCCGTAATCTCGATGTCATCGTCACCGAGCATATTGAGCACTTCTACATTCTTCAGCAGTTCCTTCAGTTTCATATCGCTTAATTATTTAATTCATCACTAAATCACAAACCATTCCTTGTTTGACGGAGGTGCCTGCAAAGATACTCTGCGACTTCACCTTACCGCGACCTCTTACGCGAGCCTTCACGCCTCGGCTCTCCAACTGATACACAGCATCGCGAGCACCCATACCAACGAGGTTCGGTACAATGTTACGCGCCGTCTTCGGGGCAGCAGTCCGCTGGCCTTTCACGCCGAGACTGTTCATCACATAGCCCGCAGCCTCTGTGTCGCCCGTCTTCACTTCAGGCGTGAAGCTGGAGTTCTCATCACGGGCATCATCGACGCTGAGTTTCAGGTGCTGCGCCATCACACCCTCGGAGATCTTATGGAACACCACACCGCTCATACCACCACCCGAAGCAGGCAGTCCTGACTTCTTGATACAGACGATACACGTATAACGGGGATCATCTGCAGGGAAGTAACCGGCAAAGCTCAGCCAGTAACGTGTGGTGCCGGAGTGATAGCTGCCATACTGGTCGGCCACCTGTGCCGTTCCCGTCTTTCCGGCCACTTTGAAGCTCTTCGAACCAGCCTTACGGCCCAATCCCTGACTCACCACGTGCTCGAGGATCGTCTGCATCGTCTTGATGGTCTGCGGCTTGGCGATGCGCTCTTTCAGCACCTCGGGCTCGAACTCCCGGATCACCTGTCCGTCCTTCACCAACTGTTTCACGAAGCGGGGCTTCATCATCTTACCGTTATTGGCGATGGCGTTGTAGAACGAAACCGTATTGATAGGCGCAATCTGCGTCTCATAGCCGATACTCATCCAAGGCAGCGTGGTCTTACTCCAGTATTTCGCGCGGTCAGTGGTCTTCGTGTCCGGCATACGGATATACGGCGGCTGATAACCCACGAGGGGGATCTTCAGGTCTTCGTGGATACCGATACGATAGAGTCCCTGCACATATTTGGTAGGATTGCTGCCGTAATACTTATCGATGAGGTAACTCACACCAATGTTCGAACTGACCTCGAGCGCACGGGGCACGCTGATGGTACCATAGCCGCCGCGTCGCCAGTTGTGGTCTTTCATCGGACGACCGTGCATCTCCATCACACCACTACCCGTAGGAATGGTCATCGTGGTGTCGATCACTCCGTCGTCGAGGGCCACGAGGAACGAGGCAACCTTGAACACCGATCCCGGCTCACAACGGAAGCTGATGGCGCGGTTCACCATCTCGTAGTATTGTCCGTCGGCTCCTCTCTCCATATTCACGATGGCCTTGATGTCGCCCGTCTTCACCTCCATCAGGATGGCGACGCCCATCTCACCGCCGATCTCCTTCAGCTCGTCGATGACGGCGTGCTCCGCCAAGTCCTGCATCCCCACGTCGATGGTAGTCACAACATCGGCACCGTCGATGGGATTCAGCACGGGGATATCCATATACTTGTTCAGCACCTTACGACGGTGCATCAGACCGTTGGTACCACGCAGGATGGAGTCGTAGGAGAGTTCGAGGCCGTACTTCGCGCTGTCCTTCGCACCGAACATATCGCCGATGGTGCGCTGTGCCAGCGAACCGAAAGGCCGACGACGGGCGTTATTCTCCTCCCAGTGGAAGCCGCCCCTATATTTCGGCAGCGAGAGGAACGGCAGGGCCTTCACCTCGCAGAACGTGTTATAGTCGATGCGTCGGGGCCAGATCGCCCAGTTGCGGGCACCCACACTACCGTTGCGCTGTACCTTCTGCTTGCCCTCCATCAGATTATGCTTGAACTCCTCTATCGAACGTGAGGGGAATATCTGGTGCAGACCTGCGCAGAGACTGTCGAGCTTCTCCACCCACAGCGAGTCGCGCTTCTTCACCCACGTCGTATCGTCGGCACCGGCCTGGAAGTCGAGGTATATCTTGTATTCGGGGATGCTGCTGGCCATCAGCTGTCCGTCGCAGCTGAGGATGTTGCCGCGTCCGGGCTTCACGCTCACGCTGTCGCGCTTCAGTCTCGCAGCCACCTCCGACCAATACTGCTTCTTCGCCGTCATAATATAGAGGGCCTTGCCGATGACGGCAAACCCTATCAGTGTCATCACTATCGCGATGGCGAAATAGCGGGGCATTACTTTATCGTTCCTGAACTTACTCATCTATATAAATAATGTATGGTGGCTGGTCTGCGACGTGCAGCACACTGTCTTTATTCTGTTTCAACGCTTCGAGCACTTTACTCTCACGGCACTTCTCCGTCAGGGTGCTGGAACACGAGAGGGCCTTGTACTTCGCGTCGAGCACCTCCTTCTCCAGTTTGTCGATGGCTATCAGATCCTGCTGACACTGGTATCTGAACGCCACATAGACGATGGTGAAGACCACCATCAGCAAGAAGAGCCAGATCTGACGGCGCACCATATCGGCGGTCAGGAAGTCGCCACCGAGGATCGTACGGAGCGTCAGCGTCGGTGTCAGCTTGGGATCTTCCTCCTTCGCCTGTTCCTTGATCATCTGGATGGTCTTCTTCGTTTGCTCCTTAACATCCTCCAGAGTATCCTTTTCCCCTCCTGAGTAGGAGGGGCCAGGGGTGGTCTGATCCGCCTTAGACGAAGTGGTCTGATCCGCCTTCTCTTCTACGACCGCCTCCTGAATCTCCAATTCTATATCGTCTTTCTTCTTACCCATCTCTTTCACCTTTTCACTTTTTCACCTTTTCACCTATTCTCAACTTCGCGCTTCTGCTCCTGGGGTTCCTCACCTGTTCCTCCTCATCCGGCACAATCACCTTCCCGCCAATCTGACGAAAGGGCGACTCGGTGCGCCCGAAGAAGTCCTGCTTCACCTTTCCCTCCACGTTGCCCGCCTTCATCATATTCTTCACCAGACGGTCTTCCAGCGAGTGATAGGTAATCACCGAGAGCCTGCCACCCTCGCAGATGAGGTCTCTGGCGCCATTGAGCATCTCCTTCAGGGCGTCCATCTCGTGGTTCACCTCGATGCGGAGTGCCTGAAACAGCTTCGCAGCATCTTTTTTCCACAGGCCGTTGTCTTCGTTGATGCCCAACACCTGCAAGAGATCGCTGGTGGTCTCAATGTGTTTCTCAGCTCTCGCCTTAACGATGGCGGAGGCTATCCGACGGGCATTTTTCAGTTCACCGTAGATGTAGAAAATGTCTGACAACTGCTCCTCGCTGTAATTATTCACGATGTCTGCCGCCGTCATCCCCGAACGCTTGTTCATCCGCATATCGAGAGGTGCGTCGAAACGGAAGGAAAAGCCGCGTGACTCGTCATCGAAGTGATGGCTCGAAACTCCGAGGTCGGCCAACAGTCCGTCGATCTCCTCGATACCGTAGTAGCGCATCCAGTTCTTCAGATAACGGAAATTACTTCTTACAAACGTGAAGCGCTCATCGCTGACGATGTTCTGCTCCGCATCCTCATCCTGGTCGAAGCTGTACAGATGTCCCTCTGCTCCCAGCCTACTGAGAATCTCACGGCTGTGTCCGCCGCCGCCGAAGGTCACATCTACGTAAACACCGTCGGGCTTGATCTCAAGCCCGTCGACGCTCTCCTTCAGGAGCACTGGTATATGGTAACCTTCAACTATCATTGCGGTAGCAAATTTTTCACCTTTTCACTTTTTCACCTTTTCACTCTTCACCCGACATAATCTTCTCAAACTCCTCGCCGAACTCCTCGTCGCTCTTCAGCGTCTTCTGCAGATTCTGCGGCGACCAGATTTCAATGGTGTCGTCCATACCGATGAACTGCAAGTCCTGCCCGATGGCTGCCGCCCGCTGGAGGCGCTTCGAGATCAGGAAACGGCCGTTGCCGTCGAGGGTGACGACCTCTGCCTCCGACACGAACTGACGGAACATCTGCTGATGCACCGGCTTCCAGGGGCGCAGCTGCTCCTTCAGCATATCGAGCCGTTCGTTCCAGACGCTTTCGGGATAAAGCACCAGACACGACTGGAACACATCCTTCCTCAGCACAAGGTTTTCCTCGCCAGATGCAGAGAGCACCTTGCGGAAAACAGCCGGCAGGAAAGCCCTTCCCTTTGCGTCTGTCTCTGCTTCAACATT
>JAEEGJ010011573.1_pt1 | contig 22324 bp, 13 predicted proteins | sample 8958761 | NCBI WGS metagenome assembly JAEEGJ01 (sample SAMN16246546, study PRJNA631951) | gut metagenome | biome: gut microbiome; feature: rumen; material: RS-attached | host: Bos | place: Iran: Karaj | collected 2018-10 | reverse complement strand
GCCTGGACAGCGTGGCGTCCCATCCTGAAGTTCTTGTTGATCCAGTCAGAAAAGAAAAGGGCGCACTTGGCAGGATAGTCTGTATTGAATATATCCACTCCGAGCCTATGAAGGGTGAAATATGCTGTGGTCCCTTCGGGGGCGTCCCAGAAGCGGATCGGTTTCCCTGCCGCATGAGCGGTCTCAATGGCCCTTGTAACGGCCTCCATCTCAGGTTTGATCATCCTGCCCTTGCCGTTCCAGTGACGGGCGAACTTGCGGAAATCGGTGCTGATCATCGCTATACGAGCCAGCTGATCAGGAGTGTACTGAAGTTTCCCGTCCGTGAAATCCCCGTCAAACCACAGCCAAGAAGGCCACTTGTCAAAGTCCTCAGGATCCGGCCTGTCTCCGGTAATGACAATCCTCACACCATTCTGCGAACAGAACACATCCGGGAATTCCTCCGCCAAGGCGATCACGCCGGGAAGAGACTCCCCTGTCTTAAGATCAACCATAAGCTGAAGCTGATCACCGCTTCCCTTCCACATCTTTCCGCCATTTTCACGGAAAACCTTGACTATCGGCTCAATATACATTGTCCTAAGACTCCTGTCCGCCTTTAAGTCCTTGAGATTGTGAGCGACCAAGATCTCACCGTCCTTCAGGAACACATCGGCCTCAATCGAGGTGCAATGCTGGGAATATGCCTCCCAGAAAGGAACTGTACGATCATAGTCGTTGTGGGAATGATAAGCTATCGGACGCTGGGCCTGGAGAGTCAGGCCTACAGCCAACGAAAGGGTGATTATCAGTAATTTACGCATATTTTGTGTTATAAATTGTCATTCTGATAATTGTCATTCTGAGCGAAGCGAAGAATCTATTTATGCCAAACCGCCTCTTTCGGAATCATTCCGATCCTGCCCCCGCCTTGCGGCATCCAAGCCCAGAACAGAGACTGCCCCTCATAATCCTCAAGATACGACAGACGGAAAGGATGCATACCCTTCTTCAAAGGAATCCGGCCTGTGGCAGTGAAGGCGGAATGAGAACCGTCATTGTCCACCACCACCTTGCCGTCAATCTCCAGTAAACCACCATCGTCACTCCTGACAGCGAAATTCCAGATCCCATCGGAAGGAATGTCCAGATAACCCGTGAACACGTATCCGAAATGATCCTCGTCGGGAGCGTCCTTGATCGAAGGAGTCTCCATAACTCCGGAAGAAACCACCTTGCTTGCCCGAACGTCGGCAGTGCAGGTGAACTCGCCCTTATGGTAGGTGTAATTGCAGCCAGGCTTTAAACCAGAAACGTTGGATGCGGGAATCAAAATGGCGGGATAAGCGTGGACCCTCATGAGATCACTGGCCTGAAGCCCATCCTTGAAAGCTTTGGCGGAGATGATCAGGTCATCCTTGATTTTGAAAGGAGCTTCGAATACCTTGGAGTTCTCGTCCGGCTCACTACCGTCTAGAGTGTAACGGATTGTGGCTCCATCGGTTCTGCTCTGCAGGTTCACCTCCAACTCACCTTCATAATAGCTCGGATCGCCATAGAAGAATGGCATCGAGACCTGGTCTCCTGGGGTCATCGAATAAGGAGCCCGCAGATTATCACGATTATGGGAAGGCTCTTTTGACAACTTAAAGGCCAAGACACCGCCTTCCATCAGTTGGTCAAAAGTGATGAATAAAGCGTCAAGAGGTTCGCCGTTAAAGGTAACTGACTTGATATAAGGATATTCCGGATGATCGGCAGTAATGACTAGCTCTGTCTCGAAATCCGGCCACAAGGTGGCTTTCTTAAACAAAGGAGCAGAGAGAACGAACTCTCCTGTACCTGGGCAGATAGGGTATATTCCGAGAGAGGAGAGCACGTACCACGCCGACATCTGACCACAATCCTCGTTGCCGGAAATTCCCTCCGGAGTCGGAGAATACATATCCTCAAGCATCTGACGCACAAGCTTTTCCGACTTCGAAGGCTGGCCAAGGAAATTGTAGAGATAGGTCATATTGTGGCTGGGCTCGTTGCCATGGGCATATTGGCCGTAAAGACCGGTCATGTCCCCGATTCGGGTGCCAGAATCCCTCTCGTCATAAGTGAACAGGGAGTCGAGGGCGGCGGTCATTGCCTCCTTGCCGCCCATTAAAGCGGTAAGGCCCTGAAAATCGTGTGGAACAAAGAAACGGAACTGCCAAGGAATACCTTCCGTAAAATCACGGGAGCTTCCGATAGGGTTGAATGGTGACATCCAATTGCCTTCCGGCGTCTTTCCGCGCATGAAACCGGTCGCGGCATCGAACACGTTAGCGTAGCGGCGAGCCCTGGAGTAATATTCAGCGGCGATATCATCTTTACCCATTTCCTCGGCCATGCGAGCGATGCACCAGTCATCATAGGCGAACTCAAGAGTCCTGGAGACCGACTCCGGCTGGCTGCTGGCGGGGATATAGCCGTATTCATTGTACAAATCGGAACACTCGTCCGTATTAGAGGCCACTATCATGGCAGGCAAAGCTTCGTCACAATCAAAAGAATGCAGATGGAGCCATGCGTCAGCAAGCATAGAGACAGCATGATAGCCGATCATACAGCGGGTGTCGGAGCTGGCCAGAGGCCACATCGGAAGCCTGTCACCTTTCTCGGCCATGTCCAGCAAGCTGAAAGCCATGTCAGCCACAAGAGGCTTGTTGATGATAGTCATCAGCGGATTCCAGCTGCGGAAAGTGTCCCAAAGAGAAAGAGTGGAATAAAAGGCCCTATCCTCAGGGACCGAGACGATATTCTGATGGAAATCACGATAACGGCCGTCCACATCGTCCCCCCTGTTAGGAGCGATCATGCAGTGGTAAAGCGCGGAATAGAAATTAGCTGTCGCCTCCTTGCTTCCGCCCTCAACCTTGATTGAACCTAAAGCTTCCGCCCAAACCTTGGCGGTCTCGGCGCGGACAGCATCAAAATTCTTGGTACCGACCTCTGCCTCAAGATTCTTTTGTGCCCCGGCAGTACCGACTTGGGAGATTCCGACGCTTATGGTCATCTCGTTTGTGGACTCGGGGAATGTCAGCAGCACCTTGTCTCCCTCCAGCGGCTCTGAAGAAGAGAACGGAACTGAAAACTGTGCGTAAAAGAATATGTACCTGTCTGGAGCCCAACCACTTACATGACGCCCCCCCAAGATGACGGATTTGCCTTCAGCTTCAAAGAATATCTGATCAGGATGAGTCTCCCCAATATTGTAGGCCAGGTCAATAAGCACATGGCGCTCTCCCTCGCCTTTGAAAGTGTAACGGTGGAGTCCGGTCCTGGTGGTGGCGGTCAATTCAGCCGTGATTCCAGCCTCGGGGAAAGTGACCTTATAATAGCCGGGCGTGGCTTTCTCATCATTATGGGAGAAAGGAAGGCTTTCAGGAATATCTTTTCCGATGAATGGAAGGAACAGGAAATCACCGAGATCAGCGCATCCGGTACCGCTGATATGAGTATGCGAGAATCCGAGAATGGTGGAATCGCTGTAATGGTAACCAGAACAGCCGTCCCAGGTTTTGTTCCTTGTGTCCGGACTAAGCTGGACCATTCCGAAAGGAGTGGTTGCGCCTGGATATGTGTGACCATGGAATCCTGTCCCGACGAAGGGATCAGCTTTGGAGACTATTCCGGAGTCTGAAATATGCCCGCAAGAGACTGCGACCGCAGCCAGAGCGACGCAAAGGGTGAGTTTGCAAAATGGTGTCACGATTTCAGCGTTATTAGTGGAATAACAAAAATAATTAAAGTGACTACCCTTTTTGGGGAATAATGCGCTGAGATACACCCTAATTCACGCAGACTAGTCTTTCTTCGATTCTTTTTTGCGTTCTTGTTTTTTCATGGCCGCGGCATCTTGCCTGGCTTTCTTCTTCTCGTAACGAGCTTTGTAGCGCTCCAGGAACTTTTGTTCCCTGGCATCTGTTTTCGCCTTGGCTTTCAGCATCTTCTGCAACTGGACTCGTCTCTTAGCCGCTACTTTCTCAGCCTTCTTTGCGGCCTTCTCGGCATCTTTGGCGTCCAATGCGGCCCATTTGGCCTCCTTGGCGGCAGACTTGGCCTGGCGTAGACTGTCCTTGACAGCCTTCTTGGCCTCACGTTCCGCTTTCTTAGCGGCATTCTCAGCATCCAGGTCAGCAGCCAAAGCCCTTCTCAAAGAATCCATTCTCGCGGTCCTGACAGAATCAGCATGTGCTTTGGCTAGTCTCTGGGAATCAGATTCGGATAACGAATCAGCACCTGCGATCAATGAATCCAGGCCTACGACCAGAGTGTCGGAAGGGATCTTCGGTGTCGGAGTATTGGCCGCCTTACTCTCTTTGGTGGCTTTCACTTCATCGGATTTCACCTCACCAGCTTCCACTTCTCCAGCATTCTCCGCATCAGTCTTATCTTCAGCCTCAGCTCTTGCCGCAGCTTCAGCCTGAGCCTTGGCCTCCGCGGCGGCAGCCTCCGCGGCTTCCTGTTCCCGGAGTCTTGCAAGTTCCTCTTGCGCCTCCCGCTCAGCCTTACGAGCCTGTTTGATGGAATCCGCCTGGGCCAACATCTTGTTTATGCTGGCTATATGCCCCGGGAAATACTTCTCCGTCTGGGTGAAAGAGGCATGAGGAATATTCTCGTATTTTTTCCTCTCGGACTTTCTAGGAGTATAGGATACTATATCCTCAGGGCCTTTAGGGCGCTTCTTCGGTTGCCATTCGAAACCTTTCAGAATCCTCTCGTCTTTTTTCAGCTGAACAGCCGGATAAGCGTCACTTTTGACCTCCTCATAATACAAGAGGTCATTGAGGGATCCTTCTTTAAAAGTGGCAGTCAACATCTTGGCTTCGAACTTGTTAACCGTGGCGAACGATCCTTGCTCCTCAAGGAAGAACAAACCTGACGCGCCTCCCATCGAGTCGAAGCGGCGGAGAACGCCGGTGGAATCGAAAAAGGCCATCATCTCCGTACCTTTGATCTGGTCGAAACAAATGGAGTCTTCCTGAACGACAATGAAGGCATTGGACATAAGGCTAGCCTTGTCCAATCTCCTGTTTTTAAGGACCACAGTGATACTGTCAGCGGAATATTGCCGACGTATCTCGTTCCATACGATAGGATTACGGTACAAACGAACGAGAGAATCAAGGTCGCAATATTCAAGGGAATCGCAGACGACCTGCATGTCCCGCCTGAATATCCTTACATTACGGAGCCCCTGCAAGAAGCCTATCTTAGTGGAATCACCAACCTCCGGAACCCCAAGAGAATCAGCACCAGCCTTCAAAGTGTCCGGTTCCTGGAACACGAAATCAGCACGCGGCCCACCTCTCTTTCGTCCAGCGGCGAAATTGGGATCCTCCTCTTCCATCTTCTTTCTCGCCTCAGCGGCAGCAGCCTGAGCGGCCTCATAAGACTTACGGCGATACTCGGAAATAGGATCTATTTGCAAGTCGTTCAGTCTTGATTCTGATTTTTTAATCTCAGAATCCTTAACCTCACACTTTGGCACCGCCCAGTAGATCAGCTCATCCCCGCGGACATACACTGTGTCTTTCGAATTATCTTGCTCAAACACAGCGATTACCGACGGATTCCTCAACATCCTGACCCGCTCCAGGGAATCGACATACTGCATGTGTCCGGCCAGTGCGGTAACATTTCTCGACTCATCCAACAACTCGACCTTCCCGAACATCTCAACATTGTTGAAAGCCCTCTCGTAAACCAAGGTGTCCGACCAAGCTTCCTGGTCCTTGGTAAGAAGGTGGACATCTTTGGTGAAGGTGAACAGCTCAGCCGCCCGATCGTAAGATCCGGCGTTGGAAGTCAACATGTTATCCCCCCGCCAAGCGTTGGTTCCAGTACCGAATATAGCTACCGTCGTCTCGGTGTTGTAGTCAAGGGCGTCAGTCTTGATGAACACGGAATCCGTGTACATGTTGACATCCTTATAGAACCGGAAAAGCTTGATCTTGGAGTCGTAACGACCCACGTCACTTTCGATTATCTGGCCATCCTTGTCCCGGAAAGACCCACCATTCCTGAATATGGCCACACTATCTTTGGTGTTGTAGTCCAAGTTGGTGGTCCTGAGGGTATTCTTCTGCTTGTCCTGAAGCTGGACCAGTGTTCCTCTGAACTCAGCCAAGCTGCTGCCGATATAATAATCGAGCTTATCACTTGTCAGAGCAGTGTTGTTCTGAAGAATGCGCACATGACCGATAGCCTGGATGATCTCCCTGTCGACATCCCAGTAGGAAGTGTCGCAAAGCAACTTCGTGGAGTTGTGCTCGAAACACACATTCCCGATAGCCCGGCGGAAACTATGCCCCCCGACATCCTCCTGCATCAGTTTTTCACATCGAAGAAGACGCACAAGGCTATCTTTGTTTTCCCCAAGCTGCGCATGGAGCGCTACTGGGAGAAGAAATAATAGAAGGGAATATATGAGCCGACGGCGAAGCATCACTCCTGGCTGAACTTCGTGGCCCAGACAGGACGGCGGAACTCGCAATCCGCGAACATGGGATCAATAATGACCCTGGTCTCGGCTATCTTCTTGTTGAGGAAGGAGTCGATGGCGGCCATTTGTTTCTCCCTTCTAACCTCTTCCTGGAGCTGGGAGAAATCGTTCTCAAATGTGGCCGTATGCGCGGGGATGATCTTGTCCACCTTTATGATCTTGTAATTGGTCTTTCCGATCACAAAATCTTTGACCTGGTCCGGACGGCCATCATTATCAGTGGATTCGACAGGCTCGGAGATCTCGCCTTCCTTCAAGTCTTTTATTGCCTTGTAGTCATCAGGCTTGAGCTGGTCTATCTCGAAATATGAAGAGCCTGTATTAGGATCAGACATCTGCCCTCCGTTTGTCCTTGTGGGAGCGTCCTGGGAATAGAAATTGGCGGCCATCTGGAAAGTCACGGCACCGTTGATTATCTCGGTCCTCAAGCTGTCCAGAGTCTTGAAAGCCTTCTCCCTGTCAGCCGTTGTGTACTGAGGCTTCATCAAGATGTGGCGGGCATTGAACATGTCACCGTTCTTCTCGATAACTTCGATGATGTGGAAACCATCCGGAGTCTCGACAATCTGTGAGATGACACCTGGCTTAAGAGCCATGGCCGCATCAGAGAATACTGGCCAATAAATTGATTTTGAAGCCATTCCGAGCTCACCTCCTCTACGGGCGCTAACCGGATCTTCCGAATACATACGGGCGAGGGTAGAGAATTTCTCCCCGTTGATAATCCTCTCGCGGAGATCCAGAAGCTTCTCCCTCACAGCCAAGGCAGCCGCCTCACGGTCGGGGTAAAGGCAGATTTGGCTGAGCTGGTACTTGATCGGAACGATAGGAAGATTCTTGGTGTCGACAGTGTCCATATAGGCCTTGACATCCAGAGGAGTCATGTCGGGAATATTCTTGATGATATTGCCCTGCTCCTCCTGGGTGAGGCTCAAATCCTCATACTGCTCACGCCAATCCTGACGCAGACGATAAAGGGGTTTCCCGAAATACTCCTCAAGCTTATCCTGGCTGCCGAAATAAGTCAGGAACTGATCCACCCTCTGAGAGAGCATGCTCTCGACATTGTCCTGGTTGACTGAGAGAGAATCAATCCTTGCTTGCATAAGGAATAACTTGTTCTCAAGAATACTCTCCAGCACCTCACAGCGGACATTCCGGTCCGAAGCAAGTCCTTGGGCTGCCCTTTCCTTAACCGCACCCTCGATGTCGGAAATCAGAACCACCTCGTTGCCGACCACGGCTACAGACTTGTCGACGTATTTATATTTCTGGGCTGAGGTAACCACGCATGAAGCGAGGACGACCATCAGGGTGACTATCGCTTTTTTTGTCATTTTCTCGAATATATTTCAAAATTCTCTTTGGCCTTGGCGTCTTCTATCAAGTCTTGTTCCAAAGTCGTGAGAAGCTGGTGCTTTCTTCCGCTTACGATTATATCCTTTATTCTCTCCTCGCAGAACTCAACGGGTGGAATCTCGCCGCTCTTTACCATGTCAGCCACAAAGGCTACGCACAACGAGCCGTTATCATCCTTGATCTCAATGAATTTGCCGTTCTTTTTCGACAACATCTGGACATAGTCCACCCCGAAATCCAAAGCGAGGGTCACGGCATCGATCCAAGTGTCGGACAAATCCACATACTTCTGGGCTGAGTTGAAGGCTATACTATCGGCAGCCACCACGTCATCCACATCATCCGAGGACATCAATTTCTTGATTTTCTGGAGGTTCGGCGAATCCTCAGAGATTCTCATAAAACGAGCCTTGAGGATCGGACGCTCTAAGGTGAAGTTCTCTTTATGAGCCTCGTAATAGTCATTGACCTCTTTTGCTGAGACTACCGTGTCAAGTCTTTCAGAGATATACCGCTGCTCAAAACGGTAACGAAGTAGAGACTGCCTGTAGGCGTCAAGCTCCTTGGAGACATCTTTCTCTTCCTTGCTTAGCTTCTGTTCAGCGATGTCCTGGAACGCCTGGGAGGTCGCCCATGATTGGATGTAGAGGTTCGCGAGGTTTATACTGTCTTCGGGGCTGATCCCATTGGGAATCACGCTCTCCAACTCAGAAAGATATAGCTTGTGGTCCCCTAACCTGGCCACAACCTCCCCGTCGTGGATCAACGACTGGAAGGCCTTGCAAGAGGGCAGCAACGCCACAAATATCGCGGCAATTATGGGGAACTTCCTGGACATCAATTACCTGGAATAGTTAGGAGCCTCCTTGGTGATGGTCACATCGTGAGGATGGCTCTCAAGGAAACCGGCGTTGGTGATGCGGACGAACTTGGCGGCTCGAAGCTGTTCGATATTGTGAGCCCCGCAATATCCCATTCCGGCGCGGAGACCGCCCACGAGCTGGTAGACCACCTCGGAGACAGTACCCTTGTAAGGCACCTGGGCGACGATTCCTTCCGGCACGAGTTTCTTGATGTCGGCCTCCATGTCCTGGAAATACCTGTCCTTGGAGCCCTGCTCCATAGCCTCCAGGGAACCCATGCCTCTGTAAGACTTGAAACGACGGCCGCTCATGATGATGGTCTCACCCGGAGACTCCTCGGTACCAGCCAGCAGTGATCCGGCCATAATGGTGCCGGCGCCAGCGGCGAGAGCCTTGACTATATCTCCCGAATATCTGATACCGCCGTCAGCGATCACGGGGATGCCTGTGCCCTTAAGCGCCTCGCAAGCCTCCATCACAGCGGTGAGCTGAGGGACACCGATTCCGGCGATAATCCTGGTGGTGCAGATGGATCCGGGGCCGATTCCGACTTTGACGGCCTTAACTCCGGCATCGGCCAAAGCCTTCGCACCTTCGGCGGTAGCGACATTTCCAGCTACAATCTGAGCCTCCGGGAAAGCGTCACATGCCCTCTTGACCATCTGGATAACTCCTTCGGAATGTCCATGGGCGGTGTCGAGGACGACCGCATCAGCACCGGCGTCGAGAAGCAGTCCGATCCTTTCCACTGTGTCGGACTTGATTCCAGCGGCGGCGGCGACCATCAGACGACCCTTGCTGTCCTTGGATGCGATAGGATTGTCCTTGATCTTCATCAGGTCCTTATAGGTGATAAGCCCGACGAGCTTGCCGTCATTGTCAACGACGGGAAGTTTCTCGACCTTGCTCTTCTGGAGAATCTTGGTGGCGTCAGCGAGGTTGATACCCTTGGGGGCGGTCACGATATTCTCGCTTGTCATCACCTGGTTGATGGGCTGGGCCATATCCTCCTGGAACCTCAAATCCCTGTTGGTCACGATTCCGATAAGGTAGCCGTTGCCATCCACCACGGGAATACCACCGATATGGTGCTTGCTCATCATGGCGAGAGCCTCTCCGACGGTAGCCTCCGGACGGATGGTGACGGGATCGTAGATCATCCCGTTCTCAGCCCTCTTTACATGACGGACCTGCTCGCATTGGCGCTCAATGGTCATGTTCTTGTGAATGACTCCGATACCTCCGGCCCTTGCCATAGCTATAGCGAGGGCGGATTCGGTTACTGTGTCCATCGCGGCGGACACAATCGGGGTATGAAGCCTTATGTCCGTAGTGAAGTTTGACGTCACATCGACGTCACGGGGTAGTACATCGGAGTGAGCCGGAACCAGCAATACGTCATCGAAGGTGAGGCCTTCGGAAATCTCTCTGTTTACGAACTTCGCCATTGTGATGAGTTTAATTAGGCAAAGTTACGAATTATTCCCAAAAGTTCAAAAACAGCTACTCCAAGACATAGAACCTGAAAACGTAATCACCTCCTCCCAACGAATAGAGGATCTTGCCGTTCTTATAAACAATAGACTTGTCAATTCCTCTGCTTCCGGCGGCGAAATACACATCGCCGCTCTTCGTGATAATTGGTTTGGAACGCGCCATCAGCCCGTCTTTCGAAGACAATTCATAAATCACCTTATCATTCTTGTAGACAACAATATCCTCCTGGGTGTCCAAGGTTGTCACAACATAAAGATCCTTACCGCTGAAAGAGAGGTAATGATCCTGGTTCCCATCCCTGTCGACATTTATGGAACGGACGTACTTGGCATTCTTGTAAAGATTCAAGCAACCATCCGCCTTTGTAATCACCCACACATTTCCTTCGCTGTCCAAAGCCAAATCAGTAGGCACCTCCTCAGTCCCACCATGATACATGGTCTGTTCCGTGACCTTAAAGTCTTTGGAAATAGTCCAAAGTCTTCCCACTCTTGTTCCGAAAGCGTCAAAGCTGTAACCGGCCACATAGGCGGTCCCGTCAGCCGCGACCGACATCGCCACGTTCCTATATCCATAATCAGCTGAGAGCATCTCTTCAAACAAAGACTGACCATTTGCGGCGTTAAATATTTTAATCATATCATAATCATAATAATACAACCTCCCAGAGGCCACCCCCATAAGATCAGCGCCTTTATAGAAATTATCTAGTAGAAGAGATCCGTTTTTGTAAATGCCGTCATAAACAAAACATTCATACAGGTCAATTTCATCAGAATAAATATCATCCAAATAGTCTCGGCTACTAATGTACTTTTCTCCATTAAGGAAAACACCGTCGTAAGTCCTGATATACACCTGGGCTCCCAACTGCTGGGAGACGGTGACTTTGCATGTGGCGGTGAAACCGCCTTCATCACTCGTCGCGGTGATGTCCGTCTCGCCATTCCCTTTCGAGGTCACCTTCCCGGCATTGTCAACAGTGGCTACAGCCGGGTTGGAAGACTTCCATGTCACGTTCTTGTTCTGAGCATATTCCGGATCGAAAACAACCTTAAACTGCTTGGTCTCGCCCTTCTTCATCGTGAGACTGGTGTAAGGGAAAGATATTCCTTTCAGGGTCGGGTCAGGAGTGACTGTCACCTCGCAGAAGGCCTGGATGGTCTCGTCGGCCATACTCTTGACATAGACCTTCGCGGTACCGGGTTTCAGGGCAGTAATAATACCGTTCTTATCGACCGATACGATGCCCGTGTTGTCAGCGGCCCACTGGACAGACTTGTCACCGAAAGCTTCGGGGGTGAATTTCACCTCAAGTTGCTTGGTCTCTCCCTCCACTATCTCTAGCGTGGCCGGATCCACGGCCAAGCCCTCCAGGGCGACAGCCTTGACTGTAACCTTGCAAGTGGCTGTCTTTCCGCCGTCCGAAGTCGTTACGGTTATAGTGGCCTCGCCCGCTTTGACGGCCGTGACTTTTCCGTCCGACACCTTGACGATATTATTGTCACTGGTGCTCCAGGTGACGGCCTGGTTCGTGGCATCCGAGGGCGTGATTGTCGCTTTAAGCGTCTCCTCGGCGCCTTCCGTCAGCTCTAATGTGGTCTTATCAAGCGAGATTCCTGTTACTGAAATCGTCTTGGCAGTCACGGTGACAGAGCATGTGGCCGTCTTGGAACCATCAGTGGTTGTGACAGTTATCGTGGCCGATCCGGCTTTCACGGCAGTCACCTTACCTGAATTATCCACTGTGGCGACACCATTGTCAGAAGACTTCCAACTGACCGATTTGTTCGTCGCGTTGTCGGGCGTGACTGTGGCTGTCAACGATTCAGATCCGCCTTCAGTAAGGTTGAGAGATGTTTTATTCAGGGAAACTCCAGAGACACCCACTGTCGCCGGAACGGGGTCCTCATGTCCGCAAGAAGGCAATGTAAAGGCAAACGTCACGACGGCAATCATCGTGAAAAGAGATCCAAATAGCTTTTCCATAATACAATGTAATTTTAACAAATATAAGAAAAACTATTTGATTTCCAACAGTATCGAGCGACAGTACCCGCTGAGAATCAAAGAGTCACGAGGCTATAGCGCTATTGGGGTAAGGCGCATGGCCGCCACTCTGGCGGAGGGTATGTCCCCGTCAGTAGCCCTAAGGGAGAATGTGTGGACTCCTGGGGAATCAATTTTGGCCCAGCCCAACGGATACCAAGCATACGCCCTTGTGGCGTCATGCTCATTTACGACCGCCTCCTGACCATCAATCGACATCCTCCATTCGACCCAGCTGTCCGGAAGCATTCCAAGATATTCAAGATCAATGTTATAAACTCCAGGTTCCTTAATATCGACAGTCCATGTCACAGTCGACTCCCCGTTGAGATCCTGAGCCACGTTCCTGGTTTTCCACTCCCCGAATTTCTCCATCCATCCGGAGCGCTGAACTTTACAATTCTCAACCGAAGCGAACTCGACCGGCAGGACAGTGGTTCCCAACGGGTCAGCCGCCAGTTTGCCGTCTACCTCCACTTCCCCGTCAAACGTCAGCTCAATCACAGAGGCGTATTCATCGGGTCTTTCGAAAGGCAGTTTGATACGCAGCCAGCCGTCTTCGGAGGAGAACCGCAGCTTCCCACCATGCAGACGAGCCGACTTCACAGGCGTCTTAAGGCCTGGAACCCAGAGATTTCCGTCAGATGGCCAATCAAATACCACCAACTCGACTTTATCACCTTGAGTCACGGCATCGCCCCATGGTAAAGCGTGACCCCATGGAGAGGGACCAGCTTTATACACGGCCTCCGGGTGGGAATGAACCCACTTTCCTGACTTCCTCAAAGCCGCGGCGGCCATCGGATGGATCCTGCCTTTGGAGTCGGGTCCCACATTGAGCATCCAAGTGCCTCCACGGGCTATGGTGGAGACAAGGGTGCGGACTATGAAATCCGGCGTTTTCCATTCGTTGTCATATCGGGAATATCCCCAACCCACCTGTGTCACGTCAATTCCTTCCCAGCGTCCCTCATGGTTAGCGACAGGCACCTCCATGTCACCCAACGTCTCATAATCACCCAAGCCGTTACCCACTCGGCTGGAAACCAAAGCATTCGGCTGGTTTTTCCTGACTATGTCAACCAGTTCCTGGGAATATTCCAACGACATGTTCCCAGGAGTGTCAAACCAAATCAGCTGGATGTCTCCGTATTTGGTGGTCAACTCCTCAACCTGAGGGACACATTTTGTCCTGAAGTATTCGTCAAAAGAAACCTCTCGCCCAGAGGCGTCTTTCCCAGGCCCGTTTCCTCCTCCCGGAGCGGTCCAGTCCTGGAACTGGGAATAATAGAACCCGATCCCGAGTCCTTCACGATGGCAGGCCTCAGCCAGTTCGGCCATCAGGTCCCGCTTCAGAGGCGTGGCGTCAACTATATCAAAATCACTTGCTTCCGTGTCGAACATCGCAAAGCCCTCATGGTGTTTGGCGGTGATGATGATATATTTCATCCCGGCATCCTTCGCGATTGATACGATCTCATTGGCGTCGAACTCCGAAGGGTTGAACGAAGCGGCCTGGGCCATATATTCATCCACCGGGATGCCCGCCTGTGCGCCATTCATGATCCATTCGGCGTTGCCATAATAGATCTTCCCTTTCCAGACTCCCTCTAGAGAGGAATACAATCCGAAATGGATGAACATGGCATAGTTGCCATCCTCGAAAAGAATCTCCTGAGGAGAACGGTTGTCTTCCGTGGTCTGAGGAATTTGACTCTCGCAGGAGGCCAAAAATAAAGCGATCAGGGCAAACGCCCAAAAGGTTTTTCTCATATTATCGGTTATTAGCATTATACAATCTTCCCTGGAAGGTGTCTCGTTCCTCCAGGCGCTGAACCAGAAGTTTAAGGATGCCGTCGTTGCGTATAAGGCCCCAAGGAGTCTCGGAAACGAATCGGGGCGGGACCTCACCAGCGACCCGCTCAACGCACAGATCCGGGCGAAGTCTCTCAAGAATATCGATCACAAGGTCGAGATAATCGTCCAGCCCGAGCCTGAGGAAATCTTCCGGGCAAGCGGCATATTCCTTTTCCATCCTAGTGCCTTTGACTATCTGGAGCTGATGGAACTTAATGGATGTCAGCGGCAAAGCCGAGATGGTGGCGCATTGGTCAAGCAACATCTGGCGTGTCTCGCCTGGCAAGCCGAGGATGAAATGGGCACCGACATCCAGTCCCCGCTCCGCCGTCATTTCCACAGCCTTCCTGGCGCATTCGAAGTCATGTCCCCGGTTTATACGCTTAAGTGTCTCATCGTAGCACGATTCGATCCCATATTCCATCACGATGATTGGACGTCTATTTTCGTCGGCGAAAACCACTCCACCTCCCTGCGCTTCGCGCCCTATCCGGGTAAATGTCCGGCGGAGGGGTTTTCGACCGCCGCTTAGGGAGACAAGGTAGTCGAGTGTCTCGTCGTTGACGCAATCCGGACGGGTGCCGATAACCAGACCGACCACAGAAGGATGGGAAAGGGCTTCCTCATAAAGCTCCCTGAGTTTCGCCAAAGGGGCGTAAGTATTTGAATATGACTGGAAATACGCCAGATAATGGGTGACCTTCGGATACCTTCGACGATGAAACTCTATTCCCTCGTCAATCTGCTGGTGGAGAGTCTTCCCAGGTACGCTGTATCCAGGATGGAAAGCGGCGTTGTCGCAATATGTGCAGCCACCGGTGCCAAGCGTCCCGTCGCGATTGGGGCAGGAGAACCCCGCGTCAATCACAAGTTTCTGCAGCCGCTCACCGTAAATCCTGCGGTAGCGGCCGGCCGAGGTGTTGTATCTTTTGCCTTCGGGGAAGCCGAACATTGGTGTATTCTTTATCCAGACCTTAAAGTTACATTAAAAATCTCTATCTTAGCAATCAGATCCATCAAAGAGATTGACATGAGAAGCCTTTTGACCAGTGTTTTCGCCATTTCGGCATTGTTTTTTATTCCTCTAGCCATTCAAGCCCAGGACAATAAGCCGAAACATCTGACTTTCACCGATAAAGAACTTGCGGTGGCCCCGACCAAGGCGGTCGTGGAACTATCCGCCAATTTCATGCGGGAGAAACCCGAATACGAGGCCGAGCTCGGCGACCAAGCTCTGATGGGGACGGTCGTGGAGGTACTGGAAAACAAAGACGGATGGGCGAGAATCAAGTCACCAGAGCCTTATACAGCATGGGTGGACAACCGTGGGCTCGTGATGATGAGTGATGCGGAAATCGCTGATTATCTGGAGGCTCCGAAATATATCTGCACCGCATTGAGGTCAAATATCTATGAGGAACCGTCGCTGGATTCACGAATAGTCTCCGAGTTCATTCTTGGGGACATCGTACGGATCATGTACAAGACAATCACACATACCAAAGGCAGCCTTAAAGGGTACGAGGAAGGCAGAGTCGTGCTGAAGAAAAAGTTCGTCGGAGTCGTACTGCCATCCGGGAAAACCGGTTATGTGCCAGCAAAGGACGTGGATGTTTTCTTCAAATGGGCAAAAGACAAGTATTCCAGCCTGAATAACGTGAACGCTTTCAGGAAAGACATTGTCGAGACCGCTATGCGGTTCATCGGGGTCCCATACATGTGGGGTGGCACATCGGTCAAGAATACCGATTGCAGCGGATTGACTAGAAGTGTGTTCTTCGCTAACGGTGTGCTACTTCCTCGCAACGCGTCCCAGCAAGGCAGGATCGGGGAGAATCTACCATTATTCAGTGCCGATGGAGATGTGATCTGGGATGCTTTGCTACCAGGCGACTTGGTCTTCTGGGGGCGTGAGGCCACTGACGGGGTTCCAGCCAAGGCCACTCATGTGGGAATATACATCGGCGAGGGACGTTTCATCCATTCTTCATATATGGTAAGGATCAGTTCGTTGGATCCATCCTCACCTGATTATTACGACAGAAAACCGCTATGCGCCCGCAGGATTGCCGGCCAAGTCGACACAAAAGACTCAGGAATAATCTCCGTTTTCGCCAGCCCGGACTACATCCAGTTAAAATGATACAAGGCAGATTTAGACAAAAATATTTGGCGGCTTATTTATTATTTCCTTATATTTGAAAGACACAACCAGTTTAATACAAATTAAATCTAGCGTTTATGAAACCTGGTGCGGAACAAGAATCTTCTTTTGATCGCAAAAGGCACATTTTCGGTGCGATTGCAGGGCCTATCTGCGCCCTATTGGTTTATTTGATCCCTATTGCCGGACTGAGTGTGGAGGCTCACAAGTTGCTGGCCATCGTGACATTCGTGGCCTTCTGGTGGATCTGTGAACCGGTACCCATTCCGGTGACCTCCCTTATAGGCCCCACTCTCTGCGTCATCTTCGGCGTAGTATCGGCTACGGATGCTTTCAAAGCCTTCGCAAACCCTATGATCTTCCTGTTCATGGGAGGTTTCTTAATCGCTAAAGGCATGATGGTCAACGGCCTTGACAAACGCATTGCCTATGGTATCATGTCAATGAAATGGGTGGGAGATTCACCCAGAAGGATATTCCTGGCCATCGGTCTCGCGTGCATGCTGTGTTCCGGGTGGATCAGCAACACCGCCACCGCCGCCATGATGTTCCCCATCGCCCTCGGCTTGCTTGAGGCTATCCGTGAGATGATGGCCGCGAATGGCAAGGAGATTGACCTGAGAAGCTATAAATATGCCACCGGTCTTATGTTGATGACAGCATATGCCTGCTCTATCGGAGGTGTGCTCACCCCTATCGGCACTCCCCCCAACATCATCATGATCGGCTTTATCAGGGAGCTCGCGCCCGAGGCTCCGCAGATCACATTCTTCAACTGGATGGTCTGGGGTTTCATCGCCATGGTGCTTTATTTCGTCGTCACTTATTTTGTGCTTTGGAAGATGTTCCCCGCTGATGTCAAGCACATCGACGGCGCCCAGGAGTTTATCCAGGAGCACAGGAACAGTTTAGGCAAATGGACCCGCGCGCAGAAGAACACCCTTATAGCTTTCATCGTGGCTGTTGTCTTGTGGGTTCTTCCCGGCATACTCAACGCCATCCAGAGCATTGCTCCAAATGCCATAGATGGCGAATTATTAAAGACCTACAACAAGCATTTCCCTGAAGCGGTCGCCGCCATGGTCGGTGGTTTGCTTCTGTTCCTCTTGCCTACAGACATCAAGAAAGGCGAGATGACTCTCAAATGGAAGGACGGAGTCGCAGGTATCGACTGGGGTACGCTTCTGCTCTTCGGTGGCGGTCTCGCTATTGGAGGAATGGTGTTCTCCACCGGTCTATCGAAATGGATCGGTGAGTCCCTGACCAGCGCTTTGGGAGGTCATCCTTCAGAATATCTCTTCCTCACCTTGTTCGCTGTCACAGCTCTGTTCCTTTCTGAGCTTACATCCAATACCGCTGTCGCGAACCTGATGGGACCTATCGCTATCGCCACGGCCGTTTCGCTGGGCTTCAGTCCTGTGCCGGTTTGCGTCGTCATGGCCCTGTGCACGTCGCTTGCCTTCATGCTCCCGGTCTCCACACCGCCGAACGCCATCACCTATTCTTCAGGATACATACCTATCACGAAGATGATCAAGGCCGGTGTTCTCCTCGACATTATCGGCGTGTTCATAATAACTGTGCCTCTGGTATACTTCCTTGTAAAGGCTATTATGGGTGTTTAATATTTAAGATATGGAGAAGAAGAGTTTATTCAGTCGTTTGAGCAACGTCGGAAAGATCTTGAATCGCGCGGCCTTTTCCGATGTCGACCAAAAGATCACCAAGTATAATTATGGCTCGGACGCTTTCATGCGCATCTTGCAGAGTCGTTATTCCTGCCATTCTTTTGACAGTTATCCCGTCTCTGACTCCAAACTGAATATGATCCTTGAAGCCGGTCGTTTGGCTCCTTCAGCCAAAAACCTTCAGCCCACCCGTATTTGGGTCGTCAAGAGCGAAGAGGCACTCGCCAAATTGCGGACGGTACATCCATGCTATGGTGCTCCGGTCGTTCTTATCGTAGGCTGCCGGAACGAAGAAGCCTGGATCCGCGAGAGCGACGGGGTCAACGCTGCCAAGACCGATGCCGCCATCGTCCTCACCCATCTGATGCTCACGGCGACTGATGCCGGACTCGCGAACATGTGGATATGGGATTTCGATCCCCGAAAGGTGCGTGAAGCCCTTCCGGAGACTCGGGAACACGGGGTCTACGCCCTCCTCGCTATCGGCTATCCGGCCGCTGAAGAGGGTAAGCCCACGGAGTTGCATGCTGAACGTAAACCCCTCGAGGCGATAGTGAGAACGCTATAGCGCTATTTCAAATATGATAAAGAAACTTACCCTTCTGGCAGCCGCGCTAGTAGCCGCCTCTGCCATTTGTGTCGCCGACAACATCCGTTTCGCTTCACACCCATCTCTTTCCCCCGATGGGAAGCAGATCTATTTCAGCTATGATGGCGATATCTATTCCGTTCCCGTAGGGGGCGGACAGGCGACTGCCGTTATCACGATGCCGGGAGTACAGGACTCTCCTCTAGTCTCCCCTGATGGTAAATGGTTGGCTTTCAGCTCTGATATCCAGGGCAACAACGATGTATATATTGTCCCTGTCGCTGGTGGAAAAGCCGTCCAGCTGACATTCCATGAAGCGTCAGACACACCTGTGGGCTGGTCGCCCAAGTCAGATTGGATATATTTCGAGACTAACCGGGCCAGCGCCCGAAAGACGACCTTTAAGGTGGCCGTCTCAGGAGGCACTCCTCAACTCATGTTTGACGGGTATTTCAACACGGTAGTCAATCTCGTCGAAAATCCCAAGACAGGAGAGTTCCTCTTCAACGAGTCGATGGAGAGCATCAGTTTCCCTACCAGGAAACGCTATGTGGGCGATCATAACCCTAACATAAAGAGCTGGAATCCCCGCAACAAGACTTATACGGAGCTTACCGACTACATCGGCAAGGACCAGTGGCCGATGGCCGACAAGGACGGTAACATCTATTATGTCAGCGACGAGTTGAACAAAGAGTCCAACATCGTCAAGTATGTCAAAGGTGGGAAGCCACTGCAACTCACCTCGTTCGACAAATCCGTCCAGTATCCTTCCATAGCTTTCGGAGGATCGGCCATCGTATTCTTGAAGGACTATGAGATCAATGTTTTGGACCCTGCCACAGCCAAGGTCTCAGTCCCTCAAATACAGATCGCGTCCGGGAATGTCGAGATTCGCCGCGCGTTCGAAGGACAGACTCCCTCCGCGGCCGACGTCTCTCCCGACGGGAAGAAGTTCGCCCTTGTCATCCGAGGAGGCCTTTATATCACTGACACAAAATGCAAGTTCCTCCAGAAGCTGGACACTCCGACTGACGAGCGGGTGGACGAGGTAGTATGGAGTAATGATAACAAAACCATCTATTACACAAGGACTGAGAAGGGTTGGACGAACCTCTACAAGATAGCGGCAGACGGAAGCGCCGGCGAATCGGTTGTATTCATTTCCCAGAACAACACCAAGTGCCTGTATGCTGACCAGAAACGAGAGAAACTGGCCTTCATCGACGGCAGCCGTGCGGTGATGCTTCACGACATGAAGGCAGGGACTACCTTGAAGGTGGCCGAGGCTGAATTCTGGTCATTCCAGGGATACAATTTCGCGTTCTCGAATGACGGCACCTGGCTGGCATTCGACGCGATGCACACGTTTGAATCTGATATATTCCTATACAACCTCAAGGACAAAACCTTAAGGAATTTCACCCACTCAGCTTCTGTGGAGCAGAGTCCTTTATTCTCTCCTGACGGGAAATACATGTATCTTCTGGCCAACCCTACCGCCACTTCATTCCCAAGGGGAGCCAGACCGTCTTTGTATAAACTGCCGCTCCAGAAATATGACACTCCTTTCAAGTCCGAAGATGTGGATAACTTATTCAAGGACAAGAAAGCCGATGCCAAGAAGGATTCAACAGTCACTATCGACTTCAAGAATATCCACGAGAGGATGACCCGTGTGGAGCGCGACGGGATGCAGGGTAATCCGTATATCTTCTCCTCCAGAGGCAAGGACTACCTCCTTTACCGCTCGATGGGTTCAATGGGATCCATGGGTCCTATGGGACCGATGGGAGCTGGAGCCCCTGGAATATACTCTCTGGAGATTTCCGACCCGGAAGCCAAGCCTAAGCAGGTCAAAGACTTGATGGGAGGCTCATTCTTCAACAGCGATGACGCTCTGTACTGCCTGTCAGGAGGAGCCATCTACAAAGTCGACCCAGGCTCGGCATCCGCCACAAAAACCGAGGTCAAAAAAGACGTGGAAGTAGTTCTGGATGACGAATTCAGGCAAATGTTTTATGAGACCTGGGGCGTGCTGGAGCAGAATTACTATGATGTCAATTTCCACGGTGCGGACTGGCCGGCTGTCAGGGATTACTATGCGTCTCTCCTTCCTTATGTGAGGACCCGAGCGAACCTCCGCACACTCATCACCGACTTGCTGGGAGAGTTGAATTCTTCTCATCTGGGATTCACCTCCAACGGTCCAGAAGAGAAAAACGATAACCGGATTCGCAGCTACTCTACCGGAATACAGTTTGACAACGCGTCACCGTACAAGGTCACAGGTATCCTGGCCGATTCCCCCGCTGACAGGCTTGGAATCGATGTTAAGAAAGGCGATGAGCTGGTGGCCGTGAACGGAGTGAAGGTCGACAAGACCGTGAACCGCGAGAAGTATTTCTCGGGCGCCGTACCGATGGACGAGATAAAACTCACTTTCAAACGCGGGGGCAAAGAGATAAACACCAAGATCCACACCACGAACACCCCTGTGATCAAAACGCTAGAATACAAGGAGTGGGAAGATCAGCGGGCTGACATTGTCTCAAACAAAACAGGTGGAAAGGTCGGTTATATTCATATGAGGGCGATGGGAGCGGAGGATCTCGAATCATTCCTTCTCAAGATGCACACTGAAGTGTTCGACAAGAAAGCTCTCATTCTCGACCTGCGCTACAACAACGGAGGTAATGTCCACAAGGAGGTCATCGATTTCCTTCGCGGCCAGTCCCACTTTGAATGGGCATATCGGGACTTCCCGAGGAATAGCCATCCCAACGTCACTCCGGGAGACATGCCGATTGTTGTCCTGGTCAATGAGCACAGCCTTTCAGACGCCGAGGTGACTTCTAACGGAATCAAGACCCTCGGAATAGCGAAGCTGGTCGGTACTGAGACCTACCGCTGGATCATATTCACTTCTGCCGTACGACTTCTGGATGGCTCATCCTGCCGTATGCCGGCTTGGGGCTGCTACAGCGTCATCGACGGTTCCGACCTTGAGCACACCGGAGTCAAGCCCGACATCTATGTCAAGAACACCTTCAAGGACAGGCTCGAAGGGAAGGATCCGCAACTCGACGCCGCCATCGCCGAGATCCTGAAAGAACTGTAGGTCTTTGACGCCGTGAACCGTGGCAAGAAAGCTTCCTCTAAAGCCCTCCGCACCCGTTCCGACAGGAAGCCGCATCACAGCGCCCTGCCGACCGTCATCAAATAAGGTTTTAATCAAAATTATTGCTATCTTTGCATCGAATTAATACAAAAAGATTATGAATCTTAGAGACATTAAGAAAGACATTGAGTACGTGATCGGGGCTTTTATCGATGATTGCTCACTTTTCAGTTCTGTCAACTCCAAGGCTGATGACGAGGCTCTCGGCGGACTTCTCGATGAGGCCGTCAACCTCTTCAACGACCTTAAGGACAAGGTTAACATGAAGGGAGAAGGGAAGAAGGGCGCATACTATGCCTCCATCCGTAAGGAACTCCTTGAGAAAACCGATGAGCTTTACGCTAAACTCAGCGACATCGTCAAGAAATCCGGTCAGGCTGAATAAGCTCTCGCCTAGTATCGCATTATAGTAGGGAGGGCTCAAGGCTCCTCCCTTTTTTTTATAAAACGAACAAAAAATGAAAGTAGCCGTTGTTGGTGTGACCGGACTGGTGGGTACCAGGATGGTCGAAGTCCTCGAAGAGAGGAATTTCCCTGTAGATGAGTTCATTCCTGTG